>ENA-UOUE01000059-UOUE01000059.1-compost-metagenome-genome-assembly--contig:-NODE-59-length-79368-cov-7.468944_pt1 | contig 79368 bp, 53 predicted proteins | sample MGYA00238146_ERZ747223 | MGnify/ENA primary metagenome ERZ747223 (study PRJEB28781, sample SAMN06268865) | compost metagenome | isolation source: single cell | place: USA: California, Emeryville, Joint... | reverse complement strand
AGATCCCCGTTTTCGACTTTCTCATAGTACTCGTATTCAAGCAGATTGAATTTCTTCACGTCGAACCATTTCAATTTTATGGCATTCTCTAAACCTCGCAGAATATCCAAAACCTGATAAATTGAGATATATGAATGAAACCATGCTTTACACTGCACTTATAAGTACAAATGCCATAGGAAGCATCTCTGTAGTCCACCAACGGAGGAGAAAGGTGTTTGAAAGGCTCGAATGCCTCTTCAGCTGTACGATTCAAGCATATTATCTGCGAAAAATAGATATTTCTCAAGGTTGGAACTTATCAGAGTTTCTACTTGGAAAGCTCCCATTAAACATGCTGCGTTTGTCCTCTTAGGGTTATCCAAGGAGGTGTAATGATAGATCTGGCATTTTTCGTATGCCTTGTTGTGCAATAGTTTTTCGAGTTCGGTAACAAAGCGATAGGTCTTTCCAATGTCCAACGGACCGAAATCAGCAAAGAATGGCTGGTACACAAGATCCTGGGTTGAAATAGCAAAAACAAATGAGTGGATTGAACTGTTGGAGACAGAAATACATCATCGATACAAAAGAAGAAAGAACTTGGCTTGTTGCGTGGTGGACGTTTTCCCGAATACCAATAAAGTTTGTCTAATTACAATTTTAGGGAAGATTAGCTATCGTAATGCTACCTCTGATGATCTCAAGAGGTTGGTGCTCCTGCTTCAGCATGGCTGAGAAATTAGCAAACAATTTAATTAAAATTTGTCTGTTAGCAGATACAGTTAGCACTCTGAATAAAATCTGACTACACACTGAGGAAATTCCTAAGCAATTTTAATTTTTTGTAACCGAAAAAATGTGAAGGCTAGTTTTCAATACTTAGAACCCTGAAAGTCTAATTGCTTAAGCTTCCGTAAGATTTGAGGGAGGGCGTTAGTTCATAAAGCTTGGACATAACGTGTCAGAAGCTGCTTTTGAGATCAATTTTTAAATTTTTATTTTTTGTTTTTAGAACTAGTTCATGAGTGTACCTTAATGAGATGATTATAGAAGGAAGCAGCGCATAGATTATATCCAGATGAAGAATATTAGAGCAGCCAACATTTTCCTAGCTGTACAGCTAGAGACTAGGACGTATTGAACCATAAAATCTCCGAGTTTCATTCTTAGGCTGAAGAGTAGGATCTCTCTTACTTTTCATTGGGAAGTTTTGTGAGTCTCCCCTCTCCAATAAAATTGTTAAAAGATTTTTAGAGGGAATTCTCTCTTTTTTTTGAAGTCTATTGGATAACTGATTTTCTTCATACTTCATGAATACTCATTTCTTTACGTTGCCATTCTCATATAAAATTTGAGATATGAATTATTAGTGTGTGTAATGGCTGCTCAATTAAAAGCCCTTTTAGTTCATCTGGCAAACAGCTTGGAGTAAGCCATCAATGTTAGAGTAGTTTTCACTAATTAGCAGAAAAAAATTTAATTAGCACTCTCTCAAGAAAAAAAATGAATTTACGTGTAGCACAAGTTGGCGAGGGTTCTGACGTATTGGAGACCGTAGTCATTGAATTTGGCGCAGTGAGTTTCGAAGGAGTTCACGGCGTTTTTCAAGCAAGCGAGGTCAGATGGGAGTTCAGGAGTGATAACTTGGAGGAGGTTAGCTCTCTTGGAGGTTTGGCTGACGGCTCTCTTGATGTTAGAGAAGACCTTGTCGAAGTAGGCCATGGCCTTAAGTTCAGCTTGGTAGGCAGCGAGGGTTTCGTTGGTTGGGTTGGAGAAGTATTGGGCTTTCAAGCTGGAGACAGTGCTCATTCTTGAGCTCAAAGCACCGAGGGACTTTGGCTTGGTCAATCTTGGTCTGAGGAGTGGGTGGGAGATCTTGGTCTTGGCATCTCCTTGGAAGTTGGAGAGAGTGCCATTAGTCCATTCAAGGGTTCCGAATTGTTGTGGGTGGCTCTAGAGTATTATTAAAACTATGAGTATTTATTATTGAAATTTTAATTTACCTTCTTGACGGAGGCGAGGATTTGTTGGAATTGTTGGTCAAGAGTTCTGGTGGTGAGGTCATAGGCATCAGAGTCTTCCATCCAGACAACAGAGTATTCGTCACCAAGGCAAGAGTTAATGTGCTTTCCGTTGACGACGTCATTTGGAGAGCAGTATTGGGCCCATGAGCTTTCTTGGCCGTTGGCAGCGGTGGTGGCGTAGATGTTGATGTTCTTGTCCAACTTGGTGAACATGGAGCCAGACTCGCAAGCTTCGAGGTAGAAGACGAGCTTGTTGTACATCTTCTTTTCATGCATGGTGTTCAAAGCCTTGTTGAGGTCATCAGCGTAGAGGTAGCTGTTGATGACAGCAACCAAACCGACGGCACCGTGATCAGAGAAGTAGATGAAAACGTTGTCGTTTTCAGTGCTCTGGAGGACCTTCTTGCCACCGGTGGTGGTGGAATCACCGGTAAGGGCAGCAAGGAAGTTAGCTGGGGTGACATCTTTGCCGGAGTAGTCAATCTTGACACCAGCATAAACGTCTTGACCGTTTGGCTTGTTGAAGACTTGACCCTTGTATGGGTTGGCGTTGTTGTTAGCGATATCATCATAAGCGAAAGTGATGATGTGATCTTCATGGACACCATTCTTCTTCAAGATTTGATAAGCGTGGAAGATATCAGATTGGTGGCGGTAGTTTCCGTAGCCGTTGGAACCGGCGATCAAGACAGCCCAAGTGGATGCTGAAGCAGCAAGCACAAGAACAGAAAGAGTGATGACACTAATCAGCTTCATAAACTTTTTTAAATATTTTTTTTATAACTCGTGATTAAATCTTGAGCCTTAAGAGTTATAGCTCTTGAATTTAAATAACTCACGCTATTATATGGGGTGACTCGCAGGATTCCTTGCATTTTTTTTTTCTGAAGCCCCTGAAAAATTTCTACTTAAGAGACACCTTTGAGTTCTCCACAGCGCGAAGAAGAGGAAAATGGTTTATTTTTGCTTTTCGTTGAAGATTGGTCGAACCAATATTCATTGTTGTATTCTATGAGTCAATCGGGAAGCGGCCTCCAACAGCAAAAGAAATGGCAAACCACCATGCGTTTATCCTTTGCAACAATTAAAACTCGTAAGCTGCTCTAAGTCAACTATGACTATTTATTTTCGAATTCTGAATGATCATTAGAGGAAAACCTATTAATTCAGTGATTCCTTGTTTGATCTGTTGTTGTGGGTGGTTTGTCTCTCTTCTCATTGTATTTTTAAAATATAATCCTTTAGATGACTACTTAAAACCAAATTTCAGTAATCCCTAAAACGAGAATATCTTATTCCCACTAATTCCCTACATCATTAGCAGTTGCCCCAGAGTACTTCACACCTTCTTTGGCGTATTTTTTGGTTTTCTGCTTGCAATAACGTCTCCGCTTTTGAAAAATGAATTTCAAACTGAAAAATATAAAAAAAAGCCTCTCAAACAAATGCAAATCACGCCTTATTTGCTTCACTTTGAGGTAATTCATCTGCTGCTTACCTCTTACTTTTGAACTGGCCTTAACTCTAACTCACCCTAAAAACCTGCCGAATATCCCTAGTATCAAGCTTTTCATCCCAGAGGCAGAGCATTTCATCATTACAGCACCGGTACTTGCAATCTACTACACCAGGATGATTTTCAACAAGAATTAAGCATTATTTATAGAAACTGTTCTTTTTTTAATTCGCCATTAGGAAGCCTTAAATCAAAAAATAAGCAACCATAGCGCGCATTCTAGTGAGGGACCACCAATGCTTCTTTCCAGTCAGCTATTCCAACATAAAAGCCTCTCCACCTCCAGCCGGCCTGAATTTCCTATTTTTACAACTCAATTGCCTTATTTCACTCTGATTTTTGAAAATTCTTAAGAAGTTGCGAATGCTTCCTTCATTTCCACAGCGCGCTAGATGTCTTTGATCATAGAAGGTCAAATATATTATATCTTGAACAAGTTCTACTTTCCGAAAGTTTCTAAATTTTTTGAAAACTTTGATCTATGCTGTATTGATTGCCAATTATAATTTCCTATTAGAACCAAATTAGGTTCATTTACATCAATAAAAATTATACATTCGACCCCTGAGTTATGAGTCGTTCAGCGAGTAAGCAAAGCCGCAAGAGCTCACGCAAGTCCTCTTCAGCAGTGCCCTCTTTCCTACTCAAACTTTACGACATGCTCGAGGTAAAGAAAGACAGAAATCAGTGGACGCTTCTCCGCTAACCGGCTTCCTTTCCAAAATGTTTTAATAGACTCCTAATGAAAGCATTGCCTGGAATAAAGACGGAAATTCGTTTATCGTCAAAAACATCAATGAATTCAGCGAATCAGTTCTGCCTAAATTTTTCAAACACAACAACTTTGCCTCGTTTGTTCGTCAAGTAACTTTCTTTGCAAATTCATGTACAAAATTGAACGCTTTTGCTAGCTCAACATGTATGATTTCCATAAAATACGCCATGAGAACCAAGAGCACGAATTCCAGCACCGCTTATTTAAACGAAACGCAAAGTAAGCACAAATCCTGAGACTATAATGTGATTAACGGTGCAACTTTGAAATAAAGGCATTTGCTCCCTCAAATCAAGAGAAAAAACGCAGAGATCGCAGATGGTGTAGGCAATTTTCCAAATCCAACGACGAGCTGCAATCATGTTGCTGAGATCCAAAAACTCAAGAAAGAGTTAACTGGAAGCCAAAAAGAGGTAACCTTAATTTAATCACTTCCGTGATCTCATCATGTATTCGCTCTAATGATAGATTCAAACACTAACTGGTCGCTTGTCTGACGTTGAAAAGCTATCCGAGCATCTACTAAAGCAAAATACAAACATGATTGCTGACACAAAAAATTTGCTACAAGACATTGCGCAGCAAGGGTACATTGCTTGGAATTAAAGAAGAGTTATAACGATTCCTTAGAGAACAGAAAGAAAAAAACATGCAAAAAATGATCTATGCGCTCTTTTCAATGATCAATAACGGATCTCTCTACTTTACCAATAGGAAGAACTATCCTACAGGTATTAGTTCTGGAAATCGGGAGCAGCTAAACGATCCTCTTCTAGAGCAGCAATTAAGCCTTGAGAGTGACCCAGCTCAACCCAACTCCCACGGTCAAAAACCCACTTCTGTTCCAGAGGTAACCTTTTATTCCTCGAAATTTTCGTTAATTTTGCAAAGGGCACAAAAACCACCGTTTCAGTTTTCGAGAACAATGGCAATGAGCAGATGTCATTTGATTTAGGAGACTTATCTAAACAAATCTCGTCTTCATTGTTTGGGAAGTAAGCATCTGATTTTTTTTTAAAGTCGCGCTAACCGCATTTATAGTAATAATTCTAACGAGAAAAATGGATTCCTCAGCAAGCATCTGAAGCAATTGAGCGTAAGAGAGCGCGAAAATAAAAAGATTGCTCAAAGATTTTTTAATACAAAATTCGAAGAAGACGACCAATTCTCCGAGCTTTCAGGAAATCTGCCCTTAGAGAACAAAGAGGCGAAAATAGTCACAAGGAATGTCTCCCAAAAAAGTTCACCGCCAGTGAAGAAAGAAGAGACCAAAGAAACGGGAAGAGGTATTTCTTTGCCTCTCTTGCTCTCTTTGTTAATGGGATTCTAGGCAGAAGAAAGAAAGTTAAAGTCGAAGAGACGAATGGTACTGGTACCACCTGGAATGAGACACCACAGATGCCTTTGATAAAGAATCTAGAGGAGGAGGATAATACTAATCAGAATAACCATTTATATAACAGTATGGGACTACTTCACTCACCAGAGCCTCAGCTACCTTCTCCGCTTGGTCTCTCGCCTCGAAATTCAAGCATTCCTCCTTATCAAATCGACGGTAATCAAGCTTCTTGAAAAAAACTCTGAACATAGTCTTAGAATTTGCGTCGAATGAGAAACCCCAAGCACTTCAATTTGTCCCTGAAGACGTGTTTCTTGCACCTGAAAAACCCAAGACAGATATAGTTTTAGATGACTTACTCAATATTGGAGGAACCGGAGAGCCAGAACTTGCGTTACCTCGTGGAAGCTTCATTTAAGTGTACATCAGATGTTTGATTCCATTTATTTGTTGGTTGTAAATTAAATTTTGTTATTAGTGGGGTCTCTAGTTAAGTTCATTAGGCATCTTAAGTAAGAAAACTCATTTACATATTGTAATATTTACATTTACAGTAAAGGAACCCCGAAATTTTTTAACTGAATTCTCTGTATTCAGATTGCCCTCGGCAAATTGTGATCGATATGTATAAGTTTTACGTATTTCAAGAAATTATGTAAATTTAATCGAAATAATCCATTGCAAACTTTTTCTCAGATTAAAATTGAATATCTTAACATCAGCATCTCCGCAACATAATAAGTCCTCGCTTCAAACCTCTATCAGTTCAGTTTTTAACAATAATGGCGTCACTCGATACAAAATTTAAATCACTAAAGGTACTCCAGGAGCCATTGCTTGCTTAACTGAATTCTCTCTACAGAAAAAATATGAAGATCTCAAAATGGAAACGCTGAATATGCTCACAAAAACGGAGTATCTCAAACAAAGGAAGCTTTATACGGCGAAGAAAGTGGAGTTCCTCCAAAAGACATTAAAAAAATTAGTAGGCTCTTCCCGCGCAAACCACTCTAATCCAATATAAACAGGAAGAAATATACGATGTGAAAGAAATGCAGGTCGATAGCGACAATTCTGACGAAGAGGCTGCATACAAGGGCTCGAAACCATATAAAAGAGTTCAAAGTTAGTTAGCGACGACCTCGAGGCTGAATACACAATGTTTTTGATGAAGAGTAATTTTGTAATAGAACGAGAGGGGTTCGATTCTTATTGTAGTAGTCTCAGCAACTGCTTTTGATGACTGTTTGAGTAATTATAGCATGAACGAGTTGTAATTTCATCACTTCATTTTCAACGAATCTAAATTCGAAAAAAGTGTTAAATTCAAATAATTGGGAGCTTTTATTTACAGTTAGTTACTTCACTTCGTTTTGCCATGTCCTTCTTACAAAGAGCGCTCAGTGCGTTAACGTAGATAATATTTCTGTGTTCTTTCTTGACACATAAACCCAGATCTAAAAAAGACGAGGAAGAATCTCTCGAGCAACTTGTTGAAGAAGCCACTAATGATCGAATCTGGCAAGTCCCGACGTCGCAGCTGCACGAGATAGCTAACCGTTGCTATTATGAGTAAATGACTGCAGGAGTAAGTGTGGCATTAATGGTTTGATAGAGAGAGTTTCAAAACGACCATGCAGATAATTTGGAAGAAATTGAAACAATCGTCTCCTTCAATTAAAAGCATCGAAAAGGTAATTCAATTGTTTGGTAAATGAGCTAAAGAGTGGTCTGAAACAATAAAGACTTTGCTTTTGTTGGATTTCTTATTGAAAAATGGACCCACAAGGTGTATTGCAGAAGCGAGGCTTGAACTGTGGATTATTAGACAGCTCGAGCAGTTCGTTTGGCTTGAAAATGGAATTGATAAAGGATCAGAAAGTATTCCGGTCTCATCGCTGCCATTATTAATGTTCATTGTTACAGTTCGTGAGAGAGCCCAAACGTTGGCAAAGCTGTTGACTGATGAAAAAAGATTAGATTTTGAGCGTGAAAATGCGAAAAACATTAGAGAAAATATGAGTAAGAGGCACTCTACCTTTTCTTCTAAACTTACGAATAATAGCATTCTCATATTCGAGCAAATCATTGCCACCACACCTCAGTTGTGCTCAAATTGACCCAGAGAGTAGTTTTAAAATCATGAACAGATTATAATGACTAAAATTAGGGAGTGACAAAGTTAACACCAAAGCAAGCAGAGACGATGACTTTATCTCTGAGGATCGTAATAAATCGATTTGGGATCGATATGCAGGAGAATTATTCGATAGCAAAACGGATTGTGCTCGCATTTATCCAAGTACCACAGTTTCAAATCATCAAGAAGAGGCCGCGAAAGCACTAAGGGCTAAATGGCAAAACCTAGAAAAAGATTTCCTGCAGTTTGATATTGACGCTGAAAACTCTAATAAAATACAAAAGCCTTGTGATATCGAAGAATTTCAGCCTCTTCCAGAGATCAAGAAGACGAAACGAACTATTAAGATCTTCGACGAAGTGCAGCCAAAATCACGTGTCGAACAGGAAAAAGCAAAACCTTTTGAAGAATGGTGGGAATCGGATTTCCACAGTTCATTTGATAAGGAAAACAGAACTCCAAATCAGTTAAGAACAACTCAATCAAAAAATGATCTTAGTAAAAGAACTTTTGATGCTAATTTCGCTCAGCAATGGGAAAGTGTTTCGAATACAAACTCTAATCAGCAAAAGCAAGAAGATTGGCTTAATCTGAACCCTTTCGTGAGCAAGGGTCAAAATTTACCTCTCTCAAATGTAAATTTTTTTGATTTTTAAGAGGCAGTTGCTATTTTTTTGTTCTTTATCTTCGATCGATATTGTTTCGCTCCTATCAAAATATTTATGTTTTCAATATTCATAATTAACAAAAAACTTCTGTTTTAATATCAGTAATAATTAAGTGTTCGATTCTTGCCAAAGAGGTTTAGAATATGCAACTTTTCCTAGTGTTAAATCCAACTACCGACAATTGTCTAAGTGAAAGATCCCCCTCCTCAAACAAAAGAAAATTAAGAAAGGCTCGGATGTAGATCCAGTTAAACATGCCTTAATGATGAGGTCCAGAGAAATAAGATTCTCAATTGAGATAGCTGATTAAGTTGTTTTTTGTAAAAGAATCTTATGCAGTTTTAGCTCAGTGTAAGATCGTCTGGTTTAGGCCCTACAAATACTCTCAAGGATGAAGAGCTATTTGGATTAATATACAAGTCTCAACTTGATTTTAGCTCACATTAAAGTGAATGCTGTGCAACAAATTTTTCAACTAAAAAACCTTAAACTCATTATCTGTATAAATAGCCTTTTCAACAAGATTGTCAACTAGATGAATGGCTGTAGTGCACTTAAATAATCACTTCTAATGAGCCACATTTTTTTTACTTTTGGATAAATTTTATTGTTTCGAAGTACACTAAAAATGCACAGCATCTCTTATCGTGGTAATACTCATATTGTTGGAACCTGTAACCAAACATCCTCTCAACCAGATCTCCAGAGAAGCCAACTCGGAGGAAACCTCAATCAACCGGATCAATCTCGATCTGAGGGTCCAGTTCTTTTGCATCAAAATCCTTTAGCTAATATGCTTATTCTCAATGTAGGATATGCCAAAGGAGAAAGAGTTGCAAATCTCATAGCTGGTACCAACTTTACAAATTCTCACAATAATCAGATGATAAAAGGCTCAACTGATTACACTCCTGAGAAAGTTAAACCCTCGGGACGCAGACATTTCCAAGCGCATCTCTTCAATACAGAGACGAGGAAAAATATCTTTCCATTTGACAACAATACGTAAAGCTATGTGAAATATGAGTCGTTATTGAGGTTTATATTCCTTTCATAGGGAGACGAAGATTAACAATAATGTAAACACCCTACAGATAGAAATCGTATTATGAGGCATATAGATCAAGTACTATAGAAACTTCACTACAAAAGATATTGAAGGAGCAAGTCCAGGCTCTCGTGTGACACAAGGAGTCAAAAATTTGATTCGTGCTTATCAGCTGAGAAATGGGAGCAATGCTCAAGAAGATTCGTTAGATTTATTTCTTGAGCACCAGAAAACGACCCAGCCATTGAGACTGTCGAGTGATTTGGCACCTCAAGCAGATGCAACCTCGGTTAACAAGGTAATAATCCCAACAAAACCCTTATTCGACTTGCTATGGTTTGGTACAAAAGGTTGATATTAATTCTCCACTAAGACACTCAAAGATTAACGAAAGAATTCAAAAGAGTCCAAATAATGATTGGCATCGTGATTTACGCCAGTACTCGCTACAGATAGAGCCAAAGCTGATCTAAGTTATTTTTTTAGAAAATTTACTGACACTCAAAACGGCATCAAAGATACCGAACAAAACATCAATTCCAGCGTTAGCGGACCAAATTTCCATTCAAACAGGTAATACTCGTTCAGGAAGAATTAAAATAACAGTATATGAACAGTAGTGATTATCCACCAATTGATAAGATACGTGAAAGGTAAATTGTTGAAAAAATTTATGCTGAATTTTCAAATGATTTCCAGAGGATTGAACAACTATCTATCAACTTCAAATTTACTTTCACTACAGAGCCCTTCCACAAATCAGGGGTTGAACATGGATTTTTTGGTTTCAAGAGACCGACAACTCAATAAATTGCTGTCTAATTCGAATAAATCTCTTCACTATGATATTATTTCGAATAACAATCCCTCTCCTTTCAATGTGGTCGGCAAATCTAACGAACCTGAAAAGTCTGTTGAGAACTATTTTGGAGTTGATAATCTGGATGGTAAATCAGAAATATCCTCATCATATCTAACTATTAATCTGCAGAAAGCCAATATAAAGTATCACCCAGCGCTAATCGTCAAAATCTCTCGGACTTTCAAAGAAAGCAGCAGAATTCTGGGAGTTATCGTGAATTAAAAGCGCTTTACAACGCAAATCCGACGCATATGAATAATTCTATGATAAATCGTTCAATGGGAAAAGAGCAGCAGCAGCAACCGTAAATTGAATATCCGTCCGTATTAAAGCATTGTTATCCATTAGAAATCTCTCTTATCAAGAGCTTCGGTCAAGTCAGCCCAGGAAACCGATTTTCGCTGGCAGCCAGTATGCACTTTATTGAAACTTATAACTAACAAATGCTCTCAGGATGATATTAGACGCCTCACAATTTCAAAATAACAGTTTGCATCGGTAATATGAAAATTAATCTGAATACAGTTAACAGGTTGCTCTTACTAGATCCAAAACCTTGAAGAACATAAGTGGATTGAAAATCTATTAGCTTAAGCCTAAGAATAACGTGCCATGTTGAAGATAATAATTGATAGAGCAAATATATATTTGGTGGTTGTAACAAAAAAAAAATTATAAAGATAATAGCGAACGTTTATGTGCCGGGCATTTGCCTATGAAAGACGCAAATAAATCATCGAAAAGACAATTTACTGTATTGAAAGTTTATTAAGAGGGGGGAGATGAATTAGAGCTTCACATAGAGATCGAATCACACCAAATTCTAACTTCTCGAAGATACCACATTAATCATTCCTTACTTTCTTAAGACGGACTGTAATCTGATTGCTATTTTCTTCCCCAAACAAAATTATAATGAAACATTTTTAAACGTGGTTTTCTTTCAATCCAAAAGGGATGACAACATCACACTCCTATAAAAAGTGAAATCAAAGAACTTTGTCACTTACTTTGGGTGAAGTCCTTAATTTATTGCTACTCGTAATGAAAAACTCTCCAAAATCATCCGAGATTCCGAAAAGATCCTATCAGCATTTAATTAATATTTTTTTAGCTCACAGAAAGGTTATTTAATCGCAGAATTTTTGAACCAAAACAAGAGTGTATAGATTTCAAAAACTTGAAATTAAAAAATAAAATCTAGATATGACCACAGCATCTCAAGACAAACTCTCCGATCGCGCTCGCTCTGCATTCATTTGCTCTCAAAGGTCTGTCAGAACAACTCTACCAGCAAGAGTGTCAGAAATACATCGCTCATACGCTCCTATCTCCCATATAGTCTCAAATCAAATCCATTTAGATGACAGATTAGATACATATAATTTCACTCTGTTTCTGAGAAACTGGAGACGTACAACTCATCGCCACTGCGATTTTAGGCTCGAAGTCAATGGCAAATTCTCTAACAAGCTCAGCATTCCTTATGACTTTTTAGCACGTTGCAATTCCTTCAATTTCAATATTCGAATCCCAAATCAGACCAAATATTCTGCGAGTTTGTTTGCAAAGCGGTTCCATGCAATCAAAAATCTAGAGAAAGTGCAACTAACACTCGACGTTAGCGACCAAATAACCTCTATCAAAACTTTTTCAAAATCAATGCGCCTTCTTTCTTCACTGGCAAAATCGATTCAACTTGATATAGTTGACGAAGGATTGATCTCAAAAGAAATTACACTTAATGAGGCTATCAAGCTGCTTCATGACATCAGCCATTCAAAACTTCAGAGTTTCGGTTTGAATTTAATGTATTCAACGGATTATACCATTAAGGTGTTATCTGATCTCTTGAAAACTAAATTCCGAAATATCATCGCTTTGGACATCCTAGTTGGAGAGCCAACTACTTTGAACTTTGGGTTCAGACCCCTTTGGAATGGATTCGAGAACCTGCAGCAGTTGCAGTATCTAAAATTAGCGTTCGCTGATAGCTATATACATTGTCATGTAAACGATGGATTTTCTAACGCTTTGAAGGGATTGAAAAAACTTAACCATCTTGCTGTTGGCCTTGGAGGGGAAAAAGCAGAAAGCGAAGCCGTTATTGCAGAACTCCAAAAAGCAATTCCGCACATCAATTTAGAGCAATTCTCTCTGTTTTTCCAAGACGCAACCAAAGTCTGTGAAGAGAGTTTGTGGAAGTTGATTTGCTCATTTTCTAGCCACTCGATCCCTCAAAATACTCCAGAACAACCGTGTATATATATAGGCAAGCTTGAATTAGATTTCAAACGCGAAAAAGAAAATCTAATCCTAAACAGAATGCTCGCGTGTCCCAGTAACTCAGCAAAAAGTGAGGGATTCCTTCAAAATATGCTAGAATTTTGTGACTCTGCGACTATCTTAACAATCAATTTCCCAGAAAAAGCAGCAATATCTTCAGCATTACTGGATGCCCTCTCAGCGTGCATCGGGCGCAACAAAAATCTACACGAATTATCGTTAGATCTCAGCCTTGTAGATGATAAAGCAGTACAATCTCTAGGCCAAGTTTTCGATGCTGCCGCCCAATTAAACTCCCTGCTTATTTTTTCTTTGATGCTATTCTCTCTGCCTGATATGAAAGTGCAAAACTCTCTCGTTGACCATCTCACCCACCTCTTTGAGTCGCAGCCTTCATTAACGGCAGTAAATATCGACATGAGAGATTTAGACTCAACCATTGCGCATTATTCTCAAATTACGAAGGCCCTCGGAACAAACCGCTGCCTTGAAAGCCTCAACTTGGATATTGCAATTGCTTCTGATGCCTTTTATGATATGAAATACATCATTGGGCCTCTAAAGAAATGTCCGAAGCTTGAGGTCCTGGGCTTGTACCTCAAGGGCGGTCAAACATTGGGGCTAACCAACGGCGACTTTCCTCAAGAATTGAATAGTCTGCAGAGTCTTGGAGTCTTCCACCTTCAAATCGAAGATAAAAGCTGTAGCAGAAAAGGAATTATTGAGTTTTTTACCGGTATGAGGAAGAATCTTGTCCATCAGCAATCGATGAACAGCATCGGATTATTTTTATTGGCAAAAAATCTCCCAGATTTTTCAACAGAGGAATTGGTTATGTATAAATATCGTTTGAGTGCGCTCAAACTACCAGAAAATTGGAAAAAGGAGTACTTAGTGTCGATCGCGGGAAATTTCTCGCTGTCGATTTACTATTCATTGTGGAGGAGAAAATAGCTGTTAAAATTCTAACTCATTTTTTTAGGTAGCCTCTACTATTGAGTTAACAGAAAATAACTGTGAATATGATCTGATGATTGTTAATAGGTCATGTATTTCGAAGTTTGTTGATATAAACTGTTAAATATTCAATCGAGGCAGAAAAACCCTTTCGAGTTCAAAATAAGTAGCTTAATCACCGCGCTTCTGTTCGATTAAATTTTTGAATAAATCTTATTTCATCTTGAAAAAATACTTTTTTGGCGCATTATGTCTGAAAGAAAACTTTCATCCTCTCACCAAGAGCCGTTGTCGGTCTTGTTGATGAGTAAATTTAGTAATTTTAATAAAATATCTGAGGAGGGCCGGCATTGTACATTCAAGGCAACTGATAAAGGAAGCAGAATTAAACATGATGTCCATTGCATTGATTTTGACAATAGCAAGGCTTCAAAAAAGAACGAAAATAGCAACATTGCTTCTACTCTTTTCTTACAAGAAGCGCTTTTTCATTGCACTACCACGAAAAAACCACAAAGCGTTGAGATCAGAGATCTTCGAATTTGGAAAAAGAAAATCATGTTTTCACGAAGAGAATGTTTTTCCGTTCAGGAAGATAATCCGCCTCCGATTAGTGAGTTGGAGAAGATGGTCAGTGACTTAATGAGAGATATTTATTTTCTGACTCGAAGAATGCGGATTCCTGAACTTTCTTTTACTGCTGATAATATATATTGCACGCATAACCCAAGAGTCTACTTCTTCAACTGTTGGCAAGGGCTATTAGGGAAGAAGACCTCTAAATCAAATACGAATAATGGGATTGCGGCAATTAGCAAAGGGCAAAGAATCTATCAAACAAGATCAAAGAAAACGACGTATGAACCACCTTCTAGCAAAGAGACCTATAATTTGGGATTGATAACACTTGAAATGATTGGATTTGAAAGAGAGGAAGGGAAAGCGCTTGTTGATACGAATGACAGAAATGAATATAAACGCAAACTTGAGGAAATCCTCAGAAAGGCGGATAAACGCAAAGTGCCGAAAGGACTACGGCAATTGTTAAGTATCATGCTCCAAAAAGACCCTGCATCAAGGAACCCTCTTCAAGAAATAATAAAGTCAAAGGCAGAGTCCTCTGAATCTACTCGTGTTAAAAAATGTAAGTTATATATCTACAGTTTAATTGAAAATTTATGTATATGTCCTCATCAAATCAGCAATAGCAGGAAACTATCAATTGCCTTGGATAGCATGGTGCAGTTGGGGATCAAATCAAGTTGGGCTATCCAATCCGCGAAAGAATGAGCCTCCAATCATTTTTCAAGGAGCTCAATTAGTTGATGAATGTAAGTTCTGTTTGGAAAGCTCCATTTTCTCAACTCAGAAAATATATAGTTGGAGATACTTTCATTGAGAGAATTTCAGGAACTCCATATATTATTTCATCGGTTACAAATGGCCAAAACTCTGACTTCGAAGTTTATGATATTGGAGGCAGCATAAACAGGATCTTTACATATGGAAGAGTGAAAGCCTGTGCGTAATTATATCTTGCCCTAACCATATTAACAAAGAAAATCTTTGCTTTGAATTCAACTAGATGTTCCTGAAGTCGCTTACAACTCTCGAATACGAGCCGCTGCCTTATTATCAATTTTCGGAGAGACAAGTTATCATGTATTCGATTGCGATGCGTTCCAGATCGTGAAAAAAGCTCGCTGGAAAACTTGGCACAAGCGTACCTCTAAGTTTTTCTTCCTGGTATTTGCGTCACAATCTTTGTACACTTTTCAATAGACCTCATCACAAGTCAAGATATTAATCCAGAGGGAACCAGGATTAGTACAATGGATATGGACGGCCTCTGTGTAATATCAGATCTGAACACTGATAAGAGTCTCTGCGACGTGCAAAATGGGACTGGGTTTTGTAAGGCATTCTGGGTTCATTTGAATTAAGCAGTTTCTTCATTAGATTGGATGGCAAATAAGTGTCGATGGAATCCTCTCGCAGAAAGTCCACTTATTGCCGTTAAATTCCAAGGCAACCTCGTTAATATCATAGATTCTGAAAAAAAGCGACTAATCCGCAGCAACCCAATCTCAGCCAGTGGCCAAAATGGTAGTTATTATCACATCGTTTGGTGGTTTAAGCTTCATAATAGATATTTATTCGATTGACTGGTGTCGAGACGGTCAGTTGCTTGGTTTTGCTGGCAAAGATAAAGCCTTGAGAATATATGATGTGCGGCAGGCCTCTATCGTGAGGACGTTTGAAAATATTCATGCTGGTGACTTTTCACCAAGAATAGTGGACTGATGATTTATTAATTATCATTAGGGGGCATATATACAGTAAAGTGGAAAGCTGATGGAAATGCGCTCCTCACAGGTTCTTATGACGGGACGATCAGAATTACTGACTACAGCATGGGAGCGAATCTATACAGCAAGAAAGTCTCAGAAGAAAGTGAATTTTTACTACTAATGCCTTTTTGCCTTAATATGAAAATGAAGCAAGGGTGAACTCATTGTGTTTCCTAGAAGAGTAGCAGCAAGTATAACCGGTCTCCGCGCCAATTGATGTTTTCTTTTGTTTCTGGATTAGAAAGAAACAAAACTATTGGTTTTAGCTAGATTGATTAAATTTTGCTCAATATATCTTTATGGATGGGATTGGTTGTAAATTGGTAGATAGCCAAGTTTGATAGCTGATGGATGCTATGAGGATTTAACGGAAATGTAGAAAAAAATTTATTTGGTGTTCAAGACTAGGTATTCTCTTTATTACTTTTAACTTTGATGCTATTTGAAATCACTTAGTCTATTGTTAAGTCTTTAACACCGTGACTAAATTACAAATGTAAACTGATATCTTAAACACACAGAAAGAGAGAGAAAAGGCGTGAGGTTCTTTGCTTTCTTTTCTTCCGCATACACAAACTCGCGAACTTAGAATAATCTTGGTTTGAAGGTGTTGCTTAATTAAATTCGAGGAGTAGTGTATATAGGAGTAATTCTGTTGCAATGAGGCGTCCAGCAAATTGAAAAGACTCAATCAAGCAGCTTCCAGAAATAATAGGAATTTGAAAAATGAGCAGGTTTAAGGCAATATCATATGGAGTGATGAGAAATCAATTTATTTGGAGTAGCAGATAACAAAAACATTCTTCTTTAGTGATTTTTCAAATAATCTCAAGGTAGTTCGAAGAATTTATTCAAATACTTGTTTCGCTTGGAACTTGATTTTTTCCCTCTCTCTGTTCTTTTTAAAATTATGTGCCGTAAAATCATCATTCATCTTGTCCGATTAATCAGAAAATTGGTGTTTTCCACTTAAATAAGCAAATTTCCTCAGGTCACACTTAGAGCAGCAAATATACAAAAGAAGACACTATTATGAAAAGATTGAGAGAGCAAAATAGACTGAATTCAATGAATTTTAATGAGCTCCAGTTAAGTTCAGAAGTTGGAGATCATTAAATGTAAATAAACTTGCTCCTCTGTTTGGTTGCTGCGAAGGTTGTCTAAATTACAAAGTTTACCCAGGCAGCTTGACCCTCCTAAAACATGTCCCAAATCGAAACAATTGAAGTTTTCTGCGAATCTTAGTATACTCAAATGCATATAAATCAAATATCTATATATGTTAAATCTTGAACAAGTTCCCACATCGAAACTCCTCCTCTCTTGTTCGCAAGATGACCAAGTTTCTTGTGGAATAACGAGTTGCTCTTTCAGCAGGCTTCTTTTATAATTTCATGGATTGGAGTTCTTGATTAACCCATTTCAAGTAGCTACACAAAAGAACTCTCTGATTGTAACATTTTTGGCTGTCTTCTTCATCATGAACTTTTCAATTCTTCTGAAATAATTTGATGTAACTTCATTGTTCTCAAACCAAATTTTTCGAGGAGCTAAATTAGAAGTTTTGCCAGCGCCAGTACTGGTTTGATTAAAAACATATAAACCAATTGCACTATTCCAGAGTTTTTCAAATTTTAAAAATGACAAAAATAATGAATTTTAATTGAGGCAGACCTGACAAAATAACCTGCGATTAGGGTTCTCAAATTTTATTTGAACAAATTCAACAAACGGGAAAAAATTTTTCTGCATAAGTTCCCTTCATGAGTTGAACACAGACTCTCTCTCTGTGCCTATGGCAGAAACTATGAGCACTGATGAATGACTTCACCTCAAGTCGAAATTAACAAAAAAATCTTAAAAATAGACCCATTTTTAAATCACTGGAATTCATTAATCAAAATACATTAATTACAATAAAATTAGACTCAATAATAAAATAAACTCGCGAGATAGCAGTCGATCAGATGACAGGATACATCAAAATCTTCTTTTTTCTTTCTTTGTGCGTAATTCAATCAGGTACTTTATCTTTCTTTCAAACAACTGTAACTTCCTCTCTAAGACTCAAGAACAGTTTTTTATCTCGAAGAAACCGCGACCACATATAATTCAGCGAATCCATCTTTTTCGAGCACAACAGTTAGTAGCCTTACTGGTTCATTCTCAAGCACCGATGCTTTTGCTATAAGCATTTGGATTAAAAAACTTTCTTGGAGTGGTAACCGGAACAGTATCTTCCGAGTAGCTAATAATCCTTTGGGGTAATAAAATGTTTTTCCAGTCGTTCTAACTTGTTTTCTATCTCATAGCATGGACCCTGAACTAGCACTAGGACTAGGACAAAAAAGAGTGCTTTTATCTGCCGTTCAACAGTCTGACGAATACCTATACTCATTAGCAAACCAATTTAACACTGAAGGAAATTGGGATCCTTGGGAAAGTGTATTCAAATCTAATTGATTTGCTTCCTTATCTAATTTGTCTCTAACAAGTTAAAAGCTGAGAATATGCTCCCATTAAATGAATGGGTGTTTTTGTGTCTCGGAATTCGCAACTCAGTCAATACACAATATGGGTTCCGATATCATTTAAACGCCGATAAAACGTCGAATATCGTATTCAAGGAGAAAGTTCGTCAAACAGCCTTGCACACAATTTCTCCATCATCTACAATCTACTGGGGAGGGGATCCTTTTCATGAAGTCTGCTATTGCACGCTTCAATACGTGAGGTTCTACATAGATTATGTTCCAGACTCCCAGGATGAAATGATAAATCTCGCTATCAACAGTGTCGATGGTATCTTAGTTATTGAGTTTATTCACAATTCACTGAATTCAATTAATAGGAACATTATTTATTCTTCATTTTGCTGCAAGTCCCAATACGGATAACAATCAAACTGCCATTGTCAATTATATTTCAGGCACTACTGAATATGCAACAACTGCAATAAGAGGTAAAAAGAAAAAATAAAGATTTCCAATCATTTTTTTTTAAATAAAATAAATTAAGGCGTTTCTATATCTGATAAAGTGGAAGATCCCGACTTTGGTCCGTATAATGTGTTAAAATGCCGACCAGGCACCTTATTAAGCTACTCTCAACCTGTTCCAGCTACAAATGGTTTTATTGCGAGTTTCAATTTTAAGCCCTACACAGGATATAATAACAAACAGAGTATCTTCTCTATCAGAGATAGCTCTACGAATTTTGTCTCCATGATCGTTCTCTATGATCCAACATCTGACAAGATCGCTGTCAAAACTCAGAGCACATCCAATGTTTGGACAACAATAGTCACGTCTTCTTCTTCGGGTTCGGCTAAGGTGAACCAAGGTGCTGGCTCAAATCTATAGCTATTTTAATTAATTTCTTTCTCTTAGGAAACTGGAATAAGATTGCCATAGAACTCGTTCAGGCTCAGCCAGTCGATTTTGGAGTGGGATATTTTTCAGGAAGAATATGGGTCAACTCTGTTAGGATGAATCCAGACTATTTTGGTGATTTTTCGATTCAAGATACTCTGTTCTCGGATACAAACTCTCTCACCTTGGACTTTTGTGGAGCAAGAGTCTCTGGCACGACTACATTGGACTCGACGCTGGGAGGTCGCTATGAGGTGAATAATTTTCTATGGCTCAATGGGGTTCAGAGTGTGATTGCTGAGAGTTCAAGTATATTGATCTTAGTTTATTGCAATGTGTTTATGATTAATTAGGTTCACAGTGCGCTCTTGCTCCATATTTCAACACGACAGGAGCACCATCCTTCTGCCTGAAGTGTCCCTCCGGAAAATATTTGCAAGATAATTTTTGCATTGCGTCTTGTACAGGCGATTATTTCCTTCACAGCCAAACTTCTTCATGCCAAAGTAGTTCTTTCAGCTTCAATTCAATCTGATTATTTGATTCTAGAATGTTATTATGGACAATATTATGTTGGAAACGGAATTTGTACAAGCTGTCTCAATGACGGAGAGACTCTCATTGGATCCGATTGCATAATCTGCCATTCAAGCTGTAGGAAATGTACAGGGAGCTCAGCAACAAAATGCACTAGCTGCTACGCTGGAACTTTTTTATCAGCTTCCGGCAAATGCGAGCCTTGTGCCTCTAGTTGCGAAACTTGCACTGGAAACTCGACAACCTGCACATCATGTCCCACAGGCACTTACCTCTTAACTCAGAATAGCTCTTGCGTATCGTGTACCACAAGTGGCTATTTTGTCGATTCAAGCGATCAGCAGTGCAAGGAGTGCGACTCAAGCTGTCAAACCTGTAACGGTCCAACCGCATCTGACTGTCTATCGTGTTTCCCAGACTACACTTTGGATAACAACATCTGCTCAGATGAACTTGCGGCTTTTGACCCGATAAAGGCCCTTGACCCACAAACTCTACAAACAATTACGAGTGCAAGTGAGGCCACCTCAGCAGCCTTAAAAGTCCAAAGTGCAAGTACCTCTGTACTCACTCTTATAGTGCAAGGGGCAACGACTACGGCAGTGTTACTCGTTGATTTTATAGGGGATGTTAACATTTTCCGATTCATAAATGTAGATTTCCCTGCAAATTTTAAGGCCTTCTGTCTGATGCTTGACTCGGATTTGATGCCCAATCCTTACGCGTCCCTTGAAGATGAATACGAGATTTCAAATTGCACGATTGGGAAATTCCGAGAATACGGTGCCTCAACAGCCTTCTTACAAAACCAAGGGAGTCCGCTAAACAGAGAGTTGGCTGTACTAATCGTTATCATGATTTTATTAGTTGTTCTACGTTTCTCAAAGAAATGCCCTAAAGTTCAAAAAATCTCCTTGACAATCCAAGATAGCCTCAAGTGGAACACCTTCTTGGCTTTTTATATCGGAGATTCTGCTGAACTTGTGCTATACTGTTTCGTTCAGATCAGAGAAGGTAACTCGAACCCTTCGATTTATAATCGATTCAGCCTTGCTGTTTCCTGCATGATACTTGCCTCTATCCCGATATTGTTCGGGTATTTTTGCTACTTGATCAATAAGAAAAAGAAATTTCAGGGTGTTGCTCCTTTGAGCCCAGTATCGGACTCCTCGAAGCGAGAGCAGCAAATTTCAGGAGAGAGTTGTGAGATTCCACCATCCGTTAAAATGATAATTGCCGATTTGAAGCTCGATCGCCGATTCACGAGGAATTTCCTGCTGATATTGATGTTTGAGGGCTTTATCACCGTCGTCAATATAGCTTTTCTTCAAGATTATGGATTGGTGCAAGCAATACTATACTTTACTACTACACTGGGTCTGCTGGTAGGGGTATTTGTGTTTAAACCATTCGAAGCGAAAATGCAGCAATTCTTGTTTATCTTGAACAACACTGTGAAATTGATTCTAAGTGTTTTTGCTATAATCATTGGAGCGAATGAATCGATGAAAACAATCACTGAAGCAGGAATTGACATCATTGGAATGGTGATGATAGTGCTTGTCATCGTTGTAATTGTAATCAGTGCGTTGGTAGCAATTGCCACATTGATTATGTCGATTAAGGAGTATTGCAAGAACAAGAGGATTCAAAATGCAAAGAAAACGCAGGTTCTCCCAATCGATTTCGATGTATCCTCCGTTTTAAGTGTCGACCGATCAGCCCGTGACCTGATTGAATGTGACGAAAGTCAACATCAAGCGAGAGCATCCTTCCGTCACGAACCAGGTGGGGATCTACCTAGGCAACCGTCTTCACTGTTAATGCAAAATGTTAAAAAGAGTCATTTTGCAAGCCAAAATGGTGATCAGAAGCAACATGGCAACTGGAGAAGTAGACCATTACGTCGCATTGTTATCGATACAACAAAAAGATCGGCTGAATTGCTGATTATGGACTTTGATCAGACTGTTAGCTCTCCTTTGACTTCTCTGAGCAGAACTAACTTTCTCAATGACTCTCCCACAAAAATTAATGTGTAAAACATTTTTTTCTACTTGGCTAAAGCTGATGTGCTTTAACGCTTCAACAGATACGATTAAGCACATTTTACAGTAAATCTCAGTCCATAATCAATCCCTTTTTTATAGGAAACTTTGTACTGCCCTCAAGTGTCTTAGTATTACTTTTTCATCTTATTTTATTATCATATTTGATGCCATCCTTTTAAAAAATCTCTATATAAAACCGCTTCGACATTCAAATTCAAACTTTAGCAAACCTTAGTTGAGTCGTTTTTATATCATCCTGAAGACTTGCCCATCATCATAGTTAAATTTTGCTATTATTTTGTTTAGAATAGTTTGAATTTGGAGTATTCTCTAATTTCTTGAACATTCTACCTGAGTTCTCTCCAAAAGTCAGCTGGAGAGACCTCTTTGAACGCGCGAAAACTCTCTGTTCATCCTCTAAATTATTCATATAAAATTCCTTTTGTTATGGATGGAACCTTTCAAAGACTTTAAATTGATGATAGGAAACATTTTTCTGATTCTCTTTTCTGCAAATAAGACATTTATTACTCTTGTCTCTTAAAATTTCTATCAAGCATCTAAAGAGAATTGTAAGTTCAAAGCAACTGCTCAGGGAAATTGAAAATGAAGGCTTTTTCTAAAAAGCAAGGGCAATGCACAAGAAACGATCAGCTTAGAGAAGCTGACCAATGACATTTTAAATTTTATGGTAGTGACAGGAAATGATCAGATCACAGAAAATTAGATTAAATCACGCTAAAGAAGCAAATAAACTGTTCGTAGAATTAATTCTTAGGTTCCAAAACATCTTCTACAAATCAATTCTCTTCTCAGGGCGAAAATCATCAGCTTAACACCCTCTCCATTATTTAAATCTCTTATCAGCAGTTACATTTGCGAAGCCATTTGATTTTAATTATTCTGGAAAACAAAGATCTTTAGTCTGGTCAAAATAAAGCTTTACAAAAGATCGTATGATTCTTCTTTGAGATCTCTTTGACGGAAGTGCAGAAACTTTCTCTTGTTTCGAAAAAATTTGCCTAAAGATAATCCCTCTAGAAAACATTGGTTTTCTCTTCAGCGTGCAAGCATTTGAGCTTAAACTGCCTTAAACTAAACTAGAGATTGCTCTTACCAACGCTCTTTAAATCATACTCGCTGAAACGTGATGCTAATGCTCTAAAATTTGAGAATTTAGAGAACTTCTTCACGTCAGTCTCTGATACAAGTTTGTTGAAAAAGCCAAAGTAGAGGACCTGTTTTATGGTAGCAATGCCAAGTAGTGATCTGATATCTATTTTCCAGATGCATATCCTTGAAAGATTTCATTTTCTGGTCCAGAGGTTTCAAACTGGGGTACTTGGTTCCAGGTGTTTTTATTTCTGCGTGACGTCATGAGATTCTGGCAATATTTATTAATCAAAAACTTCCTAATGTTCGAACTGCTACCTGGCGCCACATCTTTATAGTTCAAGTAATAGCTCTAAAAAACTTTTTTTTGAGATTGTATTATAAAGGCTGGACGCAGGGAGTCTTTAGCTTTCACACACTTAGAAAATTACAAGGGAAATCTACGCTCACTATTATTCCTCATGCTCAATTTAGGTCTATTTTATAAAAAGAAACAATTCTTTTCCGCTCAAGGATCTGCAGATGTAGGTGTTCAGTTCTCTCTCTCTCAAAATCGAATGCATTTTCTTTAGCATTTTTTTCAATACAGTGGCATTCTCCCATTTTAGCTTTAAAAAATAATTGAAATTTACTGTTCTTGAAAGTACTCCGATTATTAATTCAAATAAAAGTATAAAAATTTAAAGCTACCAATTAAAAGTATGGTAGAGAGCAACTTCTTCGGCTCGAAATTTTCACACTGGCCGTTTGCAGCTTGCATTATTTTCTTCTTGCTCTTGCCTTCGATTCATTCAAGTATTTTACGTTATGTAAATCTTTCTAAATTGAAAATAGCAACGAGACAGATTTTTAAATTACAAGAAACTTCAAAAAGTTATGATCTTGGGCTGGGGACTTCTTTCGATACACAGACAATTTCGAGTTTTGCTAGCTCATTTTCAAGCACAGATATCTTTGCGATCAGTGTGTGGGTAAAGAAGATTTCTTGGACATATGACTATGCTGATTACGGTAAAAATAACCTTTTTCGAGTGGGCAATGGAGGGTAAAAAGTCTTTATGGCATCCAAAAAGCTAATTTACTTAATATAATAGTATTGACTTGAATCAAGGAAGAATTTTACTATCTTCTGTTGAGCAAACAGGCACCATTCTATATTCACTAGCAACTTCATCTGACACCCAAGGAGATTGGACGTCTTGGGAAAGTGTAAACAGATCCAAAGTCTTAAACTCGTTTATTAATGGCATGGTTCATAACTAGCTAACCGCTGACAATATGCTCCCATTGAACGAATGGGTGTTTTTGTGTATCGGTATTCGTGGGTCTACAAACATGCAATACGGATTCCGCTATCATCTGAAGAATGATCAAACGTCGACTATTTTTTTCAAGCAACAAAACCCTTCAGGAACTCTATATACTATTGATCCATCGTCCGAGATCTCTTTGGGAGGAGATCTTTATGCAGGGCTCTGCTATTGCACTTTGCAATATGTGAGGTTCTACATCGACTATGTTCCAGATTCTCAAGATCAAATGATTAATCTTGCCCTGAACAGCGAAGATAGTAAAATCATGTTTAAATTCGACTCATTATTTACAAATTCGGACAAATAGGCACGTTGTTTCTTCTTCATTTTGCAGCGGACACCAACACTGATGACAATCAGACTGCAATTGTCACTTACATTCAAGGAACTAACAAATACTCAGCAACTGCAACCAGAGGTAAACATTAAATTATTAAAGTAATATTTCAAATAACAATTAAAATAGGCAGTTCATTGTCTGATCTCGTGCAAGATCCAGAGTTTGGACCTTATAACGTTCTCCATTGCCGTCCAAACACTGTGTTGAGCTATAGCCAAATCATCCCAGCCACGAATGGATTCATTGTGTTCTTCGATTTCAAACCTGACTCAGGCCAATCGAACCCGCATAATATTTTTTCCATCAGAGACAGCGCTACCAATTTTGTTTCCATGATCGTTCTATTTGATCCAGCAACCTCCAAGATCTCTATCAAAACTCAGAGTACCTCTAATGTTTGGACAACCATAACTACATCTACCGCACTTGTTTTTCAGGGTACATGAAGAAAAGTGTTATGAGCATTCTCTAAAATAATTTCTTGTTCTTTAGGAAACTGGAATAAGATTGTCATTGAGCTCGTTCAAGCCCAACCGATCGATTTTGGTTCAGGATATTTTTCAGCGAGAATTTGGATCAATCATGAAGGAATGGATCGAGTATACTTTGGAGATGTTTCATTGCAGAATACTCTGTTCTCTGGGCTGAGCTCTTTCACATTGGATTTGTGTGGAACGAGAGTCTCGGGGTCCACTATATTAGATTCGACTCTGTATGGGAGCTATGATATTAACAATTTTCAGTGGCTGAATGGAGTACAGGGCGTGATTGAAAATAACTCCGGTATATTGTTTGTATTATCCCATGGCTAAGCAATAGATTAGATCTAAACTGCGTTCTTGGGGCGTATTACAACACGGAAGGAGTGCCTGCATTTTGTTTGCATTGCGCTTTTCAAACCTATTTGCAGGATAACGTCTGCGTTCCGTCTTGCTCTAGCAATTATTTCTATTCAAGTGCGACCTATACGTGCCAAAGTAAATTATTTCCTTTTTGCTATTTGGTCTAATTATTTAATTAATATATAGCTTGCTATTACGGGAAATATCATGTTGGAAAAGGAATTTGTACAAATTGTACAAATGACGGAGAATCTCTTGTCGGATCGACTTGTATCCTTTGCGCATCAAGTTGTAAAAAGTGTACAGGAGATCTAGAAACACAATGCACGAGTTGCTATGAAGGAACTTACCTCTATAGGGGGAATAACACATGTCTAACGTGTAATGCTAACGGATATTTTATCGATTCGAGTGACAAAGAATGCAAGAAATGCAATGAGAACTGCAAAACCTGCGATGGAACGACTTCTCAAGACTGTCTCTCTTGCCCTGCAGGGGCAACTCTGTTTGAGAGAACTTGCTTATTCCAATCTAAGATAATTGACCCCAAAAAGGTTCTCGACTCTAAGACCTATCAGGCCATTTCAACTGCTAGTGACGCAACTTCAGCTACACTAAAAATTCAAAGTGCGAGTACATCTTTGCTTACAATCATAGCTCAGGGAGCAACGACCACGGCAGTGTTACTCGTTGATTTTATGGGAGATGTCTCAGTTTTCAGATTCATTAACGTCGCATTCCCTGCAAATTTTGTAGCGTTTTGTCAAATGCTTGACTCGAATTTTTTGCCAAACCTGTATAACGGCCTCGCAGAAGAGTTAGAGGTTCCAGACAGCTCGACTGGAAAATTCCTACAATACGAGGTTTCAACAGCGTCTTTGTGTAACCTCGGAGATTCATTAAACAGAGAGGCGATTGTATTAGTTGTCGTTGTAATTTTGCCAATCGTACTTCATTTGTCAAAAAAATATCCGAGAATCCGAAAAAGTGCTCTGAAGCTTAATGAAAATCTACGTTGGAACACCTTCTTGACCTTTTATATTGGAGATGCAGCAGAGCTTGTACTTTATTGCTTAATCCAAGTTAAAGAAGGCATTTCAAGTCCAACTCATTTTGAACGCTTTAGTCTTGTGACTTCAATTATGATTCTGGCGTCCTTTCCGATACTAATTGCTTATTTTTACTACTTACTCAATATAAGAAAGAAACTGGGAGAGATTTTACCTTCAAGTCCTACCTCAGATACCTCAAAGAGAGAATCCCAAGCTCTAACGGAAAAACTTTGGATACCACCTTCTGTGGGCATGATCATAAATGATCTGGATCTGAGGTTTTGGTTCACCAAAAACTTCTTGCTAATACGCATGGTTGAAGATTTCATCATCATCTTCATTATAGTCTTTCTTCAGGACTATGGCCTTGCGCAAGCAATCATATATTTCGTGATCATACTGATCATGTTTGTGCTGGGCGTGATCATATATCAACCATTTGAAAACCGGGTGTCAAAATACCTATTTATCATGGATAGCTCCACCAAATTGATTCTGAGTTTCTTGGCTCTGTTGATTGGAATCAATGAATCTACAAATACGATCTCAAGCGGAGGAATAGATGTTTTTGGAATTATTATGATCGCACTAGTTATCGTTGTTTTTGTAGTCAGTGGAATCGTGGCCGTTGGAACGCTGATACTATCGATAAAGGAAGAGTGGAAGAAATTCAAAGAATCTAAGAAAAGAAAGTCACAGATTTCGCCTATGGAGTCCCTAAAACTTGCTAAATCATTATCTATATCTCCATCACCCAGTGATTCGAGAGCTGTGAGCGAATCAGGAAGCAAACAAGACCTCGCTATGAGTGGAGGCTTGAGCCTTCAAATAATAGACAGCTTCAAGAAACAAGCGCCTGAACCATCACTGACAGGTCGCTTTGCTTTAAAAAGAGTGGAGATCAGTGACCACAGCCCAGAAATAAATATCACACCCTTAAGGAGTCGTACCTTTGCTACCTCTACTATCGATCCTTCTCATCTTCTAAAATCTTCGAAGTCGCTGTTTTTAGAAAAGCAACAAACAAAGCCTACTGAAACAAGTCCTTGTGGAGGAGTAATACAAAGCAAAAGTCCATCCGTGAATGAAGTAGACCCGTTCATAGAAAATTTGGAGGAGCTTGAACGGTCGCAGAAATAGCCATACATAAATTGATTGCTCTGGATTAGCATTTTGCAAAGGGAGTGATTTAGCTTGTTATCACATAAAGATATCAACTTTTTTATCCAAGTATATATCATATGTTCTCGTTTTTAGTTTTGATGTGGATTCTAAAAATGTCTTTGTGTCAACTTCATATACAGGTGCTTTTCACTATAGTGTTTGTTTATCCATTTTAAAAATTATACTAAATGTGTAAAATGCTCCAACAATCAGCGATAGAACAAAATGAGCACCACTAACCCTCAATTAAGACGAGAATAGCGAACGGATGGCGCATGACGAGAAGAGAACTAGCATATCTGACAAGTTTGAACGATTAACTGAATTTAGGAATAAATTGGCCTTCTTTACTCGCAAATCAATTGGTAACTTCACGAATGGTTACAATAGAACATTTACGCCTCGGTTGTGTCTGAAAAGATTGTTTCGAGCGCTCGTTTGATTTTTTTCGATCGCGAATGTTAACTAAAAATGCATTCACAAAAATGTGTAGTCGCGCTTACAGAGGATTCCAAATCTTTACATGGTATTGCTCGTTTGACGTGCTATTCTGGAACTTATCTCTATGCAGGCAATAGCTCCTGTCTATCATGCAATTTTGACAATGGATTTTTCGTTGATCCAGGCGATCAACAATGCAAACCTTGCGACTCCAGTTGCAAGACTTGCACAAGCACAGCCTCAACATCCTGTTTGTCTTGCTATTCAGGCACTTACCTCTTAACTCAAAATAACTCATGCGTATCCTGCAGCATAAGTGGCTATTTTGTCGATAATGGCGGATATTGTCAGCAATGTGATTCGACCTGTGCCACTTGCAGTGGCTCTTCTACGAATTGTCTGTCCTGCCCCTCATCGGCATACCTTCATGCAGAAGATAATTCCTGTCGGCCATGTACGGCAAACGGATCCTTTATCGATCCAAGTGATCAGCAATGTAAGGAGTGCGATGAAAGTTATCAAACTTGTATATTTGCTCAAATCTAAAGTTAACTTAAATTTGATCGAAATCGGTCATCTAAGTCGAAATTCTTGAAAGCTAAGGTGATTTAATTAGGATTCTAATCCAATACTTAACTATCTCAAATTATCCTTTTAATATGTATTTTCTCACAAATATTTGCTTGATAAAAGAGTTTTATACTAAAAATTCCACTCCTAAAAAGAAAAATTATTTGAATTATTCGAGAATACAGGATCACCTAACCAGTAATAAAAAAGCTATTCACTTTTCATGCCGATGAGTTACGAAGAATATGAATTGATTCGTCTATAAAAAACGCTCAATAAATAGGCACTAATGAGCTATCTAGCAGCCCTACTAATATTAATTATTAATTTACCTCTCATTTATTGCTCTTTGTTGCTTTTTTGAGTAAGTGGAGCATATCGAGAAAGATGACACTTATCTCCTTCAATAACACTAATGGCATTATTCTTGCACTGTTTGCAGTGGTTTGTTTTCATTTGTTTGCAAGTTCCGTCTTTTGTGCAAACACATGAATTTTTGACACCCTTGCAGTTGTCATCATTGGAGTCATCGCACACAAACATTTTGCCACTGAGCCTGGGGCAGTATTGTCCCTGGTTGAAAGAGGCCACGTCCTTATTGAAGCATAATAAGCATCTGTTAGAGTCAGTTCTGTATTCACAGGTGTTGTTGCTGGAGTAGCAAACGCATCCTGGGGTTTGGGTCTTCAAGCAGTTGACGGACTTTGCGCTAGATTTCTCGCATTTGTCTGGGATGAAGTGTTTTGAAGGTGGAGTTTGCAAGAATTTAGCAGGGCAGGTCTTGTTTTCAAACACAGCAAGTATATTTGGGTTCTGGCAATCAATACCGTGGTTGGCTTTTCTTTCTGTGCAGGTTCCGTTCAGAGAGCAGACGCAGCTGTCGAAGGTTTGTTGTGTGAAAGTGTATTTCTTTCCGGGAATAGGAGGCTCGCAGAGATAAGGCTGGCTCTTTGGGCAATTTATACCTGGAGTTGAGGAGAAGACATCATTGTTGCGGCAGTCCATGCATTTGTTTACGTTGGCGTTTATGCATGTCCCGTTGTTGTAGCAAAGGCATCCTTGTGTCATTGTATATCCACAATTCTTATTCTTGACACGGTCAGCAGAAGTACAGACACCGGCTAAATCCGAATCATCCGATTGCATGGAGCTCATGGGGCTGGGCCTAGGTGTGACTCCACGTCTAGCTCCGCCTCTCGACTTGCCTCTTGGTCTTAGATCAGTTGCGCTCGCATTGATGACTAAAAGACAAACAATGCCAAGAGCTAAGAATAGTTTGAGCTTATTCATTCGTTGAACTTTTCTTTGGCTGGTGTTTATTAGATGAGAACTTAGGTTTTTTTTTTTTGTTTTTAAGCCCTGGTAGTGAGGTATATATAGTCGAAAGCCTGCTGAATAGGTCGCTACAAAAACATCTGCGTGTTACTAATTTTACCAACACCACTGATAGCCGGTGGATTCAAATGGACTGAGTGATTCGATAACGAAACCATATCAGTAATTTTGGAAAAAAGAGATAAACCTCATTCACATTAAACTTGGCTAACTGAATTTTCTAAAATTTAAGAAGATAGGTAATTAACCCCTAGAGGCAACTTTTTAGTGGAAGCAGAGGGTATCGATTCATTTTGATCAGTAGTACCTTCACTGCATGTAACATTGTTGCCTCACTGATTGCATGAGTCAATGGATAGCCTATTTCATTGTATCCTTCTCTTTTCGCGGTTATGAATTTGCTGGATTTACTACTTAATCCAGAATTGTGCGGTTCTATTCGATTATTCCATTCGAACTTCTAATTAATTATTGGTATTTTTCAGTTCAAAGCGAAAAAAAATAAGGTTTATTTCACAGCCAGTATTCAGTCTTGGTTGACAAGTAGATTAAATAATTCAATTCTTTCAGAATTATCGGTTCTAAGTAAAATCAGTTTTGTTATTGAGTAAAATACCAATCTATTCAGTCTAAAACTTCCTCTCCAAAAAAAAAACTGAAGCATTCGCTAGGAAAATAAAGTTTAAGATATTTCTACATATATGTCCTATGAAATAGATGCAACACTTACTTTTAGTGTATTACTCGAAGAACATTTAGATCTTTAAGAGAGAATATTTTTTCATTCTTCTATCGTGTTGCTTGGGTCTTCTGTGAAGAAATTGGTAAAAACATCTAGAAAGATTGAATTATTCGAAAATCTTTCATTAAAAGCGCAACCAGAACATTATCAATTTTTTTTAATTTGCAGCTTTGAAGAGATCAGTATGATGCAAAAGGGAAAAAAAAAAGCAAGCAAGTTGCTTGCGAATTGAAAGAAATAGAATTTCCGATTCAAGCTGAGAAGATGTTAATCGCGAATCAAGATTCTTGGGCTGGAAGTAGACCAATGAGAAATAGAAAAATGCGTTTCTGAATAAAATATCTAAAAGTTACCAGTAACTTGAATAGATGCCAAATATTTGAAGAGAGGAATTGTGAGATGTTGGTTCCCGCCTAGTATTGTAGGATCAATGGAGCACCAAATGTATTCCCAAATTCAACTTACTAACACGTCTGGAGAGCAAAGTTTAAAATAATATCAGTATTTGCTGATCCATAACTTTTGAAACTACTGATTAATTGTGCATCCTTGTATTTCTGAGATCCAAAAAATCTTAATTTTCGAGGAACACTAGGCTAACGGAAATGAATTGTCTGAGAGTCTTGAAATCCCGAAGAAACTTTGTAAACCTCTCTCTCTGTTTTCCCTTCTATCAACGGTCATCTTTTCGGACTCAGCTTGAATTGTGGATATTTAAGGAGCAAACCACTTGATCATAAAGACTACAATTCCTTAAACTTTGGAAATTGGAAAATGGTCTGATGAATTTTTCCAAGAGGAAAATTTGATCGCGTCAAATTATCATTATTTATACCTTACACCTTGAACGCTCTACAAGGAAATATTCAAGCATTATAAAATTCTCAAAAAGCGACTGCTTAACATCTTAATTTTCTAACTACTAAAAATGAAAAAAGACATTGAAAAGTAATTGCTCGCCAGGGTGACTGTTTTTCAGTTCGGATATATCTCTTGGAAGCAGACTGAGAACGCAGGGTCTAATAGAGTTTCTCATTAATGGAACCGTGATACATGAATATTCTTACGTCGATTCGCGGTCATTCCTGAATATATCTTTTTACCAGCGGTCACATCAATAACGCTAGCCGTACCATCGTCTGAAGCAGTTGCTAAAAATTTACCGCAAGGGCTCCATCTGACAGACCAAATATCACCTACCAACAGAATTATGATTAATAAATTTCACAATCTTCGATTTGCTCATTACCGTCATGGAGATCATCATCAAATATTTTAACAACATCTCCAACCCTCCTATCATAGAGTTTTACATTTTTATCATAACCACCACTTGCTAGAATGTTCCCATCATTGCACCAATCGATCCACCAAGAATCTAACATTTTACGTTAGTAAGAAAAAGTTCATGCTTACTTTTTGAGTCCAATTGTAGAGCTTCAGAGTGAATGAAATTGTGTTTGACAGCATCAACGAGATTAAACTTCGTTCCTTCATACTTTAACGCAAATATCGGAATGTCACTGTGAGGATTCCATCGAACTCGATTGTAAACGTCTAAATTTAGAAGGATTTGAATTCATCATCAATAATAACAGCAGATGCCAATTACATGAACCACTTCCAACTTTATCGTGAGCTAAGCAGTCATCCGAATTGACAGCTGTTAGGACATAATAACCGTAAATATCAAAAGTAACCATTCTTTGTCCGTCGGGATCTAAGTCTAAGCTTGTGACGTGATCTTCCATAAAAAGTAAACGCTATAATAAACACGTAATCTTGAATCATTTGTTACATTTATGCCGCGGCTGCCATTTCGCTCTTTTAACAAGCTGAAAATCTTGAGATTCGAATAGATGATAACAAATCTTATCTTTGACAGATAAAAGTCCTACTAATCCCACTCTCGAATTGCATGTAATATCAGCGATAACTTGAAAAGAATTATCGAGTGAAAAGCATGTCGCTTTGCATGATAAAAGCTATTTACAGCCATTTGTGTTTCCAAAATCATAAACACGTTTCATTTTCGTGAGGTCATAAACTTCGAAGCTCGCATCAAAAAGCCATCGTGAGTTAGAGGAGATCAGATAATTTGTGTTCCCAACTCTTTCAACAAGAGTTGTCATCCATTCTATTGTTAGTCAAAAACACAGTGGTTTAGATCAGATACCTGGCGCAACTGCTGGACGAGCACCCTGAAATGGCTTGTATGCCCTTCTCTTGTTGAGGTCACAGACTTGAATCAGATTTGTGCCTCGTGAACACCAAGCTAATTTCAGAACAGGAGTAATCATGCGGCTGCTTTGGCCAATGTCATGATTTGTAATAAATTGATCTGTTGAAAGGCAACCCCCCATTAAGAATCCTTATTTTTCAGCGTTTAGTAAAGAATTAGTTTCCAGGTTGTGGATGTGCTCAAGTTTTGATGTTCGTTTTAGTGAGTATTACGTTAACTTTTGAAATGTGATCAATTGAATCGATTCAATAAATTTATTTGTTCGCGATGATAAGTTTCATAATGAATTTTTCAATCTCGATGTTTGCAAAATAATCGGCTTAGCGAAAGAGGAACTTTGCTAGATCTAAAGCTCGTTAGCCCTTTCATATTGTAATCTGTTAAGAAGTTTACTTTAATATTTAATACATGATTGAATCTCAATTCTGATAATTTACTCGAAATAACTCATGGCTCCTCTTCATAGATCAAGACTGACAACAATCTGGCGGTACCACATTATAAGTCTTTTCCCCCTTGATTTCAAATGTTTGGCTTACAAAAGTTCTAAAAAAAGAATTTGGATTCGCTTCGTAACCCTCATTTGAACAAGGAATATTCTTGTGCCGGCTTTAATAAACAAGGTCGGAGATAACATTGAGCTCATCACACCCCTGAGATATCAAACTTTACAAAAAATAACTCTTATTCTCTCTCTCTCCATATGACTACAAGTTTTTCCTTTAATAACCTTGAGCGGCATCACAAACCAGAGTGAAGTTCAAAGCACAACCCCTCAAAGAAGTTCATTTTTTCTTCCGTTTAATTCTTTTTCATTAGCAGCCTCAAGAATTTTCTTAAGCTTGAAATACCCTGTCCAGTGAATCGCCAGAATTTGACTATTCTTAGAATTAAAGATAGTCTCAGGCGAATCGAAAAAAATTCGAACCCTTAGAATCTTTCGAAGTGCCGGTTCTCATGGATACTTAAAGTACTCGAGGTATTCGGAATCAAGTGGCCAAAAATTCAGTAAGCAATTTACACGTTTTAGATTACTAAGCGTTTTCTGATTGATCTTTCGAATAAAATTAAGACAACTAACACTCAGCAGATTATTCCAAACAAAATTAAGACTTTCGCTGAGATCAGTAGACGAAGAAAAATAAGAATCTCAATTGAGAACTTGAATTTAAAATTTTTTTCACAAATTTGAACAGTTTTAACTCTGGCTTGCTCCATGGTTTCTCCACGGAATTTAGATATTCGGTTAAATATTTCGGAGTTCAAGCTGTTTAATCCATCGAGATTCTTTCCAATACCTCACTTTCGGGCGGAGTTTCAATTCGAAGAGAACCAATTTCGCACATTAGAAGATCTGAGGTTGGGCGACAACTCACAAGCTGATTGCCATTTTGAGACTCAGATAAAAAATAGCAAATTTGTTTACACAAGAATAAAAGTTCTAAGCAAACAGCCTGATGAACCTGAGAAACTCGTCGGAGAAGGTGGGTTCTTACTTGAAATAGATTCCAAAAGAAATGAATCACAGGTCAACTGGGTTCTTTTGTCCAATGAGAGCAAGATTATTGGTAAGATTGGTGTGATTCTTGGGGTTCCTTCGTGGAAAAGGGACAGATCAAGAGAGCCTCTAATTGTGGCCAGAAATTCAAACGAAAGAGAGGGCAGAGTTTTGAAAAAGGGCATGCTTCTTGGGCTCAGAGATAGACTGCGGCCAGCATCAAATTACAAGTTTAACGCTGTGAAAAAAGATAATTTAGTGCTTCCAGATATTCACACAAATCGATCTTCTTCGCAAATAACTGAAGACCAGAAATCTAATAAATATACACCCAAAAACCGATGCTCTGGGAAATCATTTGACCATGACTCAGGGGTTTCAGAAAGACAAGATCGAATTACCCCGACTAAGAATAAAATTTTTAAATTTCATGTCCCACGGCAAAGAAGAAGAGGTTCAGAAAATTTATATTCGCATCGTGGAGTGCTTGAGTCGAGAGAAGTTGACAAATCGAACCCTGAATCAGCTCGAAGTCGTGAAATTTGCAAAAACTACAGTGTAATCTTACCTGATGAGAGGCAATTTTTAGTGGACCCTGAAAAGCAAAAGCGATATATCAAGCCACAGTCTGGAAGTCGGGAGTCAGACAAATCTAAAAAGATTTTAAAGGACTTACTCCCAGCAGCTTTCCAGCTCCCTGATTCAGAGAAGATCCGAGGTATCAGGATTAGGAGCGGCTCAACAAATGACGTTTTGGCTAGTGGAGAAAACAAAGTGATAAAGAGCAATCGGGCCAATCGATTCCCAAGAATTAATCTCTCGAATTTGGGTAGAGAGGTTGGGAAGGTTTTTTCTTTATGCGCAGATGATAGCAACTCTACGGCCGAAAATACGGATGAAAAAGTGGATTGCGTCCCTCGAAATTCAGATGAAAGCAACGAGGGTAAAAATTTAAAGGGCTCGAGTTTCAAACAAGAAAACATTGTCGTTCAGAAAATTCTAGATTCAAATGATCATTCAATGCTGTTTGATGCTTCTCTAAAAGAGGTCCAGATAAACACTGAAGGAAAGCATCAGCAGCTCCCGCAGAGTGAGCTGGATCTGAGCAATATACAAAAAAAAGTAATATATGAAGAGAATGAGATCTCCAGTGCAAATTCTCATGTTTTCGAGAAGAAAATACCAGCTTTCAGAAAACGGCTCCAAAGTGCTCCGAAAAAAGGTGCTCTTTCAAAGAATGCTGAAACGAGACGAGAACTTCTCCGAGATGTGGCTCCTCCAAAAAAGGAAGGCAAAAAGAATGGACAATACCCTTCTACCCAACCCTCATCCCCCACGTATCGGAGGAGACCTTCAGAGTTCAATGTTGATGAAACAAAAAAAATAGTCAGCAAACCAGAAAATCAGACGCCCATAAATAGTCGCTCTAAAATTCAGCTCCTATCGCATCATTTAGACGCATTGCAGAAAGTCTGGGCAAATGCGAAAAGGGATGGTCTTGAAGAGTTTAAAGAGTATTTTATGAAGAAACAAGCTGCCCTTAACCAAAACTCTGTTAATCAGCTGACTCATAGAAAAGCAATCCCAAAGCTGGCCGAATTTCGATTGGAACGAATGTTAAGGCAAGAGAAAAAGTATGATCCTTCTATCTGGATCAAGAGAGCTGAAAAAATTGGCCGATTGGACGAGATTCTCAAATCGATTGATGCTCCTCGTCAAAATATCTCTCAACAGAATAATTCTGTACTAATAGAGCAATTTTGAGTTTTCTTTCCTATAAATAATGTAAATGGTTATCCTTATTAATCAATTATAACAGAATGTGGGTAATTACATAACTTAGCCTTTTTTGTAAAAATTTATCGAGGTTTGCAAGATGAGCCCCTCAATTTTGTAAGAGTGTCATGTTCATATTATATGAGTTTTCCAGTTATTGATAACAGATTATTTTTGGTAATGAATGATTTATACTACATGAACAACCTACACTACGATCTTTTTTCATTTGATCGCCTTCCTTCCTATTGCTCAATGGGCAATCTGGAAAATTTATCAAAGCTGACTTGTAATATTTTCATTATTACTCACATGAATGAAGTTTTTTAATGTTTGGAGCTAAAGAAAAGGAGGATGGCGATGGACACACGAATACGTAGATGAACAGAATATAGATATATATATTTAAGTGAATAAATCAAATATATTAAATCAAGCTCATTAATTTCTAACTAAGCTTAACCATTTAATTCAATCGATTAGAATCGAGTTGTATGAGTCGTCGACTGCGTTCCATGAGTCCCATGTCCGTGCAGATGCTTCAAATGCCCTTCTGCGATGAAATCATATTCTAGAAGAAGCTCTCCAGCAAATTCGCCATTTTTCTTTAACTCAATCTTCACCTTGTGTCGACCGTTTGCGGTAAGGGCATCAGAAGGCACTTTTGCTTCAGCCACAAGTTCACCTTCTTCAAACATAGAAGACTCGAATATTTGAACCACAACATAGCTTTCATCGTTTGGTGCAATGAACAGAGACTCGTTTTCCCAGCCAGAATAACCACCTTTCACTGATTTTGAGGGTTGTGTTTTGAGAACCTCTGAGCCAACTTTGAACTCGCAGATAAGACCCGTTTTACTTCTGAGCTTCTCGTCTTTGAGACGTAGTTCATAGGGGATCAGTGTTAGGTTTCCTCGAATTCCTGAGAGCATTTTGTCTGATTTCTAAAAGATATTATTCCAAATTCGATTCGCTAATTTTTTGAAAGCATCTTTTACTGACCTGTGCATTTCTTGATTTAAATAATCAGTAATTAAGATAATGGCAAATACTGATTTTAATTGATTTAATCCACATTGTTGGAAGACTGATATGAGTAAAGATCCTTGACCTTGTTGTAAGAGGATAATTGACTTTAGTGTCAGAGAATCGAGTTATTATTCCCAATAATTGATTATCTTATAATTCAGGTACCATTTTAGTTGTTGAGCAAAAAAAAAAATCGCTACAGGCATAGTTGAAGAAATGTTGAAAGACAGATATTAGAGAGAAATTTTGTTTCATAACTCTTTTTCCGATGTCAAAGACACTAACTTAATCTTAGCTATAATCTTATTCAGTGCTTTTTTATGTAATTTAATACAGTAAAGTGTTAATAACAGCTTAATCGGCTCTATTGAAGTATCATTGACGTTGGCTGTGCGAAAATAACGTGTATCATCAATTTCAAAAAATCATCTTGAGAAATTGTTCTTTTCTGCGTCAAATTAAGTTCTTGCAATAGAGATGCCCAGTCTCTGCCATCAAACTTCAGAGATTCGAGAAATAAACTAGTGTCCACAGCTTTTACGTCATTCTTCAATTAAAGTCAAACAATTAGTATCTATTGATTGGTATGAAAATCACCTTATCAAGTATCCTGAAAATTTGATCGACTCTGCTCATTAAGAACTGGTTCTGGCGATTTTCGGCGCTCTTAAGCATAGCTAAGCACCAAAAAGTTAGTAACAGTAATCAGTTTGCGTACTACCTATATAATTAATGTTTGCATCACAACTGATTGTATTATTAAAATCAATTGTCTGCCGAATTCTTTCCTCGGAGACCATTTGACCAAACAAGTCTTTGAAGCCTATTAGATGAGAACAAAAACATGATCCAGCAATGCAAAAATTATTCAGAAAATTACCTTTAACAAGGACTTTCTTTGGAAGTCTTCCTTTATTTTCAGTGTCCAATTCTCTATACTTTTGAATCAATTTGTCGAAACAGATCGGCGCCATGAATTCTGTGGATAGAAGAGATGTCATGTCGCAGAAAAACTCGTGCTTGGTCTGCCATAAAACATTTCAATTTAAAACGAATATAAGAAGTTGAATACCCTATATTCTCTTAAATTTTCGAGTGCTGCTGGGCTCAAGAAGAAATCTGGCTGATGTTTTAAATTCCCTTGAACCCAATCATCTTTCAGCATTACTTCCACACTTGCCCTTTCAAGTGGATTGAAGACCAGGAGCTTTGATATGATCTTTTTTGGAGCTTCAGGGACTGATTTCCAGACTTCATCTATAGAATAAGTTGCTCATTAGATGACCTTTATCTTAACAAATTATACCTTCAAAACTCCCTTTTCCCTTCTTAATTAGATCGCGTAATCCTGCAGAAGTTTCAGATTCAAAGGGAACCTTTCCGCTACACAGTAGGTATAGTATTACTCCACATGACCACATATCAGAGGCTGTGGTGGGTTCATTTCCTCTATCGATGAGCTCAGGAGCCAGGAAAATTGCCTAAATATGTTATCTCTATATATATTAAGAGTGAAAATTTCGTACGTCGGGTGACATGAAAGAGATCTCCTTATCAGTCATGAATCTCTTACAACGAAAATCGCTGAACTTGATAGAAGAAGTGAGTCTGTGAAAAATTAGGTTTTGAGGCTTGATGTCACTAAGAGAATTATTATCAATTAGTTTGTAAATATGGATTCTTGGTTTGATAGATACCCGACGGCTATTTGCTTCGAGTGATAGTATGCCACCGCTGTGAGAAGGCTTTTAAAAACTTGAGAAATTGAAACCGGAGAAATCAGCATTTTTGTGATGATATCCCCTCCTTCAATATACCTAATTGTTGAAATAGATAACAATGAGACCACTTGCAACGTAAAATTTTGTGTTTACTCACGGATGAAGTAATAATTCGTAGAATCTTCGAAGATTTCACGAATTTGGCATATCACAGGATGCTTGAATCTTCTCTCGATGCTTAGTTCTTTGAAGACCTTTTGGATTGCCTCAGAATCAATATTTGATTTGGCGACGGACTTGATTATCCTGAGTTCACCTGCACAAAAAATTAAATGATTTCTTTACTTCTGAAAGAACTACCAGATGGATGCTCTCCAAAGACAGAAACAGCTGCAAGACTGCCTAGAAGTTTGAGATTAGTAAGGTAATGATCAATAATGTCCAAGGTAGACTTACCAAACCTTCGAAGGTAGTATGGATTTTTGAATTTGTTATTCAAAGTCCCAGGTGTTAAATTAATGACGAAATTCTGGTCGAAATCATGCATGTTTCCTTCTAAGTCTCGGTCTCTGAATGTTTTAAGAATGACTAGAGGAGATGCTGATGCTTACCTTGTAGTACAGCATGAAGTTCCCATTTTATTCCAATAGCAAGAAATTAACTATATTTAATGCGACAGTCGTGAGAAATAAATAAATTTATTCTATACCAAGCATTCTCTGGATCACAATAACACACTAATACATGAGTCTCTGTGAATTAAAATTTATTTATTTTCGAAGAGTGAACTCAGATCTCGGTAAAATTACATGAAAGAAATCAGAACACCGCCCAAGCCAAATAATTTGTATTTGAGTGTGCGAATGCTTAGCTTGAGCCTTGAATCTTTGAGGAAATCTGTTCTGAAAGACTTAATTTTTTATCAAACTATAAAATCCAACGTTTAGCCCCTGTTGTTTAAAATTGAGCCCTATTTCAATTCAAAAGTCTGTAAAGCATTAGATCAGCTGGCAAGAGCATTATTTGGTTAAGCTTTATATCGAGATTTAAGAAGGTATTAGCAAGGACTATGCTCGCCACTTTTATTTGTGGTGTTTGCCTTTCGATGATACTATATTAATCCTACAAGTTTGAAGGCTTGAATGAAAGTAAGCGTAAATTAATCGAACCATCAATACTTAATGCAAGGAGAGAGGGAGAGAGAAAAGATGTAGTTATTAAATATAACAATAATGAGAGCTATGAGAAATACAAGTACTCTGATAGATTCCATGAGACTTGAACTTGTGTGTGCCTTGAGATGCTTCACCCTTCAAGGCATTTTCACTCAGCGTAGTTATATTTTATATGAGCAATAAGCTCGCACTCAATAGAAATTTTTCTGACTAGCATGCCGTTAAATAGAGACTAATCTAGGCTGTTTGAATTCCAGGCTGCCAATTCTAACCAGTGTTATCCTCCAGCAACTCTGTCGCAAGTTCAGACCTTGAGTCCTACTTCACAGGTTCTTGCACATTTCAATAAGGGTGTTTGTCTCTGCTCTGGCATGAGCGGTAGCCCTTTGTTTGGGCCTCCAGTTAGGTCTTACGGGTAATATACTACAAGTTGGAATATTAAGATGAATTCTGCTTTTTGAATGCTACCCTTTGTTTGGTTGATTTTTTGTTTCTAGGAGAAATTTGAAAAAGTGTTTGAGGTTTTCGCATTATTTGATAGCAAATGCACCAACTGAAGTTGTTATAATATTGTGAAGCTTTGTGGGCTTATTTCCATTTAAGTGCTAAAATCTTCGTATTTTTTCTGCAAGAGACTAAAAGTCCACTTTTATAATTTGCTGAATATATTTCAACGAATTTTTTCTTATTGCTTGATCAATTTTTGGGAACAAATCCTAATTTCTAGCCCATGACACTCTAATAAAGTAAGCTATGGAGAGTATTCACTTTTGATGAGACTCGGCTGCGAAAAGAAGGTTTCAATTGGGGTTATCAAGTATGGACTTAGTCCTATATCAAAAACTTGGAATTTTGCATTGAGTTTAATTCCAATTGGATGAAAATGAATTGAGTCATCTATATACATACATATGAGGATGTAAAAGCAACAAAAAAAAAAATATCAGTCTAGCTCATCCTTATGGCTGAATTGTAGCTGAACTCTGTGCCTTATGTGCTTCACTCTAAAATCTGTTTCCAGAGGTAGTCATTGGTTGTGAACTTAACAAGACATCAGTTGCTTGTGGCATAACCTTCAGGCCTGGTGTGAATTCAGTTTCAATCAGCAGTTTGCCGATAAGTTTTCCTTTACAGAAGAGGTCAATGCTCGTCTGATGAACTCCAGGTTCGAAGAGGTTGGTCACCTTGAGAGATCCTTCAGCAATTAGGTCATCTTTTGAAAGTTTATCCTTGTCCCAGAGTTGAACGAGAAGATTTTCCTCAGCTGTTCTCTTAAAGATAATCGCATCGTTCCAAATTGGGCGTTTTCCTCCTTTTTTGCAAACAGATGACATTGCCCTTTGATCTCCGAAGAGGAAGACACAGTAAGGGTCTGCCTTGAAAAATAGGTTCTTGTCTGTCATAAGATCTCCCATATTGGGTCTAACGGTAAATTGTCCTTGTGGTCCGAACATTTTTTCTTAATAGGTGATTTGGTGTGATGTTTTGGTTGTGGGATAAACAATTTTGATTTGGTTTGGATTATCTCTTTGAAGTGAACCCACATTTATAAAGGAGTTGGGTCTTACTGTTCCTTCGAAAAGAATGCCCTCTAAATTCTAGAAGTTTTTTGAAAATTATCGGCCTCTCTAACACCTACAAGGTAATCCAAGCGGCCCGAGCAGATATCTGTAGCTTGTGGTGCTAGGAGCTTAATTGAACAGTATTATGGCTGCATCATTACCAGCGTAATAAGTGCATAGACCAGCGAGCTATTTGCAACAGTTTCAGGATCTACAAGCTGAAAAGTTTTTGATTTTCTTAAAATTTCCAGGATAATTTCACAATCTTTTTGCCAGTAAATCTTCTATGAAAGATTGATAAAGAAAAAAGAGCTGAAAAAATTGGGTCTAGAACTCCATTGAATGTTCATCACGACAGAATAATTCCTCTATAAGCCAACAGAGCTTTGAAGAGCATACTTACTATGATTGGCAACTTCTGTAAGTTGATCAGCAAGTTTAGACTAGCAGGGAAAATTCATTATTGCCAGTATTTACAATTAATCTAAATTGGAAGCTATCATGATGATATAATCATGCGATTGATTTTCAGAATTAGAAAGTTCCAAATTGATTGGCGAAGAATAAAATTTTTGCTTCACGCTTCACCAATAAGTTGAGAGCCAATACGAACTTTTGGCCACTTTTTCTTTCAAAGACAACATGTATCTTGAAACTATGACCATAAAGATACATACAAAATGTGCTTGATGGCTCATGGAACATAGACATTATGTTTTCTCGTTTGTTACCTCAGTCTCTAATGATGAACTCCACAAAAATATTCGATAAAGTATATGTGAAAGTGCAGAAAATCTGAAGGACAATTAGTAATTCATACATTGCATTATTGATACCGAAGTAAAATTGAAATTTGCGATCGAAGTGAAACTTCTTTTATCCTTCTGAAATCTACTAGGAGAACTCGTCGCGAAATACAATAAGTAGACTTTTTAATTCAATGGATATAATCTCGTCATTATGGATATAGTCCGGTTATTAACAGATCAAGAATTAGAAATTTCACTTCTAGTATTTCGTGCTGCTTCTAAAATGGAAACTAATAAGTGAATTGACGAAGATACCTAATCTAATCACATAAATATTTCGAGCACCTTAATTTTTCATTTTTCATAATTTTTCTAGAGTTAGGCATTTTTCAATGATGCACAGATATGGAAACTTGCATGATAAAGCTCATTTACAACAAATTCAATCATAAATGAAATCAACACATGATCTGTTAAACTGATGTTAATTTGGCTGAAAATTCATCAAATAATCAGGATTCTTATTTTGCAGAAATAGTGACTTCTAAAACCTATCTCCTGCATAAATAACATGCTCAATAGGGACGAATTCGGTTGATAAACACTCATGTTTAGCTGACGGTTCAAATTCAATCACAAAGCATATACTTCCATTGAATTCCCCCTTTCTGCATATTTCCACTTCAGCAACTTTGGCTCCAGAATTTATAATTTCAACTATATTGCAATATCCTTCGCCAAGAATCTCACGATCATAAACTTGGATGATCAGCATTTCTTCATCAGTTCTGTCAAAAGAAAGAACATCATCCCATTTGGGTTCATTGCCTCCTCCTTTGCATGTAGCTGTCGCTTTTCTTTGGCTTCCAAAACGAAAAACGCAATATGGATCTGCTTTGAAAAAGTGGGTCCTATCTGATTTCAGCTCGGCGAATTTAGGGTGAATAAGAAGTTTTCCTTTGGGTAAGGACATTGTTGTATTCTTGAAGATGAGATAAATAATTTTGTTTTACAGTAATCTGAATGTTTCCCAAATTTAAAGGCATTCCAATCGGTACTAACCATTCTGAGAAAATTATTTACTGTTCGTGCAAGGTTCTGAGAATCAACTAGTATTCCAAATTTTCAGTGATTCTTAGTTTTTTTACATAAAATTTTGAAATCTATCGCTATCATACAATATTTCCAGTAAATATTCGAATCTGGAAAGAAAATATTTCTGAAAAAGAAGAGTGGGATTCAGTAATAAATTCATACTTATGCTCTCAGAGTATTTTCTTTGAAAGCAAATTGTTGAATAAACTCATTCTCGCTCGAAAAAGTAATTGATGATTTGCTCGAAAGCGTTGAAATCGCGATGATATCTCTTTTGAGGCAGTAGATTCAGTGAGTAGAAATTGGAAAGTCGGGATTACTTGGCATGAATTAATTCGTTTTTTTACTGGATGCGTTTAAATTTTTTTTTTTGACAAGACAGAAGACAGGATGCTAATAGAAATTCATTTTCGGCCTTTTGATTATTACACTCATCAAATCATAGTTCTGTCGTATATTACGGTCTGATAGTTCTTTTTCGTATAACTAACTAATGTCGATAGTTTTTGTCTCTAAGGATCTATGCTCGCAATTACAGATGCGTGTTTTCAGAAATTTGTCTCTGATTACGTATGCCACTAGAGGCGATCACTCACTATGTGTCCGTCGTGGTTAGCCTTATAAATGAGCAAATAGATTAGATTTTTGAATCACAATTCTTGTTTCATGTCTCTTTTGGCAAATATAATTTATGTAAATCAATAAGCCTCTATAATGGACGACTCAAACCAAGCACCTTCTAAGGAGCCTTTGCAGAATGTAAGCTTACTATTCAAGACTGGTGGAAAACAAATGAAAATGAAAAAAGCAGACTCCTAGTTTTTGAGAAAAAAACTTCTGATTATGTTTCACCTAGAAATTTCTAAATGTTCCTTACAGGATTCCCTTCTTATTTCAGAGGGAAACTTTTGATTTCCTCTACTACAATGGGTCCTTGAAAAAAGATGTTGCTCTTGATGTCAGTTTAATTCATTGATTTGTATGGATACATTCTAAATAAAGGTCAAACAAGCAACAATTAATAATTTTATGTAGCTCATTTAGATCTGATTACCTTCATTTCATTAATTCACCAACCAATTATTCAATACATTCAGTTTTCTAAAATTTGCCTACTCCAATGAACTGTTTTTGCTCAGTCTGGCTCGGACCTATTGGTGGGTGCACAATTTTTTGTTCAGGTTCGAATGCTATATCAAGCAGGAGTCTTCCCCAGAGTTCTCCCTTGCTAAAGAGTTCAATAGTAATTGATTGCTTTCCTCCAGTTTGAATAAAATTGAGGATATTAATACATCCTTCACATAAGAAGTCATCTTTAGAGAGGAGATCGCTGTCCCAAATCTGAACCACAAGCAGTTCTTCGATGGTTCTATCAAAGGTAACAACATCAGTTTCCCAAGAGGGGTTTGTGCCACCACTTTTGCAAGGAGTCGTCACCTTTCGTTGATCTCCAAGAAGAAAAACGCAATATGGGTCTGCCTTAAAAATGATATTCTTGTCGGATTTAAGATCAGCCATTCGAGGTGTGAGAATAAGTTTTCCTAGTCCGTGCATTGTTTTGATTTTTCTGTGTTTGAGTGGGAGATAAATAATTTGTTTTGAATTATATAAAAGCAATGTTGGACCAAATATATAAATGCACCGGTTTCGTATTTCGTGTCAGTCAGAGAGAAAATTTTTTAATCTTTTTAGAATTTTCTTTTTCGTACACTTTAACGCATTAAAGAATAAATCTGGAATATCTAAAAAAATTTCAGTCACAACCGAGTCAGTTGAGAGCTGAACTTCGCAATTATATGGACAGGACAAATGCCGTGTTCGAAGTAACTGAAAATCGTAGATAAGGTACAGGTGAAAGATACCATCCTTATTGAATATGAATTGCTTCAATAATTTCTGCTGTTGGATATTTTCGCCAAAAATATAGAAAATATTAATTTGGAAAAAGGTCAGTAAAAATTAAAACGAACAAAAAATCGGTTTCAAACTTTGGAAAAAGTGAGCTTGAATTTAGCCCTTTGTAATGGTGTTGAATCTATTGGTAAAGAAAGTTCTATTTTCAAGATAAGGGGCTCTTTGCATTCTATTGATGCTATGTGAATCTCTCTCAGCTTTGAGTGTTATTTCTTCTAAGTTACGCATGAATGTTCTTAATGGCCAGTAATAAATATCACAAACAAGTAAAGAAGAATGCTTGATTTCGAATCTAATGATCTACGGATAAAGTTCATTACATGTATTCCTATATACTCCATTATTCTAAAAAATGACTCTTGTAATGAGGTCGGAGAGACGAATTTTTGTACATGCAATAAGTGTTTCTCACTCTTTTCTCTCTCAATCACATAGAAGATAGGCACTCCTTTCGGATTAATCAATTATGATGACTTGGAGCCTTCCCTTGATGCTATTACGCTAAATGAAAGTAGCCTGAATCTAACGGATTATGACCTGCTGGAATTGGATTATGGTATGAAAGCTCTAGGGATTATGATTAGCCAAGTGTCTGCAGTTAAAGTTAACGAAAATGGAGCTCTGCAGCTATTCCCGACTTTGTTCGAATAGATTGTGTTTCTTATTGCTCAAAGTGTGACTCACTAGTCTCCTTGAACATTTCAACAAGAGATTTCCTTTGAAAAGACAAGATTTTATGAATTTAATTCCATTACCTAAAAGACTAAAACAATAAATTGTTCACTTTACATTCAATGTGGAGGGACCTCACACAAAGACTATATACAATATTCCAGCTTCATTCAAATAAACTTTATGGAAAGTTCTAAAACTTATTGCCGACATAGAGATGATTGGATTCACTGTAGAGTGGACCCGTCAATTCGACTATTTTGGACGAGGATGTAAAGTCTGTCTCCATAAACAGTTTTCCGAAGAACTCGCATTTCTTATATAGATCCATATAAACAGATTGAGCTCCGGACTTGAGAAGGTGAGTGATGTTTATCGTTCCCTCACAGATGAAATCGTCAGGATTGATATGTTCTCTATCCCAAAGTTGAACCGTCAAAGTCTCCTCAGTAGTTCTTTCAAAGACTAGCACCTCTTCCCATAGAGGGTTCTTTTCTCCTCCTTCCTTGCAATGATCGGTGATCTTTTTCTGAGAGCCGAAGCAAAAGATGCAGTAAGGAGCTGCTTTAAATATCAGATCGCGGTCTTTCTTTAGCTCAATCATATTAGGCTTAATGATTAATTGTCCGCTTGTACCAAACATTATATAATGGAAATTGTTATTCAGGATCTTTTTTTGTCTCTTCGATAAGATTATTTTAAGGAGGGCTTAAATGCAGCTATTTAATTGCTTGTTCTTACTGTCAATTTCTTTTTTAATTTTTGGAAAATTTCAGTGAATTGCTGGCCAAATTCACAAAAAAAGAATTTTTCGAAAGTAATTTCAATGGCGTAGTTTTACAGAAAGAGTGACTGTGGATTAAAGCTTTACAAATCTCTTGCCGCTAGCTATGCTTAGAAGAGGGAGCAGCGTCAGTCGACTCTATTCGAATCGATTTGTTGTTAAAAATAAAACTTGAATGATATACTAACCACAGAAAATGAGAAAGCTGAAAACATGGTTCTAAGTGAAGAATATGCCTCAAGCTCGTTTGCCATTTCTTATCAAGTCAATATTTTGCGGTCAGAAGACTGACACCTTTGAAAAAACCAATTTATCTCACTATTTTAGTCATAGAACATTCAGGACTAAGCTTTCACCCGAGCAAGCTATTGTATACTCTCCTTTTTATCTTTCATAGATGAGCTGGAAGAGCAGAGCAAACCACTATAATCGACTATTTCATTTGCCAAATTGTTGAAGAGCTAAGCCAGAAATCTTTCTGCTTAGCTGCTCAATGAAGTTTCAATGTAAACTAGAGAAGTACTCTTAGATGCTGCGACTATCTATTACCTCCAAGGATCATGGGGAGATTAGTTTACTTTTCGATCTTAAGATGATAGATAAGGTATTACTGAATCATACAACATAGATAACAAATTATGATTGTTCTTGAGTGGATAATTGTGAAGCTTAATTCTTGGTAACTTATTAATTAATACACCTTATATAACCTCATTACATATTCTAGAATTTGTTTCCGGTCGAGAGTGGCTGCGTGCCGTATGCTGTTCCAAATGTTTGTGGCACATTCTTCTGAGGGATAAATTCGATTTGCACAAACAACTTGCCGATGCATTCTCCTTTATGGAATAAGTCGATCGACACGCTTTGATTTCCAGGTACGAGGAAGCTGACTATGTCAATGGATCCTTCACCGATGAAATCATCCTTTGTAATAATGTCTTTGTCCCAGAGCTGAACGATGAGAATCTGCTCCGTTGTTCTTTCGAAGATGATGGTTTCTTCCCAAGCAGGGTGTTTTCCTCCTTTTTTGCAAGGCTGCGTTTTCAGGACCTGGTTTCCGAAATAAAAGACGCAATATGGGTCCGCCTTGAAGATAATGTTCTTGTCCTTTTTCAGTTCAGCTGAGTTAGCCCTAATGCATATTCTTCCAGTATCTGACATTTTTTGTGGAGAGGCGATTGCTTGAGAAGCTAATGTTGTGTTTGGTTCTATTTAGATTATTTTAGGAAGCTCAAATGAGGATTATATATATCTCGAATATACTGTTTTTACTGACATAATCTGGAACATTGACATTCTGGAATTCTCCATAATCTTGATTTGCTGACGAATAGATAAAAAATAAGAATTTTGTTTGTTAGAGGCCGAACATCATGAATTTAAGCTTAAAATCAGCGCTAAAAGATATCATTTTGTGGAGGGTTGAGGGAAATTTCTTCCACTGCAATGAAATTTCTTACAACATCACCAAATTTGACTCGGTTGACATAGCGGCTCCCTGAGGGCCTTGGCCTAATCACATTAATATTGAAACATTGTATATTAACATAGGAAAAAAACATTTTCGATTGTGTTTGGAAAATGCTGTCTAATAATAAATTTTCTCTGTATTCTGTTTCTGAATTTATGAGGTTCATGAATCGATAAATATTTTTTGAGTATATGATGATTAGTGCAATTCTAATGAATGGAAGAATTAAGCAGCTATAGTAGATACATGAGGCATATGAATATTAATAATCTTATGAAAATTTAATGAATATCTATCCACAGATATCTACCCAAGTGTATCCTCTTAAAACTTATTATGAATATGAGTCTGCTGCTGAGGTTGAACAAACTCACCAGAGACTTTTTCATTTGTTGTCAGGGGCATCGGTTTTATGCTAGCATCCCATTCAATATCCATATATAGCTTTCCAATGAGCACTCCTTTATTGTAGAGATCTATGGTATGGGATTGAACTCCAGCTTTCGGTATAGGGCTTATTTCAATGGACCCTTCACAAATGAAATCATCTTTTGTAATTCTGTCCCGATCCCAGAGCTGAATTATGAGAGCTTCTTCAGTTGTTCGTTCGAAGATTACCACATCATTCCAGATAGGATTTTTTCCTCCTTTTTTGCAAGGAGTCGTTTTCAATACTTGATTTCCCAATATAAACACGCAGTATGGATCTGCTTTGAAGAAAAAGTTTTTGTCTGTCTTCAGATCTGCATAGTGAGGTCTGATGGTTAATTGTCCATACATTTTTGGTTGTAACTCAGCACTATTGTTGATTTTTGTTTTTTGCGAACTAAATAATAAACAAAACGTTGAAATATGGCTATATAATGACACGTCTCTACTGTATGGACTGAAATAAAATAGCAACTGAAATGAAGCATCGACTAAATACTTCGAATTGTATTTCTGTGTTTACTGCCAAAAAGAATGTTTCGGGGGAATTTTCTAAAAGCTGTTTCCTAGTTTTATCCTCTATGAATGTGACATTAGTCTGGAGTTCTCATGATAAGCCAATGGATCATTTATTCGAATAATCATTTTTTTTTTTGAGAGGTATATCTGATGATGGTTGATGCATATGATTTCTTTTGACTACACAAATTGATTTGAACAGAGTTCAGTAATAGATTCTTGGAACTATATTTTTCAGTAAACATCCTTGAGAATCAATAGGACCTAAAAAGTTATGGCAATGCTTTAGTTCAAAGACGATATAGCAATCTCCAAACGATTGTGCATTTCTGAGACTAGTAATTTTCCATTTCTCATTTTGTTTGGTTTAAAAAAGTGGACCCAGCCCAAACGCAACTGTGAGATAAAAACTTAGTTGAGAATTCGATTTCAGATGATATGGGATTAATTATTCGAAATAGTTTTCTGGCTACTACATAAATTATGCACGGAGGAGGCGATGAAGCGAACCGGTTACACTATATACATACATATCTTAATTCTTATACTCTTTATGAATAATTCCACACAGAGTTATCAAAATTGTGCTCTTCTAGAACTTGTTGTGATTATGAAGATGATCATGAGCGCATTCTTCATGGACCTTATCAGATGTCATAGTTGAAGTCGTCGTTATCGTTTTCTGTTGCGTTTCCATTGGCATTTGCATTTGCATTTGCGTGGCTTTCGAGACAATGATGGGCTGCCATTCCATCTCTATGAAGAGCTTGCCGATGAATACTCCTTTATTGTAGAGATCAATGGCATGGGATTGAACTCCAGAGATGAGCAGTTGGCTAATGTCCAGGGTGCCTGCACAGATGAAATCATCCTTTGTAATTCTATCCCTGTCCCAAATTTGAACACTAAGGGTGGTTTCATTTTCTCTGTCGAATTCGAGTACATCGTTCCAGAGAGGACGTTTTCCTCCCTTCTGGCAAGGGATTGTTTTCTGCATCTGATGCTCTCCAAGGAAGAAACAGCAGTATGGATCTGCTTTGAAGATAAAGCTTTTGTCTGTCTTGAGGTCAGCCATGTTAGGTCTGATAATCAACTTTCCAGTGGTTCCGTACATTTGTGTGAGAATTGATTTGGTGTTAAAACTTTTGTTGTGATTTGATTTGATAGTGATCAAGTACAAGCAGACCTGCGGTTATAAGGGCTTGATTTTACTGGATCGACTGATATGCGTGTCTGCTGATTTTGCTTTTTCAGGAGTTGCGGGTTAGAGTGTGAAAGAAGAATTTTTTCAAAATTTCTAGAAAAAAAATTAGTGTGGTAGAGGATGCGACAGAAACATCCTCTCGAAGCTCGTGAAGCAATGACGAAAATTCATAGGAAAAATAAGACTCCAAGTGCTTCACGTGCATTTGACTTGAATTTTCTCAGACTAGGGCCTATGTATCCTATTGCAAGTCAAGTACGAAGAATTCAGTGAAACTGACAATCAGTAAATTACATTAATAAATTCAGAATTTATCAGTTAGCAAAAGATTCATTAGATTGATCTTTCGCTCAAGAAGTCGCTCTCCAAAGCACCGATTCTAGTTGAAAGGTATTGACATTCAGATAGCAATCGCTCTTCGTTTTGTTGTACTGAGAGAAAAAATTTTCCTGATTGGACCTTCCTCAAAAAGACAGCAAGCTTTTACTGTAAATAAATTCTCCATCCTTCCCAGAACAAAAAATTCGATAAATTCGAAAATGAATGATCGAAATAAACAGTTATTTCGAAAGTAGAAAAAGAACAGCACATGCGTTGATGATTTTGGGGAGTTACCAAGATACAATAGGCTATGACAAATAAACATAGCGTCGTCCATCTTAATTATTTTAGGAAATACACCATATTCCCGGCTAACATGGCAATATTGCTAGATAAAAACAGAAAATAGAAATGCATGATAGTAATAAAAGGCTGAGAAAAGGTGCTGCTGGGCCCCTGAGCACTAGCAGCATCTCTCAAAACCAACACATCATATTTGGATCAGTTTTTATTGAGGAGCAACTTACTATATTAAATGCTCATTAAGTTTTATTTCACATTTCTAATACTTTTTATTAGCAGGCAATACAATTCTTCCAATTTTGCCTAACCATCAACAATGGACTCATTACAATCTCAATTCATAATACATTGCAATGGAACTTCTTAATGACTCGATAACTTCTTTTATTTTTGTAAAAATGTCTAAATTTAAGTGAAAGATTTGTATTTAGCCTTATAATTGATGGGCTTCTTTTTTTTTACGGATATTATCACCAACTTTAACAAAATAAGGTTCAACCAAATCTTTATGTAGTTTTATCCATAGTTTGGGAGGACTTCTACATTTCTATTAATCTATTGTGATACCATTCACCACTAACTCTCCTGCCGTCAGCAAATGTGTACACTCCTTTGCCATGGATCATATCTTCCATAAAGTAACCGTCAAATATATCTCCGTTGGACAAAAATAGACTTCCGACTCCATATTTTATGTCCGACTTGAACTCTCCATCGTACTTGACCCACTGATCGCCAAGTTTATCAAAATCAGTGTAATCGAAATCACCGTAGAGTCTAGCAGGATTCTCATTGTAGACCGAACCTCTCCCGTCAAATTTGTTGCTATTCCATTCTCCTTGATATGCAATTTGACCTGAAGCGTAGAATAGAGTTCCTACACCGTGCATCGCGCCTTCAAACCAATCACCGTCATAAACTCCGCCATCAGAGTAATAAAATTTCCCTCTCCCATGCCTTTTCAGGTTAAGTCTCTGACCTTCATAAACACTCCCATCAGCATAAGTTTCCGTTACAAGCTCGAAGTACTCAGGAGATTTTTGATAGCTTTGAGCGCTACGACGAGGGTCAGTTGGCTCCACCCGATATTGAGTAACGATGGCTTTAACAACCGGATCAGGCTCATATAGATAAGAAGGATTCGCAGTTTTATCAGTAGAGTTTCCTGAAATGCTAGGTATTTCTCCTTTCTTTTTGAGTTCTTGGAGTATCTTATCAACTTCCGCATTCGGTTTGTAAACATAACTCGAAGCGAACTCGTTTGGTTGATTCGATGGAGCAGCAGTTTTCTCTTCTGTTTTGCCAGCATTTGAAGAAGTTTGTTGAGGCTGAGCGTTAGAAAAGTTTGGATTAGAAGAGCTGTCTTGGGTTTTCAACGGCTGGTATTTCGCTAGATACTTGCTACTATAGGGAGAATAAGACCCTGTAGTAGTACCAGTGGTTCCTTGGTTTGCTGGCTTATAATTGCTTACATATGTAGAAGTAGTATAAGGGGAAACATAATTAGTAGCTTTCTTATCACTTACAACTGCATTTTCATTAGCTCCTGCGTCCACCAAACCTGACGGAGTATCCCCATCCTTTTTAGCACTGTTCTCGCTAGGATTTGTACCGGCGCTTACGGAATAATGTGGATACTTGCTTCGATAGTCACTCAAAATTTTGCTAGCGTCGTTAGGTGGTTCGCGACTCACGTTTTGTTGTTCCTCGACGCGAACGATTGGTTTTTGGCCATCCTCCATAGGGTTCTGAGCTTTATTTTCTCCCTCTCCAGATCCTAACTTCTCAGTCGTCGCGTCTTCTTCTCGAAGCGTGCTTTTAACACCTTCTTTCTTCTGGGGTTTCTTCTGAGGGACAACATCCATACCTTGAACATTCCCACCTTTGTCTTGAAAAGTCATGACAACCTCTTCTTCTAAAACGAGAGAATTGCCTTTTTCGAAAGCATTGTAGTTTTGTCTCCAATTAATCTGTTTCAATTCTTCAATGACTTGTATCGCAGTGGGTCTATTCTCCTCATCCAATATTGTCATTTTTTTAATCAAAATGAGAAGTTTTTTTGAATAGCGATCAGAAAGCGAAGACAATCGCTTATTGAGAAGTTCAACACTGAAACTATTATCTTCCCAATTATAGAACTCTTCACAGCCCTTCAAGCTAGCTGTATGCAGCAACGTCAATCCCGCCGCGAAGATCTCAGATTTGAACGGGTCATGCTTAGGATGAAGCTCTTGAGCCTCCAGGCTCTTTAACAGTGCAGGTGAAAGGTAAGGATACGCTTCACTTAGCCCTACAAGCTTTTGATTGTATCCAGGAAGCGAATGGCTGCTCATAAGTATCGGATCAGCCAGCTTATATATGCCAGCGCTTGTAATGAGAATGTCTCTTGGCTTCAGATCACCCAAAGTATTATTCTTTTGTTGTAAGGCCCAAAGCGCGGAAACTAAACTCTCCATCAAGAGCCATAGTTGTTCTTCTGTGTAGAATTCGTTCGCACCACTACGTTGAATGATATCGTTTTCGAGATCTTTATCTAGATGCTCTACGACTATAGCTATCTTATAGAAGGCAGAGCAGATGTCGTCTTGAGTTTGAGTGGCAAAACCAATTATTTTGACAAGGTTTTTGGTGTCGATTGGGTCTTGATTTTGAGATTCGGTATCTTTTTCTTCTACGCATCTTGCTGTGAGTATTTCGACATCCCTCTTGAATTCAAAGGTTGATTTGGATAATATTTCTTTGTAGGCGACAATCTCTTTCGTAGTGACATTCTCATACAAGGAGATCTGTCCATAGCGAGGGTCGTCTCTTTTCGAAACGAAGGTTAATTCAGATGTCAAAGCTTTGATATCCACTTTTTTAGAGGATGAGTTGCCCATGCCTTTGCTTACTATCGCGCAAAAATAAAGACTAAAATAAAAATAAGAATTAAATGTATTTTGATTCATTCAAGTTCGCAGAATTCATTTTATCAGAAAAGGGTAACGACCTTTTTAGTGCCAAATCTCAGCCTGAAGTTTGATCTCAAATTATCCTTCAGATGCATTAAGATTACGGAAGCCGATTTCCGCATGTGTCGATTTTTCTGGAACTGACTTGACTTCGAATGAGATTAATTAGCCATTAGCAAAGCAACACTTGATTGTACATTTAGGGTCGGAGCTGCCTCGTTTATGAACTTCATCACAAATGCAAAATCCGTTCCTGAAGGTTATCAATGAACAGCTATTGTTTCTAAGATATTAACGTTTCACATACCATAAATTGCATTATGTTGCCTGAGATGGTGCCTCTCTTTAGACAGAAAACGAAAATTAAATATAATTTGGTCTTTAAGGAGCTTTCTTAAAAAAGGAGTCTATTGACTTAAGCATCTTTTTCTTATCTTTTTTCTTGAAAGCGCCGACAAGTATTTTGACAGCGGGCAGTGGGAATTTAATACCGTAGTTCATTAAAATATTAATGGCAATCCTATTTCCTCACTTCAGCTCAATTTTCTGCGTTCAGCTCTTTGCGACTGGAACCAAATCGAAATATATACGCCAAGTACCTGTCTGATATAATTTTATTTAAGGCAAAATGTCTAAGGAAATTTTCAAAATTCTGGGCTCCAATGCAAAAGGTTATTTCATTAAGCTAATCTTATTCTGATGATCTCTACCAGAACTGAGAACGATTGTTAAAGAGGAAATACGGTTTCCATTAAAAGATGATGTTGCAGAGGAAATTTATACTCTCATGGACACTCTGGTAGCTTGCTGCTCTGATTAACCTCTCTAATTGGTCATTTTTCTTGAAAAGAGATATCATGGCGGTCCTTGGAAGAGAAAGTCAGTTGCTGTGTCATCAATACAAGCTGGTCAATACCTTAAATTGGAAAGGAGAGCTTATTTTGACAATGATTAGGAATCAAAAAACGATTTTTCATCTGGTCGGACCAGAAACTCGCGACCGATAAAAATCCTTATAGGAAGCTTAGAGTTGTGATAAACCCGAGAATCATTGATTTTTCAAGTGAAGTTTTTGAAATGCCAGAAGGCTGCCTGAGCATTCCAGAGTGATCACTACTACGATTCTTTTTCTAAACTTATTTCTTATTATAGATACGTATGCTACGTGAACAGATACAAGCATGTCTTGATTGAATATCAAAATTTCGAAGGCAAACGATTGCGAGAAGAATGGTCAGATTTCGCAGCTGCAGTAACATAAATAACTTTTACCACCATCAATACGTCTATATTAGATTTTTCAGCATGAATTCGATCACTTGAATGGAATTTTGATGACCGATAAAGCTCATCGCGTTGAGGAGAATGAGCTCTGGAGAGAATACAAAAACAAAAATGATAATTGTGACTTAGAAAATGACCCCTGTTCATATAAACAGACGATATGATGCACTTGTAGGTTCTCTCTTTCATATAAATAAACTTTTGCTATTTCATTGTATATGGCTAAAAGAAAGATGTTAAAATGAAAAAATGATACGCATAAACACTTAAATGTTGGTTTTGGCATAAATCGAGTTCTATCAGTCGATATTTTATTTTTGGATCTCGCAAAACAGAGTGCCTATATCTAGTTGAGAATCGATTAAATTAGTTATAGTCTCTGGTAAAGGAGCTTATTCTTTCCACCGTAATTTAATTCGGAAGCAAAAGAGAATGGCATTGCTGGGGTATTGTTACTACAACTATAAATCTTTCTGAGAAGTATGTTTCTTTGGGTTCCCATGGGACATAAAGGAAAATGAAATCGGAAGTCACTCTCTACTTGGGAGTGCAATTCCATATTCAATGAGTTCAATTTTCATTGACTAGAGGAAAGGATTCAGATACTTGCTATCAAGTTTACACACGTAGAGTGTAAATGATCATAAAACGTCAAATCCGTTTGCCTCAATAAAGAATCCGAAACTCTCCGAGTCAAATACAGAAGCATCGTATATTCCTAATTATTATTCTCAGCTTCAGTAAAATCAGCATTTCGGATGTCTTCGATCTGGCAAAAGTTTAAATATTAGACCTAGTTATACACATCAGAAACGAGGCAACGGTGCGCTTCAGCTGAGCAATCCATCGGATTGATCCTTTCTGGAACTAGATATAAACATCAACATCTTTTTCTTTGGACATTTGGTTCTCTTTTCGAAATTAACATAGATTCCTATAGAAGAGCAGCAACCCCTCTGATAATTCTGACTCATGAAAGCTCTCTCTCAATGAAGTAATGAGACAAGCAACTGACATTCGACATTAGATTCTAGGCCAACCTGCATTTTATTGGAATCACGTAGTCAAAATCGCATATTTAAGTTCGATCAGTAATTATAATCAAATACTAGCTCAAATTTAACGATCAACCCCTTATTTAAGAGGCCCTGAGAAAAACGTGCTGAAAAAGGATCATGTCATCACTACTGCTCCCCCAAACGGAATATAGGAATGGATACGACTCCGCTGTAAAGATACTCGTACTCGGAGATTCTGGAGTTGGAAAAACTTGTTTGACTTTAAGATTTTGCGAAAATAATTTCGTCTCTCAATACTTAACCACAATCGGTACTAATCCTTTGCTGGTAGAAGGTTATATGTTTTCGAATTAGGAATAGATTTCAAGATGAAGACAATTGAGCTGCAGAACAAACGAATTAAATTACAAATTTGGGATACTTCGTGCCAGGAGAGGTTCGCATCGATTACAAAATCGTATTACGCCAGTGCGATGGGAATAGTGTTTATGTATTCATGCAACGATCGCGATTCGTTTACAAACGTGGTAAACTGGATAGCGCAAGCCAAAAAACTCATGAGTGATAAAGCTTGCGTCTTCTTGGTTGCAACGAAAAGCGACGTTGACGACCGAACTGTCTCCTATGATGAAGGACAAGAATTAGCCGATTGTTACGGAATGGAATTTTTTGAAACAAGCGCAAAAGATGGAACTAACGTCAGGACCCTTTTCTACTGTATCACTGCAGAAATTTTAAAGAATTCTTCCATTGAGAATAATAAACTAAACCCTATCGAATCAACGAGATGCAACCAGCCTCGAATAAAGAAACGATCATCAGCAATTTTCCCAGATTGGCTCTCTAAATTTTGCTGCTCTGGTTGATCAGCGGTAACAAAATAAAAACCTTGTTGGAAGAAACCCAAAAGTAATTCTTTGGGAAGCCAACGAAGTATGATCCAGCTAATAAAATGTTGATAATTAGAAAGAATCAAACGGAATAAATGGAAATATTTTTCACTCTTTCAAGTGATGTTTTTTTCGAATGTTTTTTTTTGATTGAGCGCTTAATTTATAAAATAAACTCAGACATATCCCTTTGAAAAGCCACTCTTCTGTATTATTCTGTTCATATTGCCCAAATTAGCATCACTAAGGAAAAACTCACCTGCAACTAATTTTCCTGTGTTTTGTTTAATATCTATCTATATATTTCATGAGATCTATCTGGTTGCACTATTTCCAGCTTTGATACAGCTTTAGGAAGAATCATTTAACTGTAATTGATATAAGATATACTGACCATGCCAGGATATTGATAATAAATCAAACGTATTGTATAGAAATAACTATGGAAGCCGAGCACAAAGGGTAATTTTAACTTAAATTTTACTAAGATCTCTTCGAACAGCAGCCGAACCCGAATCCGGACCTATTTGCTCTTTGATAATTCAACTGAACTGAAATTAATTCCTCAATTCCTGTGTGGTAGTACAACGCGTAATTCTCCCCAAAATTTAAAAATACCCTTTGAGTATTCCTGTAACACCTGACACCTTGCTTATCTGTCAACATAAAATCAAGGTTCTTCTCCATTTTGAATTTCCTGATCTTTTGGGATTTCAAATTAAATACATAGGAATACCCTTCCCGCTGCTCCTCTCCATTGATATGGTTTCCACTCAAAATTAACAATGTTTCTGCGCCGATCTGATATACAGAAAGGTTGATGCTAGAAGGAATATTCAAGTCTCTATTTGTATTTGCAATAACCAGCTGGGTCCATCTGTCGAGTTCAATATCATATTGGGATATACTTGGCAATTTCTCTGAGGTCGAATCGAAAATATAAAGGTATTTACTTGACTCTGAAGGCTTCTGAGGGGTAATTGCAAGTCCACTCAGGTTTGAAACATTCATTGCATCAAAGTCAAGATCAGCGATCGGGCTCCAGGTCAATTTTTTCAAATGGAATCGCAAACATGAGCTTGTAGGAGTAATCTCATCTATTTTACCTCCAATCACATAAATAAAAGGCGCAGAGTATATTAGCAGGTGCCCATTGCGAGGCTCTGGCAATGGGGGACGAGACTTGCTCTTTGATAATTCAATTTTCATATTTTTGTGTTTGTTTAAATTGATTTTGACAACTTCAGCTGTGGCAGCCAGTGTGTGTGAAGGACGGTTTATCTCCTGGTTCACAGATTCAATTATGTCTTCATTGAGTTTTGAAGTCTTTTCTGTGAGAACCCGGCCACCAATTAGGTAGATAGAACCATTTGGGAGAGAAATCGATTCTTGAGTAAAAAATTGATACGGTTTGCCCCGATTATAGATTTCGAAAACGAGCGGATGGTCAGAGCCTGGGAAGTATATATTCAATTTGTTCTCGAAAAATTTGTAGTTGTGGAGAAAATGGCGGTTTTTGAATTCATTAGGCATAAGCTGTCCCATGTTTTTATCAATTGCGATATTAAAGTTATTGAATATATTGGTCGAATCATGGGTCCATTTAGAATTAAACTTGTAAAGTACAAAAAAGGAGAAATTCTGGCTGACCTCGGAGACTGTACGTTTTGCTTAATACGACCCGAAGTAGTTAGAAAAATGCTACCCAAAAGTTCTTTGGGTATGAGGATTTTGCTGTTATTCCTTTGAAGAGTTTTCAACTAGGAATCAAACTAATTCAAATACACAAAAGCGAAGAGAGAAATCTTAAGACTAATATCATTCATGACCATATGCTAAAGGTTAGAGCTAATTATTAGTTATTACTTCTTCTTACTTTCAATTTAAGAACTTCCTACGGCAAACAACTCAACAGCAATACAATAATTTTCGTGAAGCCAGAATCAAATAATCTTCTTTGAAGAAAGTAACAGCATTGTTTTCTCGAAACTTACCCAATCAATGAAATAATAGTAGCTTCATCTTTATTCTGTTCCTTTTAACCAGTTTACTTTCAGTCCAGCCATGAAAGCGGTGTCAGCCATTATTATATGATACATCTTTAAGTATGTGAGACAATATTGCAAATAAGGTGGAACCACTGGTTCAGAACATTGACTTATTATGGGTCTCCAGCACTAATTATAGGCAACCAAAGATTAGAACTGCTATTTTGGGTGCTTATAACTTCTCAAGCGGCTGTGAATATAGTTAAGAGGTCTCTCTAAAAAAAATGCAAATATCGATTGAAGAAGTTACAAATTGATAAAAGTGACTCGTTTTCTAATGAAGTTGACAGCCACTACTGTATAAAGGCATATTCGTTGCTGATAATAAAATAATAAAAAAAAAACCATCAAAGGAATAAATCTTTTTTCGAATTGGAATCGAAGCTGTTCATCAGCTCCAGAATTAACCGGAAATTAGATTTGCGAAAAAAATTTTAAAATGATAGCTAGAGCATTTGCGAAGCATATTGTAACTCTTTATCATGCTTTATCCTCTCTAATTGCTTTGCAGAGCCTCTTACAAGGAAAACCACTCGCACGATTTTCTTTGTTAAAGGATAAATTAAAGGAAATTATTCCTGCGAAACAACAAGAGTTCAAGAAACTAAAACAACAATTAGGAAACGAAGAGGCGCTCCATGTAGCAGACGACCAGATACTTGAGGGTCTTAAAGGCGTGAGTGGCCTCTTTTGGGAATGCTCTGCCATTGATCCCGAAAAAGTAATAATATTTACTAAAGAGTCCAAAGCAACTTTGTCTGATTATTGTAGGGTGTTACATATAGGGGATATACTGTCTCTGATGTTCTCGAAAAACTTCAAAAGGCGCCTGAAGGAAACCAACCACTTCCTGAAGCGATGTTGTGGCTTCTGATGACTGGTGAGCTTCCCAAAGAGAATGAAGTTCAAGACTTATCTGCAGAGTTACTTGAGCGGACAGAAATTCCTGGTGGAATTGAAAAATATCTCAGCGATCTTTCTTCTGATCTCCATCCAATGGCACAACTATCAATTGCTCTGTTATGTCTCCAACCAAACAGTCAATTTAAAAAAGCGTACAGCGAAGATGTACCCAAAGATAAATACTGGAAGTCTACATATGATGACGTGATCGATATTATTGCTAAATTGCCTAGGATCGCTGCGCTTATTTATAGAAACACTTACAAAGTAATTATTAGTATTTTGCTAGCTCCAAATTTAAACCTTTTTCTACCATTTCAGAACAAAAAAATTATTAATGCTAATAAACGCCTTGATTGGGGAGCAAACTTTGCTCATATGATGGGATTTGAGAGATTCGAATTCTACGAAGCAATGAGAAGCTATCTAACTCTACATAGGTAATTTTTGGTTTTAAAACACCTTTAAGTAGTTTTTCATATTTGTTAATATGATAATCAGCGATCACGGATGTGGGAGTGTGAGTGAAAATCCAACTAATCTTGAGAGTGCTGCATTATCAGATCCATATCTCGCGTACTCTGCTGGGATAAATAGCCTTTGTGACTCCATTCAGGGCCTCAATAACAAACGAGCCTTGAAATGGGTTCTCAAATTACATGTATTATAAGATGTTTGTAGATTGATCTAATCCGATGTTTCTCACTAGAATGAACTTGGGGACACACCATCCGATGAGGCTATCAAAAAGTACGTAGCAAAAGAACTTGCTCAAGGCAAAGAGATTCCTGGCTATGGACATCCTATATTAACTAGTGTTGATCCTCGCTTAGTTCATTTTCAGATATTTGCTGAGGATAAACTCAAAGATTATCCTTTATATAACATTTCTAATAAGCTAATGCAAATAGTCCCTAACATTTTGGAGAGCTCTGGGAAGGTGAAAAATCCATACCCGAACGTCGATGTGCTTAGTGGAATCTTACTCCACTGCTACGGGCTTAAGGAGGAAGATTTCTTCCCTGTGATCTTTGCTGTTTCACGCTCACTTGGATCTCTCAGCGGTTTGGTCTGGTCAAGGGCACTATGTAAGAGCTAATCATTGTTAATCATCACAATAACTGTTATTTTTTTCGAAACAAAAGCTTTACCAATTGATAAAACTGACTTAAAATGGATGAAAGATCATACTGCAGGATCAACTAAAGGACCAGCTTTCCACTTTCAAACTTAATTCATTTAGAAAGTTATCCGTTGATTGAAAATTATGAGCTTGTATAATTCCAGACCTATATAAGGAACCATTAAATTTGAATATCTGCGTGCATTAATAAGTTTATCTGTTAAATCCTATAATTTGTGAATGGTTAATGTGCCCTCATCCACCAGAGTTGGTTATTTCGTTGCAGCATAAAAAGTGAATCTATTAAGTGAGGAACAAATTCAAAATTACATTCTACTTTTCCACTCACACAAGGTTACACATTTTTTTTAGTAATAGATTCACATAGCTACTCAGAAAATAAGCAACCTACCTCTCTACTCATTTAAATCTCCCCGTTTCTTATCTCAACTGACCTAGGTATTCTAACTTTATTTATCATAGTAAATTTCGGAAAACTAACTACATGCTCAAACTCCTATTGAAATTATGTTTTGTGATTTCTAATATGTTATAAAACTCTTCCATCTTATAATGAAGCAGATCTAGTGAATAAAACCAAACTTGCAACGTAGATGATGTGTATATAAAACAAATTCTCTCAGTCAAGCACTATTAATGTGCACTCTCAGGAATTGGTGTGATCAAGGGATACAGTTGATGCATATATGCAGAAATCCAAGTCAAATAGAGGCATACTACTGATATCGCAGTCACAGTGAATGCGGTACTATATGAAAAGGATGGTGAATTCAACTAGAAAAAGATAACAATATTTTACTTTCGATTTTCGTACCTTTCCAGTTTAGTGGCACCTCGTGAACTTACAACAGAAGTTACGACAACGAGCGCGACAATTCCGATGATTGCAAACACAATTGTTCCGACTGTAACACCAGAGCTTCCCATTTTGATTACGTTTGCTAAAAAAATTTACGTTTAATGTAGGACTATCAGGAACGAATGAATTTAACCAGCGAAGAATCGAAAATAAATATCGTGATTTTTTCGATAAATTTTTTCTTCAAGTTTTAAAGATGGTGAGAAATTCAATATCAAAATCATCCGCTGAATGAAACTCTAATTCCAGAAAACTGAAGAGAGCTAACTGCTGTTATAAGTGAAAACAATTATTGGTCTCACTACATGTATCATGAAAGGATTGAGCATCCAAATTGGTAAAGTTTTAGAGACTTTAATGAGGTAAAAAAGAAAGCAATTTGAATACCTTACAAGAGAAGGAACTCTCCTAAAGGATCTTGCTTAAAATTTTCCAATCCAAGTTCTGTGTCTCTAATCAGTTTTACAACTCCTCTTCAATGCATTTAGATTGTAAAGGTGTTATTCAGACTGGTCCCACAAAAGCATTCGTATATTGCAAGATTAATGCACCAAAGATGATTAAGGAGATTCGCCGAGGCACAAATTTGAGATAAATTCAATTTTCAATCAGAATTCTGCATTGCAAACCTTATCGAGTTTAGAGCAGTCGCTTCAAAAAACATTGGTCCTTCTGTCAGATTCTAATTTTTCTACACTAGTAGTTCGCTTATTCTCTCTTGAGAAGAATCAACATATCATTTTCTCTGTTGATTAATTGATGGTGATGACTTCGTACCGTTTAATTGTTTATTTTAAATAAAAGTGTAGAGCTTTCTGTTTTCCCAATTCTCACTGCTCGAAAATGAACAAGGTATCTGATGATCCTCCTCATCAACCCAGGAGGAACCGAGATACTGGAGCAAATTTGTTGACCTTCTCACAAATAGAGATAACAGGAGACAAACCCGAAGCCGAAACTCCGCGCGAAAATCGTGTTTCTATCCTTGATTCATCTCAAAACCAAATTATTTACTTAAACGATAACAAAAGCATGAAGCAGATGTCCGAGTTCATCCCAGCTGCAGATAATGCAAAACCCAAAACGCTGTCCGTTTCTGAATTTTCAGCCCGCTCTTATACTGCCAAGATTGACGATCTACCATTAAGCCCGCTGTACTTAAAGAAAGCTCGCAAGGAGACTACTTCGCTTGATGTGGATCGATCAGATGCCCGCCGTCAGCGAAACAGAAAACACAGTGAAAATATAAGGAGGAGTGAATCTAAAAAACAAAACTCTCCGGACAGAGTAAAGTATTATGAAGACCTATATTCAGAATTAGGTTCTATGATCATGAAACAAAAGAATTCACAAAGCCAGATTTTTGATGACATCGCGAGCCCAATTAAAATTGACTTTCAGGATGATGGGTTAAAAAGTAGAAACTTTTCAAAAAATCAGTTGGAGCTTGTCTTTCAGAACCCTCAGTCGGAGAAGCAAATTTCATCCAATGGAAGAGGATTACTTAAAGAGGGAAAAGCAGCAGCCAGCCCATTTCCAGGGAAAGCCAGGTTGAGGCAGATACTAGAAAAAAAGTCAAAGACACATAAGGAGTTTAAAGGCTTGCAAAAATTTTTCAATCGGAGACAGTTTATGGAGATTATTCAAGAAAAAGTAAGAAAAGATATGCCACTTAATCACAAAAAGCTTCAACTCGTAAACGATATGACAAATCTGCAGTTTGAGGGAATCTATAAAGAAAAGGCAACGCGATCGGAAGCTAAATCTAAATTCAAGGGTAGGAAAAAAGTCACAACGCTCTCCCATGCCTGCAGTAAAGCCCGCTCTAAATTAGCACTTAAGCAATACAATGATCCGAGTTATAAGCATGCACTCACTGTGAAGAAATGGGTCTTCTTGTTTGCAGAAACGATGAAAGAGCTCTTTCCAACTCTAAAAAGTCCTTTCGAACCCGATGGAACGTTCCGCTTAATTTGGGATATTGTCACGATGATATTTATCCTCTATGAGATGATATTAATCCCGTTCAATCTGTCATTTTATGTGAATAGCGTCGATGCGCTCACCACCATCTCTTATGTGATCGACAGTTTCTTTATTGTCGATATGCTGCTTTCATTCAACACTGGGTATTATTCGAAAGGCAATCTCGTCAAGGACCGTGGTAGAATTGCTCGTCATTATTTGAGAAGGTTGTTTTGGCTGGATCTTGTAGCAACCGTTCCAATTCATTGGTTCATTGAAGGAGTCAACGAAGACGTGAGCATATTCCTGACGACTGATGATGACGATGATGATCGAGTGAGAAAATTTATTTGTATTGCTCGAGCAATCCGCCTCATTCGCATTTTTAAATTAAGCCGTATTCTGTCAAAGTTAGAGCATTATATCCATATTTCTCGGTCCCTTAACGGGATATTTGGATTTTTCAAGCTAGCGATCATTATCTTGTTTTGTGGGCATTGGGCCGCATGTCTTTGGCATCTTGTTGCTTTGATAGATGAAGACAATGAGCCTGACACTTGGCTTTCGCGGTACGGCATTCACGAAAATAACGTTGCTAATCGCTACGTCTCTTCAATATATTGGGCAACAACAACAATGCTTACTGTAGGCTATGGAGATATAGTGCCTGTTACAATCTCAGAGAAAATTGTTTGCATGGTCGCTATGTTGATGGCCAGTGTGGTCTTTGGGTATTCCATGAATATGGTGAATGCTCTCATGTTAGAAATGGGCCATAACAAGATCATTTATAGACAGACAATGACCACGCTTAACCATTATATGACCAAGAAGCGAGTTTCCAATGAAATAAAAATAAGGGTAAAAAGATACCTGGAATATACGCTTGACTACCGGAACGCCGCCCAAATGAATGAAGACTCTCTATTGAATCTTCTTTCAGATCAACTCAGAAATGACATTACGGTGGATATCAACGGAAAAGTGCTAATGGCTTGCAAGATATTGACGGATAATTTCTCAAGGCAGCTCCTTTTAAAAACCACTTTTATTATGAAAGAACTCATTTCTTCTCCTGGCGAGATCATCATTAGAGAAGATTTCGCTGATAGCAACGCAATATTTTTTATATCTCAAGGTTCCGTGGAAGTGTATAATCATTACTCCCAGAGCCTGTATGAAGTCCTTCACAAAGGGCGATATTTTGGAGAGATCTCATTCTTTACAGGCATGAAACGAACCGCAGACGTCCGAGCGTCAGATTTTTGTGCGATATTTTTCATTCCACGAGATTTATTTATAGACCTCCTCGAAGAATTTCAGACAGATCGGGAGAAGTTTTGCTTTATCAAGGATAGAATCCTGTTAGAAAATAAATATCAAGACCTCGATCTCGCATGCTTCACTTGCGGAGAAAAAGACCATACTTCTGGTTTATGTCCTGAATTGCATTTTACCGCGGACAGAGAGTCATTCATTCAGCAACAGCGTCAATTAAAAGTGCTGTTTGCAAAGAACTTCAAAAGAAAGTTGACCAGAAGAAGCCTAAATGAGAATGCTAGTTATCAGCATCTTGTTGATGCAGCGCGTCACTTTCAAGAGAAAGGAACCACAGAAATCTTCGAAAATGACCAGTCAATGGCTGCTAATAGCCTCAGCAAGCTTGATTACCGTGATAAAGTAACAAGACATCTCTCAAGTAAATCGCATCTTGACAAAAACGAACTTGTGGCTGGACTTGGAACTCGCGATTTTCTGTTTGTAGTGGATGACGCAAGGGAACAAATAAATATGCTTCAGAGATTCAAAAATCCAAGTACTTCACCAACAAAAATTCCTTTAGTAGAAGGATATTATAGTGACGAAATCTCACTGGAAATCGACAGTGTCTGCAATTTTAGCATGTATTACCCTCATAATAATATCACTTCCATTGCTCGAAAAATGAACAAGTGTTCAACTCCATCTGATGTGAGAGCTGACCAAAAATTAATCGCGAAGCCACGAAAAAGCATTCAATCTGCGATCGCGAAGAAGACAAGAAGTGTTTTCGGGTTTATCAAAGAGTTAGTTCAAAACGAATCTGATGAAGATAGTGAAGGCGAGAGACTGAAGGTGAGCCAAGAAGATACCTTATTTTTTGAAAGGCCGACTAGGAAATTCAGCGACGAAAGAGCTTTCCATCGAGCATTTTCTCCTAAACCGAGATCCCCTATACTTTCTAATTTTTCGCAGGAAGTATCACAGTCTCCTCGACATATCAAGGCCTTCCAGAGTAGCTCAAAGCATTTTATGCCCATACTAGAATTGAGATCCTCCGAAGTCGCAACTCCAAAGGCGTCATCAGCCTTAAAAAAATCAATTTATTATCCTGATCAAGAAGGGCGTGGCTTTCCGATTGAAAATAAACGCATAATTCGTTTTGCTGCGCAGAATGATTATCAAGACGTAAGTTCTCCATCTGCAGCTCTAAGAAATTACGAAGATTTCTCAACCTATCGAAATGCAGCTGCTGATGAAAGTGTACTAGCTGATAGACTTGGATACCATAAGCTAATAGACGCTGAGAGACATCGAACTTCAAAACGTGTTTACCTTCCAAACGACATACCTCCAGAGAGGGATATCTTGCTGATAAGAGCTGAAAATAACTATGACGCTGGAAATGACCCTGATCGCTCAGTTGAACAACTACTCCAACGGCTAGGTCGGGATCAACTCCTCAATTTAGTAAAAATAAAATCTACCAGTTATACTGAGAGTTCTTGAGTGAATTCGAGTGGATAGCAATAGTATGGATCTTGAATATTTCGTGCTCGAATTTAGTCTTTAAATCTCGAAACTATTGTATATTGTAACTGAAGCTTACTTTTGAAAGCGACAAGCATTTGAATTGTTAGAGATGCTTTTATTTAAATCCAATGAACTCGGTTTCTATGTATGGAATTTATGATCACAACGCATGCATTGGTAAAATGAATGATTAACTTTCAATACAAGATAGTACGATCTCTTTTTCGTAATGAGAGAACTAATGCTTGTTAAAATAAAATATGGATTAGTCTAATATTTCTGTATTTCTCAGCGCGCCTAGTGCAAAAATCTATGAGACCTATGAAAAAAGCATTCAAATTACCAAGTATAATGCTTTTTGAAGTTTCCATGACCTCTCCACCAATGATCATCTCGTCTAAGATTCCGTAGACCTAGGAGGTAGATAAAAAAGCTGATTACTCTGCTCCAGCCTGCTCATATTTACCTTATGGAAATTAAAGACGATATCTAATTCATTAACATTTCCGAAGTATTGATCGAGCACTTCGACGAAGAGATGAATCAGCTAAAGGTCATAGGTGTTAAAATCACGTGGATTAGAGCAGAAAAAGCTACCTCGAGATGCACAAGTTCGTTATCTGAAATATCCAGACAGATTAAGAAAAAGAGCCCAGCGTATCTTCTGTAAATTACTTTGTAGTTTCTGAACTGCGATGAAAGTAAGGACAAATCAGAGAAAAATGTTGCAAACTTCAATGAAGTTGGTGTGCTTGGAGCTTCTGACGACGGTTCTTCTGTGTAACTCTGCGATGAGTTTCTGTTTTTCAATTTCCTCGTAGTGGACATACCAGCGTGACAGTCTAGTCTTGCCTTGGCGGTTGATCAAGAGGATAAATCTGATCTATCGCAGGATGAAACCTCGTTTGGAGTGAGTAAGGGGACTTACCATTTGGGGCTCTTCTTGTATTTAAATTATGCTCTTTGTTATTTAAGTATTAGAATTATTCAAGCAAGAGCAAAGATCTTTGAAAACAAATTAATATCGTTCAAGCAAGATGGAAAATTGTAACAGTTAGTTACTGATATTTGTTTGCGATAGATACAGACAATTCTCCGCTTCTTAAGCTGGATGCCCAAGCAAGTAGTCAATGTCATTAAAATGATTTTATATCAAGCAAATGAAGAAGTGCAGTAGTTTGGGAAGGAATGTACAATCTTGCTCAAGATACCAGTTACCAAATTCATATTGAAGTATGAGAGTTTTATTTTCCCTTTGATATAAACTTTAGCAACTCTCTAAATCACACGTCGTTGATGCTGTAATTTTCAACCAGCGATTAATTCTCATGGCTTTTTGAATAGTAGCAGTTTAAATGTTAATACTATCGCTTTCTTCCCAATTAAAATAGAGCAGAAAAATAAAACAAATGGAAATAGCCTGCATAGATGTAATTAGTGAGAATTTGCAAAAGAAGTGGAAACATTTAGTTTAGAAATTTATTTCAAATTAGTAGGCTTTAGTTTTTAAACCCAACACAAGATTATTAGTATTGAAGTGTAACTAATAGTATGTACTTCTTGGAAAATATATCTGTCACAGAATGACATTGCATACAAAAATCTGTGTTTTTATCTTACTATCATTTAGTAAGTAGTAAAATTTCCAAATTTCATCATCAATTTTGTTTTTCGAAATTATCCTAATTCACAAGTGAAATGTATCATCCTAACTATAGAGATTTTCAGTTTTTTGATATCTTTTTACTGAGCAATAGACGCTAATACTTTCATATTTAGAAGTGAGAGTTTTTGGTTTTTGTTAAGCATCACAGATCATGATACCATTACAGTTATTTCTTCCTCCTTAAAATCTTTACCATACACATAACCAAAGAAAGCTTTATTACACCAGGGTCAAATCAGAGTACACAAATGAAACTGTACCTACCACTGAAAAAAATAATTATAAAATTTTTGGATTTTTTCAATAGAAAAACCGATTTAATAATTGAGATTGTGTCAACAACATTTTAGTTAGTGAGCTCTTTGATAGCAATGAAAAATTAATGCATGTCGTTTTATAATGCTCATAATCAGAGTGCTTCTCATAAACAGGCTTCTCATAAACAGGCACTCAGCATCAGAAAAAGCCTATTTGTATTGAATCTGATCTGGAATATCGTACACACTATTTCATTAGTTTTTACAGATTCAAGGTACTTTTATTAGAAGAAGACTGAAATTTGATTTCAAAAGAGATGTTAAATAGGGATTATTATCAATAATTCAGAGAAATAACAAATAGCAATCATGATTTATTCTCAACACAACTTTAACTGGCAGCTTTGGAATCGTCGAGTCTTTGCTGCTGAGATTTTCGATCCGTCTGTCCTTTCCAATAGACTTTCTTGCATTTCGTGCACTGCCAAAATGGCTTGTAGAGTTCATAGTCTTTCTCATTCTGCCATTCAAGTAAAGGCTTAACGGTTTCGATACCCACTGTCGTCATTTCATTTGAATTGCATTTTACACATCTTAAGAGAAGATCTTTCTTAGTCCGGTCTATTTTGAAGAATTCTAATAGTTCAAGAAGCTGCTGTTCAGTGTTTGTCTTATGTAGTAAATAAATTGGCCAACCGCCTCTCTTGCAAAATGTTTTCTGATCTCTCGTTATAATCACACGATTCTCGGTTTTTGCAGTCTCGAATAGACTGTCCGTGTCTTTTTCTGCTTGAACTTCAGCATCCAATCCGTAACTTCTCAGATATTTTGCCAGTCTAATCGCCATGTTATCGATCACAAATTTGATATTGTTTGGATCTGAAAACACGTGCTTATATTTTGGAAGAAACGTGAACTCTCCAGGCTTCTCTTGGTAGCTCACTTTTGAATCAGTTTCTTTCTCCACGCCGTCTTCTCCACATTTTTGCTCTTTTTCTTGCTGGTTTGATTTGGTCTCTTTTTTTGAAACATTGACTTTCGAATTCTCTTTTTTCTGCTTTTTGCCACTATTTTTGTCTTCCACTTTTTTCTTCGTGCTCGGTAGTACTTCAGAATTAAAGAAATTTCCGAAGATGCCCGGAAGCCTTTAAATAAGACACTTGAGGCACCAGTTTGCGGTAAAAGTAAATTACATTGGAGCTTCATCTTGTTGGCTCTTACTCTCTTCTTTGCTGTTAGCGAATTTGCTTTCTTCAGCTTGAAAGCTCTGTCCTACCGTTTGAATAGTACCATGAATTCCTTCCTTGACTAGAATTTTTTCAATAATATAGCTCTCAATCTTATGGCCCTAGAAAAGAAAGCGCGTGAAACAGAGTTCTCACTCCAGAATCATTACATTCTTCTTCTTTTCATATGCCAAGCTAAACGTTTCATAGAGCTTGACCAAGAGGAAAGCTCTTGCAGCACTAAAATGAATTTGAGAGAGTCGCAGTGGTCTGAGTGACCAGTTTGAAATTTCCTCAAAACTTGACCATCTTTTCCCTACAAGAAATGTTAAAATTCTGGATGTCGTGAATCGTAAAAGACAATTATTACCTAATGTCTTTTCAAACACAGTAGTCAAATCAGGTTTTTTGATTAACTGGTTGAGATCTTGGAAAACCGCTTGGATGTCGCAATAACTTTGTACTTCCTAAATAAAACAGATGTTAGTACCTGCTCTATTAAAGTCAAAGTAATAATTACTAATTCTCCCTTGGGTTCAAATAAAACACTTCCCTTTAACTCTCCCAGCTTCCCTAGCAAAGCATCCCCAATCTAAAATTGTCAATGAAACAATACGAAACAAGAAGACGACTTACGATAATGATCGCAGGATCTCCCAACACATCAATTAGCAAAGACCCAAAACCAGCTTTTCCGCTCAGTTTCAAACAGTCAAAAACAAAAACGAATTCTGGAGTTGCTAACTGAAGCACAGCAATCCCTGGGGATCCAAGATTTGCAAAGTTTGTCTTATATTGGACGTCAAAGCCGATCAATCTAGCTTTTTTCAGCTCTTTCTGAGACAACAAAAATTTTTCTGAATTGATGTCCTCTATCCACAGCACACTCTTATCAAGTTCAAGCTGGTAATCAAGTAAATTGATAAAGGTTCCTCTCTCTGAGATTCCCAGCGTCTCTTCAGTTGGAGCAAACGCATCTTTAGTAAAAAGGCCATTGGGCTGCTCTACAAAAGATTTTCGGTCACATCCTTCAACAAAGTAAGGCTGGATAGCCGCTAACGCCTCTTTGTTCTTGATATAACCGTCTTTCAAAAGGTTATGTCTTTGAATGATCGACAGTGCCACTTCTTGAGTTTTCTCTTTCACAGACAGGTCCTCAACAAAGTAACCCAGAATTGTCTTGTGGAGCCAAAATTTTTCTTCGGCCTTGGCCCACTCTTCTTTTGAAGACCAGTACTTTAAACATTTCATTTCTAACCTTTCTTTCAGCGCAGCAAAATCTTCAAGGTTCAGGTTATATCTAACAATGAGCTTCGCTGCATGACTGTCATATTTGTCATTTTCCAATTCTCTAACGAGAGCCTTTTTTTTGCAAGATCATCAGCTTGGTTAAAGGTTGCGTTTACGATTTGCAGCTCAGGAACCTCAGCAACAAGGGTTTCAGCTTCATGAAGCTTGTCTTGGGCAACAAGTTGTTTTACTCGATCTGCAAGATCAGGGAAACTAGAATGAATCCCTAGATAGCTCACCATCTTGCAAAATTCGTAATATTTTTCCTCGCATAACAAATCTTGGAGAACTGGTAGCACCCTTTGTAGAATGAAGCAATTTATGGAGAAATCGAGTAAAATATCATTACTCTTCTTTGTTTATGACTGTTTTTATTTGAAAGGTGTCTAGGAAGCAGTCCAAGTTGTTTGCATCGACATGAAACCAACTCTTGGCTGCTATATGTAATGCTTCTTCCGGAATATTTCTTTGCTTCTAAAGAGAAATGTGAAGTTATGAAAGAGGAGGGAAATGCTGCTACTAAAAACGCTTGTAAGCTCGTAAAAAGAGCTTTGATGCAGAATTGATTCGTATTTGTTTTTCTCAACATTTCTGCCAAATGCAACACTCGCTCTAGAGCCATTGTTACAAAGTGCTGCGGATACTTTCTTTCAAGGCGTTTGAAAGGTCTTTGCAAATCCTCTTTCATGACCTATTTATTGTTGGCATTAAGCATAATTTTATAAAACAATGTCGTCACATTCATCGAAGGTTTGTTAATTTGAATAAACTTCCCATACAGTTCAACTGCTTCTTCGATTTCGGATTGATTTGCAATATCTTCAAGGACTACAAAGGTTTAGCATTTACATTGATAGAAAAGACAGATTTTTAACTCATCGTATTTAAAAATTCATAGTCTTCATCGTCATTTTCGCTTTCATGCTGTCCATTTGTTTGCTCGTTTTGATAGCTTCCATTTAAATTGGAAGGTGTCTCCTTAACGGAAGATTCCATGCTTATTCTCAGACAAATAGCTTTGTTATATAAATTAAAGAGATAATATTTGCATGCTTAATTAATCTCAGCTTCAGCCAATCAAAATTAAAAGAGTTGTAAGAGGTACTTATCGTTTCATGAACAGTTTTATTTTGTCCCTCAAATCGTACCCTTCCAACGAATTTCGCATCAAAAAGCCAAATCTGCTTTTGCATCCTCTAGAGTGTTAAAATTAATTAAGAGAAACAGGGTTGAATATTTTGATGGCCAAAGTGGAACCAGAATCGCTCATGGAAACTGTATTGCCAAATCTGGTGGATGAATTGCACAGATTTAATGTGGTGTTGTCAGTTTTATAAGTCATTTTTTAGGGTTATGAAATTGCAAATGATTACAATAGATCTTAAGAAATTTCAATTCTAATTTCTTAGCTTCATATACTCATCACAGATGACTTATTCTAAGAGAATCTGTAATGTAAATCCACTGCTTGCCTTCTGGCTCAGATCTTTCAGAGTCACCGATTCTCCTCCATTCAAGACCTCAACACTCGCGATCATTGGCTGGCCTTTCTCATTTCTCTTTGCACCTCTAACAGCCGCTTCTAAGTGTGTTTTTCCCAGTGCAGTTATCATATCTTTCAGTCCATAAAGTTTCACTGACGAAATTTCAACATTCTGTATGTGGCTTCCATCCGAACGTGCCTTGAATGCCATCAATATCCTGATACCGTTCGAAACCTTTGAAGCGTAAGCGGTGATGTCAAGTACACAGTTCTTTTCAATGCAGTGTTTGGTCACATCTTCATCTGAGCTATAATTTCCTAATCCTAAAGTGAATCCCTCGGCTTCGAATTTGTTAACTTCAACTTCTTTGAATCCGATGATAAAATCGTTTGCAGGGCCCAAGTCTTTAGACCATTGAACACCATGCACGTCCTGCATCTGTATGATCTTTCCGCCTCGAAGGAAAGCCGGAATATAATTTCCAAGTTGGCATGGAACAGGCATTTCAGCGGGTTTGCTGGCATCTTTATGCATTATTGCTCCTGTGAAAAGATCGTACCATGTCCCTCTTGGGAAATAGGTTGTCACTTCCTTAGTAGTATGTTGGTTATATACTGGTACGACCAAGAGACTGTTTCCGAGAATTACGAGTCTATCAAGATAATCTTTGCTGTCATCCTCGTATAGTGTAGTCTCTTCAGGGAATTCAAAGAAAAGAGGCTTAAACACTAATCCAGTACCGTTCTTCTCAATAAATTGTGCGTAGTACCATTTGAGAAGAGAGTATCGTAACTTCAGTGCCTTACGAGCGGTTTCTTCGAAATCAGGTCGATTAAGAGCCCAAGGTTCTTGATCGCGAGCAGCATCGTGATTGTGATTTCTTGCAAAAGGATACAAAGCTCCAATTTGATACCATCTCGCGCAGAGCTCTGGTGTCGTCGAGCTCATGAACCCACAAATGTCTGCCCCAGTGTATGGCATTCCGAAGATACCAAAATTGAACACACCTGTAGTACCAAACCTCAAGAAGTCCCAGGTAGCAGAGTTATCTCCAGTCCAATGTGCGGCGAATTGTCCAGCTCCAAATGCACTGCTTCTTGTTAGAATAAATGGAAGCGGGCTATTCTTCTTAAGATACATGTAAGTAGCTTGAGATTCCATCATGCCAAAAAGATCATGTGTATTGAATACTTCAGCACCATTCGAGTGCTTAGCATCCAAACTTATCGTCATTCCTTTGAGCTGGCCTCCTCCTGGCGTGTAGGGAAGTCTATCATATCTAGAGGTTTCCCACTCTCGACCAACTTCTCCAGAGACGAAATTTGTAGGCTCATTCATGTCTAACCAAATACCAGAGAAAGGCACCTTCTGATGGAGATGGTCTAACATCTCACCCCAATAGGAAATAGCGTTCGGATGGAACCAGTCTACATAATGAGACGCGCCTGGCCACACGGTCCCAGTCAGAGGGTTGCCGTCTTTGTTCTTGATAAAGACTCCACGACGGATACCTTCGCTGTATCCCGGTCCTTGGCGTCTATCTCGAGCAACACCGGCGTCAATAATAGGAACCCAATGGATTTTTTTGTCTTTGAGGAAATCGCAGAAGTCCTTTGGATTGAACTCATGTTGATTGATTGTGAAATCTTCTTTGTCTTGCATATAATCCAGATCAGACCAGATAACATCAATTGGAATATCGAGTTCTCTGAACTTGCCAACTACATGCTTTAGAGTACCAAGATTGCGGTATCCCCATCGGGACTGATGGTAACCCATTGCCCAAAATGGCATCATTACCCATTTTCCGATGTAGTCGTGGTACATTTTGATGGGAGTTTCAGGCATCTTGTCACCAAGGAAGAAGACTAGATCGATGATACCTCCAGCCACTCTGTATCTAATGGTTTTCCCATCTCTTATCTCGATCTCCATCGCATTGGAGCTTCGGAAGAAGGCAATGTGCCAGTTCTGAGATTTCTCCTTCATCAGATATACTGGATGATGGCCATACACATGACCATTACGGTTTCCTGTTTCAACAACATCGGGTTTATCTCTCGCCCAGATGGTGTAGAGACCAGTTGGTCCCATCTTGAATTTGTAATTTCTCTCTCCAAATCCGTAGATATTCGGAGTAGGTACATGAGTTCCAAAGTCAAGGTAAAGATCAGAATAAAGGAAAGGCATTCCAGCAGAATTCCAGATTGCCTCACCGGTGCTTTTTCTCTTGATAACTATCTCAAAAGGAGCCTCAGTCACTTCAACGGAGAAATCTGAGTCATTTGGCGTTGAAGTTGGACCCGATTTGAAGGTTGGGAAAGGATATTGATCAGGAACTTCCCAACGGTTCTGGCCGACAGCAGTTAATTTTACCCTTAGGACTGATTTACTTTGGTAATGGACACTCAACTGGAGCTTTTTCATGATTGAATTTGTCTTGGAATCTTGAGGATAATAGTCTTCATTCGATTTATACTCGACGTTGTAAGTTTTGATCGAGCTGTTACCACCTAATAGTGGGCTTGTTATTTGGTAGTGATTATCGTTATAGCTCAGTATTCTTTTAGAATTGCTTAAGAAGTCTGGTTCGTCAGCTAAGAACCCTCTCCCTTGGCTTTGGACGCCAATAGTAAGGAAGAATAGTATGAATATAGTCAAAACCTTGGAATTTTGTAACATATCCGAAGTTGTTGTCAAAGGATAAACTTTGAAATTATATTAAAATCAATCTGCACGATATTAATACTCAAATTTAATACTTTCAGACGTTGAGTACGGATATTTAAACAATGACATCAGTGCATTGCTTATTGAAAAATATCGAATAAATTTTGATAGGGATATCAAAAGCTATATGTTTTCTGGTTTTTTTTTTGTTATGCAATAGCATGAGAATCGGCTGTAGTATTACAGAGATCTAACAAGTATAATATGGGTCTAGAAGTATGAGCAAGATGTTCAGTAAGATAAATTCGTCAAAGTTACATGCTTTAGTTCATAATTTTAATTCAAGCAATCACCTTCCTTGAACAACCTTGAACAAGGAAACAAGCGAGCATTTCCACAAAAAAAAATCTATATATAGGGGACGTGCTTTAAGCACCTGAATTTATTTGTGTAAATCAATTTTTTTTTTATTTTAAATGACTGATAGGAAGTTGCCAAACTATTAATAATCATTTTGCAAATTGCGAAAAAACTTGCGTTCTATTAACTCTCGACATTGATCAACTCGTAACGAGGGCTTTTGTAAGATGCATGTTCCCGTACAATAGGTTCTAACAAAATTGCAAGAAGGCCAAACGTTCTCTAACTAGAATTAGTTCAGTGATGCTTGTAGCTTGCATTTAGGAAATGTTCGGTGATCAAAACAAAGATCAAGAGTAGGCCTTAATTTTTACAGTTTTGAAATTTTAAATTTTTAAAAGTCATCTAACGACCCCTCTCAGAAATGGTGGTTTGAACGATATTTGATCCTAGCTGTCTCATACTATGTGTGAATTGGCATTAACGGTTCTACAAAATTATAGATTATATCATTATTTCACAATGAACTTCAAGAATGAGTATGCATTTTGTCACAGCCAAATTCCATATTTTGTGGAGAAGGTCTTTTCCCAATAAAAGAGTAGACTCATCTTATGATTTCTTTTAGAAATAAATTCTTCAACTTTCATTTAATTTTGTGCTTATTGCAAAGATAATGTCAATTTTAGAGCACTTGGAATTAAATTGCTTGAATATTTTTCAAAAATCGTTATCATACTCTTATCGACTTTTTCACTATGTTCACCATACCGCTGATGCTTTTGAAACAAGAAACACAGTTATACAAAAAAATTTCAGCCATCACGATACTCATTACTCGAATTATTTCTCTTCGCATTTTTCTTCACCATTACGAGGTATTTCAGCTATGAATCTGCGTTATAGATATCTCTCTCTGTATTATCATAATCAAAATCAAAACCAAAAAAATTAATGATTTTATAAAAAATATTATAATTACTATCAAGAAAACCCTTCATTAATTCTGTCTATGTAGCAATCACTATCACTTGGGGTTAGTAATGGCAGAAGAAAATCAACAACACTCTGTTAACCCAACATAGTATTTCAGAACTTTCTCCAATGCCTGAATGAAAGGAATTTATTATTGTGAAACTTAACTTATGCAATCCCAGTAGCTGAATAGTATGGTATAGTAGTTATGCTTCAACTAGTCAGAAGGGATTGTCGGGTCTTGCAAAGCAAGTATCTCACCCAAGTTAGCCAGCTAATATATGTGCTTGAACCTTTAACAATAGCGATCTATTAAGGCGAAAAGTATTCATTCATGAGTAAGTTATATCGTTCTATCCTCCAAGCTTCCAACCTGAATATTCGCTGAACTCTCTCCTAACTTATCTGTTGAAGTCATTAAGTCATTCCACTTTCGCTAATATTAAAGTCAGTTTACTTGACTAGACCACTTAGTTTAATCGAAGATATTCTCTGTATTGAAAAATCTATAAACTTTTTATTATGAAGGAATTTCAAATCTATAATTTGTGATCAGGGTTGTCGAAGTAGATTCTCATCAAGGGCAATCGATAAACTTTTGATTTTTAGATGCTTCGCAGCGAAAAGGTTAATGAAAAAAAGTAACGATGGAGTTTTTATATCTTTCGCACAAATCCGAGCTCCTTTTGAACTTATTTCCCTCATTCAACGTTTTCCCTCCAGTATTCCTACAAAATGAGTTTCTCGTGCTGGCTAGTTGGTTCTTTTAATGTTAATGATATTAATAATACAAATCATTAAAGATAACCGAAAGACAAAGTTTACTCAATATTTATTTTGTTAGTAATTCTGATAATTTTAATGGCAAAAATTGCATCAGGTCAAATGTTCCAGGAACCCAAAGAAGGGCACGCCCCTCTTCATAGAAAATTGTCATTTAACCTAAATCCTGAGATGGTCCAAATACTATCTCCCCGCTTGATGAAAGCGGTCTCAAACCATGAAAAAAATGATATCGGAAAATTTCATCTGCATCATGAAGAGTCAAAGAGGAACAGTGCGAATCTCAGCCCTGATGGAAACAATAAGCGACTTAAAGCCCACAAACCAGACTTTACCTCAATAGTCTCCCGCTTTCAACATCAAAAATCAATTGAAGATGATCATCAATCGGTTGAAAAAGCAAATGAAGTGGTTCTGGAAAAGAAAGGCAGCAAAAGTGTACTGTTCTCGAAACGTCATGCGAACCAACCTCTCACAAGTCTTCTTTCAAAATTAACTGAGAAAGATAAAGAACATAGTTCGCTTGAGATCGCACCTGTGCCTATAACTCGAGATATCCCTCTGGACAGCGATAACCAACATGAAGAGAAATTACGGAGAAATATTAAGAGTCCGACCATGAAAGTCCTTAAAGCCTTTTATCCCAAAGCGAGAACCTTTGTGAGAGACAAGAAAGAGGAAAATACCGATGACTCAAGATTTGATAGAGACGCCGTTGAAGATTTAGATCGGTGGGACAACGATCACAAACAATCAATGAGTAATGCTTGAACTGCTTTATTTTTCATTCAACTACGGCTAGAACTCACTCCACAAGAACTACATCAGCGACAACTTCAATGGAAACCGCAACAAGAAAAGACGATCGAACCTCATATGAATTCTGGTGTTATCGATATGATCGCAAAACAATCCCTCGGTCAAGGTATATGCTAAAATTTGAGTGACAACCTTCGAATAACGTTCGCCTTACTTAGCTACAGAGATCAATGACGATAAAAATTCTTATACTCGTCCACAAACCGAAGGTCCATTTAAAACAATGGAAATTATCCGTCAAGTCACGAATAAAAAAGTCCTTAATATGATCGTGTTTAACAAAGCAAAGAACATGGCTCTGAAATTAGACGAAAATGCCATAACTGAAGAATCGAATACTATCAGCGGAGATACTATCAGCAACTTTAAAAATCTTCAAGAAAACCTGGGTCCGCTTACTTTTGGGGGTCTAATAGACTACGATACTTTGCTTGAAAGACTATATACCATTAAGCACCCTCCGAACTATCTATTTGATTTCACACTTGAGAAGAGGGAAAAAGAAGACGAAGAGCTTACACTCAAGTTTTCATTGCAGGAAAAAAGCCTTCTACAAAAATTTCAGGAGACAATTGTTGAAATTCACAATAGAAAGGACCATCAGGCGAAACTCAGGATCGAGAATCACACTATCAACACAAAAATTAAGGCGTTGAAAGATCAGAATGAAAAATTGGAACATGAATTAGTTAGTTA
>ENA-UOUE01000058-UOUE01000058.1-compost-metagenome-genome-assembly--contig:-NODE-58-length-79375-cov-8.686840_pt1 | contig 79375 bp, 49 predicted proteins | sample MGYA00238146_ERZ747223 | MGnify/ENA primary metagenome ERZ747223 (study PRJEB28781, sample SAMN06268865) | compost metagenome | isolation source: single cell | place: USA: California, Emeryville, Joint... | reverse complement strand
TTGCTACACCCACAGCATTTAACACTTGACGAAATATGTAATGCTTCTTCTGTGGTTATCAGCTTTGTAAAAATTATCATTTAGTTACTGCTTCAATTGATTGGAAACGTGATGGCAGTCTTATCTTGAGCTGCGGGCAAGAAGGGAGTGTCAAGGTTTACGATGCTAGGAAAGGGAAAGTGGTCAGAAAGATCCTGCCAAAATTCGACGAAGGACATGAGAGAATCAAATTAAGTAATTTTCTAATAAGGAAAAATAATATTTATGAGCGTTAATCTGAAGGATCAGTTAGATGGAGCCCTTGTGAGGATGTTTTTGCTGTGGTCTCGAGCTACGGCAGTGTTGTCTTAATCGATCTTGCGACTGAAAAGATAGTTTCGAATTGCACTATTAAAGAGAGAGGTAAAAACAGTTAAATTTATGCAATTATAATGGAAAATTTTCTTCAGCTTCATCGATGTGCTTTCTCCAAGGAGCAAAGATGAGCCAGTCGTTTCAACCAGAGTAATGAATCCTGGGAATTAATGAACGAAAGACACCTCATTTTGCTATTCGATCTCCAGTGACCTTGTTTAGAAAATTAACTCAGATGTGTATATTGAATTAATTAGTACTCTTTTAATTCATGAATCTTTAATTTGGTGCATTGAGAGTTGTATTTAATATTTGATTTTTTGTCCCTTCATAAGTTGATTGTATTTCTTTGACTTTTATTTGTTGAATAATCCATCGAAAATCAATATTATCAAGTTAAGTTCAAAAGCATTGAATTATTCTCTTCAAGTCTGATATACTGGTTAAAAGAAAATTTAAGTCAATCGCTTTATATGGATACTTCACATTCTATGGCTGACTTTGCAACATAAGAGCATTAATAAGACTAAATACTATCAAGAATAGAAAAGACATATAAATTTGCTCTAATCTGCAGTAGCAATATGATTTTGATTCCTAAATATCAATAACAATCGAAAATAAATAAATTTTCAAACAACGAAAGCGCAAATCTTGCTCAAAGCTAAAACCGTTACTAATGCACGGCCGTAATATTCTACTATCACCATGGTAACTAAGAGGTTTCATTAGGTGGTTTGCAAATTGCATGCTCTTCTCCAGATTCAATCTTAATTTATGATACATATAAAGACACAATAATCTACAGGTCACCGAGCGCTAAGGTGAACGACCATCGTAGCTACCCAATGCTAACGGCTTCTAAAGTTCATTTTATAGATAATGAGACTCTTATTGAACATATTCCTGGAACTGAATATGTAATTTCAGCCGCCACAGGACAATTTCAAGAATTGGCAGATTTTGAGCTCATCAATATGAAAAAGAAGAGGAAGGTGTTTGACTTGGGAATGAGTCCTGGGAGTAAGCGATAAAAGATTACACGATATTCCATAAAAGCTCTCTAATAATTTCAGGGATAGATGATATCGCTCTCGATCGAAATAAAAACTACATTGCGCTTCTCTCATTAAAAAAATCCTTTCCATATCTGTTATTTCACGCCGAAACTTTCGAGCTACTCAAAAAATCCAAATGGCAGCCTTTTAATGAAAGTTCGAACTCATCTAAATCATCTTGCTATAATTGTTGTATATTAGGTATGATTACAAGTCTCAGCTTCAGCCCTGATAGTGAAAAGATTGCGACGATGGATTACCACGGTGTTTTCCTCGTATCCGAAGTGAAATCTGATATCTGCGTTTATAGCAACTACTTGCAGCCATATGCCTTAGGTAATTTTTTCTCGGATGTCTCAAGTAATGCTCGGAGATTGGTCTCATCTTTGTAGGTGGGGTCCAAATCAGCTGATTGCGCTGAAATTTGGATGGAATAAATTTAATCTGCTTGATATTGAGAAGAAGAGCATGATGTACTTCCAAAATATAACGCTTGATGAGACATGTACATTATATTCCATTTAATTATCATGCTCTTATCGGGAACCCTATTTATTGTGTAGTTACTTATTGCATTGATTGGAAATACGATGGGACTCTCGTTTTGAGTTGCGGAAAGGAGGGTTCATTAAAACTTTGCGATGTTAGGGAAGGAAAAGTAGTCAAGACATTCTTCCTGAACAACGGATTAAAATTCAGTAATAGAATATGAAAACTCCTTCTGAAAAATCGAAAAGAAAAGGTGAGATGGAGTCCTGATGGTAGCATGTTTGCTGCTGTCTCCAACCAAGGCGACGTTTTGTTGGTGGATTTTGCAGCTGAAAAGATCATGTCGAATTGCAGCAAAGAAGATCAATGTAAGCATAATCAAATAATTTTTGTTAGTCATGCGAATTTTTCTAGCTACATCAATGTGTTTTCTTCAAGGATTCGCAATCGAATAACAATATCAACGGCGCTTTTTCAGCAGTGACTGAAAAATGCTCGCCTCTCGCAGTAGTTTCTAGTTTCACTTTTCGAAATGTTAATAGTCAATCCTGTAAATAGTATTGCTGATTATAATAGTCTCCAGGAATCCAATGTTTTTTGGTTTTATTTTTATGTTTAATTCTACTATTACTCAATATACACTGATCCCCAAGGCTTGATAACAAAGAAATTTAGCTTTGAAATTCATTTGGTCTGTTAACAGAGGAAAGAACTTATATTCCTGTGATTTATTGTTTAGCTTGTATGACTAAATAAATGCATTTAACTCGAGAGAACATTCTTCTCGATGAGACAATTCACCAAGAAGTACTTTCTAATAAAAACACCTATAGATCATACACAACACTACAGCAAGCAAAAAGAGCTGAACTATCGTATTTTTAATAGGTCTCAGACCTTTCGTCAAGTTTCTTCCATGAACTAACGAACAATACGTATCAAACTGTTTCTTTCCGAGCTTATCATCTGCAAACGGATACTCTGCTCCGATTCTCGCAGCAGCAGCTAATCCGGATATTGTCGCTATTTCATGCGTGTTCACCAGCGTATAGCTTCCACAATAGAATGTCCTCTTCTTGCCTTGGATAAACCTCTGAAATGGCACAAATCCTGCGAAATGCTTCCAAGAATGCGACATCTGCCGCCACCATTTCTCAAGCACGATCTTGTCCTTCCTAATTTCATCTTTGGTCCATTTATCAGCCTCTTTCTTGTTCAAGAAAATAGTTTGGTACAGCAACAGCTTTGTTCCCTTTAATTGCGGCTGGTATTGGTTCAATATAAAGGACATTTCAATCTTTCTTGGGTCTCGCGTATCTGTCTTGACGAGGTATTGATCAGTTCGCTTATCCACATCGATGTCGTAATATTTATGCATGTATTCATCATCAGTATGCGTCACTGTCACATCATCAAAGTATTTTACATTTCCAAGCACCTTTCTTTCAAACCAAGACAGATCCTTTGTGACCTTGATAACGGTTTCTGCATCGCAAGCGAAGATCACGTAGTCGAAGAACTCACTGTTGCCTTCGTGATCAACCACGACGCAGCCCTTGTTTGATCGTTTTACGACCTGAACGGGTCTGTTATAGTAAATTTTCCATTTAATTTCTTTGGCCAGTGCTTCATAGATTGCGGATAGCTTGTCGAAAGCAAACATTTGAGGCTGCTGGCTTAGAAGGAGTTCAGGATCGTAATCGAAAATTTTGAGATCGGGGTCGAGGAACACACGAGCGATTAAAGCTGCGCTGACATGAGGAGTCTGATTGCCTGTTCCGAAAAACAAGGCGACTAAGGGCAACACCATGAGATTCACGAAATCATCGGAAAACCGGAACCATTTGAGGACTTTGTGGATTGGCAAAAAAGCAAAAACCGGCTCAAATCTTGAAATCCATTTGAGTATTGTTCCGAATTTTCTTATATCGCCTCTTAAACGTTTGGTGAGGTTTGAGGCAGAGTAGTTGGTCCAGTTGGTAGCTCCTTTGCCAAATGAGATTTTCATAGTAACGGGTTTGGGTTCGAAACCGAGCTTTTTGTGAAGAGCGAGAGTGTTTCGGTATGAGTAAGGGCCGCCTTGGACTCCGTCATTAATGAAACTGCTTGCTGCTGGAATATGCTCAGATGTTGCCATGCCACCGGCACATTTCTCTTTTTCCCAGATTTCCAGTTCGTAGCGCTCGGGGTAGCGTGACAGCGACCAAGCTGCAGCCATGCCAGCAGCTCCAGCGCCAATAACACAGATTCTGGTCTTTCTGGTTTGAGTGGATTTCATTTGTTTTGTTTATGAGATACAATATAAAATTAGAGAAATTTCCCAGTTTTATTGATAACTGAGTGTAATCATACCGATAAGAAAAAAGACAAATTAAATTATTCACAATTCAATATCAGAAATACAATTTCGAGTTAGCAATCTGAGTTGCTGTTTATTGTTTGCTTTCGTTGGCTAGATCCACAAAGACGGGAACGAACTATAATAAAGAAGACGCCTTTGGTTGGTTTATTCACTCATTCAGAGAAATATATAAAGATCATATGATATATCGACTCATTGATTGTTTACATTCGTTCATCTTGTTCACTGAATCGTTAAGTTCTGGGGGTACTTTATTCGTCCGAGCAGCTTTGGAGGAGGAAAGGAAAGAGCTTCGACGATTAATGGAAATTAAATTCTTTGTTAATTTCGAAATTCAGAGCTCAAGTCTCTTCTGAAGGCGTGCTAATTTTCCTGTAAATAATGGGATTCTCACATATTGATGCAACAAACCAATCATTTTGTCTCAGTTCTAAATCAGAAACTCTACAACACCTGTAAGTAAGCCCCATCAAAAAGTTTCTCTGCTTGAGGTACCCCTAAGCCCTCATTTTTGACATAAAAACAACGCCATTAATTGAGCCAAGACAATATGACCACTACTTGCCGAAGACCTATTCCATGTATACTGAAGATTCAAGTGATAACGACTCATTCGCCGCAGGAGATGATCTTATTGCATATGAACCAGTTTAAACGAATACTGAAGAATGGATGAATTATAGATGCACTCTAGGCCACCAGCAATGGATGCAATTTCCCACCAGAGTAGAATTTACTTGCAATTGATGAGCTGCTCAAATCTAAAAGTTTTTTCAAATCGTTAGATTTCCGAGACTCTAAAGATGCTATAGTCTCTTACTCGTTTCGTTAACCCGGAAAGCGCTCTCTTGACTGTAAAAGCTATTTTTCTTTTCAGTTTCAGTTTCAGTTTTCTGTACTGATGCTGGAAATTGGAAAAAAAACTCAAAAGATTAAATACCACGTTTTCTAACATATATAAGGCAATAATTAATCAAATCTGAGATAAGAACTCAATAAAAAGCGTATCGTGAATTAGGTTGTTATTAGATTGAAACATAATCAAGGTTCCTAATACATGATTACGCTTTATTTCAGCAAAGAAGTTTGATCAGCCTATAAATGTTTCACTTAAGGCAATTCTTTTCAAGAAATAACCTTTCCATTTCCTTGAACAATGATTTGTTTCTCAAGATGGTCACAAAAGAGAATTCTCCATCATCAATTAACGCTGACATGGCAAATTAACTACTTTTCTTCCTCACTCGTAAAGATTTTCTTTTTCGGGGTTTCTCCAGAGCATTCGAAAATTTTGGCTTTATAGTCCACATTTCGAAATTAGGATGATGTTTCATAGAAATTTGACTGGGGGTTTGTACAAACTACCTGTTTAGTTAACTAGAAGTGCTTGAATCCATCTGATGCTACCAATGGAAATCTAATTTGCTCTGACAAAGATTTGCATTTTATCTCATCCTTCTAAATTAATAGAACTTCTCGACTAGCGATTAGCGCTGGCAATTAAAGGTCTCAATTTATTCTTAATTATTTTAGTTAGGCATAGAAGTTTTCTTAAATGTTCACTGCGTTTATAGAAAAGTACCTCGAAATCTAATATTGTAAAAGTTAATGAATGTGACACACGAATTTTATAGAGAAATATTCGCCTTTGGGTTCCACATTTAAGAAAAAAAAAAAACTTCGAATTACAGAAACTGTTTAATTAACAATTAGTAAAATTCTTATCTCAAGGTGCTTCTCTTCAGACGGGAAGATCGCCGATCTGCTCACTCATTTTGTCAGCCGGTTAAAGCTTGCGAATGAACAGAGGTATGTCTTGCCATCTCGAAGAGTGCACCTCTATTTTAAGAACCTTATACAGCTTTTTTTCTTACAGACCATGATAGAAGCAGTGGCAAAAGGGTAGATCTTCCTCGTTTAAACATATCTTTTGATAGTATCTGAACGGATTAAATTTCGAAAAGCGTTAGAACTTGACCACTTTTCCTTAAATTGTTGGATAGATACCAGAAGGAGTCCGAGTTCCAAGGTCAGGGTTGGACTATATCGAAATGTTAATTATTTTTCAATAATAAATTATAAAGCATGTAACTCTACTCGAATTGTATCAAGCTAATTAATCTCAGCATTATTGATGAAAACAGCTTCATTTCCAAGCCAATTAGTTGAGATCTCCTACTAACAGTAAAAGACTCAATATGCTCATTGACGCTTCATGCTTGAATATAATCTAAAAAAATTGCAGTGCCCTAGAAATAATTGCAGAAAAGCAACAAGAGACTTTATTTCTGAGAAAAAGAGCAAAAGGCCCATGCAAACTGAATGAAGTACGGAGCCATGGAGATTAATTTTACATTATCGAATTTATTATAAAATTTAGAGCGGATTTTGTGGAATTAGTCATGGTGATACACTGAGAGTGTATTCTTGTTGAGTAGGAGTTTTGTTTCTTGAAGTTAACAATGCGGGGATTATTTTTCCAAATCTGTGAAAAAAGTTCATTTTTTGTATTCAGAGTAAATAACAAGGTTAAATTTTCCGAAGTCATCATTCAGAGTCTCTCTGCCACTCCTTAGCTTATGCCTCGAGAGGACGACAGGAAGCTATTCTATGAAATTAATCTCGGCATTTACTTTCATTTTTTTGAACCTGACTAATCTACCCTCTGATCAACTGGATTACGTCAGGTAATGTCTTGATTTTCGAAATTGGTGTTCCTTTTTCCATTTCCACGGGAAGAGAATTACATATAAAAAATTTGCTCTTCTGAACACACGCAATAGCTACTCGAAAGAAATTTAATTGACTAACTCCAATTATTAAATCAACAGCAGAAAATTTCTTAATCATCATTATTCTTCTGGAATATCCCACGAAAAGCAACAATGCAGTGCCTTCTTGTAGTGTCTCTGCGGAAAGTTCAATACTGGCTCATCTTAGGAAATACTGTTTCTTCATTGATTTTGACTAGAAACCAAATGTGAATCATATTTTCAATAAACCAAAAGGAGAAAAAGATAGCATTACCCTGTTAAATCTTCTGAGTTCAGTCGAGTTGCCTCTTTTCGCTAATAGGCATCATATTTCCACCGAGTTACCTCTCTTTTCAAATAACCCTGCAATATCAGAATGTTGGATTCCAAATTGAGAACGATGGTGGTTAAGAATAAAGCTTAAAAGGGTCCGTATTCGACTTGTTTGATATTTATCGGAGACAACAAGCAAATTTGCACTTTGCATTGAAGAATAAAGCAGCCTCTTCTTGAAATTATAGCGCGTCAGTTGTAGAAAAGGGAAGAAATGGACCTATTTACCTCCACTCGCGACTTTAAGTGAAAGTAATTCTAAAGAAAGGACAGCTAGGACACCAGAAAGCAGTCATGTTAAGTTTATCACATAGTTTCTGCTCTGAGTCAATCAAAATATGATTTTTTTGAAGAAGGATCGCTGGTTTAGTAAGTAGCGAGTCATATTCATAGTTGGATCGCGTCTAGGACGAATATTAACATGTGTTTGAAGATGCTCATAGAAGGACACATCTAATTATACTCAAAAATCTTTTTTGGAGGGTGAAATAGGCCATCATGGAAACGATATTCTAGATATTTGCTTCGAAATTCATTTTTCATATTATTTTTCCAGCAGCAGCATTCTGGTCGACTTAGAAAAATAGCAATTCCATTGCGTATAGATTATTCTCCTGAGCGCTGAATGCCCTTTTAGTTCGGTCACGGGAATAATTAGATATTTGGAATGATAACTGAATTCGTGAAAAAAACACCAGTACAGAATACATTATATCGCTTTTAATTACGAAATAAATGTTTTGAAATTTGAGTCATCACTAGCTTCTTGTTGAAGACAATCAGAGCCTTAACACAAGTGCAAATAAACCTCAGGAATAATCATCTTAGTGCTATCTTCGAAATAGTTAGAAGTGTAAAGAAATTGGAATTTAAAGCTTGAATCTCATCATATTTTCCTCATTAAAGTCTGAAATGATTGTTGTGAAGCATTTAAGAGCGACTGCAAAGGTTTAATTTTGAAAATCACCGAGTCCAACGCAATACTTGAGCAAATAAAAAAGAATATCAGTATGAATCAAACGCAAAATACAGAAAATCTCTTTCCCAAGGGGGGTGTTTTACTTTTATAATGCTGGTTGCAGTGTGGCAATTCAATTAGTTGAGACAATATAAAGTGAAATCATATAATATCATCGATTTTGAATGCCAGTCGTTTTTACGATACAAATACCAGAAGAAGATCCGAATAGAGAAGAAGCTTCGAAAATTGGTTGGAGTTTACATAGCAGAGCAGCACTTTTCTGAGCATACTCCATCCTGCAGTGACCTAACAAGCGCAAAAAGCATTTTTTATAAAGAAGCGTGGGTGAATGCTATTAGCTTTATAATTTCATATAACTTCTATACCAACTCTTTGTATCTTATACCAACATGAGGTTCGCTTGCATTTTATGATTTGAAATCCCAGAACACTCGTGGACTCACAATTCTAGACGAATAATATCATCAGAACGTTTTCAGTGAAAAAAAGCCTTCAGTCGCTATAGCCATAAATTTGTTTAACTCAAAAAAATTTTCAGCGATGAATTTAAGGGCTAAGTGGGAGAAATGGAAAGTAAACAATTTAAAATATCATCTGGGAGCTGTGAACTTCAACTCTAAAGGCAGATTCATTGAGCGAGCCCCTTGGAACATGTTTTGGAAATAGCCAGCTTTACTCTTATCTTCTAGATACGAAAATGCTATGGTGATTGTCATTAATTTATTTCCAATAGCCAATTAATCCAACAAGAATCATGCCTTTTGATCCATTCTAAGTCTGCCATCTTTGATGATTTCGTGAGATTACTCAACTGATGCCCATATTTGAATATGATTCCAAAGATAATTGCTCATGAATAGTGCTAGGCTCTCTGGTGGTTCTCAATACAAATAATGCTCGTACGCATAGCTAGGAACGCTGCTGGACAAAAAAATTTGCGAATTAACTTAAGGAGCGATGCTGTGTATTTTAAGTATACACTATTTTAGGCGTTTTAGAAGGTGCGAATTTTCTGATACCGATCAGTGCAGCTCTCCTTTTTTCAATACAGCTATGATCCCAATGAAAATCCATTGAAGTTCCATCAAATCGTTCGACACTCCCCACTTTTGAGCAATCAACTGCGAGTTCATCCATTTCATACTTGCATCAAATTCATTTAGCAATATTAATCCATTTTCCATAGACCTTCTTCAACAAAATGCAATATGATGTTTTTGCTTGTAGTTGCAATACCTTGATGATGCTCTGCAGCGGGCCATATATTGAATTACCTTCCTTCACTCACTAAATCCAGAGTTTCGTGAGTTTGAAACAGTATTGAGTCCAATATTAATCGCACGTCTGAGTTTTTAATAATTCCTAAAATTATGGGTAATGTGTATTGTTGCGTAAGTGACAATAACAGAGAATCCTTCAAGGAACCCAGAGGGAAGCGCCCTCAAGAGCGATCAAGCGTGAGATCGAGCAAAGCTGATGCCAAGGTCGGGAAATACGCAGGGAATCATCAAGCTCTTCTTTCAGCGATTCAACACACCGAAGGTTCTCAGTCCAAAAAAACCTATACAGACACTGAAGACCTCCTGGTGAGCGAAAAATTCAATGACTCTGTCTTAGGGTCTGAAGCGCCGAGCGATGCTGACTCTCAACAGCAAGATGGCACCAAGAAAAGAACTCGACGTCCTCAGAAAGCTGATAGAGAGAGTAGAATCATTGACAAAACCGATCCAAACGCTCGTTGCTTCGACAGCATGGTCTCTGTAGATAGCCTTCGTCAATCAGAAGACCAACCACCCACTTCAAAAGCTAATATTGACCGTCCACCTATGGTGTCCTCAGAAAAGGTTCAAGAACCAAAGACCAATCAACCGCAAGCTATGAAGAATGAAGAAACAGCGCCTCTGGTTCAGAAAGTGACAACAGAAGAAAAAACGCACGTAGAACAAGCAGCGAAAACAGAAAATGTGTCTTCTAATGTGATAAATCAAGAGAAATCTGAACCTATCCAGCCTGAAGAAAAGATAAGTCAAGCCATTGTTCAATCTGAAAGCCAGGACAAGCCAGCCGCTGAGGAGTCTCTCCTGGTTCCTGAAAATCTTGAAGCATCAGAACCAATGGAACAACCAATCGAGTTCCAGCCGCCTCAATCGAATCCAGAGGAATTTGCTGAGCCAGTCATCGAGTCTCAACCTGTGGAATCTCACCCTGAGGAGATAATCGAGCCATCTGAAGGCAACAAGCCAGCAGAATCCAATGGCGTTGAATTGGAAAATGCGTTTGACCAACAACCAGAGATCCAGGTGGATGTAAATGTCGTTGAGCTTGAAAAATCTTCTGCACAGCCTTTGGAATCAGGAGAAAACGTCCAAGTCGAAGAAACTGGAATGAAGAATGCTTTCGAAGGAGAGTTGCAAGCGACTGAAAAAGTCACTGTGAGCACCGGACCTAATTTGAACGGATTCGATTTGCAAGATCTTGGCGAGGCTCAAAATAACGATGAGAAATTGCCTGAAATTGAAAGTAAAGAGGACGAATCGACCGGCAATGCTGAAATGAACCAAGTTCCTTTGGAGGAAGCTAAAGAGTCTGAGCAAGATAAAACCGAGCAAAGTGATGAAAGCTCATGCAAAGAAACTCTAACTGAGACTGCTCAACCAGAAGACAACACCGAGAAGGAGGCAAATGCTCAAGAATCACAACCTGCACAAAATCAAGAAGATCAAGATGTTAAACAAGAAAATCAAGAGCAAGCCAACGTGGAGGAAGTCAACACTCAACAAGACGAGAAATCTAATGAAATCACCGAACAAGGATCTCAGCAGCAAGCCAAAGTCCAAGATGAACCAGAGACCCATGTCGCACAGCAAGAAGACTCAAAAGAGCAGCAAGTGGAACAGCCAGATTTTATCGCGATGCTCGCAAAAGAACTCGGCCAAAATCTCCCAGGCAACGAAGAACAAAAAGGAAATGAAGACCAAAAAGCAACCTCTAACCCCAATGAGCAAGAACCTCAAAACACAGAGAAGACCATCTTTGTCATCGAGGAAGCTAAAACCGAGTCTATTTCTCCAACTGCTGACACAGCCATCTCGAAAAGTGAAAGCTCAGAGTCGAATAACCTCAAGCAGAACATAGAAACAGCTACTGAAGTTCTTTCAAAATCGGTGATCGAAGAGACAAAGCAGACTTCCGACGCCACTGAACCCTCTGAGGAGCCAAAAACAACAAGAAGAGCACAAAGATCAAAAACTACAGCCAAAGCCCGAGTCATTTATGTCCCTAAAGGCACCGAAGACTCCAAAGTTAACATCGCACCAAAAACTAAGACCACCAATTCCAAAAAGCCAGAACCTGAGGCGTTCAACAAGAAAGAAGTCGTGAAATCGAAAGACGTTCCAACCTTAGAAGCTACAAGCCCTAAAGAGTTCAATTCCAAACCTGAGGAAGAGAAACTCACCGCGACTCCAATCGATACACAAACCGGGTCTCGAGCTTCTCTTGATGAAAACATGCGAGAGCAACTCGAAAGACCTGAATTGGTCAACACAGACGCTAGACGTGGACGCAAATGGGTATCTGAAGTCCTGGATTTAACACCAAAGAACTCGTTGCAAAAACTTGAGCAAATATTCGGTGTCTCTGAAGAAAACATCATAAAGCCTTCGAAAGTGAAAGTTGACGAGGACACCTTCCCACCACTTGGTCTGCCACAGGAAAAAGAAAAGGTATCAACGACTCCAGTAGCTCGCACTCGAAAACAAAGGACCCGTTTCAACACGCAATTCCCTTCTGCTACCCAAAACAACGGTATGACTCAGGAAGGTGCTGCTTCTGAGGGTTTTATAGTGAGTGAGGAAAAGGAGATCGTGAAGGAAAAAGAGAAGGAGGAAGAAGAAGAGGAGATCCCTGTGAGAAAGAATAGGAAATTCCGTAGATATCCAACAACGGTTAAGAAATAAGAGTATTTTTAATGGGTTTTTTTAAATCATTACATGTGAGTACGATTTTACACACATATTTTAGAACCAGAGTTGCAATGTGCATTGTTAACGTAAACACGCAATAAGATGCAGTGTTAAGTCTATTAAAATAAAACCAAAAAAAAACTAAATACAATCTGAAGTAGCTATCACGGCCCACAAAGAAGGCTGTTAAGTATATTTTTTGCATAGTATTATTATTATCAATTAGATTCGATGGATCGTCTGCAGATCGGACAAGAGTCGCGCTCCTTTAGCCATTGCAACACGCAGTCTTTATGATAATCATGAGAGCAGGGTAATTTCACCAGCTCATCCCCGGGCTTGTACTCAGCCTGGCAGATGGGGCAATCGTCGGCAACTTTTTCCGAGCAAGAATCTCCATAGCAGATGGATTTCAGTTTATTCAAAGCGACAGTGGAAGCCGGTGGCCTGTGAGTAGATCTCTCGAGCGCTAATTCATTGATTATTCGATTCAAATCACTATTATCAGTTAATGAGGAATTCCCGAGCGCAAAAATTATCAGCGCGAACTCAGTTATACTAGCGGAACTGTTAATGCTGTATCCTTCATCCATACGAGAGTCCCAGTCAAGCTCGCCCTCCTCGCCAGTCAAATTCGAATTTTCAAAAACTTGAAACAATCGGTTGACAATCCGTGCAAGTCTCGCTATTCTCGTGATATGACGCCGAAACTCATCGGAACGTGAAGAAGCCAAATCACGAGTATTGGTGGCAAGACTCGCGTTTTCTTCAGTTTCATCATTGAAGCGAACAACAGGAATGATGTTTTCTGACTGAGGAGATTCGTTTCGCCCTCCTGTGGTCCTTTGCAGGAATGTCACTGTGAAACTGTCTACTGTTTGATCGTCCGAGGGCCGATTGGGAGATTCTTCTAAACTTAGAGTAATTGATCGGGAAATCGGCGAAATGAATTCGCTTCTTCGCTGATGGGAAGACCTTGGGTTGAAATGGGAAGAGGTGGGAAGTGGGCTTGCTCTGCGGCAAAATAGGCAGTGCCTCTCTGAGGATTCGGCGTCGGGGAGAGTGAATGGTCCTCGGCAAATCTCACATCTCGCTTTGTTCCATGGATTTGAGAATGCTGGTACAGTGTGGCGGAGAGATGGCTCTGTATCGGGATCTATAGCGCTATATTGGTCGTCCCAATCGTCGATCGCTTGGTCAGGCTGCGTGGCGTACCTTTCCATGTATTATTTAAATTCTAATTTGATTTAATTCTGAATCGTACATTACGAATAGAGTAGATATACGGTAAGTCTTGTGCGATGAATCAAAAAAGAAGATTTGTTTATAAGAAAAAAAAACAAAAACATGGAAACTTGTTGAATTTTATTCTTGAATTGGCTAATTGCTTTGTTCAGATGTTTCAAGCACTAACTTCTAATGATAATGAGTAATCATCATTAATATTGACAAGACCAATTTCTCTCAAATGACTATCTTCTCGAATGAAATTCGTTCACTAAGATGATAGATACCAAAGAAAGCGCACAAATGACAGCCTCTGCAATCCACAGGCCCAGAATTCTCGGGGCCAATCCAAACTTTGAGTGTAATTCATGAAAGATTTTATTAACGGAAGAGTCGTAGAAGCAGTCCCTTTCAGTGATTGCATAAACATCGCCCTTCGCTGAACTCACTCTCGTTTCTTGTTTCCATAAAAGTATAGAAGCAATTACCGCCAATACCCCGATAACTCCAGAGAGTGCATTGAGAAACCCGAAAGCTTTTTGAATGCGTTCTGAAGGACTCAACTTGATATAGAGATATGTTACACCCAAAAGAAACAGAAACTCTATTATAAGTATGATAGTTGATGTTGCTGCTGCTATTTTAGCCTGTGTACTTGCATATACTAATCCTTCAAGATTCATGCTATTACAATGCGGAGTATCACGCAGTTTAATCCGAGTCGAATAAGTCAAATAAGCGCTCTGCTGACTAATAGTCTGATTGAATTTCGGTAACGTCAGCACAGGCCTCGACCACCACTGACTCTGAAAACTATTCAATGAGGTGTCGTTATCAATCACTTTGAAATCTGGAAAAGTTCCGTATTTTTTGCATCCATGGGCTTCTTCGCTGACTGAATGATAATTTTTCTGTTTAGGATATTCATGTGTGCTTATGCAAGGCGTACCTTCGCCTTGTGTCAGAGTAAACAATGCAATAGGCTGTTTTCCTTGCTCTCTTTTATAATTGAGATATCTTCTATCTAGTAGTTGAGTGCTTCCTGTTGTTTCAGTATTTTCAAGAGGGGCATCTTCGATTGCGGCCCAAGTTATAGGGCATGTGCTTCCATAGACGCACATTCCTTGAGAGCATTTGGTATAGCCGGCGGGGCAAAATGTCGATGAGTTTGTGTATTTGGTAGCTCGTTTAGCACAGATACTTTGTCCTTTCCATTTTGTATAAGTTTGGGGTTCTGTCTTTGGAATATGATTCAAGCAACTACCACTTTCATCTGTTATGAGATCTATGAGTTCGTCCAAAAGGCTGTTGTGGCATGACTCGTCAGTGCCTGGCCAATACCCTAGCTCTAATTCAGTATAATCGCCTGGGCAGCTAGATGCAAACGCAATATCGGTAATTGGAGGATAGCCAAGGTTGTTGTACAGGCCTTGGCTTCCACCAGCAATCTGTTTCGAATCTGCTGAAAAACGATGCATAAAGAAAATAACGAGAAGCAGTATCCAGATAGCCAGCCAGGTAACAATCATGATGATGTTAGTTATGCTGGCCGTCGGAAGACCTCTAGCACGACGGACCAGCCTGGAGAGGACGAGCCAGCAATGAAATTTTGCGTTGGATCATCTGGATCTGCGTGAGGTGCTATTTCCATTTCAATTCTGCTGATGATGATTTGAAAATATCTTTTATAGATTTTAATTCAACTTTAGTTCGTGTCCATGCGAACAGATTATCTGAGCGGAAGTTACAGTCATTTCAGAAGTAAGCCTTGTCACAAAAAGTATTCCCTTAAAGCTTTGTTGTCGAAGACAAGATCCTATCTCAACCGACCGGTAACCAAACGTTAAGTTTCTCAAATTTAATTTTGAAACATGGCGTTACTGGAAGCCGTGTTTGATAAAATTTCCTTCTCTGTTATGAATGACAACGGATCGTTAAGAATCAAAATATGTCAATCAGTGCAACATTTGAAAACAAAAATATCTCAATGAACGGCAAAAGGATATTTGAAGGCGAGGCCTAAAATCGTTAGAACAATATCCTTGAAGGCAATATAATTTTGGTGTTGGCCCTAGGCTTCCTATAGATAATAGCCGAGGGTTATATTGAAATCCTCTCGGCCTCTACTTTCTAGTGAAATATGAATCACCATCCATCAATCAAGGCATAACTCTTCGATCGTTGAGAAAAGATTTCTCATTTTCCTTTGTGTTTTCAAGAGTTTCAGTGTCACAGCAACAGCGAGAGACGTAGCAGACATTGCTGTGTTCTCCAAATTCAGGGCTACCTTTTCCAAATCAGGATATCCTTCATCTTGGTGGACTGCAAACGGAATATTCCCTTCCAAATAGATGGATGATAGATTGTACAAGTACCAAAAGACGCCAGTACTAAGACAAGGAGCTTAGGGTGGTTCACAAGCAGGATAAAGCGGAAAACTATGATGTTTATGACATCAAAATAGAGACAGGTGAGGATGAAATTGAGAAATCTCACAAGGAAGAAGTTTCGGTAAACTAGACGATGAGAACAAATATATTACTCTTCATACATTTTGGAAAACTCTCTTTCTCTCTAGCTTGTTAATCATACTAGGTAAATGTTAAGGTCTTGAACAACAAAATTGATCCACCCGTCTTAACCTGGCCTAGACGTCTCTGAAAATGATTTGGTGATATAATTCTGTTATAGTTGGGAGTAAAACTCAAAGCATAAAAATCACGATTTTTTCCTATCCTTAACGAGAAAATTATAGCAAAGTAACTCAAAATATTGAAAATAGTAGTAGGGAATTGAATCTAAAGTGCGATTTTTCATTTTTCGTTCATTATAGTCAGTATGAGGAAAAGCGGAAGTTTTGTTAAATTTTTTTAAAGGATTCATTTTGCTAACAGCAACTACTCTAAACAAACTGCTGATTTTATTTTTTCATTGTTATTGAATTGGCTGATGTTTTTGTTCATGAATTTCATATATTTAACTTTCTAAAGATAAACAATCATCATAATTTTTGATAAGATCAATTATACAACGTGACTATCTCCTTGAATTAACTAAGAGACCAATTATCAGAGCGAGCCCACAGATGACAGCCTGCACAACCCATAGAGGGAAAATGCGGGCAGACGATCCAAACTTCGTATGCAAATCATGAAAGATTTTATTAATAGAAGACTCGTAGAAGCAGTCCCTTTCAGTGATTGCGTAAACATCTTCTTTCACAGAATTCACTCTCGTTTCTTGTTTCCATAAAAGTATAGAAGCAATCACTGTCAATACCCCGATAGCTCCGAAGATCGCATAGATATACGTGAGAAGTTTTTGATCGGATCCTGAGTAACGCTGATTCTGGCGCATGACCAACAAGAAAACTGTTGCAGTGAAAAGTCCCACAAGCTCTATTATAAGTATGATGATTGACGTTGTCGCTGCTATTTTGGCGTGTGTACTTGCGTATACTACTCCTTCAAGATTCATACTTTTACATTGCGGAGTGTCACGCAGTTCAATCCGAGTCGAATAAGTCAAATAAGCGTTCTGTTGACTAATAGTCTTTTTGAATTCCGGAAAATCCAACAAAGCTCCAGACCAGACCTGACTCTGGAAACTGTTTAGTGAGGTGTCGGTATCAATCACTTTGTAATCTGGAAAAGTCCCGTATTTTTTGCATCCATTGCCTTTTTCTTTGACTGGTTTGTAATTTTTCTGAAGAGGATATTCATGAGTGCTTATGCAAGGCGTACCTTCGCCTTGCGTCAGAGTAAACAATGCAATAGGCTGTTTGCTTTGCTCTCTTTTATAATTAAGATATCTTCCATCAAGTAGTTGAGTGCTTCCTGTTGTTTCAGTATTTTCAAGAGGGGAATCTTCGATGACGACTGAAGTTATTGGACATGTATTTCCTTGTACGCACATTCCTTTGTAGCACTTTGTATAGCCAGAAGGGCAAAATGTTGATGAGTTTGTGAACTTGGTTACTCGTTTAACACAGATGCTTTGTCCTTTCCATTTTGTATAAGTTTGGGCTTTTGTATCTGGATAATAGTTCCAGCATTCAGATCTGTTGAAACTAGTCCGAAGCCAGTGGTAGTCGTAGCAGAACTCGACGGTACCGGGCCAATACCCGAGCTCTAATTCAGTATAATCTCCTGAACAGCTAGAAGCGAACATAATATCGGTAATTGGAGGGTAACCGAGGTTATTGTAGATTCCTTCGCTTCCGCCAGCGATCTGTTTCGAATCTGCTGAGAAAACGTGCATGAGAGAGATAATGAGAAGCAGTATCCAGAGAAGAGACAGAGAAAACATTATTATGGTGTTGTTTATCTCATCAGTCGACAGTCCTCTGACACGACGGAAGAACTTGGAGACGGGACTTTGGTCGGAGTACGAACCAGCAAGGAAATCTCCGTCTGGATCTGCGTGAGGAGGAATTTCTAATTCCATTTTGTCGAAATATCTTTAGCGTTACTTTTTTTTTGTTTTTTGAAAATTTTAATTAATCTTATCTCCTGTCTCTAAGCGAGTTGTTGATTTAATTGGAAGTTAAGGCCATTGTAGCACAAAATCCTGTGGAAAAAGCCCATTTCCTTAGAGTTTTTTGTAGAAGACAGGATCCAATCTCAACCGATTGGACAGCAAGAGGTTAATTGTTAACAATTGACTTGGAAAATAGTGTTACTGCAAGTCGTTTTCGCTAAATTTCCCGAATGATAGTATTTCGATCAAAATGTAACTTATATCCAATAAAAATAAATAAACTACCAGACGGCCTCTGTGAATTTTTTAAAGGAGATAATCATAAACTAGTAATTTTATGCTCTCTTTCCATACGTATTAAGACTTTGTTTTCGTTTGTATCTCCAGCCGAGTGAATGACAACCATCCTAATTGTCTTGAAAAACTTATCTGTATTACTTTTGTTTTCAATATTTTGTAATATTTTATTTTTCAGGTTTCAAAAAAGCATCAAGGACTTCAAACTCCTCGTAGTTGTATCTGCCTCGTCGAATAAAAAGTGCTATTTTCCATGTTTTTGGTGGTAAAGTCAGGATAGAAGGCCTTTTCGTTTTAAGGAGTTGTTTGTGAATAAAACAAACAGTTTATTTCAATTTATTTTACTAAGTGCTTTTAACGAAATGGCTTTTCCCCATTAGTTTCAAGCTTTCTCATAATTAGCAATCATCATCATTTGTAATAAGATCAATTCGTATCAATAGCTATCTCCTCGAATAAAATTTGTTCACCAAGAAACTAAACATAAGAGAGAGTGCACAAATGACACCTTCTGCAATCCATAGATTAAAAATGCTGGCTGCAGATCCCCACTTCGAGGTTAGATCATCGAAGATTTTATCAATAGAAGAGTCATAAAAACAGTGATTTCCAGTAATTTTGTGAATATATGCCCTCACTGAATCCACATTCCCCTCTTCTATCAATAAAATTATAGAAGCAATCATCGTCATTATTCCGATACCCCCGAAGCCCACATAGATAATCTTGAAAACCTTTTGAATCTGGTCTGAGGATCTCAATTGCTTGTAATAGAATGCTATTCCAGCCACAAGAGCAGCAATCACAATAGAAAGTATGACAGCCGATGCTGTCGCTGCATTCTGGGTATGTGTACTTGCATATACTAATCCTTCAAGATTCATGCTATTACAGTGCGGGGTGTCACGCAGTTTAATCCGAGTCGAATAAGTTCAATATGCGCTCTGTTGACGAATGGTCCTTTTGAATTCCGGCAACTTCAATACAGTTTCAGACCAAGGCTGCAAGGCTGGCTCTGAAAACTATTCAGTGAGGTGTCGTTATCAATCACTTTGAAATCTGGAAAAGTTCCATAGGTCTTGCATCCACGAGCCTTTTCTTGGACTGGACCGTAATTTTTCTGAATAGGATATTCATGTGTGCTTATGCAAGGCGTGCCTTCTCCTTGTCAGAGTAAACAATGCAATAGGCTGTTTGCCTTGCTCTCTTTTATAATTGAGATATCTTCTATCTAGTAGCTGAGTGCTTCCTGTTGTTTCAGTATTTTCAAGAGGAGCATCTTCGATTGCGGCCCAAGTTATAGGGCATGTGCTTCCATAGACGCACATTCCTTGAGAGCATTTGGTATAGCCGGCGGGGCAAAATGTCGATGAGTTTGTGTATTTGGTAGCTCGTTTAGCACAGATACTTTGTCCTTTCCATTTTGTATAAGTTTTTGGTTTTGTCTCTGGATAATAATCAAAACAAGACAATCTGCCCTCACCGTATTGAATCATAGAGTAGTCGTAGCAGAAATTGACCGTACCTGACCAAAATCCGAGCTCTAATTCAGTATAATCGCCTGAACAGTTAGAAGCGAAAACAATAATCGGTGATTGGCGGATAGCCGAGGTTGTTGTAGATTCCCTGGCTTCCTCCAAGGACCTGTGTCGGATCTGCGACAAACACAATCATGAAGAAAAGAATAATGACCAGGATCAATTGAATCAACATAGAAAACATTATGATGATGTGATTTTTGTCTATTGTCCAAAGTCTTCGAACCTGGCTGACCAGTCTGGAGACGGCACTTTGATTGGAGGACGAACCAGAAATGAAATTTTGTGTTGGATCATCTGGATCTGCATAAGGTGCTATTTCCATCTGCCATTAGTTAAATATCTTCGGCGTTATTTTGGATAGTTTAATTAATCTTTATATCCTTTCTCTAAGAAGACGGTTTATATCAGTGGAGTAACTTGGTTTTTTTCAGAAATAAATTCTGTCGCCGAAAGCATTTTCTTAAACCTTGTTATCTGGAGACGAGATTATATATCGCAACTGAATGGACAGCCAACACTAGATTTCTACGAGTTAATTTGAAAATTTCATTATTGGGAACCGTTTCCAATAAAGCTTCATATAAGTTTTTTGCGTCCTTTCATACACAAGGCTCTGCATTAGAAGTGTGTTTGCAACGCTTTAGCCTTTTTGTACTTTCTGATATATGGAATTAGCCTTAAGAATCAGAGTTTTCCTCCTTTGTTTTTAGTTCTTTGTAGACGCATCTCAGATGTTCAACACAGGTAGTTCACGCCAGCAATCCAACTCTGTTTTTCCAGTGTCTTCTATTTTAAGCACATTAATCAAATGACCAAATTTGGCAATTGATACGATATCCACCAAATTTACGTGGCAAATTTGAATGATTAATTTATCAGTTCTAACTCAAAAGCATTTCGACTTCCTTACAGTTCTCAGCAAAAGACTTGAATAAAGGAAGAGCAGAGCTCATCTAAGACCGAATATATATATAGGTATATGCTAATAACATCTCAAGGCATTGTTAAACTTAATAAAAAAAAAGCACATTACTACTTTTTGCAAATTAATATTCAAAAAAACATGCAGATGCGAAATATGGGCTTATTGTAATTTCTCAAAAGAAGTAAGAGAACTCGTGCCTATAAACTTTGGTAAATTGTTGTTGTAGAAATAAAGGTTTGGAACTCTGGGCTCTGGATTTCCAAGACCGGTAAAACCGCTCATGGCGTCCAAACTAGACAATCTTCGTGCTCGATCCAGAAGCAACTGCCTTTGCAGCATTAACTGGTTGCTTGTGGTGAGTGTTGATGCTCTCATCGTAGCCATATTCAAAATTTCTGCAGAGATTGGGGTTGCGTTAGTTTTAGTTAGATCCAAAAACCCAGAATTAAAATATGGCCTCGAGCCCGTTGCTTGTTCAAATTCTTTGATTTTTTCTAAACTTAGGAGTTTTTTCTGCAAATTAATATCGTGCAATATGCCTGCATTAGTCTGCTGTGGCTGCTGGAACATCATCAACGAATTAACGGCTGATTGCTGCTGCTGCCATTGATTCATTATCATAATTTTTCTTTGCAACTCTTTGTGAAAATCCTCCGAATTTTTTTGTTGCAGGTGCTCACCATCTTCAACTTTGACGAGACTGCCTTCCATTCGCTCTGGCCCCTGCTCTGAATTCATTTTCCTATCGTTTTCTTTTTCAACGCCCCCGGTTTCCTCTTCTCTAGGTCTTATTATTGGCGTTGCATTGATTCCAAAAGGACGCATCATACTCCTTTTTTTCTTAATTCGGAGCTTTTGAGGGATCTTCACCACTCGTTTCTCAGACTTATACACTCGAAGTATCGACTTAGCGGTCGAGTAGTTGAGCTTAAGCTCTTTCGCAACCTAATAAATGTCACAATCAGTTAATTAGCCTCAAGGCAGATCAGCATACCTCAACAATCTTTTCTTTGTTCTCCATTACCCTCCGAACCAACTCCTCTCGGTCTTCATTAGAGATGTTGGTATAGGTGCTTGGAAGTCTTTTCCTCCTTGAAGCCCCTTTGGAATCAGGCGATTGTTCGGAGGTGAAAGTCGATTCAGGCTGCTGAGAAACTCCAGAGAGTCCACAGACTTGGGTAGGATTGAAGAGAGGCGTCATGGTAGCAGTATCGAGAGATTGAGCTAGGTGTGCAGTTATTTATTCGTAGCTAATAATTTGAATAAAATAAAACTCTTAGAGGTATTCGATTGCTTTAGATGATTATTTTCCGGCAATTGCGGTTGTGATAATTAATTCTAAAATCATGCAGGTTTTCGTTTTTTGATGAATTTGTTTTTTCAGTTGCGGTTAAATTTCAGAAATACTGGTGTTAACAGAATTCCATCGCTATTATTTACGCTACTAATCCGTGAATCGTTCTGAGGGATTTTTGAATTTTCAAAAATAATTTGATTAAAGACATATGTGCCAAATAAAATTTTGCTTGGTTTTAAATATTTTTTGCAAATTCATTTTTCAGGTACTTGATCTAAATAGGAATTGAAAAGCGTTTCTCGAACCAAAGAAAAAATTGTTCTACAGATTACGTTTACGTTTGAAAAAACAAGTTGATTAGATGGAACACCTCATAACTGACATTAAAGCTGGAATCAAATGAGAGATGGAAGTTCGCAATCTCTTGGACTAATGAGTGAGATGATCTTTCATATTGATAGAGAAATTTACGTTTTTTCTCGAGAATATTCTTGGTATTAATGCCATGAGTATGAGCTTGCCCTCCAGTTTCGACATTAAAGGATAAAGCCGTAGCCAATTAGATTTGAGATCTGTTAATCGAAAAAGGACTTTATAATGCTCGTAATAAGCGCGGAGAAGTCCGAAAACAAAGCATGAAAATTACTAACAGATGAGCAAGGGTAATAAGCTCGCGCAAAGCATGGAATTTTGCGATGAGCTAGCTTAGTTATTGGAGTTATACTCCTATTTTGGATCAAATCGCCGGGAAAATTAGTACGTGACTAATGGTGAGAGAGAAAACAGTTATTTTCTGGTTTCTACGAAGAAGAAAGTTTCGAAAACAGGTTATAGAATCATCTATTTGGCTCGAATTTAAGATTGGAGAAAAAAAATGGCTTGGAAAAGTATTAAGTCATCATTTTTGAAAATTTCACACAAGATCCAACTAAATCATCAGTGAGCTCTTTATAAAAGTTGTTAAGAGGATTAAGAAAAGAAGCCGTAGATGAATGGTGGATAGTAATAACAGTTCCGTAAAGCGCAAGATCGGAAATGAAACTACCGAAAGTTTTCGAATCAGAAGGCATAAAGAAAAAATTTAATTATTTACTTTTGCAAACTTTAGTCTGGTTTTGAGCTTTCAAATTGAGTGAAAAAAAATTTAAATAAATTTGCTTTTTTCAGAAATTTCGTTGAGAAGGCTTTGAGGTAGTGTGCTGCGATGGAGCTGAGGAGGAGTCATGGTCATATTATTTGAGAAATAAGGCGCCTTTTAGCTTTTAGGGTGATAAGTCTTAATTGAGAACAAGGCGATCTAAATACCCACGAAATTAATAACTTCGTCTGCAAATTAAGAGATTACCAAGTAATTTTACTTTCCGAATTTTAAGAGAATTTTGGAACTAGCAATTTTTCACAAACGCTTAAAAAAAAATCACGAACAATCATAAAGGTTATAATCAGTCATTGTTTTCGAGATAATCGAGGTCTCTGGTGATGTTGCCTCTTTTAGTCAATATCATTGGCTTGTAAATAGCAGGAAATTGTTAGCATCTTTTCCTGTTTTCTGAGGTAGGATAAAAATCATAGCAACAACGTTTAAGCGAATTAATACAACGAATTGCACTTATTTCACGAAAATATGAGAACTAAATTCGACACATATGCATATTTCGAAAAATCTGTGATCACTTGTGAATCTGAATCCCATGTACTGCAAAATTTTCATAATAAAGACTCTATATCAAGTTATTTGAGCATGACAAGGTCATACTCTGTCGGATGATATCGAAATATTGTTTGATCTTCAATTCACGCTGCAATTGTTAAATAATAGGAATATAGAAGTTGCAGAAGACGTGAGTTAGAGCCGATGATCTCACAAAAATATCAGCAGGTATTATTCTCTTATGATTGAATAAGGACATTATGAAAAAGAAAAGAAGTCCGCTTATTTCCAAATATGGGAGTGGCTATTTTCAATAATTAAATCTTCGTTTTCTAAATACAATTCACGCCTTGTACATGGAATTTAACACGTAAAATTTAATCAACTTATTAGAAATTATCTTCACGGAGGAAAAGACCAATAATTCAAAGAGATCACCTTAATGAGCTACAACATGATTCATGGACCATCAAGCTAATCAAACAATAAATTTCAGTATTTATCATCACAATTCAGAGATCACATTTAGCTATCCAATGGACGAAAATGCTGAAAAGCTTCATATTCTTTCCATATGACTAGCAGTCTCATTTTCCTTAGGACACCCAGCTCGTTTACGGCGTGGGTCACGTCTTGGAAGTAAAGCCATCGAAATTTTTTGTTTTAAGGCTCCAGCTTATCCCATATGCTTATCTCAGCAAGATGCTATATTGAGACCGAGTAATATACACGGTACTCGGAGAAACAAATGAAATTATCACGCTGCACAATTCAACAGACCCAACACCAAAAGAGACGTGTTTCCAAGAAACTTGATTTCTTTAAGTTATTCCTCAAAATTGAAACACAAATTGCATACTGTCCTCAATATCTCTCTTCCAGTTTTGAAATATTGATGACCTTGGCGGAAGATACAGAGAATCCTCAGTTTCGGAGAGACACCAGGAGGTACTTCCATTTGTAATATCGCTGTGAATGAAAGGAGAAAATTTGCTGAGCTTCTATTCATCGGAAATGGTTATCACCTCATAAAGACAAATAAAATAATCCTGCAGAAAAAAAAGAATTAGGATAAGCTCAAATGATAAGATTTCCCCATTGATATGATTGATTCCCTGGAAGGATCCAATTTGATCAAATTTCATTTTGCCCATGCATTTTTTTTATTTATTAAGAGCAAAACGCATTAGGTTACCGCACTGAGAGAATTCCATCACAAAATTAAAATCGAATTAAACTAAGATACATAGTAACTGATTTAAAAAAGCTCTTTTTTGTGATTTGAAAAACAAAGTAACTATGATTTCAGAGCTCGAGCCATCAATCCAAATAACAAAAACTCACGGTCATCATCAAATCGAAGCGAAAGACTCTTCTTCTTTGTCTCATTTAAGACTCGATGACAAACTTAACAAGCCTGAAATACACAACACCCAAGAATCTCAGCAAGCCAACACCACAAAAGAAATTTTGATATTCATCGTCTATTTCCTTAATCAACTCTTTGCAAGCTTTGCTTTAGGCATGTTCCAGGGCACGATACCTCTTCTCCTTGTGAAAAACGGCGCTGAATTGGCTGATTTAGGAATCTTAACCATCAGCAACTATCCTTTCGCTTTGAAATTCCTATTCGGACCGTTCCTTGACCGCTACTTCTCGGTCCGCATCGGCAAGCGAATGAGCTACATCATCCCTTGTCTCTATATCTTTTCAATATTTTCAATGTATTGCTGCTGGACAGTGGACAAATACATGACGAATCTCAATATTAAGGAACTCGCTTTCATAGGACTTCTTATGGTGTTGAACTCAGCGGTCTTGATGATTTCTTCTGATGGGTATCTAGTGACCATGATCCATAGCAACCGAAGATCGTATTTGTCGATGTTAAAACAAATCGCTCAGCTCACCGGCATTTTCATTTCTTACAACGTCTTCATCCCATTGAATAGCTTGGATTTTTCTAACAAATATCTCTATTCCGAACCTCACACAGTACCCTTTGCTACTTTTCGATCATTTTTCTTACTCACTGGCATCTGCGGACTAATCTACGTCTTCTTCGTGATGTTCTATGTCGGGAAAGAGCCGCCTGTCTCAAAAATGTTCCAATCAGTCGCAGAAATCCTTAAAATCACAAAAGGATTCTGGACCAATAACAATCTGTTTAAATGTTTGCTTTTTATCTTGATTTGGAAATTTGGCTTTGCTCCTCTTGAAATTTATTTCTGGCCTACTTGTCTGAAGCAAGGTTTCTCAGAAGTCTCATATATCAACATAATCACGATGATTTACCCTTATAATGTGGTGATCGCGATAGTTGGCGGCCATTTTGCCGTTCAACATAAAAAGAATCGGTTCATTCTGTTTTATTTGTATTTGGTGGTGAGGTGGGTGTCTTCGTTTATGCAGTATTGGATGCTGAAAACATACACAACCGAGGAAGATTGGCAAGGCGCGTTCTGGATGATTGCTATTTGGCAAACGCTTTCGATGACGCATTACGCGATCTTTGGTATAGCGACGGAATCGCTGTTCGCTGAGGCATGTGATAGCAGAATCGGAAGCACTTACATGACGATTTTTGCATCTGTGTTTAATTTCGGGGAGTATTTCCCTCGCACAATTATGTATTTTACGGTAAATGAGAACAATTGGGAAATTATGACTTACGTCTTTTGGGTGTATGCTGTGGTTTTCTTATTTTTTGCACTACCGATAGCGATCAAGCTCTCTTCCACACCGATTGAGCAGTATCATTTGGAAGTCGTACCTGATGAGCAAGAATTACTGGAGAAAGCTGAGAGATCAGGATAGTTTAGATAGGCTATTCATTTCATTCATATTTTTGATCAGTTAAATAATTTCAATGTAATGATATTTCTTTTAACAGTTTTATAAGGAAAGTTTGAAATTAGTAAGGAAATTTTGTCATTTTTTTGGGGGTCAGATTGAAGGAACTCAAAAATGTGTATTATTTTGAGAAAGGTATAGAGAACTAGTAGATTTTCAGTTATATAAGCAAAGAAATAACTGAGAATTATTCTATTTCTCACAAAGGCTACCCTGAAATGCGGAGGTGATCAGCGATTGATAAGAACTTACAGCCGCGAAAATCTCTCCAAGACACCTGGTTACTTTGCTTTCAGCTGATACTAACTGATAATCTGATCACTTTTGGAATGAAGCTGCCTTGCTACAAAATTATTATTTTAAATGTCGTATGATTTTCAGGAGTATTTCAAATAATTTAGTTTGTTTCCATATACTTTTTCCCAAGATATAGCTTGCTTAACTTATCGCCACCATTTACACACAGAAGAAGAGGAATTATCGAGCCAAAGAAACCATCTATTCGCAAAAAAAACACAAATGACTAAGCTTTTATTTGCATAAATCAAGCCATAAGACCTCCTGATATTGATATTCTCTGATGTGCCTCCTGTAGTAGAAGAATTCCCTACTATTGGCCTCTTTGCAAAGACACTCTGCACGGTGTATTTTTCATCAAGCATGAACCAAAACAATTCCATGCAGAAAATGCACTTATCTTCTCTCTCTCTGAGGCTTCTATTTTGGATTATATTCATGATATCGTGTATAAATCAGCACAAAATCTATTGGTTCCTATGATTTTCGGGTTGAATCTTTCTCATCTCGTTCTATTTCAAAAGAACTCGATCGTACTCAATGCCCTGATGTCTTAGCATCCGATCAGTTTTCGACTCAAATAACCCTATTTGTGCTGAATAAATCGATTCGATAATAAACATAAATTGATTTCAACGCCCATTACTACTACCCTCTGCCAATGGAAGAACTTGCAGATGAATACATGCCCTTTGAAAAACACGAGACACTCGATCCCTTCATCGCTGAACTCAAAGCTGTATTTTTCGAAGAATACATGAAAGTACTGCCGATGTCACATCAAGTGCTACGAAACCATTTCTCTCAGTTTAAGATCGAAACCTTCCCAATACTATTCGACAAACTGGGTGACCAGGCTAACTCAAGCGAAATGATCAACAGTATCATCGATAAACAAGTCCTCGAGGTCGCAGAGGCTGAGAATTTTTATCGAATTGAGGAAATCGCTCTCAAAAACATGAAAGCCTTCGTGCAAAAATTCTCTCTGGATACCGAAGTAGACCCAACGGTCCTCTTCGAGTACTTAGAAGAAAACATTCAGCTTACAGACAACGTGCTGGACGATATCATCACAAAGCAGATCGGTTCAAAGAAGAAAACTGTGAAAGACCTTGATGAAATCAGCAGAGTTGTTGAGACTTGCTCGGTAGTATTGGTTCAATACCAAAAAGCGCTTTGTAATAAATATCAAGTCCCAGCCTATTACGTCTTCAAGAAAAACGAAGGCCATTCTGAGCTCCTCGAAAGGTTCAAAAAGAGTTTTCCGACTTATCATAACTTTTTATATGGGATATTCGAAAAGCAATATGCACTTGTAGCAGAGAGTTTGAGAGGAAGTACAGATAGCAATCAAGAGACACGATTGAACTTGAATGCGAGACTAAAGGAATACAGTGACTTCAAATCGAAAGCTAGCGAGTTATTTATCAACAATCTGGAAAAAGAGCTGAATTTCCCTCTTAGTCAAATATTCTATTATGAATACCTTCAAAAGTTTGAGACAGAGGCTGCTTCATTATCTGAAGCCCTCTATAGATTTCACCATGACACAAGCACGATTGATAGTTTTACAAAGCTGTTTGATTTATACTATCGACAGAAAGGGATCGACCTTTTTGGGAGTTTATTCGACACAAAAGAGCTTATTGTGATCTGGAAAATCCTTCAACTTACGGACTACGACGTTAAAGATGACGAACTCTGGACAAAGCATTGCCAGAAAAAACTTCAGGATTTGGGTAACAACTACATCCTTCCAAAATTGAGTTCAGAAGCTCGATCTGAAGTTGATTCCGTGGGGACTATCATCGATCATATTAACATGAAAGGAGATAAACGTCTACTGTTGGAACTCCTCCACGATGGTCTTACGTCCTGGGATGCTCTAATGAAAGCTACTAAGGGAGAAATCTTCTTCAGGACGCTTTTTAGCGTGTTTATCTATTTTTCAAACTCAGTCCGCGGCGAGAAGAACCAATGCTACCGCTCCTACTACCGGAGAATGATCGTCAGAGCCTTCCGAAACTTCTCCAACGGAGAGCAGATTAATAGCAACTATCAAATCCTCCTCATATTAGAGCAATTGGCCATGCATTATTTAACCCTGGAGAACTCTGAGCCCATTGACGAGGACCAGCGTCAAGCTCTATTGAAGCAGCTTGCTTCTGATGCTGCCATCAAAAGGAGAGGCATAAAGCCTGAAAATCTCATTCTTCCGAATGCCGACAGAATCGGCAAGCAACTTGAAAAGCCAGAGCAGTTTTATATTGAGCGAATTTCGAAAGACCCCAATGTGAGATCGAAGCATATAATTCTTGTGTGCTCAGGGTGGAAATCCGAACACAAAAACAAATCGGAATATTGGCAAGACCTTGTCGCCACATATCCAATGAGTGAGATTCACGCCATTCATTACAGGAGTCAGACCAAAGGGAGGGTTCTTGGAACTTTCTTAAAAGAGTTTGGAAGACCATTTGCGTCGTTAATGCTGGGAAAATTCGCAAAGGCAAAAGAAAAGTTCCAAAATGCTCCGAAGCAATGCATTGAAGAGACGTTTATAAAAGCTTACAAGGCGGCTGTTAAAACGGGCATTTATTTGGCAAATTTAATCGCTTCATCCGAAGTTTATGAGAATCGTACCGTGAGTCTTGTCGGATTCAGCCTCGGGACAAAAGTAATGGCGGCTTGTCTCGCTGAGTTGGAGAGACTGAAAGTGTATGACAAAGTCTATGAGGTGCTTTTGATGGGTGGCGTGGTTCATCGAGGTGATTTGAAGGAGTCGAGTCTCCGAATGATAGCTCATGAGCTTATTAATTGCTATACCAAGAAAGATAAAGTGTTGAAGATGGCGCTACCTAGAGCGGAACTGAAAGCGGATCCTATCGGTCTCGATGATATCAAATCAAAAGCAAAGAACGTGAAGAATGCTGACTGTACGGATTTTATTGGGCGTCATGGAATGTTTAGAAGGAGTATTCAAAATATTACTAAGAAGTTTGGATTCAATGAAGATATTAACTATTTGTTGAACTAGATAGTTAAGTTTATCAAACTCTATTGAAATGAGAAAATGGTATTGGAAGATACTTTTTTATATGAGGAAAAATTCTTCGGTTTCAATATCGTTTCATATTATTTGAAATCATTATTATTTCTTGCTGCCAGCTCCAAGCAGCATACACAAATAACCGAGTTTTTGCTTGTTAGCAATTCGTTAGGTGACTGTGAAATAAGGTGTATATACAATTAAAAACTTTTATTGGAATTTCCAATGATATCTAAATCTTCCTCAACATTGCTTAGACTCGTTCTAACCAAAGGTGTTAAGCGCCAATACAACATCAAATCGCTTTGCGTTCTCCCAGCGCGTGCCTTCTCAACTCAAGCCAAAGAGGAAGTGAAACCAGAAATCATCAGCTTGGAAACCGCGATGATAAATGCTCATTCATCCACTATGCTAAGTTCGGTAGTCACCTTCTCAGGAGGGCTTCTGGCAAAATTAATATTCCAACAGTTCGCAGTCCAGGCTGTGATACCATTGACTCCTTTCATACTTGGCACAATACTTTTCAACAGCCAATTGGATTCAAAATTTCTTACAAATTTCTTTGGAAAGCGCGAAATAAGCAAACATCAAATTCGTATGCCTCTGTTTATAAATCAGTCAATATACAACGCCTTGATTTTTTCAATACTCGTCCCGTTTGATTTATCCGGGGCTCTATTTCTTAGTGCGACAACCCTATCATCGATACTCATTGGCGAGGCTTTATTTTGGGCAGCTTGGAAGCACTACCCTCAAATTAACAAAATCAAAGGCTCAGGAATACTGCTAGCGGCTGCTGGAGGTTTGTTAGCGTCGTTAACAGCGCTCGATCCTGCGTTGATCCTTCCAAGAGCGATCGCGTTCTCAGCGTTCTTTTTCTGGAACGAGAAAACCCTTCATCGAAACTTAACGCGAAAGAACGGCAAAGACCCTTTGTATCTTGTCACAAGGAATATTTTACTATTTATAATTGCTTCATTGCTCGTCAAAGCAGCAGAGGAAGCCCAACGAAAGAGTGAGCAAGGACAATTAAACGCTGTTGCCGTTGAAAATAGTAATAAGACTCAACCAAACTCAACAGTCTTAAATGAGAAATCCAAATGATATGCACTGTTAATGCCGATGTATCGTGTTTGCTTTTTTTTTTTAATTGAGCTCTCTGTATAAGTTTTACAAATTAAAAAAAACATCTTTCCTAGGCTCTTTCTCGTTTTCTTGCAACTGGTTCGATGAGTGCTTTTTTTAGAAGTAGAAATGAGTTCTTAAAGAGAATTGGCTTGATGCTCTGGAATTAAATTAACCTTTGGGAGGAAAAAAACAGCAAATAACGCTATAATTCTATGGAGAGCTTGAGCAAAAAGGAATACACCACAATAATCGCGAATCCTACCTACGATAAGCAGTTGCCAGGGTTCAGACTTGCGGTCACGATCAGCAATGCTGCAGGCAAAGACGTCTTGAAGCTCGAGAAATCAATAAAGGAGTATCTTGCGTATTTCAATACTTTGCAGCAAAAGGGCAGGCATTACATGCTATTCAACTTCCCAAGACTGATAGAATATAGCGAAGAGCTTGACTATGACGAATGTGTTACAATTGCTGGAAAAATCAGAAACACTTTTGATGAAATCTTCGACAGACAGGACATTCTCAACGATGAGATTTCCCTAGCCTTCTTGGATGGGTTGCAGTTCATCAAAAGTGATAAATTCCCTATTAAGCTGCTCCAATCAAACCAGCTATCCCAAGGGCTTAACGCTAGCGATATGTTCTTTGACCCATTTACACATGGAATATATTATTGTGCGGATAACTCGTCCGCGCTCTCCCGAGTCGGTAGAGTGTGGTCCTTGATCGAGCCGGAGGTCATGGGCTCGCTGAAGCTTTACAAATTGAAAGCAACGGACTACTCTGCGCCTCTTGAAAAGGTATTCAGCAGAGATTTCGAAAACCGCAGTCACAAATTCCTTTACAGTAAGGAACGAAACACGATTTACGTTGGATTTAACGATGGAGCCTTGATAAACATGTCTTATCCTCCGGACAAACCCAACGAAATGAAATACACGACGTATACGTCAGGCACCGACCCGATCATCGGTATGCACTTCATCGATGGCGATATTTTTGTTGTGACGCCGGTTTCTGTGAAAATGATAAGCCCTGAAGCTAAAATCATCGGCGGAGGAAGCTTGAAGAAGCGACTTGGGTCAGAGAACTTGACGTGCGCTGCTGTTGATGCGAAAAATAAATTGATTATGCTGGGAACGTCAAAGGGAACGATTCATTTATATACGTACGAAAAGAGTGACACATATCAGTTAGTTCATAACGATTCTTTTGTTGCGCAGGAAGGAGGTAGCGTCGAGTGCATTGCGCTTGAGAAGAATAATATTTTGGTTGGCAGCAAGCTGGACTTGATGATATTCACGTATAAGTATGTGAGCAAGAAATTCTCGGCGGAATTGATCTCGCAGTTTGCGATGAACAGCGACCTTGTGAAAAAACGCTTTTCAAGCGATGATGTGATAACAAACGTTTGTTTCGTCGCGGAAAAGCGGCTGCTGATTACGAGCTACTCGAATGGAGCTGTTATCTTTTGGAGCTCGGATACCGCTGAGATCTTAGGTGTGCTGAGAGCGCATGACGATAGAGTGGTGAAGATCCTGTACAAGGCGAATGTTCTGTTTACTCTTGGTTATTCCTCGGAACTCAGGCTCTGGAAGATGAAGGATGAATAAGAAGAAGAAGTCGTCACGTAGAATGAGGATGAGTGATCGTTTATTATTGTAAGCTATTTGAAAATGTGTGAAAGTATAAGGGTAAAGGAAAACCGAGATCTGGGTATTAGAGCAGGTAGTCTCCATGTGTCGTTTTCGTTGTGTGCACCTTCTGTTGTTGATTATCATTTCGGGTCATTTCAACCAGAATTTTTCATGTTACCGACTAGCATGGGAAATTTGGGATTACAATAGCAGTGATACAGAATTATCAGTGCTGCGGACTTGTTTGATGTCTTGATCGGCACGCAAGTGAGAGAAAATTAGATTTCAGAAGTGGTGTTTTTCTTTCAAAAATGAAACACAGATAAATCAATATAATAAAGGAAACCCTTTACACCAATAGTATTAGCCACGAAATACCTCATTTCAAATGCTAAAAACTCCATTTAGATTCTAATGGCTTTTATCCTCCTTGGAAATTATCCTAGTTGGAAAATGAAGTTGAATTTATTTTTCATTCCCTGCAAATGGATACTTGATTTAACAGAATAGTACGGATATAAACGATTCATATAAAATGAAACGCTTAATTATGAAGCAGACACTCCCAAGTACGTCCTCAATAAGAAATTGCCACAACATATTCGAAGCGATATTAAATAATCAAAAATTTGATATTGAAAAAATGCAATTTTATCGATTTTCCAGTCTCTCTTGCCGCATTTGTCCTGATGTAAACGTACAGAAGATACAAGTTATTGAGAATTGGCAATTTTGGCCAGAAGATTCCGATAACCCATGAAAAATCCAAGATCTATCGGAAATATCGGTAGTTGGAGCATTGGGTAGATAAGTGGGTTCAAACCCACAAAGGTGGGCTGCATTGCGCTTTCGCTGTGAAGACTTGGCTTTAAGGGCTGCTCATCCTTTTCGATTCTTGGCAAGAACTCCTTTGAGGCATTCTCAGTATCATTAGTATCATTGTTCTGAGAGGCCTCAGGCTCGGGCTCGGGCTCGGACTCTAACTTAGTGTCTTGCTGCTCTAAGGTCTCTTCCTTGACCTCCTCTACCTTAATATTATCTAGATATCTAATTCTACAGACATTGGATTTTTTTTGACAGTTGCTCTCCTTATGTACTCTTTTTCTTGTTTTAACTTGTAACGAGCTTCCTTCACTCAGAGAATTTTCTGCAAAAAGAAATTCCTCTTCTTCTAGCTCACCCTCATCGTCCTCTCTATAGCTGACTTTCATTGGCTTTGAGGTTCGAGTGCTTCGTCTGACCGCGATCCCATCCGTTTTTTCCAAAATTGGATTGTCTGTACTTTCACTTGGGAGGTTTTCTAATATTTGATCCCTGTTTCGTTTCTTATGCGGAATCCTGTTGGCTCTTCCCTCCATTTTATAAACTTGTATGATTGACTTCGCTGTCGAATAATTAATGCCAAGCTCTTTTGCCGCCTTTGAAAACAAAAACAGTTTAGCTATTTGATGAGAAACTTTTCAATACAATGAGGATTTGCTCATCTTGATCGATGACTTTTTTGATCAGTTCTTTCCTCAATATATTAGTCACCTTCTTGTACTTGGCTGATTTTTTGTTTTCTTTGGTTGTTTTGTTCTGAACTGCTTGAGTTCCTTGGTCATTGCTCTCAGTGGACATAAGGATTGAAGTTTTAGGAGAAACGAAAGAAGGCTCAATTGAGGTTGAATCAAAAATTGTTTATTAATCTCTCAGGATCTGCCTTTTTAAGTATCTGACAATCTGTTGGTAATTAAATATCTCGGGTTAGAATTCTATCAATCAATTCATGATTAGAAATTATTTCCGATTCTTTTTTAATCTCGAAGGAAAGCGTTAATGCAAGTCTGCTTATCTCTGACAAATTCAAAAGGCACCGCAGTTCCGGTCCCGTCGTAGGCAGTCAGGAAAAGCGCCTAATTTGTTCAGAATTTGTGATATGTAGATGATTTCTGATTTTCTATTGTAAGTAGCTTTTCTAAATTTAATTCGATTTTTTCAAATTCATCAAAACGCTCGCCAAAAGGGGATTTCTACTTTTCGAAATCTCCTATTTCCATCGAATTTTCACGAGCTAGGGTCAATCTCGAATAGGACTTCGAGGATAATCCAGGAAAAAGGCCAATCAAAGCCATCTCTGCAAAGACAGTTACTATAGACTTCGGGAAAATTTCTGAATGATATTGATAACTGCTCAGATTAATTGGATATAAAACCCAGATTCAGTCGCGAATCTTAAATAATGATAAAGTACTTATAAAAATTTTTCCTTGTAAACTGTTGGGAGAAAATGGACTGTTCAAGGCCCTTTTTTTTTATCTTGATGGGTTAGAATTCGATCTAACAGGCTGTCCTACAGGAAATTTTCAACGAAATCAGTGCAAGTCAATATCAAATAGACAAACTCAAAAGTATATAACTAGACCCAAAACATACGTATAAGGAGATTGCTTTACGAAAGAATCACTTGTATGTCTGGAAAAAGAATCAATAAGAACAACTACGAAATTTCGATCCTCAAATCAGTCATTAAGTCCCTACTTTACCAAGAAGTATGCTTTTCGGTAAAACTGAGTCGCATTTTAGGCAGTGAATTCCGATTCGAAAGGAAATGTCTCCTTGCAAGGTAAGAATATTTGGAAATTCGAGTGAAGAAACTGTAATTAAAAACAATTCCCAGGTTTGAAAGAGCTGACGTTGCGATGCAGTAATTTTTAATTAAAATAAATTGAATAATCAACCAGCTCGCATTTAACAAAATTAATTCGGGCTGTATACGAACGTTCGTGGTAGTTCGGGGTAGTTAATGACGTATTCAAATTTCATTTGAGAAATTATTCTTAGATTAAAACCTACATTTCAGTCCTATGACTCTAATTCCTTTTGAAATGAAAGCATCTAGCTTCATCAACGCAATCGTATAAAGAGGCAATTAGGATATGCTTAGAGATAGATAGACAGAACTCAAACCGCTGTTTGCTTTACTTTACAAAAAATTAAGGAAATTTATATTCGGGCCTAAATGAGCGGTTTTCTTGAGAGTAAATTAGAGCTAAAGTCGTCTAGCGTCAGTAGTCTTTGAAAGCTGTCGTACTGCATCATTAGAGAGGTGAGTCGGAAGGAGTTTATCAAACCCAAAGGGTCAGTGCAGTAACTTGCAGCTTTGGAAGTCGATGGAGAGACACTTTGTAATACTTTCTTTGCAACCGGTGGCACGTCTCTAGATTCTCCTTTAAGCTCTGTTCCTTCTCTATTCGTTTCAAAGGCATGATGTGATTTGTTATCCAGCACTTCTGGCTCCGATTTTAAACTGCTAGCCAAGAGAGTTTTTTCAACTTCCTCAGTTTTGGTTTCTAAAAATCGGATCCGACAAGTCTTCTTCGCTTTTTCTTCTCTGAGCGACTCTTTTTTTGATTCGTTAACTTTTCTGGGCACCACCTCTACCTTCATTTCTTCCTGATCAAAGAAATAGTCATCATCTTCATTCTCTGAGTATTTGATCTGTTTTTGCAAAGCAGATGACCTAGTGCTCCTCCGGCGCTCCTTAACACAGATACTTTTCATGGATAGGTTCTCAACCAATTGATTTCTGATTCTGTTCTTGTGAGGAATTTTACCCTGACGACCCGATTCTTTATAAATTTTGATGATCGATTTAGCTGTAGAGTAGTTGATGTTGAGCTCTCTCGCAGCCTAAATGGTATAAGCAGTATGAAAAAGTGAAGAGAAAAGGGCTGAATACATGCAAAATTTGCTCATTTTGGTATATAACTCTCTTTATCAGAGCTTTTCGCAATATATTTGTGACTTGGACGTATGACTTGATACAAGCTGAGGACTCGCTGCTTGCATTTTGTTTGATATCTTGGAAGCCTGACACCATTGCGAGCTTGCAAATGTACTTTAAATTTTTTTGGGCTTTTTTAAGGTTGAGTTTTATTATATACAGGGAGTTCGACGCTCTATTTAAGGCCATCAATTCTGGCTGTTACTTATTTATTGATTTAACACTGAGTTAAAGGGAAAAAAAGCAAACGTTATTTGCGAGATTTCACGAATACATTCTAGAAGCCCATTTTGTCAATATGTTGGACTCCAAGCGTGCTCAGTTCACCCTTACAGCCTCGTAGCCTTTTAGTTTCATTTGCGCTAATGAGCCAGCTTTTTGAATCCCATTCCAGAGTTTAATGAATTTCCGATAAATACTGATACAATATAAATTCTATTGCAATTTGAATTAAATATAACATAACGAGAGCACCAGTGGTAACATTAATGCTTTTTTCTTATATTCCATTTCGCTTCGTTCTCGTCTTAGCCTTTTTGAGAGAAGAAGTATCAGCCTATTGTAATTTATATCCAAAGTTATTTCGATTTTCTAAATTATAAGGATTTTCAGCCCAGAAGGATCGCATGGCTCAAAATTTGTCGTTTGAGATCAATTTATTATCAAGAGACAAAGAGCCTCAGCTAGATTAAGAGCAAGAGTAAGATTAAAGGTGTATTGCAGAAGTGAGTAAAAAAGGAGTTAAAAAAGTCATTTGTAATAAATACCAACTCAAAACATAGCTTCAGAAAAGATGCCTGAAAAATGGCTACAGAAGTTTTCAAAAACAGTTTCATTATTGAAGGCAATTCAAGGGACGATAGAGAATGAAGTGTAGTATCAACCGAAAAACTTACTTTTAAGAAACAATCGTTGTGAAGGCATCACGATTTTTTTTTTTCCTATGTATTTCATAAATCTGAACAAGGTGAGATTCCTCTAGTGCCAATACTTGTTGAAAGGCAGCGCATTTTCTTATTTTGAAGTTACCAGATAGTGTCCGAGATGAATCAATAAAAATTCTTCATGAATACTATAACTTCAGTTCACATCGTTACCCTCCCTTGGGACAAAATCAGTATGCTATGTTGGCTCTTTCGAACAGATTACGAAAAGCGATTGACTATAAGTTACTGTGGAGACTGGAATAATGTTGGTCTGAAAATCATTGAAGTATGGAAGAATAATCATTTACATGAGAAAAAAATATTCATTGAACATATTATTGCCCGGAGAGCAGCAAAAGTACGTCTTCTGATAAAGACAACCAATTAATTTTGAAAATGCATTCTACTATTCGTGGGAGCGTATCACGTCCTTGAATGTGTATTAATTTCGGTTATTTAATTTCATATTGAGATCACCAACTAAAAGCAATATTTTATTGAGTTTGTCTAAACTATTTGATTTTGCTTGTCAATACCGACTTCTTCCAGAACTGTTATTGAAAAAATTATTGCTTCAATTAAATGGTTGCCTCTGTTCAAACGTTAGGCAATCAGGAAGCTTGGAATTCGATTTTCATTTGGAATGACCTTAAAGAACATCTTAAGTATAAATTCAAAAGATATTGTATCATGAGATATGCCAAATATTCTTGTGAGGTAGCCATAGAACAAACTTTTGCATGCTATTTGCTTTAAAAAAATTCATAGAATTATTGTTTTACAGACATGTTCAAAAAAATGGCCTTCTTGAGAGCCCTTCCCATCCAAAGCGGTCTAAAGTTAGCTGTCTTTTCTGTTTGCTGTGGTAGAGCATGAGGGCGGTAAGTCGGAGGAGTTCATCAAAATTATCTGATTAGTCAATGTACTTACATTGTTGAATGTAGGTGGATAATTATTTATAAGATTTTCCTGGATACAACTGATTTTTCTATATCTTCACTCTTCGCTTCCGCTTCTTCTATCTTCGTGGGAATGAACTGAACTGATTATCTATCAACTACTTGAGTTCCAAATTTTAGGTTGTTTTCCGAAGCAATTTTTTCAACTTTCTCAGGCTTGATTTCGAAAAATCAGATCCGACAAGTCTTCTTTGCTTTTTGGTCGCTGGGTGTTTCACTTGTTAGTAGACGGACTCTTCTTTCTTTTTTTCCTCATTAAGGCATCATCATCACTTTTTCGCTCGATATTAAGGAAATTCTCGATGAAAGTTGCCCATTATTTGATTCGTCTTGGCAGTACATGAAACAGAAATGAAATTGAATTTTGGAAATACTTATCATTTGAAAGGAGTAAAGCCTTGATATATAAATAAAGACAAATTCGCCAAAATATCCATTCTGACGAGGACATATTTTGGAATTTGGCAGTAATGTGGTCATAAACTAATCCGACAGCAGCATGAGTTTGTACTAGGGACGCTAATGAGCGGAGTTTTATCCAATTTATCATGAAAAGCATTCAAGAAAGGGGTGATTGCGCATGGTAGTCTCAAATACGAGGCAACTTATGAAGGAAATATCAAGACCAAAGCATCGTAAAGGACCCTTTAGATGGTTAAGTTATTTTTTCACTATGAAATAACTGAGAAATTTGAGATTACAAGTCCTTCCATTAGGATCAAAGCAATGCAGAAACACAAGACTTTATGAAATCTGTATTCTATGTGTAATGAGCTTCGATCTCTGCTGATAATCTACTTCTCAAGAAAATGCAACAATAAGTGTTCAAATTGCACCTTTTTTTTCCAGTTTGTAGAGGAATCTGGATTCTTCATCGATCAAAATAATTAGGAGGAGTCTTAATGTGAAACAATACGGCAAGATTTTCGGATACCTCTCAGAACAAGATCACGACAAACGATCAGCTGAGTGCTAATGAAAGAAATCCAACTTACAGTTACGCAAAAATTGCAAAAAGATTTGTGTAAACAATCTCTCTAAGGATACTCAAATGATGGTGTGTAGAGCACCATCAATGGTTTGAAGAAAAAAGAAAAACCAACTTTTTTTACAGAAAAAAGTATTCGTTCAACTTAATATTGTTAGGAGGGCAGAAAAAGTGCGTTTTCCAACCAAAACATATCGATAATTCAGAAATAATGCCCCTTTTCTTCCAGCAATACATTTTTTCGATTATTTGAATGCGTATTGAGATTACGAAATAATTTTTTTGAAAAAAAGATTGGTGTTGAAACCAACAAAATCAAATTGGATTACAAAAACTAATAAATTACACAGCATTTAAATAATTTAATTGAAGCTAATTGCCACTCTGAATAAAACTATCAGCTATCATCGTAGAGGATTCAGCTTTGCATCTCAATATTAAATCGAAACGATCTTAAAGGATATCTGAACGTTATATACTGATAACACTTACGCAACTTATTCTTAAGATATAGAGCGAAAAGCAGACAATGTTTGCTATCTGTTGAGACATAAAGTCGTAGAAATTTTCTCGAATAAGAATGCTTAACAAAATTATCTTCTTGAGAGTACTTCCCTTCCAAGATGGCTCAACGCTAATAGACTTTGGAGGTTGCTGTGCTGCATCATGAGAGCGGTATATCGAAGGGAGTTCATAAAAACTATGGGATCGGTGAACGAACTTACATTCTTGAATGTAGGAGGACAAATGCTCTCTAAGAGTTTCTTTGAAACCACCGAACCCTCGATATTTTCACTCTTTACATCCATTTCCTCCACCTTTGGACCAATGGCTTGATCTGAATTTCTCTCGAATTCCGAAGTACTCAATTTTAAATTACATTCTGAAGGAGTGTTTTCGACTTCCTCTTGCTTAATTTCTAAAAATCGGATCCGACAAGTCTTCTTGGCTTTTTGGTCGCTGCCTTGTGAGCTTGTAACTTTGTAGGATACGGACTCTTTTTCCTCGTAGAAGAAATCAACTTCGTCGTCGCTTTCTGAGTATTTAACCTGCTTTTTGCATGGTCTAGTGCTTCTTCTGACATTAGTTTGAGGAGTATTCTCAGAACTCTCTTGGGCACTGATACTTTCAAGGGGAAGGTTCTCAGCCAACTGATGTCTATTCCGTTTTTTGTGAGGAATTTTATCTGCTCGGCCAGATTCTTTGTAAACTTTGACGATAGCTTTTGCTGTAGAGTAGTTGATGTTGAGTTCTTTGGCAACCTTGATGATCGACTCAGCTTGCTTAATCACTCTCTGTATGAGAACCTTTCGCATTTTATTTGTGACATGAACGTAATAAGGCTTTGAACTGGCTGGAGACTTGCTCCCTGCACGACGTTTGATTTCTTGGATGCTGAACTCCATTGCGAAGTTAAAGACTTGAATTAGTATTGCTTTTTGGGTTTCTATTATTATTTTTCAGCTGCGGTGCTAACGAGTTAAAGGTTCGATGCAAATTGAGCAGAGGCTCCAATCGATTTTTTATATTCATTAACTATGGTTGTTTCAAATTTATTAAATTATTAATCAAGCAATGGAAAGCGTCGCCACTTTATTGGCGATAATTGAGGGAATACACACTAGAGCCATATTTTTTCAACACCTTAGGTATCTCCAGGGGCTTAGTTCACCATGTCAGCCTGAAAGTCGTTCAGTTCCATCGACATAATAGCCACTCAGAGTTCCATTTCTGCGAATTATTTAGAACATGAGCTATTATTCATAGAATGTCCAATAAAAGCTCAGTGAGTTATCATATATAACTTGAGATCTGCCACACACCGTTGCTCGAAACAAATTTCAGAGACAACCAAGGCTTATACAGCCATTGCTCAGATAAATATTCTGAATATTGTAAGAGTTAGATAAATCGACTCATGCTGACCGATTTTGAAAAAAAGATTTATCAAATCTGTTCTTACATAAATACAAACGGTTTCTTTGAGAGCAATCCACATTCCCAACTAAGGTAGTCTCGTTGCCTCAGGAGCTGGTCATTTTCCATCAGAAGAGCGGCAAATTCAAGAGGATTGATAAAAACGACAGGATTGGTGAACGTATTTGCAGGCTTGAAAGCAGGTGGATAGAGACTTTGCACCACCTTTTTGGCAACAGTCGGGATTTCGAAATGTTCTCTCTTAATTTCTGCTTCTTCCACTTTAGGGATAAATTCCTTTGCAGTTTTCTCGTCGAATTCTGATTTCACATTGCACTCTGAAAAAGTTTGCTCATTTTCCTCCTTTTTGATGTTCAAAGCCCGAATTCTGCAAATCTTGTAAGGAGGTTGTTCGCTTTCCTTTACGCTTGGAGCTTTGCTGGAAACTGACTCTACTTCCTCGAATTCTTCCTCATCGAAGAAATCATCTTCAACGTCGCTTTCTGAGTATTTAACCTGCTTTTTACATGATCTAGTGCTTCTTCGGACATTGGCTTGAAGAATCTGTCCAGAACGGCTCTCTTGAAAGCTAATATCTTCGATAGAGAGGTTTTCTATCAATTTATCTCGGTTTCTTCTCTTGTGAGGAATTTTATCTGCTCGACCCGATTCTCTGTAGATTCTGATGATTGATTTTGCTGTTGAGTAGTTGATGTTGAGTTCGTTTGCAGCCTTGCTGATCGGTTCATCTTGCTTGATGACTCTCTTGATAAGAGCCTTTCGCAATTTATTTGTCACTGTAGTATAATTCTTTGCACAAGCTGAAATTTCTTTGCATGTGTCTTGATTGGTTTCTTGACAGTTGCTTGCCATTGTAAGCTCAAGTGGTTGCTTGGTTTATTGTTAGAATATTTTTGGTATTATTAGATGAATGACCTGATGCTTTAATCATGATGCTTCGAAGTTAATAAAGTATTTCAAAGCCATTAATTAGTATAATAGTATTTAATTAATTTTCTGAGCATGAAAAATAATGCAAACGCATTTGGCGATAATTTGAAAAAAATACACTAGAGCCAGGTGTTTTCGGGAGGAAATGCTTGTAGAGGGTTTAATCCACCTACTTAGGCCGATACACCTTGAGTTTCATGAGAAGCACCTAGAAAAGGCAACCTTAACTCCATTTTATATCAGAATTGTATTTCTGATGGTTTCTGATGAATTCTGATAAGAGAAATTTTCATGTAACTCATATTTTTCATTTATAACTTAACGCTAACGCATAAGAGAAAAAGCAATTTTGCTTTTAAGCTCTGAATTCATTCTTTTTGAGCATGTTCCGCTCTAACCCTCAATGCTCCGTTTAATTGATTGATCAGATGTCCAGAATGTACTAATTATATGTATTTTCGTTCAAAAATGAATACAAAACGCCAAATTTGAATTGCTAAAAGAAATTTCTCTCCAAAATCTGCACTAGATTAACGTAATACAGCTGTAGCTCAGTTTAAGGTCGTCTGGCTGAACGTAGCCCCAGGCGAAAAAATCGTTGCTGGAAGTGTAATTGCGAGTCTTATGCTGACTTAACACTCGCCAATATAGTAATTTTGAATTCAATTTTCGTTAGAAAAAAGCCTCCAAATGAGCAAAGGCTATACTAAAAATTAAAGCCAGAGAACATGAGCGATATCGGAAAATTCGTCGGTAACAAGGAACAAATAAAGAAATAAGTAGAGAGTCTCAAGCAATTCATTGCCAAACCAGAAGTGGATCTTAAAAGCTAAGATGAACGATTGTATTTCTAATTTCTGTAAGAAATGGATTCATAATTTCTAATAGATATGAATGAGCAAAACGCTGATGAGGCTATGACATCTTGACAAGATAGCAGAGCGTTTCTCCCTTTTAATCTAACAAATTTAGAGAAAAAGAGAGCTAATTGTAATGAAATTAATTCATTATGAATCAAAAAATGGAGTTTCTCTTTTAGTCTTGAAAGTAGATGCTTGAAGAAGATTCTATCAATTACTCAGCAAAAACTAACAGTATTTTCGAGAACCGCACCTTTTCCCAATTTGAAGAGCAAAATTAGAAAACTCTTCTCTTTCTTTCTAGTCAAAACATATGAACGCCTCTAACAGAATATAGAAAGCATCGATCAAGATCGAAGAATTATTCTTCTGCAAAAGAACTTTAGTATCATCGCAGTTTTTTCTTTACGAAGAATAAGTGAAGTGGCTTTTGTAAACAAATTCTATGAAAGAAATGGTTGCCTGAGGAGAGATCTAACAAAAATGGTATTTAGATTGATACAAAGAGTACTCAGTTCACAGATTGCAGCCCAATTTAAAAAAAAAGGTATTGGCGCCTTATATAGCACCTGCTTTATAACTAATCAGAATTACGAATGTTTAGCAATGGCAAGTCCTCCATTTTTTCCCACAAACATAGCAGAATGAGTTCCCACATTTACAAGTCATATGGTTACAACCCTCATTCTTTTCAATCCAAAACCTGCAATTCATACATTTTTTCCACTTATTGTTAGACAGCTGCGCGCTAACCTCATAGTCCTCCTTTGTGAAAGTCCTGAATTCATAGCATGTTAACCCAAAATGATATGGCTTCTGACACTTGATGCACACAGGTTTTTGGCAATCCCAGCATTGAAGAGGACTCGAAAAGGAGGTATTTGAATTTTTGAGGAGTTTAAAAATGCCTCTGCAGTCTGGAGTGGGACAATACATGAAACTTCCGGGGTTTTGCAGCAACTTATACAATCTTTTGAGTTTATTGAGCCGAGTCATTTCTGCTTGGTCCATTATCTGTTCCAGAATATTCTCTGGAATGACTTGTTTGCAGTTTTCGTCAGGGCATGTCAGCGGATATTTCTTATCCTTTATTGCTTGATCGATGTGCATTTTGAGGCACGCTTTGTGGAAGAGCCCTTTGCAATTCGGCAGGACCTTGAAAGGCTCAGGTCCGTTGAGGTTGATGTCATCCAAACATATAGGACAGGAATAAGTGACTTGATTTGGCTTTGTCATAGCTCTAGTGTATTTTTTAGCAACGTCGAAGGAGCTATTTCGCAATTTCGGAGTAGCATGAGTGGCTTTAACGAAAGGAGAAGTGATAACAGGCAGTTTTGTATTCAAGACAGGTTTTCTGTTTTCTACAATGAAGGTTGGTTGAACTTGCCGGTTAGGCGGATTTGGCATGGCCACTCTAGTGCCCGCGTAGTTGATGCCTTGAAAAATTGTTGCAGGCATTTTTCCATCGAGTAATACTTTATTCATGGTAATTTCTGCTTGGAGTTTTACCGTTGGCGAGTGTGCGATGAGCTCTTTTTCTTTTGCTTGAATTGGCGAAGGGGAAATATTCACATTTCTGTTCCATTGCCTCGAAGAGTTTGGTCTTTTTTCGGCTCTCTTTTGTGAAGGAGGTCGTATCTCGGTGATTTTATTCGATTCTTCTTGATTAAGAGAAGGGACTTCTGGTATTTCTTCGAGGACTTTGATAGCTGAATGGAGGTCAGCTTTATTTGCGATTCGAATTATAAAGTTTCCACTAGGAGAAACGTAGGATGCTCTGTGGATATCATCTTCAGTGAATCCATACAAGATATTTTTGAAATTACTGTTCTCGTGTTCCCGGTCCCAGTCTAAGAATCTAATAGTGTCTTTTGAGTAGTTCAATGAGTTTTTCGAGTCGAAAGACCTTCGACCAATTGTGATGCTGTCTGAAATGATGTCCATGTGTTGGTATTGGGAGGAATTGTTCGTTTCGGATTAGTGATGATATAATTCGGTAGTGGGAGCAATTTAAACCAGAGCTTTGGTAGGTCCAGAATCTCTTTCTGATGTGAGAGAAAAGAAATTTTGGTCAGATCAAATTTATATTGAAAGTAATTATGATTCGCACGTATTACTTTGCGAGTCTGATTGGAAAGAAATTTCTGTTAATGACCATTTTTGCCAAAAAGAAATTAGAAACAAAGAGCTTACGTAAATAATCGAATAGTTCTGCCTTTCACGAGGATAGATATCAAAATTTTTTGTTATTTTAGAGCATATCCCCTATTTGAGTAAGATAAACCATCAAATTTTGTGAATATAAGCAAATTTTATGAAGATGATGACGGAAGAGTATCATTAAGATCGCTCAATTGACGAGATTTGTCATATTTCTTTAGGAATGATCAACTATAATTTGATTAGGAATAAATTTTCATGAGTTTCTTCATACGTTGAATGATTTTTTATGTATGCCAAAGAATGTACGGTTACTGATTGAAAAAAGCAATGCTAAGTTCTAAAATTCATCGATGAGCGTAGTGAGGTAACAAACTTATCCATATTGAGACGTCTCAGGCAGCGAAAGAATCAAATAAAGTCGTCTGGAATTGACGAATGAATTAAAATTTAATGCACCAATGACTCAAGCACAAAGCTCTGAAAAGTAATATTTTGAAAAAAAAGATCGATTTTTCTTACTGATACATCCAAAGCAACTCTAAGTAAATCAAAAGCATAAATTTAATGAAGTACTTGCTCTAATACTCGAAAGAATGTCTTTGTCTTGATAAGAAGTTAATCAGTATGGAAAGCATTTGCTTAATGCATTTCTCCTAATAAGCTTCTTTCTTGTAGGCTGTGTTGAATGATATTCGCAACAAGATTGAAGATCATGAAGAAATGGGGCAATCAACCTCAAGTACTAAAGTAACTGCACTATATCACACATACTCGTAATTTAACTTCAATCTCCATCCCATTTTTCGCTTGTTAATGAAGCTGCTAATCGAATATGGAGACTTAGCAATTTCATCAGCGTTCTGGAAGTGGCCCTACTAGCAATCCTAAACGAAGCAACATCTCCAAATGACCCAAAGAGCCAACTAGTGACACAAAGATCGCATGCATTGATGATATCTGCATAAAATATGACTGGATAAAATCGAATTTATCCAAAAATGACAACCTTACGAATAAACCTATTTTCCTTAGTGGTAGAAGTTTATGTGCTTCTTGCACTACTGTTTGAATTTCCAATTCCTGGCGCAAGCTTTCTTCACAATGCATCCCTTGCAAAGCTATTTGCCACTGTTATCCCTCTCATCTTGGTATTTGTCTCAAGATTCATTGAAGGTTGGAGCCCAGTCACTCTTCCAACAGCACTCTGCGCTTTGATGATTCCACTTGCCGCTGCTACAGGAGGCTTCCTCAGAATCCTTCTCGCTGTTCTCGTGTCTCTCCTCACCATCGCTCATTTCATCGCTCTGAAAAATTTTCGTGTTAAAAGCCTTCTCAAGCCCACGGGAAGATTCCCTGTTGGCTACAAACTCTACAAAGAAGACGAATCTCAGCCAATCTACGGTGTTTTCTATCCAGCCACCGAAAGGACCAATAATCGTCCTACCTTTTTGCCTGATGAGTTTGGAATCAAAAAATTCTTCGAAATCACATTAGCCTCAGGGAAATACTTTCCACGATGGCTCTTTAATATCGCTTTCCACTTCACAACTATGGTTAAGCTCTCAGCCAGCATCGACGCTCCATTGGTTTCCAGCGAAGAGCTAAAAGAGCACACTTCAAGCGAAAAGCTCATTCCAATAATTTTTTCACACGGTCTCGGAGCCTGTCGCCACAACTATGCCTCGCTACTCACTCAGCTTGCTTCGAAAGGTTACTTTGTGATAAGCATGGATCACAAAGACGAAGTCTTAAAAGTCATCCTTGATATGGCTAATGTAGGTCCGGAATACCTCGAAAAAAGAGTCAAAGAAGCCAGATCTATCATAGATGAGCTCAGTAACGCCTCTGGATCTATCGGAAAATTATTCGGCAACAAGCTTAACTTGGATATGAGTCGGCTGACTGTCATGGGACACTCTTTTGGAGGTGTGACGGCTTATACGACAGCAGTTGAAGATGGAAGAATAAAGCATTGCGTTATGATAGACCCTTGGTTAATGGTATTCCCGTTCGAGAAATTGGATAAAAAATTGGATTGTAGTGTCCTGCTGCTGGAATCTGGAGACTGGAATGAGTCTTTTCCGATCGGCAATGTCACGGCACGCAATATGAAAGTCATGGAAGGTCAGAAGGGTAACTCAGCTGGAGCTATCTATTGCAAAATACCGAATTCTCAGCATAATCATTTCATTGATAATGTTCTATTATCTGGCGGAGTGTTCAAATATTTGAATTTTATAGCCGATCCTGAGGTTGCAGGCGAGACCCTTAAGACTTGTGTTAAGGCGCTGGATGATTATTTCTCGGTTATTGTTTCTAAAAAGCAAGAGAGCAGTAATTTCAAAACGTTATACGAGGGGGATAAGAAGTTCCCTTTGGTAATCTATTCATAAACTGTATTTGAACGATACCTGATTAAACAAAGCTATAGTTTCTCTTTAAATCTATAAACACCATCTGCAGCAATACATACATATATTGAAAAACTCTATGAGAAAATTTGAACCTAGGATCTTCTGTTAGAGAAATATTTAGAAGAAAATGACCTCAACAACTAATAAAGGGAGTTGGAATTCTTTTGATGAAAGGTGTCAACGTCAAGATTTTTCAATAAAAAAAAATCATTGCGAACTCAACGAAATTTCGACTATAATTAGCTGTTAGATCTCAAAATAAATTTTTATCAAGACTATTAATCTGTCTGATAATGTTGAGCAAGAAGTCATCTTTGGCAAAGAGAAATACGATCGAGGGAAGTTCTATTCGTAGGCTGAGTAAGCCTGACACCTCATATTTGAAGCCAGGTACTCAGAATTCCACAAATAAACCAGCGAAAGGAAGACACCAATCCGCATTTGTTCGATCAGAAGACTTACCTCCCAAAAATCTTCCAATAAATAAAGACATTTTTCAAGAAAACCGCAAAGAGTCTTTAAGCACCTCTAACAAGCCTGAGTCTCAAGCAGTCGAACCAAATGAACCTATTCCAGTGGGCTCTTCCACGGACAATCTCAAAGATCTCGTTGGAAAATATCTGGACCAACTCGAAACGAAAGCAGCCTCGACGACTGACATTCGTTCCGTGAGAAAATCGATTCTGCAGGTCATCAATAAAGAGGAAAGCTCTGAAAAAAGAAATGCTTCGATCCGTCTGGATCCAACCGAGACGCAATCTCTTGAAAAGCTCTTGGTTCATATTGAAGATCAATCAGAACAGGTGACTCAATCGACAAGCGGGGTCCAAAAATACACTGCATTACAAGAAATAGATACTCTCAGAACCTGGATCGGAGAGTTATTTACCAAGATCGAGACAGGTTCTGTTCCTGTGGAAAGCCAGAACGAAAGCGGTACCGAAAGTGCCGCCTCATCAGTGAGGCAATCAGTCCAAGACCTGTCAACTTTGAACCAGACCACCAAAGTTGACACGTCTGCGATTGTGCAAGAGGAAAAAACTGATGGCAAAGGTTCCAATGCCACCGCTCTTGACAAACCCAGATCATCAACTCCGAATGTGAAATACTCAGTTATCGCCGCGGAGCAGAGACGTTCGGCGAAAAAATCACAACAGCCGACGGGTTTTGATAGAGCGAGATCATCAATGGCAAATACAACCTTGGACAGTTCGGCTCAAATCCCAGAGCACCGCACACCAGATAAGCAGAGACCTGAGGAACAGAAGACCATAGAAGCAAAAAGTCCTGAAAAAACGAAGCAAAAGCCTCAAAAACGAAAGAAATTTACAGAATTAGGTAACTGTAGCACGATAATTTTACCCTAACTTTTCATTAAATTTCAAGATTTGTATATGAACAAAGTGACTCCTCAGCAATTCGATAAAAGCTACTACCAGAATGCGGTTAAGGATTTCATCCGCAAGAAACAAGACCGCATAAAACAAGAATCCGAGAAAAAAAGCCAAGAAGAAGCAAAAGCATTAAAGTTTCGTCCTGAAATTTCATCCGCGAAAAAAGAAAACAACATTCGTCCTAATTATAAGCAGCCCCTTTATGAAAGACTGCATCAATATCGACTTCAAAAGGACATTAAACTTGAGAAGCTGCGAACGGAGCATGAACGCGAAAAAGAACTTAACGAAAGCAGAGAACTGACTTTTAAACCAAAGATAAATCGACATTATTTCACACATGAAGGAGACGGCGTTGGTACTTCCACGTCCTTCTTTGGGAGAGACCCTCTTGCGATTTTGACTAGAGACGCGAGGCGTTCTATTCCGGCAGATACACAGATGACAGTAGAGGAACTTCAGAATTTTAGACCTGCGTTGAATTTGAAGTCACAGAAACTAGCGGCGGATTACATCGCTGAGACGTCGGTAGATATAATGGAGAGATTTGATATACTTTCTAAAAAGAAGTCGGAAAAATTACAGCTGTTAATGGAAGAAGAGCAGCCGACATTTAACCCGACGCTGAGTCCGTATACCCAACAGCTCTTTAGAAGTAAGATTCGACAGAATTCGGTGACTCAACTTACGAAGAGCAATCTTTCGTATATTGCGGCACAGGAGGAGCTAAGAGATAAATTAAACAAATCTCAAGAACTAAACAACAAATTTCCTCGTAAAAAGTCGAGCACGAGTGTCTCTTTTTTAGGAATGAAGCGTTTAAGTATGCATCTGCTATAGACTTTCTGTAGGTGATATATAAATTTGAGAACGCCGTTAGTAGGGTAGAAATTCATATGGAATTATTATTTAGTATGTGAAAGGTTTCCCTCGGAAAAAATGTCCTTATTAGGTAATGGTGGCTGATACAAAAAGGGTTAATTAGCACAAAATGGTTGAGAAAACTTCTGACTATTTAATTTTCGTCGACGACTTATGATATTAAAATCCAAATGGATTTGTAAGAAGATGATGATGAAAGCATTAATTATGACATTATTTCTCTGCTACCTCACTTCTCTCTTATTATCACTATCTGCTCAATCATTTTTTTTTATTCAGTATTAAAAAGTATATATGGCTGTATCTCTTGCATAAAGCACGTACATGTATTACGATTTAAGATCTAAACAGGAATCAAATCTTGGCTGCGTTCTTCAAAATCTGAGCTTTCCTCCAACATCTACGATCGATAATTGAGAACCATCATGCTTTACAAATAATAAAGGTTCGCTAGGATTTGGACTCCATCTGCAGCAAGCATGGAAATCTACAATTAATAAGGAAATATGAGGCGAGATCAAGACTAATAAAAATCATGATTAGGTAATACTGTAATATACATCTTTTTGGACTAATAAAAAATTCATCCCAGTCTCAATCGTCTGGCTATTTATTTGGACAGAAATCATTTAGACATCAAAACGTTATTTGGCGTCCATAGATATTTCAAAAGTTATGAACTGAGAGAAACCCAAGACTAAGAACATCTTTTCACATATCTAATGGCAAACAACGTAACAAAGCGACAGGAGACTCTCTTTTCTGAAAAAAACAAAAAATAACAAATATATATTTCCTTTCGTTTTTTTTTTTATTTTGGTAAATTAATTTAACAAGGTAAATCACGTTGACTTTGGACTCAGAGTATGGATGTCGGGCAGTTGTCCAAAGCAAAGAAAAATTACGGCAATCAATTTCGCCAAGAGAAAGCCGATTTTTTTGAAATTTGGGCTACCAACACTAATGCCTATCTCCATCGTTTCGATGCACTTGTTGGTAACCACTTCTGAGATTGAGCATATTCCATAGTTCTGCTCCCATAGAATAATTGTTGCGGAGAATCCCAAACACATTCAATATTTCCTCTTCAATGAAGAGTCAATGGAAATAAGATATTAAACCTGAATCGTTGATTCTACTGACTATCTGGTACATCGCTGTTCATGTAGTGATTTTCTCCGTAAGGATATGGTTTTCATTATGAACGAGTGCATTAGCATCTAGTTTAAGCCCTAGAAATGGTCTAAGCTTACTTTGAGTAAATTTAGGGTTTGTTAAAGGTGTATTTGATGCTCTAATTCCAATATTTTATTCAGCCAAGCCTGAACATAAAAATTCTTTGTTTTTTCACAACTATACCAAGTTGATACTGTAGGATTAGTTTGTGGGATTCCATTATAACATGTTCAAATCCGTAAAGCTAATAGATTTGGAAAGAGAATCGAGGTTGGCTTTGTATTTTTCCTCGACTATTCGATAATTAGGCTAATTGTTTTGTGCTTCTAAACCACAAATATATCGAAATGAGCCTTTGTTAATAGCTCATTGAGCTTATCTACTGACGTAATAGGCGTATTTCCCGAATTCTTCTGGGGTGATTCATTGAAATTCCTTTATTGAAAAGGACCGCATGTATTCAACATATGGATAAAATTTTATTCTGATAATTTTGTTTGACACTTTGTCTGAAATGCCATTACTCAAAATCAATCTGGGGACTTTAGTCGTGGAAGCGTATGCTGTAGCTGCGCTTCTCTTCGAAATTAATATTCCTGGCACAAGTTTTCTCCAGGAAACTCCTCTTGCAAAGTTATTCGTCGCTTTTCTCCCTCTAATTTTAACGATTATCGCAAAACATATCGAAGGTTGGAATCTAGTTGTTTTGCCAACGCTTTTCTGCTCAGTAGCGATACCACTTGCTGCTGTTACTTCCGGTCTGCTTAAAATTATTCTTGGATTTATCGTCTCGCTTGCAGTCTTCGCACATTTCAAAACTCTAAAAACCATCCGAATTAAAGCCCTTTTCAAACCGACTGGGAGCTTCTCGGTTGGCTACAAACAATATAAAGGAGCTAAATCAGAACCAATTTATAGTGTTTTCTATCCAGCCACTAAAACGACGGATAAACATCCGATATTTCTGCCTGACACTGATGTCGCCAGGAAAAATTATGAACTGATCACTGGACCCAGGAAATTCCCTCCGAGGTGGTTCTACGATATGACTTCCTTATTTCAATCGAAGATTAGGCTCCTAGCCAGCATTGACGCTCCAATGGTTTCCAGCGAAGTATTAAAAGAACACACTCAAAGTGAAAAATTGATCCCAGTGATCTTCTCACATGGTCTTGGAGGCGGTCGTCATAACTATTCCTCGTTAGTCAGCCAACTCGCTTCAAAAGGATACTTTGTTATTACTATGGATCACAAGGAAGAAGTTAAAGAGATCATCCTTGATATTGATAAAGTTGCACCGAAGTACCTTCAAACAAGAGTCCAGGAAGTCAGGACGGTCATCGATGAGCTTAGCAACTTCTCCGGGTCAATCGGGAAGTTATTTGGAAACAAACTCAATCTTGATATGAGCCGGTTAACTCTTATGGGGCACTCTTATGGCGGAGGAACAGCTTACGCCACAGCGAGCGAAGATGAAAGAATAAAAAATTCTATAATGGTAGACCCTTGGTTAAAGCCGCTGGAGTTTGATAGATTAGATAAGAAGTTGTCGTGTAATGTGCTGCTCATTCAGTCAGGAGACTGGAATGAAAAATATCCGGCTGGGCAGATATCAGTGCGCAATACGAAGGTTATGGAGGCTCAGAGAGGTAATAAGACTGGAGCGATTTATTGCAAAATCCCAAATTCGCAACATAATCATTTCAGTGATGATATTCTCTTGTCTGGAGATACAATTAAGCTCTTTAAAATTATCGATGATGCTGATGTTGCTGAGGAGATGTATAAAGCTAGTATCAAAGTTTTTGAAGATTATTTATCGGTGGTGGTGAGAAAAAATCAAGAGAGTCAGAGCTTTAAGGACTTATATGAAGGAGATAGCAGATTCCCATTCATGATTTATGCCTAACCACATCACATTTATTTATCGTATCTTTTAGACCATTTAAAACTGATATCATCTTAACACCAGGCGCTACAGATCTCAATCTCATCGTAGGTATTTTTTTTAGGTCCTTCAATGGTTGGACACATTGATATCCTTCTCTAAACCATAGATTTTTCCGAAATGAACTTTTGTTGTTTGTTTGCTCATTGAGCGTATTTACTGACGTAATAGGCGTATTTCCCGAATTCTTCTGGGGTGATTCATTGAAATTCCTTTATTGAAAAGGACCGCATGTATTCAACATATGGATAAAATTTTATTCTGATAATTTTGTTTGACACTTTGTCTGAAATGCCATTACTCAAAATCAATCTGGGGACTTTAGTCGTGGAAGCGTATGCTGTAGCTGCGCTTCTCTTCGAAATTAACATTCCTGGCACAAGTTTTCTCCAGGAAACTCCTCTTGCAAAGTTATTCGTCGCTTTTCTACCGCTAATTTTAGCATTTGTCGCAAGAGTCGCTGAAGGTTGGAATCTGGTTATTTTCCCAACTCTTCTCTGTGCATTTTCGATCCCCATTGCAGCCGTTACCACAGGCATCTTCAAAATTATTCTGGGATTTATTGTGTCGGTTTTCGTCTTTATTCATTTCTTCGCTTTCAAAAATTTACAAATCAAAGATCTTCCCAAACCAACTGGAAAATTCACTGTGGGTTACAAACTCTACAAAGAAGATAAATCCGAACCAATTTATAGTGTTTTCTATCCAGCCACTAAAACGACGGATAAACATCCGAAATACTTAGCTGATGAGGATATGGCAAAGAAAATGCTCGAGGTGGTTCAAGGAACTTCGAAGTTCCCTCCGAAGTGGCTATTTGACCTAACCTCTCATTTTAGCAGAAAGATCAATCTCACGGCCTACACTGACGCTCCAATGGTTTCCAGCGAAGTATTAAAAGAGCACACCCAGAGTGAAAAATTAATCCCGGTAATCTATTCACATGGACTGGGTGCTGGCCGCCACAATTACTCATCACTGCTCTGTCAACTTGCTTCAAAAGGCTATTTCGTCATTAGCACAGATCACAGAGATGCAGTCAGAGAAATATATAATGGGATTGACAAATATGCTCCAGAATATCTGGAAAAGAGAGTCCAGGAAGTCAGAACGATCATTACTGAGCTTATGGACTCCTCTGGGTCAATCGGGAAGTTATTTGGAAGCAAACTCAATCTTGATATGAGCCGATTAACTGTAATGGGACATTCTTATGGAGGCGTAACGGCTTACGCCACAGCGAGGGAAGATGAGAGAATAAAAAATTGTGTATTGATTGATCCTTGGTTGAGGCCATTAGATATTGATAGCTTAGATAAGAAGCTGTCGTGTAATTTTCTGCTCTTTCAGTCTGGAAACTGGAATGAAACAAATCCGGCTGGGCAGATAACCTTGCGCAATACAAAGTTGATGGAAGCTCACAGAAATAATAAATACGGAGCAATTTATTGCATAATTCCAAATTCTCAGCATTGTCATTTCAGTGATGATATCTTATTGTCAGGAGGAACTTTAAAATTCTTGAAGTTCATTGATAACATCGATGTGGCAGAAGAAATCTACGAAGCTCATATCAAAGCCATTGAAGATTACTTAGCAGTTGTAGTTGTAAAGGGACAGGATAGTAAGAGTTTCAAAACCTTGTATGAAGGTGATGAAAGATTCCCATTGGTAATTTACGCCTAATTCCATCTTTTTTTATTGGATATTCATTTTCTCGTATCTGCTTTGACCATTAAATCTGATATCTTGTTCACAAAGATGTTATAAATTAGGATAAATGACTTTATTAGTTGATTTGAGGACATTAATAATACCCGGTGTTAAAATGGCTTCTATGAGTAGTAAGGCTTTTTTTGCTTCAAAGTTCGACGTGACTTTCACAACAGTAGCGACATGTGTTTTCTGCTTCTGATAAATCCTCTTTGAAATATATCCAGTTATTTTTCTGGATTAGTTGTGAGTTTTATCCAAATTTTTGCATATTGTGAACGGCTCCAAACTAAATCCTAGATATATTAACCTCGTTGTGGGTATATTCCTTATGTCTCTCAAAAATATTCGAAATGAGCTTTTATTGAATGCGCATTGAGCGTGTTTACTGACGTAATAAGCGTATTCTTTAGCGTGATTCATTGAAAATCGTGTGCTGAAAAGGCCGTACGAATCAACAGCTAAATAAAATTTAAATCTCATAATTTGACCACTTGATTGAAATGGCATTACTCAAAATCAATCTGGTGACCTTGGTGGTGGAAGTGTATGCGGTAGCTGCGCTTCTCTTCGAAATGAATATCCCTGGTTCAAGCTTTCTACAGGAAACACCTCTCGCAAAGTTATCCATCTCTTTTCTGCCCATGATATTAACATTCGTCGCAAGAATTATTGAGGGCTGGAACCTAATTGCCTTCCCAACTCTGCTTTGCGCATTTTCAATCCCCATTGCAGTGGTTACATCAGGAAGGCTGAAAATTGTTCTGGCTTTTCTTCTATCGCTGTTCGTCTTGCTTCATTTCTCCGCAATCAAAAGTGTACAAATCAAAAATCTTCCAACTCCAACTGGAAAATTCACTGTGGGTTACAAACTCTACAGCGAGGATAAATCTCACCCAACCTATTGTGTTTTCTATCCAGCCTCTTCAACTACTCATAAGCATCCTAAATACCTAGTTGATGATGATATGGCAAAGAAAATGCTCGAAGTAGTACAAGGAACCTCGACCTTCCCTCCGAAGTGGCTATTTGACATAACTACTCATTTTAGTAGGAAGATTAATCTCTCAGCCTGCATTGACGCTCCATTGATATCCACCGGAGAGTTGAAGGACTACACTCAGAGTGAAAAATTAATCCCGGTAATCTATTCACATGGACTGGGTGCTGGCCGCCACAATTACTCATCACTGCTCTGTCAACTTGCTTCAAAAGGCTATTTCGTCATTAGCACAGATCACAGAGATGCAGTCAGAGAAATATATAATGGGATTGACAAATATGCTCCAGAATATCTGGAAAAGAGAGTCCAAGAAGTCAAAGCGATCATTACTGAGCTCATGGACTCCTCTGGGTCAATCGGGAAGTTATTTGGAAACAAACTCAATCTTGATATGAGCCGATTAACTGTAATGGGACATTCTTATGGAGGCGTAACGGCTTATGCTACAGCGCGTGAAGATGAGAGAATAAAAAATTGTGTTATGCTTGATCCTTGGTTGAGGCCACTAGATATTGATAGCTTAGATAAGAAGCTATCGTGTAACGTGCTGCTCTTTCAGTCTGGAAACTGGAATGAAACAAATCCGAGTGGGGAGGTGACAGTGCGCAATACAAAGTTGATGGAAGCTCACAGAAATAATAAGTACGGAGCAATTTACTGCAAAACTCCAAATTCTCAGCATTGCTATTTCAGCGATGATATCTTATTGTCAGGAGGAACTTTAAAATTCTTGAAGCTCATCGATAACATAGATGTGGCAGATGAAATCCACAAAGCTTATATCAAAGCCATTGAAGATTACTTAGCAGTTGTAGTTGTAAAGGGACAGGATAGTAAGAATTTCAAAACCTTGTATGAAGGTGATGAAAGATTCCCATTGGTGGTTTATTCGTAATTCTCATTTTTATTGTCTTTCTTATGTGTTTAGTGTCTCTGTATATACCAATTTTCTGTTTTAGGGTAGGTGTCTGGTTAAAAATCTCTTTTGATTAATTTTCTAATGCATTTAAGAGGAGTGTGATCAATAAATCTATTCAATGTGTCAATAGTAACAATTCTTTCCCTCCTCTACTTTGATATTGAGGTAAAGTAATTGGTTAACGAGTAAAAGCACTCAGATGCTAGTGGAGGCGGATTATGAACTCTTCAAAATGATTGTCTCATCCGAGAACCAGAAAAATTTCTTCGGATTCTCCTTGGTCACCTAATTGCAGGGACACAAAGAAGACTGGGAGTTGTACTCGCGAGATCTGCTAGAGGAAGTTCATTCTGAAAATTGAGTTCAAAATGAGGAGAAAAGCTCTGAAATGTTCATTAACCTAAACTCAGAGTCAGATTAACCAGCCCGAAGAAGTTAGATAAATGTTTTTTTCAACTCAGTGCATTGCGATGATTATTCGCTCATAATTATTTCCAATCAGTTTTAAGTCAGAATCTTAAATGGATATGAACATTATCACAATTTCAATTCAGTTATATGAATTAATCTTTCTCTCTAATAAATTAGTTAATTACGCTTTAGATTCTATGAATCATTCAATTAAGAGGATAAAGTCTATTGGTGATTTTCATTTCGCTCTTGTAAGTCTGCGTAAATCGTGTCCGCAGGTCCGTACATAAACAGAAATTTCATTTTCAAGACATAATCCTCAGGTAATTGATATTTGAAATTCGAAATGAAGTTACTGAATACTAGACGAGCCTCATTCATCCCCAGATGCTGTCCAATGCAATTTCTTGGTCCTGCCGAAAAAGGTACAAATACAAAAGGATTCTTGTGGGCATTATGCTCGAAATCTTCATGTCCTTGCACCCACCGATAAATGTTGAACTCTGTGGGTTTCTTGAAGTATTTGGGGCTATAATGATTGCTCACAAAACTGCAGTTGATTTGGGTTCCCTTGCGGATTCTGATATCACCAATGAAATGATCATGTAATGCTTCGCGGAAAAAGGTGAATGGAGTCGGTCCTGAAAGTCTTAAGCTCTCTTTCATTAGAGCGGTGAGAAGCTCGGAACTGTTGAGCAACTCAGGTGTAACATGGACACCAAATTGAGCAATTTTCTGTGCTTCTAGAGTGATGGACGCCTGAATTTCCTTCGGAAGATGATAGAAATAATATGTCATCATCGTAAGCAGATGGCCTGTGGTGTCCATTCCCGCGACAAAGAAGGTCATGAAATGATCAAGGATTTCTAAGTCACTCATTTCATCTTCGGTTCCAGCGTTGACTTTCTGATACTCAAGAAGAAGTCCAAGCAAATCTTTCTTATCCGCAGAACCTTGAGTCTCTTGCATTGATTTCTTTCTCTCTTGAATAATTCTTAAACAAAACTTTTTTAAAATCCGCTCACATCGAAAGACCTGTCTGTTTCTCTCGAAGATCCTTAATTTTATGCCAGAGAGCCCGAATAGCAAATACTCGAGTGAGTGCTCATTTTGTCCAATCACGTTTATCAGCTTCATGACATATTCAGTCGGTTGAATGCCTTCGATATCCAAGTTATGCATGTCCTTTCCAAAAAAGATGCGGAAAACAAGTGTCCCAGCTATACTTTGGTAGAGGCTTAAAATATCAACTGCTTTGCCATTTGTTTTAGTGAATTCCTCTTTGATCAGCTCGTTGGCTGTCTCAACGATGGTAGGTATCTGAGAAGAGAGAAAATCAAAGCGGAAGACTTCTGAAATTGCTCTTCGATGTTTTTTCCAGGTATTTCCTTCAGCGAATATCAGTCCGCTTCCAAATACAAGACCAGGAAGATCAGTTAGACCTGATTTCCTGTATCTTGTTTGGTCAGATAAGAAATCTTTTATTAAATCAGGGTCGATCAGCTGCAGATGAAGCTGAGTCATAACATGCGTAGCGATAAACCTCACTTGAGGGTTTTGGCTCGGGAGAGTTTTCTGCCAGCTTATTGTATCTCCTTTTTGTTGGTTTTGGTACAACAACTGAAAGTGTCCTAAAGGAAAGTTGAAGCAGGGTTCTCCTCCATAATATCTCAAGCGTCTTATCGTTAGACACAAATCCAAGTATTTCCAGCTTATTCTCAACAGAAGCAGAAGGGAAAATGTCAAAAGAAGATTCCAAACAGAGACTTGACTCCATAGCTTTTCAATCATATCTTGCATGGATTCTAATGTTGGTGAGAATGATAGATACAAAAAAGAAGTTCTAAATTGTGTATTATTACAAGGAAAAATAGAATATTTATACTTCGCAGGTTTAGAACAGTAAGACAAATTTATTCCTAAATTTCAATGAGAATTTTCCGAGTACTGGCTCATTAAATCGGAAGAAAACTTCTTCCATAGAACTGCGATAAGGGCTGTCAATGAGAACATGCGGAATCAGATAATCTCGTTGATTCAATTCAATTTATAAAAGATTTTCGAAAGGGACTATTAATTAATAAACTCTTAGAAATTTCCCAATGATTGTAAAAGACTCAGAATACAATGATATCCGAGGGAAAAAGTTATTAACATAGCATTCGCTCTTCAAAAAACAGAATTTCGGAGAAAGTGATTCAAGAAGCCTATTATTATAATAATAAATGTCTAAATGTCTCTCAATATATACTTAACGTATCACAACTGATATGGGCTGGGCTAATCGTAAACCTATTCGTTGTGTCAAATTCATTTGAATTATCCTGAGAGGGAAATTCACAATCATCAAATTCAATTCAAATTGCTTGGTTTGGATTAGTCATTCCTATAAGCTCAATGAATTTATAATTGCATTACTTGGCTTCCATCACTTCATAAATTTAATAAGATACTTTAGTTTAATCCTTCTTTCGATTCTGAATGTCTAAGTAGATCGTTTCCGCAGGGCCATATATGAGCCCAACTTTTAATTTCAAGACATAATCCTCGGGCAATTGATATTTGAAATTCGAAATGAAAGTACTGAATATTAGCCGAGCCTCATTCATCGCCAGATGTTGTCCAATGCAATTTCTTGGCCCTGCCGAGAATGGCACAAATACGAAAGGGTTTTTCATGGCATTATGTTCGAAGTCTTCATGTCCTTGCACCCATCGATAAATGTTGAATTTTGTTGGTTCCTTGAAGTAGTTGGGATTATAGTGATTGCTTATGAAACTGCAATTGACTCGAGTTCCCTTGCGGATTCTGATATCGCCAATGAAATGATCATGTAGTGCTTCACGATCAAAGATGAATGGAACTGGGATTGAAATTCTCAAGCTTTCTTTCATAAGGGCATTGGTAAGTTCAGATTTGTTTAGCAAGTCAGGCGTTGCATGGATACCGGCTTTGGAAATTTCCTCGGCTTCGGCGAGAATCGCGGCTTGCAGTTCCTTTGGCAGATAATAGAAGTGATATGTCATCATGGTGAGCAGATGGCCTGTGGTGTCCATGCCAGCGATGAAGAAGGTCATAAATTGATCGAGAACTTCAGCATCGCTCATTCCTTCATCATTACTAGCGTTATCTTTCTGGTATTCAAGGAGAAGTCCAAGCAAGTCCTTCTTGGCCGCCGAATTCTGTGATTTCTTTCTCTCCTGGATGACTTTTAAGCAAAATGCTTTGAAATTTTGCTCACTTCTAAAGAGCTGTCTATTTCTCTCGAATAGCTTCAGTTTTACGCCAGGGAGACCGAATAGCAAATTCTCAAGAGAGTTCGTATTTTGCTCTATCAAAGTTATTATCCTCGTAATATACTCAGTCGGTTTAATGCCCTCGATATCCAAGTTCTGAAGGTCTTTTCCAAAGAAGATGCGGAAAATTAGTGTTCCTGTTATTCTTTGGTAGAGAGTTAAAATATCTACCTTTTTGCCGTTATTTTCCGAGAATTCCGCCTTGAACAGCTCCTTAGCTGTGTCAACGATGGTCGGTATTTGCGAAGAGAGGAAATCGAAACGGAAAATTTCAGAAATTGCTCTTCGATGCCTCTTCCATGTTTTTCCTTCAGAGAAAACAAGCCCATTTCCAAAAATAAGGAAAAAAAGATCAGTTGCATCTAATTTTGTATATCTTGTCTGGTCAGATAAGAAATCTTTTATCAAATCAGGGTCGATCAACTGCAAATGAATCTTTCCCATGAAATGCGAAGCAATAAGCCTCACCTGAGGTTTTTCGCGCGCAAGGGCCTTGTTCCAACCCATCGTATCGCCTTTCTGTTCGTACTGGAATAAAAGGGAAAAGATTCCTATGGGAAACTTGAAATATGGCTCTGCTCCATAAGACCTCAAGCGCCTTATCTCCAGCCATATTCTCGAGAATTTCCAACTAATTCTCAGCACCAGCAGCAGGAAAAAGGTCAGGACGAGCTTCCAAAAGGACAGCTGACTCCATAGCTTGCCGATTGCTTCTTGCATTGATATCGTTTATAACAGATGATTACGATCCCGAAAATTTTATCGATTTTTTAATATTGTTATAAAGGAAGAAAGTAAATAGTTTAGAAATCTTTGAACAGCCAGCAAATCGATGAACAAGCCATAAATTCTAATCAAATTTTTTTACTCAAAGTCCGTTCGTAATACGCAGAACCCCTTGAAAGAGTGTTGTTTTCTAAGTCTACTCTGAAAAACTTTGATTTTTTCACTCAAATTCTTAATTTACAAATCATTACAATAAAAATGCTGCAAATAATTAAAAATGCAAGGATGCACCTGGCTAAAGAAGTTGATATATATATTATCAGAAAGAATGCCAAACTAATAGACTTATTTTGAAAGGCAAGCAAGAGACGGCTTGAGCCGGTTCCGTATGTCATTACATACGAAGATAAGCTGATTAAGCGCGTTTTTGGACCAAATTTTGGAAGATTTTGCGGCTAAAGCCCAGTTCCTTGGCCATTAATTTCTTTCTATTGATTTCTTTTTTCTTTGATCGCAAAAGGTAGTTGGATTTGCATGGTTTCTTTGATTTTTTGGACTTTTCGCGTTTTCTAATTCCATTTGAGGTCCTTCTGATCCCACCCGCAAGAATATTTGCCTCAGTGGGTCCAGCGACCTGTTCTCCTTGATCTTTCTGCATGTTGTAGGCGATCTGATCGAGATCACACTGAATTTGCGAAATCTATTAAAGCAATTGGTTAAACATCAGCGCTGGTTCATTTAATTACCAAAGATCTAAGGAAATTGTTTTGTTGAACGATGACATCGAGGCTTTGCTCTTCTTCATAATCTAAAATTGTCATTCAATATTCAAAAAATCTCGATGAAAGTTACCTTCGTCATCGGAGAAATTTGGGTTTCCAGTGTACTGAGACACTGGGATATACTTTAAAGGAGTTATATTCTGGAAAAGACTCGCATTGAGGGAAGGATACAAGTACAATAGCTGATCTTGCATCGGATAAGTCGTGGTAGGTATCTGAGAAGAGAGAAAATCAAAGCGGAAGACTTCTGAAATTGCTCTTCGATGTTTTTTCCAGGTATTTCCTTCAGCGAATATCAGTCCGCTTCCAAATACAAGACCAGGAAGATCAGTTAGACCTGATTTCCTGTATCTTGTTTGGTCAGATAAGAAATCTTTTATTAAATCAGGGTCGATCAGCTGCAGATGAAGCTGAGTCATAACATGCGTAGCGATAAACCTCACTTGAGGGTTTTGGCTCGGGAGAGTTTTCTGCCAGCTTATTGTATCTCCTTTTTGTTGGTTTTGGTACAACAACTGAAAGTGTCCTAAAGGAAAGTTGAAGCAGGGTTCTCCTCCATAATATCTCAAGCGTCTTATCGTTAGACACAAATCCAAGTATTTCCAGCTTATTCTCAACAGAAGCAGAAGGGAAAATGTCAAAAGAAGATTCCAAACAGAGACTTGACTCCATAGCTTTTCAATCATATCTTGCATGGATTCTAATGTTGGTGAGAATGATAGATACAAAAAAGAAGTTCTAAATTGTGTATTATTACAAGGAAAAATAGAATATTTATACTTCGCAGGTTTAGAACAGTAAGACAAATTTATTCCTAAATTTCAATGAGAATTTTCCGAGTACTGGCTCATTAAATCGGAAGAAAACTTCTTCCATAGAACTGCGATAAGGGCTGTCAATGAGAACATGCGGAATCAGATAATCTCGTTGATTCAATTCAATTTATAAAAGATTTTCGAAAGGGACTATTAATTAATAAACTCTTAGAAATTTCCCAATGATTGTAAAAGACTCAGAATACAATGATATCCGAGGGAAAAAGTTATTAACATAGCATTCGCTCTTCAAAAAACAGAATTTCGGAGAAAGTGATTCAAGAAGCCTATTATTATAATAATAAATGTCTAAATGTCTCTCAATATATACTTAACGTATCACAACTGATATGGGCTGGGCTAATCGTAAACCTATTCGTTGTGTCAAATTCATTTGAATTATCCTGAGAGGGAAATTCACAATCATCAAATTCAATTCAAATTGCTTGGTTTGGATTAGTCATTCCTATAAGCTCAATGAATTTATAATTGCATTACTTGGCTTCCATCACTTCATAAATTTAATAAGATACTTTAGTTTAATCCTTCTTTCGATTCTGAATGTCTAAGTAGATCGTTTCCGCAGGGCCATATATGAGCCCAACTTTTAATTTCAAGACATAATCCTCGGGCAATTGATATTTGAAATTCGAAATGAAAGTACTGAATATTAGCCGAGCCTCATTCATCGCCAGATGTTGTCCAATGCAATTTCTTGGCCCTGCCGAGAATGGCACAAATACGAAAGGGTTTTTCATGGCATTATGTTCGAAGTCTTCATGTCCTTGCACCCATCGATAAATGTTGAATTTTGTTGGTTCCTTGAAGTAGTTGGGATTATAGTGATTGCTTATGAAACTGCAATTGACTCGAGTTCCCTTGCGGATTCTGATATCGCCAATGAAATGATCATGTAGTGCTTCACGATCAAAGATGAATGGAACTGGGATTGAAATTCTCAAGCTTTCTTTCATAAGGGCATTGGTAAGTTCAGATTTGTTTAGCAAGTCAGGCGTTGCATGGATACCGGCTTTGGAAATTTCCTCGGCTTCGGCGAGAATCGCGGCTTGCAGTTCCTTTGGCAGATAATAGAAGTGATATGTCATCATGGTGAGCAGATGGCCTGTGGTGTCCATGCCAGCGATGAAGAAGGTCATAAATTGATCGAGAACTTCAGCATCGCTCATTCCTTCATCATTACTAGCGTTATCTTTCTGGTATTCAAGGAGAAGTCCAAGCAAGTCCTTCTTGGCCGCCGAATTCTGTGATTTCTTTCTCTCCTGGATGACTTTTAAGCAAAATGCTTTGAAATTTTGCTCACTTCTAAAGAGCTGTCTATTTCTCTCGAATAGCTTCAGTTTTACGCCAGGGAGACCGAATAGCAAATTCTCAAGAGAGTTCGTATTTTGCTCTATCAAAGTTATTATCCTCGTAATATACTCAGTCGGTTTAATGCCCTCGATATCCAAGTTCTGAAGGTCTTTTCCAAAGAAGATGCGGAAAATTAGTGTTCCTGTTATTCTTTGGTAGAGAGTTAAAATATCTACCTTTTTGCCGTTATTTTCCGAGAATTCCGCCTTGAACAGCTCCTTAGCTGTGTCAACGATGGTCGGTATTTGCGAAGAGAGGAAATCGAAACGGAAAATTTCAGAAATTGCTCTTCGATGCCTCTTCCATGTTTTTCCTTCAGAGAAAACAAGCCCATTTCCAAAAATAAGGAAAAAAAGATCAGTTGCATCTAATTTTGTATATCTTGTCTGGTCAGATAAGAAATCTTTTATCAAATCAGGGTCGATCAACTGCAAATGAATCTTTCCCATGAAATGCGAAGCAATAAGCCTCACCTGAGGTTTTTCGCGCGCAAGGGCCTTGTTCCAACCCATCGTATCGCCTTTCTGTTCGTACTGGAATAAAAGGGAAAAGATTCCTATGGGAAACTTGAAATATGGCTCTGCTCCATAAGACCTCAAGCGCCTTATCTCCAGCCATATTCTCGAGAATTTCCAACTAATTCTCAGCACCAGCAGCAGGAAAAAGGTCAGGACGAGCTTCCAAAAGGACAGCTGACTCCATAGCTTGCCGATTGCTTCTTGCATTGATATCGTTTATAACAGATGATTACGATCCCGAAAATTTTATCGATTTTTTAATATTGTTATAAAGGAAGAAAGTAAATAGTTTAGAAATCTTTGAACAGCCAGCAAATCGATGAACAAGCCATAAATTCTAATCAAATTTTTTTACTCAAAGTCCGTTCGTAATACGCAGAACCCCTTGAAAGAGTGTTGTTTTCTAAGTCTACTCTGAAAAACTTTGATTTTTTCACTCAAATTCTTAATTTACAAATCATTACAATAAAAATGCTGCAAATAATTAAAAATGCAAGGATGCACCTGGCTAAAGAAGTTGATATATATATTATCAGAAAGAATGCCAAACTAATAGACTTATTTTGAAAGGCAAGCAAGAGACGGCTTGAGCCGGTTCCGTATGTCATTACATACGAAGATAAGCTGATTAAGCGCGTTTTTGGACCAAATTTTGGAAGATTTTGCGGCTAAAGCCCAGTTCCTTGGCCATTAATTTCTTTCTATTGATTTCTTTTTTCTTTGATCGCAAAAGGTAGTTGGATTTGCATGGTTTCTTTGATTTTTTGGACTTTTCGCGTTTTCTAATTCCATTTGAGGTCCTTCTGATCCCACCCGCAAGAATATTTGCCTCAGTGGGTCCAGCGACCTGTTCTCCTTGATCTTTCTGCATGTTGTAGGCGATCTGATCGAGATCACACTGAATTTGCGAAATCTATTAAAGCAATTGGTTAAACATCAGCGCTGGTTCATTTAATTACCAAAGATCTAAGGAAATTGTTTTGTTGAACGATGACATCGAGGCTTTGCTCTTCTTCATAATCTAAAATTGTCATTCAATATTCAAAAAATCTCGATGAAAGTTACCTTCGTCATCGGAGAAATTTGGGTTTCCAGTGTACTGAGACACTGGGATATACTTTAAAGGAGTTATATTCTGGAAAAGACTCGCATTGAGGGAAGGATACAAGTACAATAGCTGATCTTGCATCGGATAAGTCGTGGGTTGCGGGTTGCTTTGTTGAAGCTTGTTGCCAAAGCGATTCATTTTTGTGTGATGAGTTAAAGGGTAGAAGGAGAAGAGAGAATTTAGCAAAGATAGAGAAATTGATTATATATGGTGCGCAGGAGCCAGATTAATATAGAAACCCGTTTGGAGTCTGAATCCGGAATAATAATTAATAGCCTTTGATTGATTTAAATAAATGTTAGATCGATTCGCAATTAGTGACTAATAAAATTGAGCCTCGAATGGCAGCTTTACACTACAGGTACCTCAAATGTTTCGCTACTGCGAATTTTGACGGTAGAAACGTGAAAAAGGCCACAAAAAACCCCAAATGGATCAGAGATGAAGAGGGGTACGTGAGAGATTGGTGCATTTTTCGAGGAAAGAAGGGGGTTCTTTGAGTTTTAAATAAAAATAGCATCATCTTCTGACTGTTTTACTTTTTTGGATTAATAAGATTTGGCTGGTCTGTATTTCAAATTGCGGATCAATAGAAGAAAAATTTCTTAGCGGCTCTTTTTTTAACAACCCAAAAAGATCCACAACGGCTAACAGCGAAACTACTTTTTGGGTTAATAGCTGAGATTCGAGAATGATAAAGAGTTTCCAGTTAGAGAGCGTTCAAGTCTCAACGGTTGGCTAATATTTCAGCTTACAACGTTAATATTGATACTCTTTCGGATATATTGAGAAATGGCGGGTCTTTTTTGAGATATGGCATCGAGATCGATGGAATGGAAGTCAGAGAAACAAAAAAATTAGCCTGCTCAGTATTGTTATGGCTGACGTTCTTCAGGTAATGGAAGGTAATAGAGAGTATGAGCTATTACAGAAGTAATCTGTGCCATTCAAGTAGTATGAAGTACAAAAGGTTTTTATTTTACAGAGTTCGAGAGAAATCTCAAAAGATCACGAGTAGTTCAGGTGCACCTCATCAACGCTAGATTCTATGTATGGATTATCAGCGAATCCCTTACAAATATCTCGATAAGAGATAATACACGTACTTTTGAATTATCATTAAGCTAATCTCATGGCTCTTGGATGATGATAAGAATGGTCTTGTGCGGAGGCATCTATTTCAGTTTGAATTTTGTTTAATTTGGGTGGAAGTCACGTTTTTTTTTTTTGTTTAAGGTGGTGCAAGCCAATTCTGATTAGCTCTGATTTAATTAAACTACTGCGAAGAGTTCTTTGATTAGAAATTTTCTGCGCTCTCTTTCTTCCAGTTGTGTAGAGATGGCCTCGATCTAACGTTGTTGATGATGCACTAGTTTCTCAGTCCTGTGGGTTGTTCAGTTAACAAAGAGCGCTATAATAAAATTCTCACAAGTTTCATAAGTCTTAGCTGTTATGTGGAGAATAGAGCTCTAATCGCTTATGAATTAAAATGCCTCATGAGAAGGTGATTTGATGTATTCTGACCAGAATTATTAAACTTCAGGGTTTTTGTAAGTCAATTATCATGTCTGTTCCCTGGCATGATACCTTGGTCCTATGTTTCTCTTAATGTACTGTAGGATTTCAAAGATAATACTAGCAGAACAAGGACTCTTTAAAGGGGCCAAAAAGTAGACTGTAGCACCTCTTTGACACTAGCAAATCGCAATCAGCCTGCAAAACTGGCATTGATTGATACACAGCGAAAAGATTAGGAAATCTATTTAAATAGCATCATAACTCATGAACTAAGGAAGTAATGTTTTCTTATTCTATTTAATGTGCAAGGAAAGACTCAAGGAGCTCTATATTCTAGAATGCTTTGATATTAAGCTGAATTGCTTTGTTATTAAGCTTAATGGAACCTCAAGCGATGCGTCTAAGCTAATTAAGTCGTCAAATTCTGGATCTAACCTCTTGTAAGGCATTTTTACTCTAAATAGAACTTAATATTTCGTTTATTTCATGAATTTTGCATTTGTTAAGCACAAAGAGTCTTCTGGTGTGATTTTCTACTTAGAATTCCTGAGTTAACTCAAACTTAAACTCCATTTTTGAAACCTTTTTCAACTTCAGCATTAGAATTAACATTTTAATAAAGAATCAGGAGCATTCTGAATTTATTCATTCAAATTAAATATTGATCCTGCTTGCAAGCGGATGGGCTCAAACATCAGTTCTACTTCTCAGTCAATCATTCAATTTTTTGGATTCTAGCCATCAGTCAATTTGCTTACAAGCTCTTTTAAAGATATATATACTTATTTGAGCTCTTGAGCTGAGGTAGATGCCATTTAGAAGAAAAATATTGATTTTGTTGTGCACTGATTAGGAATTTGTCATCCTTTTTATTACAACTTTGACGATATAGTTATACTGCCATACTAGGAGCCTACAATGAGTTCAAAATCAACCATAGGTTTTGTGAATTAACATATTTTCTGTTGGTTTTCTTCTTAATTTCAGAAGGTTACTTATAGATTAGTTAATTACACCTCATCTAACCATTAAGACTTAGTTTTAGGCGATAGATGAAACACCAACGGATCACGAGGCTCATAAAATTCTTTTAATGCCATCTTGAGCTTATAATTCTCAGGAAGCTTGAACTCAAATCTCCTCAGCAACTTTGCCAGGAATATCTTCGCTTTCATCATAGCGAGATGCTGTCCAATGCAATTCCTCGGCCCAGCAGAAAACCCAAGAAACGCGAAAGGCTCTTTATTGAATCCTTCCTCAGGATCTTTCCTCAGGAACCTATCTGGATCAAACTTCTCAGGGTTTTTATAATATTTAGGATTCATATGCGCAGCATAGAATTGGAGAGACACATACGTGCCTTTGGAATATCAATATCCACGAGCTTATGTCGTGTTGCCGCCTCTCTAAAAATCATAAATGGGACTGGAGTTCCGATTCTAAGCACCTCCTTGATGAAGGCATGCATATAATCGAGCTTGTTGAGTATCGAAATATCCACTGGGACGCCTGCACGCCAGACCTCGTCCAATTCTTTCTCCATTCTCGTTCTCATTTGGGGGTTTCTCTCGAGATAATACATTGCCAGCGAAAGCACATGCGACGTGGTGTCAGTTCCACCGACGAACATTAAAATGAACTGGTCTATGATGACATCATCAGTGACAAATTGAGAAAATTCTGGGTCAGAGTGCGCCTCAAAGAATGTTTGAAGAAACCCTTGAGCTTTCTTGCCACTAGCCCTTTGCTTGTCGATTATCTGCTGACAAACTGCCTTGAAACGCTTGACGTTTCGATGGATTTTCCTGTGTGCTGGTAGCAAATTCAATTTCACAAGTTTCATCCCGAAGAGGAAGTAAGGCAAGGAAATCGTGCTTCGGGTGATGTCGATCACTAGATCAGCAAGCGCCAGACAGATAGACTTGCCATCGATGGAGTACTGACTAAGATCGTCACCGAAGAAGATTTTGCCAACAACTTCTCCGGTTCCAATTTGAAACTCATCAAGAGCTTTGAATTTCTCGAGATTGCCATTCTGAGCTTTATCATAGAGCCAATCAGCAGTTTCTTCGATCTTGCTGAGACTGGCGGCGAGGACCTCGAATTGAAAAGCTTTTGATGTGAGTTTTCGTAATATTTTCCATTCTTCTCCGCGTTTGTAAAGCAGTGATTTACCAAGAATCAGTGCCATAAAATCACCAAACTCTGTCTTGGTGTAATTGATGTGGTCGTTGGCAAGGAACTCTTTAATGTACGTTGGGTGTGCTGGACTGAAAGCGACGATGGGTCCGATTTGGAAAGAATACATCTTAATGTCAGGATTCTCCTCGATCTCTTTTTTTATAGTAGCGAGTCCGTCACCGTGCGTTTCAATTATTTTCGCTTGTTCTCTTTCAGCATCTAGTCCGAAGAGTTTGATGTGCTTGATTCCTTGCTTTTGCAAGTGTTTGATTCTTCTGAGGGGTTCCCATACTGCTTTATAAACGAAAGCGACAAGGAAGAGAGTAATTAGCGAGAGGAGACAAGCTAATGGGAAATAATACCATCGAAGACTTGCAAAGAAATTTGGCATCGTCAATTAATTTTTTAATATGGATGATATCGAGTTATAACAAAATTAGGAGCTAAAACTCTGATTACGTGCTTAGCTTAAAGTAAAATATGCTGCAATATCGTTGATGTCCTGAGAGAACAAAAAAATATTAATCGATTTGATAGCTGCTTATTGCTTTCGTTACGAAGGATTCTGCACAATAGAGTCCTAAATTCCCATTTAAGTAAACAAATAGTTTTGAAATCTTGACTATGTGAAAATGAAAGATAATGCTAACTGTCAACCGAGTATGCCCCTTGCTTTCCCGGTTGTAATAGCCAATTGCTTATTCCAGTCGTCTTTGTTTGATAAGAAGATAGAGTCAAGAGAGCAGCACATATTTTTTATTGGAAGGGTCAGCTGGTTATACAATTAATTAAAGCATTTTGGATAATTCAAGGAATTACTTGAAACATTTTTTCGTCATGAAGAACGTATCAATGTTAGGAGGATCCGAAAAATTTCCCACTTCATATTCTTGGGTTTCGATTTCATTTTATCATAATTGTCAAGCTCAATAGAATTATTGGCCACAACTGCCTTTTCATGGACTTTAATTTGCTTTGTAATTTTTGACTTGGTAGTCGAATTGTTAGGAAAAGTTGGAGTGAACCTCTTTTGTTCGCTTGATTCAAGTGCACATATATGATTACTGAAACTGCAAATAATCGTTGCTTTCATCGATATCGTTAGGATTCTGCAAATAAATGGTGCTCATTCAATTCACCAGCTGGAAAAATAGAGCGTGTTTTATGTTATCTCAACTATTCTTTCAGACAGCGGGCCATTCTAATCCGGCTATCTGAACCCTATTTCACTTGTTTACTATGAGTTCAAATCTCAAGGTTTTTTTAATATCCTATCAAATAAATTGCTAAATCGTAACACAAGAGATGAAAGTGGACACTACCCATCTTCATACTCGAATTCACATTGATATTTCGATAGAAGGTCTCGTCCCACTTAGCATCGCTATATTTCTCAGTTCACAAAAACTCCTCAGTAGTCAATGAAAAAAGGCTTAAGAAGTGGATTCAAGCCAAGATGTGTCTTTGAAATTGATCAAAGAATTCATCATGTCAAAGATAGAAAGGCCTCGAAATATCAATATGCTAGACGTTTATATGGAATTTTCTGAAATATCAACACCAATTGCAAACTTTGCCCGATATTCCCAGTCCATACCCGAAATGAAAAATTCCAATCATGATCAAAGCGCATGAATTTTGCATAGAGAATACATAAAAAATTATTTAAGATTAATTTTATCCTTAGGGTGTTTTCTTATATTACTCCGGGTTTTTCAAGTTTATTTTATTAAATCGGAGGTTGAGGAACCTTCTAATGCACTTCTACAAAGAAGAAATCAAAATCAAAACCAACCCTCAGCTAGATAGAATTGAATACCTATCGTTGAAATAATAAAAAACAGTTTTTAAGAACATCATTTGCTTGATCATTGGTGATTATCTAAATGAAAAATCACAGAAAAAGAAGGGCTTGTGTTGCTTCATGAAGAGGACAGTGACAGTTCGTTCTATCATAGAGAAGGATCCTTGTTCATCTTGTTTAGCAATATATTTTCTGAGGATTACAAGCATTAAATTGTTCTAATAAAATCAAGTAAACTTCCAAAGACTCTGCACTGGAAGAACGCCTTATAAATATTTTACGAGCCAATTAACAATGTCCAGCATTGTAATTGCAAAAATCATCAAAAAGTTAAAATTCATTTTGGAGTTTTTTGATTAAAAATCCCATGCAGACGCCAGAAAACGTGATCGATCCTCGAAACAAACAAACTACTAAAACTCGCATAATGACAACACTCGCCTTTGTCATCATGCATATCGTTTGCTGGCTCCTTGAAATTTACTCGAACCAGGTCTTTACCTTTCTACTGATTTCCACCTTGATTGTCGTTTCGCTTGACCTCTGGGAGTATAACAAGCCCACCAACACGAAAACTCCTAGAGCCATCTTCTCTGGAGTGTTTCATGCGATATTTATTTTCCTGCTACCAAAATACTCTCTTTTGGCGACGTGTATGAGTTTCATCGCCTTTTGGGCTGGGATGCAGAACTTTACCAAATCTCAAGAAATTTTCTACCTCATCTTAAGCAACCTTGGAGGATGGGCGAGTTGCTATTTCTATTTCCAGTATTATCGGATTCCTGCCGATGATGATGAGTTGAAATACATAAAAATGTTCTTTGAAGAGTCCCCGCTCATCTATCAGCTCATGGTAGGAGTCGTCCTCTGCTGTGGCCTGTCTAACTTAGCTCTCATTGAGAAGGAAAATCAAACTCGAGCTAGAACGGTGTACGAGCAGAATCTCTTGGCGCTCAATAAAGATCTCCAAGATACAAACCAAAAGCTACATAATACAAATAAGGAGCTTCAAGAAGCGCTACAAGCAAAAGAAAATTTCATTTTGAGGTTTTCTCACGAGATCAGGAATCCGCTCAACAGTCTGCTAGGTAATGTTGAGCTTTGTCAAGAATCTGCGGAAAATGACCAATCAAAACAAATGTTAAATAAAGCAAAGATCAGCGGAGAAATTCTTCTTCAGCTTCTCAATAATATTCTTGACACGGCCAAAGTCTCCGCAGGCCGTCTCGATCTCTCGATGCACCACCAAGACATAAGAGGGTTTTTAGAAAGAGCTTGGGGTGTTTGTTTGGAAATTATCCGGCAGAAGAAGCTTTACGGGTGCTTGGCTGTAAACGCAAATGTACCAGAGAGAATAGAGTTCGATTCTCATCGGCTGATGCAAATTCTGATAAATGTGGTATCTAATGCTTCGAAGTTCACTGAACATGGGTATGTTAAGGTGTTTGTTGATTTTAAAGAAGGAACTGAGATGCGGGCAGAGGATATGAAGCCAATGCATGCGGACACTTATGAGAAGGCGGACAATGGACAGACGCTCATTGATGAGTTGAACCAGCTCGAGTTCTCAGAGTACCCTGAATACACATACGATGCGTTATCGCCAACGAAGAAGCGATTTGCTGAAGAGAAAGAATCTTTCTCAAAGCCAACCGCCTCTAAAGTCTCGGGTTCGTTCCAAGGAAATGCCATGGCTCAAGGACCCAAGGAAGGTTATTTGCGGTTAGAAATCGTTGACACAGGCTGTGGTATCAAAAAGAAAGATCTAGACTCACTGTTCACGAAGTTCAGTCAGGTGAGCGATGAATCTTCAGAACGTCAAATTGGTGCTGGCCTCGGTCTATGGATTACGAAAGAAATCGTAAACCAAATGAGCGGAAAAATCGAAATTTTCTCAGTCCCGAATCATGGAACTACCCTTGTTCTGGTCCTAAAATGCAAAACAAGTGTTTCTATCCCAAAGATCCAGAGTCAAGACAAGGTTAACGCAATAGAATCATCAGCATCCACACCAATACAAAGGGCTATGGTTGTTGAGGATATCCCCTACAATCAAGAAATCAACTTCAAATTTCTACAAAAATGTGGAGTTCAAGAGATCTCTCTTACTAGCAATGGTAAAGAAGCCGTAGATCTTTATCTGAAGAAAGGAGAAGAATATTTCGACTTCATTCTGATGGATATCGACATGCCCATCATGGATGGAAAAACCGCAACAAAGTTAATACGCCAGTATGAAACAGAAAACGGGTGGAGGCCGACTCCTTTGGTGTTCTTGACCGCATATTCTGAATCTAAAATGCAGAAAGAGCTGCTCGACCCTCAGGGAGTATTCAAAGCTGATGGCTTCTTATCAAAACCTGTTTCTCAAGAAATTATGAGAAGGACCCTTGCTGATATGGCTGCCAGGCTTCAGCAATATAAACGAAAGGCGCTCCAGAGTGTGACTCGTTATCATCACCGAAAATTGCCGAGGGGCTTTGATTTCGGAGTTGATAGGTTGGTCCTCTTGATAGAGGATGACCCGGCCAACCTCTCGGTTATTTCGAAAATGCTTTCGAAATGTGGATTTCAGCCGCTTGAGGCATTAAATGCAAAGCAAGCCTTTGAACTCTATGAAAAGCACTATAAAGATCTTCATCTAGTGCTAGCAGATTGTGAAATGCCTATCATGGATGGAATAGAAATCACTCACGAGATCATCGAGAGACATAAAAAGGCGAAAAGAGAGCAGAACCTGTTGATTTATGGGATCACGGGTCTTGCAATGTCTGAGCATAAGATGAAATGCTATGATGCTGGCATGAGAGGCTTGCTCGAAAAGCCGATTACTTTGGTTGCTCTTCGTTCATTCTTATGGATGGGAATTAATAATGGGAGTTGTGGATATCATCGTTCGTTAACAATTGTCGAAACTTTAAACAAATGACAATGCCATTTTTTAATTGTTTGCTGTGGACTGTTTTAAATGGTCCAGGTATGTTATGAAATGTATTATTCGCTGAATACACCAGCTTATATCTATGCTGTCTATCTTCTGCAAAGTAATATCTTCTTGCCAGAATCCGTTTCCTCGGTTCCGAGGGTTAGATTAATTTTAATGAGGTTTGTTTGTTTTGAAAGCTAGCGCTAACATCTCTTTTATTTATAGGATTATTGAGACGCTTCATGTTGTTGGGAGATTTTTCATTTCTCTAAATTGAACGGAAACCGTATTCAAGAAACTAATTTTGGGAGATTATAGTTAGCATTTAAAAAATCTGCGCCTGCGTTTGTGATTACTCAAAGTTTCATAATTCAACAAGTTTTGCTTGAGTGAATGCATGATATCATTTTTCAAACCTCTACTTATGGAAAACTTTGTCATATCATATTTTTCCTCATAACTTAACCGTGAATTTTAGTGGCCTCTACATTAAGCTTAATTTTATTCGGAGGTTTGGTGCATCGTGCTCAAACTTTTTTGAATGAAAAAAACAAAACATTATAAATAGTGCTCCTTTCATCTGAATTTTGAATGCCTGGGGTCACGTGGCAAGATGCGATCTCCCATTTCTTTTGTCAAATGGTTTGTGTATTAGCTATTATTGAGCTCTTTAAGGTTACTTTGCCACCATCAAGTCATTCATTTACTCCATTTCGCGAACATTACACCATTCCAGCAAGCTTCTCATTTCAAATCGGAGGTCCACTCCGTCTGAGATCAGGAATGCTGCTAGAAGTTATGCTCCTACTCTCTTTGGGCTAGCTGATCAGCAACGCACACTATCCTAGCTCAAGCGCCGCCTGGCATTAAATAAAAAATTTTTCTCAAAACTGGCTCAAGTTAATACTGAGCCGATTATCATACTAAATGGAGCATAGTTATCAAAGGAAAAAAACCTCTGAAAAATACCTTTGGCTTCCATTACTGTTTGAGTATGACTTCAAATTTCTTAACAACTGAAACTAGTCGATAACTTTCAAAGTAGAAGTCATTATGTGATGAGTTTGGCCATGGAATATGAGTCTAAGGCGAATAGAAAGATCTGTTTATTGAATTTTCGTGCTAGACGATAGCAAGCTGTCAAGCTTGTTTTGTTTTTTTGTTATGGCTGCCGAAATTAGCTCCTCTGATATTTAAATAATTTTATAAATTTTCGTAGTTTAAGAATGAACCCTAATACAATATTTAAGAAATTAACCCTCATACAATATCTAAAAACCTGGCACCCCAAAATCAAAGGCAGAGGCATAAATAGATTAAGTCCAGGATGAAAAGGAAAATGAAAAGAGAAACAATTTTTATAGCAGAATTTGAAAGTAGATATTTCGTTTTTTTTAAATTTTTTTTTTGATAGAAATACACATCGAATGAGTTTCTTTATGGTGAAAAGAGGTGAGAGGGAATAGTTATTGAAATTTGGGAGATTGATTGAAGTTGCTATAGAAAAAAAAAATAAATGAAAGACCCCTCAATCGACGAAACGAAATTAGATATTGGAGGGTTGACATTCTCAAAGAACTAACGTAATAAATTTAATATAATTAAAAACCCTGAGAGAGAGCCTGTGCTTTCGCCAAATTAAATAAAAAAAGAATATATCACAATTAAAATTTTCATGGACAAGCCAGAGAGTCCCATCAATATTGCTCCTCCAAACAGGACTAGGAAGTCTCGAATAACGACGGGTATCGCTCTCATTTGCATGCATACCATCTTTTGGTGGCTGTTTGAGATCTATACCAACAAGCTCTATTATTTGATTGCAGCCATCAGCTGGGCAGGCGTGAGTATAGACATATTAGAGTGCGTCATACCAAGTCTGGCAATGACTCTCAAATCTATCTTGTCTGGAATCTTCCCGGTCTTCTTTCTCGTGCTCCTGCCAAAATACGCGTTCTTGGCTATCTGCTTTAGCTTCCTTGCGTTCTGGACGAATGTCCATGTTCATGAAAAGCCACTAGATGTGTACTGTCTAATTCTAAGCAATTTTTCCGGGTGGACAATCTGCTATTTCTATTACCAACATTGGAGTCCTGTCAATGGACTTGATGATGATGTGAAATATTCTAAAATGTACTTTGATAACCCTCTCTACTTTTACCAGCTCCTGATTGCTGTGTTCGTATGCTATGGCTTATGTAGAATCTCTCTTCATGAGAAAGCCTGTCAAAATAAAGCCCGTTTGGAATATGAGCAGCGGCTGCTCACGCTCAATAAAAACCTCGAAGAAGCCAACCAAAAGCTCTTTAAGACAAATAAAGAGCTCGAAGAAGCTCTGCAAGAAAAAGAAAATTTCATTCTACGATTCTCTCATGAGATCAGGAACCCACTGAATAGCCTCTTGGGAAATGTGGATCTTTGCCAAGAATACGCAGAGGATGAACAGTCAAGACAGATGCTTAACGAAGCGAAGATAAGCGGAGAGATTCTACTTCAGCTTCTCAATAATATTCTTGACACGGCCAAAGTCTCAACGAATCGGCTTGACCTATCAATGCATTATCAGGAGATAAAAGGTTTTCTTGAGAGAGCTTGGGTTGTATGCTCGGAAATCATTCGACGAAAGAAGTTATATGGATGTTTATCATTGAATATGAACGTGCCTGAGCGAATCGAGTTCGATTCTCATCGGCTGATGCAAATACTGATAAACGTGGTTTCTAACGCTGCGAAGTTCACGGAACATGGCTATGTGAAAGTGTTTGTTGATTTTGAAGAAGGGGCTGAGATACGAGTGGAAGACATGAAGCCTAGGTACGCGGACTCTTATAAGAAAATAGACGACAATCAGACGGATGAAGATGAAGTGAATCAATTTGAGTTGTCAGAATATCCAGAACACCAGTATGATGCTCTATCGTCCACGAAGAAGACTTTTGTTGAAAATAGAGGGTCGCTTCGTCAGAAAACTCTCAAAAACTCAGCAACATCGAAGCTGATCAGAAGACCAGATATAAAAAGCAAAGAGAGTATTACTTTTACTGATCAAGACTCCATGTCTGAAGGGCCAAAAGAAGGCTATTTGCGTTTAGAAATAATAGATTCTGGCTGTGGTATCAAAAAGAGAGATTTAGATCTGTTATTTAACAAGTTCACTCAAGTCAACGAGCAGTCTTCGAAACGCCAAATCGGTACTGGGCTGGGCCTTTGGATTACGAAAGAAATCGTGGAACTCATGCGAGGAAGAGTTGAAATTTATTCGGTTCCTAATCATGGAACGGCAATCGTAATGATGCTAAAAAGCAAATCTGGTTTACCTCAGCCTTCTAGACTGACCCCAAACATCTTAGATCTATCAGTACAACCGCTTCCATCAATTCATAGAGCCATGATCGTTGAGGATATCCCCTATAATCAAGAAATCAACTCCAAATTCCTACAAAAATGCGGGGTGCAAGAGATCTCTCTAGCGAGTAATGGAAAAGAAGCCGTCAATAACTACCTAAAGAAAGGAGAGGGATACTTCGATTTCATTCTGATGGATGTGGACATGCCTGTCATGGATGGGAAAACCGCAACAAAACTCATACGTCAGCATGAAACGGAACACGGATGGAGACCGACTCCTTTGGTCTTTCTAACTGCATATTCTGAAGCAAAAATGCAGAGTGAGCTACTTGACCCTCACGGAGCCTACAAAGCTGATGGATTCTTATCAAAACCAACATCTCAAGCAACTATCAAAAGAACTCTCGAAGATATGGCCTTAAAACTCCAGCAGCGTAAACGAAGGTCACGTCGTAACATCCCAACTCATCTCTCAAAGTTCTCAAATGAAGTCAGCTTCAAGCGTGATAGATATGCATTATTGATCGATGATGACCCTTACAATCTTTCAATTGTTTCTCGAATGCTCATCAAATGTGGATTCAAACCTCTCGAGGCGTTAAACGCGAAGCAAGCGCTGGATCTCTATGATAATTATTGGAAAGATATTAATCTTGTGTTAACTGATTGCGAGATGCCAGTCATGGACGGAATAGCAGTTACGAAAGAGATCATCAGCAGACATAGAAAAGCTGAGAGATCACAAAGACTTTCAGTCTACGGACTCACTGGCCATATTGAGGCTGAGTATAAGAAGAAATGCCGTGATGCTGGCATGAGAGACGTGCTCGAAAAGCCGATTACAATGGAAGTGATTAGGTCACTGCTCCTCAGTAACATTGAATAAATTGAATTAACTTTTTCCGCGCTTTTTCTATAACTTTCTGTATAAACCTCATTTTCCTTTATTTATTTTTGATGACATTTGTTATAGATTGAAATTTTGAAATAGCAACTTGGCAACTTGGTTCGTTGTTCTTTAGATGAGACAAGTAGGAAGAATTTAATCCAGGAGATGATATTTTGTTTGAATGAATGCTCCATCTGAATTTCCTCTATCAACAATAACTCGCACCGTTATAGTCGTCGGGAACAATCGCCATTGAGCTTGATAAAAGAATTCTAAGGACGATTTTTTTTTTTTGACAACAGTAACTCCAATGACACACCCATACCCTTGTATTTCAACACTATCTGAGATATTTCTACTCCTGCTGATAAAGAGGGAAGCAATTAAGGAATGTCAGAGCCTTGGCTTACAATTATGACCAGAACAAAGCCTCCAAATCCCATATAGCGGGATTTACAGTTCACTTCGTCCCAACGTAAGTATTAATGTCTGATTGTCCTTTAGAAAAGTAAAGGTAGTGGCCTGACTTAACATTATTGGACGTCTCTTATCAAATCCTGCAGTTTCTTGTTTTGGGTTCTCAAAAGATTCTTCGTATAATTCAAAAGCGTGTTGGGGACTGAATTATCTATTCTTAACAGTTCAATCAGCTATAGCGACAATGCGAATTTGTCGCCAGTTTACGGACAATTGAGAATCTTATTTTCAAATCTAAAAACGCAAATTTAAACGTTTCTACTTGTTAGATCCTAATTAAAAAGCTATTAATTGAAAGTACCCTCGTTAAACTTCGCAAGATTTGAACTGCGTAAATATCCTAAAATAGGCCATCATAATGTTGATTTCTATGTTCCCTCTCAAAGCCTCTAAAGTTTTCATTTTAGTGAGCGATTACTGTTGAATATCCAAATACACATATTTTAACAAGATTTAATGAAGAAGCTTGAAATGGCATTGTCATATTATGAGAAGACTCTTACATCCTCCTACATATGATGAGAAATCCGATTTTAATGTTATCATGATACC
>ENA-UOUE01000057-UOUE01000057.1-compost-metagenome-genome-assembly--contig:-NODE-57-length-80115-cov-7.209713_pt1 | contig 80115 bp, 50 predicted proteins | sample MGYA00238146_ERZ747223 | MGnify/ENA primary metagenome ERZ747223 (study PRJEB28781, sample SAMN06268865) | compost metagenome | isolation source: single cell | place: USA: California, Emeryville, Joint... | reverse complement strand
ATTAGCAGTATCAGGATGAGTTTTTCCTCTTCTGAATTCAGCCTCTTTGAATGAGCCTGGTCCTTGAGAGATCGGTGCAACAGCCCAATCAATGTTATGAATGTGTCCACCAAGACCTCCTTTAAGGACAGCAAAGTGTCTGCCGAAAGGAGCATGGACTTTAAAGGCATCTCCCCCAGAACCACCGAATTCATAGGATCTGCCCTTGTTGGTTTTGAATCCCACGAGGTCGAAGATATCTCCATATCTGCCATAGAAAGTGGTGATGAATTCATCAGGACCGAATTGGACGCTTGATTCCCTCACACCAGGGTGGACACTGGAACCAAGATGTTTGCCACCTTCAACAGTAATGTTTGGTCCGAAGATGAAGTAGTCTGCCTGGATACCGAAGATGAACTCATCATCATGCCAGACTCTGATACGGCTGATCTTGTGATTTCCACCATAAGTTTGGAGAGTGTTCTCATCGCTGAAGTTAATGGTATCAGGATGTCTTCTTCCTCTGAAGAATTGGTCAGTTGTAGGATTAAACGGCTGGAGACCTACGATCCAAGGAAGAGGCTCGACATAGAAGTTAAGATAGTGAATGTGACCGCCCATACCTCCGCGGACACCGTTGAAATGTTTCCCATAAGGAACCTTGAGGGAGAAAGGGTTACCACCTGTGCCGCCGAATTCCCAGGATCTGCCAGCAGTGGTTCTGAAGCCCAAACGATCGTAGACGTCTCCATTTTGCCCGAAGATTTCAATGATGAATTCGTTGGCATCAAGTCTAATGGTGCTAGCTTGAGCACCAATGACTTCCTTGCCGGAATGTCGAGGCCCAGGAACGGTTCGGTTATAGCCATAGACATAGTATTCAGCCTGAATGCCAACAATGTTCTCCGTGGTGTGGAACACAGTGATCGCACTAATCTTATGAGGGACTCCAGGATATGGTGCAAAGATTGTTCCATCGTCGAAGTTGACCGTGTCAGGATGGCTTGTGCCATGGAAAAAGTTTTCAGAGGTGCTCCACATACTCAATGTATTGAGATCAGATATTTTTTAATGCTTTTGTATGGTTTTATAAAATGTTAATTTATGGATAAAGTACAACGTGTATCAGATCAGAAATGATTTAATTATATTAGAAAGGCCTCAGAAAAGGGTAAAATAAGTTTTCTTTTATACTGCCAGCTCTGCTGAGATTCGGGTGAATATTAACTAGCAACTCGAGCATGCTTGTATTCAATGCATTTTTGCAATTTTTCAGAGAAATGTGAGTGCAAGCTGCCAGGGCGATTGTCTTAACGCTACTGAACGTCTTGCAAAAGTTGCACCAATTCATTACAAAATCCTTAATAACATGATCAAGGACGCTTTCTCCTTCGAATAGAAAGTCTACGAAGCTATTTTGCTTTTCGGTTATAGCAAAGGGTGACTTTTAAAAATTTTTTTTGGGGAAAAAAAAGAATAAGGAGATTTCTGTTCCATGCTGAACTGAAATATCTGCTAATACGAGGAAACGGGAAGGCTAAGATCTATGATTTCTTTTGTGATGACATTTGCAGATTACTTACTTTTCATTGACAGCATATTCTCGAAAAATTGGTAGTTTATTATTATAAATTAAGAAACACCAAATTTTTTCGATTTGTCCCGGAATTGCTTATTACTATCAAGCAGTCCTTGTAAATGCGAACATATTTGAGATTGCATATTTTCATGTGTTTCTGGACTTTTTCTCTCTCTATTTTTTCTTAAGGCCATCTTTTCGAACAATCAAGTTTTGAAGTGGAAACTGTTTGCGTTCCTCTTATGAAACCGTTTATTCCAAATTCTTTTTGAAATCCAAAAGGAGACATAATGATAATTATTTAAATACATTTCATATTGCAAGTTTTTGATTGCTGTCCAACATTTGAAGGAGAAAAATAAGAATTTAATTTCGCGCTTTTAATCGGATGATACCACTTGCTAATCTTGTTTTTAAACATCATTCTTCAAAATTAGCAGACAGGTTAGCTGGAAATAGACCACCATAATATGGTGATTTGTTCATCGTAATTTGCTCGTTTTTAAACCTCACCGTGGAATATCTTTCAATCCCAAAAAAGCACCATTTGAATGAATGAATTTCGAGACAACTTCCATCGCTCAATTTTTTGGAATTAATGAGGAAATGTTTACTGTTTTTAATCTGATTTTTCCTTTTTAGAAATCGGGATATCTGTTTTAGAGAGCCTAATTAATTTTTATTTGGCATGAAGATTTCTTGCTTGGGATGGAATCTCAAAATGCCACTCGCTCTCAAAACGAGGAGCTCAAGCTAACTTCACAAGCTTAAGCCGAGGACAGCGTGTCAGAGAACTTAAAATAAGTTCCCAACTATCGACTATTGCTACGATTTTTTGCTATTTTAACATCAAATGAAGGCAAGCCCTGGATAACCTAAAGATATCCTTTCATCCTATTTAGCTTTCCTAACCTGCTATCAGGATTCCAGCTATAAACTACATGAATTGAAGGTCGATAACCGAATATCCTCAGCCTACCCTTGAGAAAGAAATTAATTTCCTTTGCATTTTAGCAATTTATTAAATTTGCAAACAGCCGTCAATAGAAGCCACTTATTACGCAAATTCACCATCGCTTTTACTTATGTAGTATGCAATTATAGATTCTGCTATAATCCTCATTATTAAGCTCTGATGATTCATTAATAAACTTAGAATTTATCTTATTACCACTTGCCGAGTCCGAATCCACCGAATCCAGCGAAGCCCATTGGGACAGCGTGGAAGTCAATGTTATGGACGTGACCACCGAGACCTCCAGCGAGTTCACCGAAATGGTATCCAGATGGGGCTTTAGCCTCAAATGGATTGCCGCCGCTGCCACCGAAGCTGAACTTTCTGCCCTTGTTGGTGGAGAAGCCGAAGTTGTCCATGATATCACCGTTTCTTCCGAAGATGTGGGTGATGTATTCATCAGGGCCGAGTTCAATGACTTCTTCTTTGCCTCCCTTCCAGTGGCTGCCGAGGTGCTTGCCTCCCTCAACAACGATGTTTGGTCCGAAGACGAAGTAGTCAGCCTTCCATCCGAAGATGAATTTGTCGTCGTGGTAGATGGTGAGTTTCCAGATCTTGTAGGTGCTTGGTGGGTATTTGGCAAGGATCTTTTCATCGCTGAAAGGAACGGTGTCACCGTGGGTCTTTCCTCTCTTGAATTCTGCTTCCTTGAAGGCGCCTCTTGGTTGGAAGATTGGCTCGATGATCAAGTCGAGGTTGTGGATGTGACCACCGAGACCTCCTCTAAGGACAGCGAAGTGTTTGCCGAAAGGAGCATGGGCTTTGAATGAGTCACCTCCCTTGCCACCGAATTCGAAGGATCTGCCCTTGTTGGTTTTGAAACCGAGGCGATCGAAGATGTCTCCGCTTCCACCGAAGACAGTGGTGAGGAATTCATCGGGGCCGAGTTCGATGCATTCTTCCTTGACACCAGGATGGACGTGGGTTCCGATGTGCTTGGCACCCTTAACGACGATGTTTGGTCCGAAGACGAAGTAGTCAGCTTGGAGACCGAAGACGAACTTGTTGTCGTGATAGATTCTGAGGTGGCTGATCTTATGAGCACCGCCATAAGCTTGGAGAGCGCTCTCGTCGCTGAAGTTAACGGTGTCACCGTGTCTCTTTCCTCTTAAGAATTGGTCAGTGGTTGGTTTGAATGGTTGGAATCCACTGATCCATGGAAGAGGGTCAACGTGGAAGTTGGTGTGGTGGACGTGTCCGCCGAGACCTCCACGGAGAGCGCTGAAGTGCTTTCCGTATGGGACCTTGAGGGAGAATGGGTTGCCACCGGAGCCACCGAATTCCCAGGATCTGCCAGCGGTGGTTCTGATACCGAAGTGATCATAGATATCACCAGCTCTTCCGAAGATTTCAGTGATGAATTCGTTGTCTTCGAGCTTAATGACGCTGGTTTGGGCACCATGGACTTCCTTGCCGAAGTTTTTAGGGCCAGGAACGGTTTGGTTGTAGCCATAGATGTAGTAGACGGCTTGGAGACCAACGACGTTCTTTGGGGTGTGAACAACGATAAGTTCCTTTATCTTGTGAGGGGCACCAGGGTACTTGGAGAGGAGGGATTCATCGTCGAAGAGGACGGTGTCAGGATGGCTCTTGCCGTGGAAATAGTTTTCAGTGCTGCTCCACATATTTAGATATGTTTCTCTTTTTTTTGTTGATTTGATTTTATTTATTATAAATCGAAATCCAACTCGGTATTTATAGACGAATGCTACGTGTATAGTATCTTATTTAATTAATTCAGGAAGTATGAGAGACAAATTTGTTGATACGTAGATAGCGTCTAAAAAAACTATTTTAATATGATTCTTTCTGTGAGCAGGGGTTAGCGATATCTTTTTTGTTGAACTCACTAACATCACAATTTCTTTTCATCTTGCGCTTAGTTCAAAGAAACTACTAACTTTCGCAATGAATCTTTGCTGGGGGTGGTATTTTCAGTGCCTCTCAAATATAAAGTATCTTTATCGAGTCCCCACCCCCACACTTGATGAAAAATTAAACATCTTGAGCCATCTTTCAGCTACTCACAGAAAACCTTTTCCACGAATCATTTTGCGAGGTTGACGCCTGAGTCTGCTTTTGATTGTCTCCTGGGTGAATAGGCTGATTCTTTGAATCAATAGTGATGCACAAACAAGAAAATTTTCTCTTTTCAGCTTAGATGAGCGAGCTGGGCTCATGAAATAGCAGCAATTCTTAGCAAAAGAGTCTTGTGAAGGGGCAAGTTGAAGAGAAATTCACTTAAATACCTCAAGCATGCACTTAATATACTATCGAGAGATGAAAAAGGAGAAAATAGAAGCAAATTGCTCTCCAAAACGTGGAAATGTCTCGATCTCAATGGAATTGAAGAAAAAAAATTGGCCTAGGCCAAGGAGAAATGAAATTGTATCTGAATTAAGCAACAATGCCGATAGATTAATGTGAAGTTTAAGATTATCGAAATCTTACAACTCAAAAAAGCAAGTAGGCAGCAAAATTGAAACTATCTAGATCTATCTAACCTAAATCAAGCGAAATCTTTGGCAATCTTTCTTAAGATAACTCATTATCAAGTTTGAACTGCATCCTTAGTGGCTACAGGTTTAAAAAGATGAGGAATCTTAGTCGCATTTTAAGGCGATGAGGCTGAAGATACACACGTATCCTTATCTCAGAACTCCGAAACAATTAAAATTTAAAGTTTTAATAAAGGATCCTATAGAAATAAAAGAAACCAAACTGGCTGGTTGCCTCTCTCTTCAAATAAGATAACTTATAAGTTTTCTCCTATAATGCTAGTTTTTGCATATTCTAAGCTGCTGAAGGAGATTCTATCTTCTTAGTGTAATTTAGTTATTATCATTTACTATCATTTACGAAGCTTCTTCTTTATAGATGAAGCGCAAGAAATGAAGTAATTACATTGATCGGTCAATGGTCTATCCATTTAAAACAGCGAATTGAAGAAACGAATTTCAAAGTAATATGCTTGAAATTAGTAATACCCAACTAATTAGCTTCTCATTAGAGGTAGGAATGGTCTAAACTTACTTCCTTTGTAATTATCGAAAGTCAAGATTCTCCTCTGGAATCTTTGGGAAAAAGATGCAACGCATTTTATTGAGGCAATAAACTGGCTTCACACGACAGTTTCCGAATTAATAAAAATTTAACTGCTATTCCGGATTGAAATTATAAAAATAGATATGAGGGAGGAAGTGCGTTAGTAATCCGGCCTGTTTTTAGAAATTCTCAATAATTCATCTTTCTGAACCTTGAAAAGGGCATCAACATTGTTATCTAGTAGTTTAGCTCTCAAATTTGTGAATTAGGCCAAGAATAAACAAAAGTTATGGTGATCTTCGCTAAATATGCTGGAATTCTAACACATCATTCCAGTCAGCAGGCAACTACTTTTTGAATTCGAAATCAAAGGGAATACACTAACTATGCGTAAGGCCATTTATATATTTATATCTATATCTGAGCCTCTTGGGACTCCCAAATCAGAAAACAATTAATTCGGTCAGAAGTGGTATCTCATCCTTAATAAGTTTTCTGGCGATTCGCATTGGAATCTAATTTAATGAAGAAGTACCCTAAAAATTGGAGCTAACTAATAGAGAAAATGACTATATTTCAATTTTTGTAGAGGAGCTTTCACTCTAACAAGAGATCAATTCTCTCTGACTTGAGAGCTTTCAGCAGAGGTTAGCAGACTCGCTTTTGATGGGGGGTGAATCTCAATTTATATAATCTAATTCCGAAAAATAATTTGTGTAATAACCTCTGAATTCCCGAACTTAGAGGCTTTGTGTTGCTGGTATTGCAATGTGCACGCATGATTTTGCTTTTATTAGCTGAAGCCAATTCGAACTGAGAAATCTTATTATATTTCATTTCTCAAAATCGACAGCAATATTTCAAGAAAGACTTTAATGAGGGAGCGCTCAAGAATATCAATTAATAAGAAACGTTAAAGCAGCTCTCATGCCCGATTCAGCGGGCTCTGCTCCAAACTTTCAATAATAAGAGGAAAAATTAAAGCCATTAGAGACCCCGAAATGAAGTCGAATGTACATTCAGATTTCTACCTGAATTTTAGAGTTTTGAAGAGTGTTTCCAAATGAAATTAGTGACCCGGTATTCCTTGGACTCTCAATTTCTCACCCAAACGAGACTTTTTAATTTCAGAATTCTGTTGTATTCTCCTTATTTCACATTAACTTACTATCTTATCGTCATCGCCTCTGAATTCCATTTAGTTAGCTTTCAAAGCGTCTTGATTTCAACTGTCTAGGTGTGAAAAATAATTCAGATAAATTATATTGCATTGAGAATAAGCAAGCTCTCAAAAAAATGGAGTCAAGTTACCTGTCAACTCAAGAGTTCGAAGTTACTGGAAAGAGATCAGCTGCAGATAAAATTTCAGATATCTTAATGCTAAAAGCATTCCAAACCCACTTAGCAGAGAAACCAATTGAGAAACATGTGCTATTTCCCGATGAATTCGGATGTGAGGAGGACAAAGTTCGGTGGAAAACTAATGTTCGTAGACCCTTAGTAAAAGCCGGACTAGTTGGAGTTGTAGAAGGTCCCAAACTCATCCGAGATCTCTTAGAAATTATGAAAGAAGTAAAAATTTGTTTCGAAGGCGACGAATCTTTCTCAAAGAACCTCAGTGTGCAAGTATTACAGGATTCAGACGGCAACAAAAGATTCGAACTTATCTCTGAAGAGAATAAGGAGAATGGAAAAACTGTATTTCATTCTTGGCTCGACTCTTTGTATTCAAAACTGATTGATAAAGATTTTAAAAAGCAGACTGCTATCGAAGATGCACTAGCATCAAACTCTATCGACCTTGACAGTCTAGCAAAGTATTTCCCTAAACCACTGTAGTGTATTTTATATCGTTCTTCTATATTTGGGTCGTAACAGTCATGATTTTCGCATATCTCAACTTTGTTTGAAGAACTGAAAATGAAAAATATGAATCAACATTTTTCTCTGATGGATCTCTCGTATCATTTTTCGTTGATAGTTTCTTTTGCCGACAATCAAACTTTCACTGAAGCTTGATTACAGTTTCACATTATTAAATCAGATCTTCATCCACTTCAAGTATGCTTCGGAACTATAAAATTGCCATATTCATCATAATCACGTAGCACATGAATGAAAACTTTACCTTAATAAAATCATTGTTTAATTCGTATATTTACTAAAATTTAGGGCAAAGAAGATGAAACTCACTGAAAGCATTCGAAGAGGTATAATTTTGACTCAGGTTCTCATCTATGTGTGTTGACCTGACAAAAACGCGCTTTACGAATAATTTATTGATCCTTAAACTCAACATTGAGTATAGATCGAAAATTGCATAACACGTTGAACCTCGACAAACGTGAGATGGTTAATGAGATTCGCATATATCAAATCTTTTCTGCGCTGAGAAGAATTCGGTTTTCTATTTGTACAAGTTTAATATGGTAATTTCATCAGGTTTCTGAGCAATTTACTGGTTTCCCCTCTTCGAAATGAAGTTTTAGTATGGAAATATTCATTCGGGCTAAAAAAAATTTACTAAATCTATGCTGAGCGAAATACTTATTCTCGAATCTGTGAGCTAGGATCACCAATAAGAAATATGAGCATCGGCGGCGACTAGAAATATTTAACTCAGTAAGAGACATCTCCGAGTTCAAAATTCCTCTGGGATAGTATTTTACCATTGTTCTAATTTCCTATTTTATATCATTCAAATTTAGCAAAGAAAATGAAGAATTGAGACTTAGCATACTTTCTCTCTCTCTTCACAAGGACGAAACGAAATTCTAGCATCATTTCGTTAATGGAAATTATGGGTTCTGCCATGAAGCAGCAAAAAAGAAACAAGAGCGCTTCTGACAGATCTTTTCTGATGCATATTGACCTAGGAAATTTTAGAATTGGAAAACCCTCACTATTATACAAAGGTTTTTAGAATCTTGGTTCGGTGAGTCAGTAACATTACTTATCCTGAACTCGGAGATTTGACTGCTTCCAAAAAGGAGACTGTGATCAATAAATGTTTTCCCCTCACCACGACCACACACCAGAACGCTCGTTCAACACTCATTGCAAGGCATGTCATCACAGCGTATCAGAAAACCAGAACAAGCACTCACTTTTCTCCTCATTCAAACATGACAGAGAGGCAGAGAATTAGAGCCGCTTCTTTGAAGCGTGGTATCCGCTGTCTCGGGCCTTCTACCACACATTTATTATGTTTTCCCGCAGAAAGAATATCAATTTTCTGATGACTTAAATGATAGTAATTCGCGTAATACTGGCTGAGCTTCCTAAATAAGCGCTCGGGGTACTTCGCCTTAAAGAAACTTCGATTTTGATTAATTAAACTCACGAGCAGTCCCATTATCACACCTTTAGAATAAAAAATAGAGGTTAGGAATTAATTAATTTTGTTCCAAAAAACTGGATTGCTGACTCGACCAGAATATCCTTCTATAGTTCTAACCAATAGTAGGCTCTGGCTATGATTTAAATAGCAGCTCTCATCCTCTGCTAATAAACATTTGAAAGAATTCTGATTATTTGTTAAGGTCTCTTCAAAATGCAAAAAGACCGATCTGATGTCTCTGTTATATCATACACCGTGAATCTCAAGGAAGGCGACCCAAAAACTAAGAAAAAAGAGATTCTAGAATATTTTGAGAAAACAAATTGGCTCTATGAGGAGCTATTTTCCATGATCTCTGAAGAGAGAGCCTTCTATATCAAGGCTGAGCCCCTACGCCATCCACTTATCTTTTATTTCGGACACACCGCAACCTTCTATCTAAACAAATTTAACCTTGGAGGTTACATTAACGAGCACGTCAATCCGAGGCTAGAAGCGATGTTTGCAATCGGCCTCGATGAGAATGAGTGGGACGACGAGGATTTCTCTCATTACGACTGGCCTTCGGTGAAAGAAGTGCAAGAGTACCGTAAGAAAGCAAGGCAAGTAATCAGAGCTAAAATCGAAGAGACACCTCTCACGCTACCGATTGAGTGGGATAGCTTCTTCTGGGCTGTCATGATGTGTATCGAACACGAGAGGCTGCATTTCGAAACGTCTGCAGTGATAATGCGTCAGCTTCCCGTTCAATTTGTCCAAAGCAATAAGCTCTTTCGTACTTGCCCGATAAGGGATCATTCAGGCTACGATTCCTCTGGGAAACCAAAGATTAACAAATTAACTTTCCCTTATAACGAGCTGAAGGAAGTGAAAGGCGGCAAGGTAGTATTGGGAAAGAAGGATTCTTACTATGGCTGGGACAACGAATACGGAAGACATGAGGAGCTGCTGCAGGATTTCAAGGCATCTAAGTATCTCGTCTCTAATTTGGAGTATTTAGAGTTCGTTCTCGATGGTGGCTATGAAACCGAGAAGCACTGGACTGAGGAAGGCTGGAGATGGAACCGCTTCAAGCAAGCAAAGCATCCTCTGTTTTGGGTTCCCTTTGAGGATTCTCAAACAAAAAGAGGGTTTAAATACAGGACTCTCTCAGAGATAATCGACATGCCCTGGGATTGGCCAGTCGAGACGAATTATTTAGAAGCAAAGGCTTTCTGCAACTGGAAATCCGAAAAGCTTGGCACGACGATCAAACTGCCGCTTGAAAGTGAGCACGCGCGATTTAGGACTCTCCTTTACGGGAACCTCGATCCACCTGAATGGGAAGCTGGTAGTGTTGGGAATATCAACCTCGAGCAATGGGCTTCTTCCTGCCCAATCGACATGAATGGCAAAGACGGATTTTATGACGTTATTGGCAACGTTTGGCAGCACAGCGAGACTATCTTCGGAAGCTTCGAAGGTTTCAAAGTCCACAAATTGTTTCATGATTTTTCAACTCCTATGTTTTACGGACAGCACACCATGATCACCGGCGGCTCCTGGGCTACAACTGGGCAATCCGCCCACAAAAGCTACAGAGTAGGGTTCCGGAGACATTTCTATCAATTCGCGGGGATCAGATATGTCGAAAGTCCAAATAAAGCGGTTATGAAGTACAATACCTGCGAGACGGATCAAGAAATCGCCGAGTCTATTGATTTCCAATATGGGGATCAGTACCGAAATTTGGAGAACTATCCCAAAAAATGCGCTGATATCTGTATCGAAATGGCAAAAAAATTCGGTATCTCAATGGACAAGGCTCTAGACATTGGATGCGGGGTTGGAAGAGCCACTTTCGAGCTTGCAAAGGGGTTCAAAGAGGTCATAGGGTTCGATATTTCATCTCGGTTCTTCAACATAGGTGCACGGGTGAAGAAGCAAGGGAAGATACGCTATTGCCTCGTGGATGAGGCAGAAAATAAAATAGAGTATCGAGAGTTCGATCTCAAAAGTCTAGGCCTGGAAAATTTCAAGCACAGAGCTTCCTTCTATCAGCAAGATCCGTGCAACATTGATATTAAGAAGTACAATTCATTTGATCTGATCTTAATCTCGGGCTATTTGGACGAGTTAAGGGAACCGTCGAGGTTGCTCGACTCCATTCATAATTATATGAAAAACCAAGGGCTTTTGGTAATTGCGTCGTCGCGATATTGTCTGCCTCTAGACGGCAGCCCCCAGAAAAAAAATTCGTTCAAGGTTGCTAACCCTCCAGAGGTCTGCAATGAGTTTTGGTGCAGGGTGAAAAATGCACTTAAGGGAAGGTTCAAAGAAGCAGCGCTACCGGTCTTCGTTAAAAAACCTCAACAGCAAGGAGATTACATCCTTGCTCAGCTTTCTTTCTTTATTAAAGTCTGAGAGAAAAATGCTTAATCCTCTGTTAGAACAGGCTTCTTTTTATTATTAATCTTAAGTTTGTTGTATTCCACTAATGCATTAATCGAGACTCTTCAAAGCGAATCCAAGCTATTCTAAGCTATTGTTCATTATCTGCATAACTAATTTAATTGAGAGAATGAACTACTCGAATTGAATCCTTAATAATCAAGTTAGAGAGAGATGAAATCGCACTTTAAATGCTCAAATAGAAATGATCACTAATCACCCATCATTCTGTGCTTATTGAGATAAGATTTCTGACTGCACGCAAAGCAAATACATATATGAAGCAAATCAGAAGAGCAAAAGGTACCAATATAATAACAATGAACTACCGATACTTACAAAAGAAACATCAGGATTATCGTTTATCTATAGTTAATGTCGCGGAAAGCTTTTTGCAACTAAGAAAGTTGTTAATCGTACGAGTTTTTTGTAGTATTATTATTACCAATGTTGCTTTTGCACGCATTTTTGCAATATCATTTGCTACGTTTTCGATTTTTTCTTTCAGGAGTTTGATTCGTTTCTCAATCAGAGGCTTGGCTTCTGTAAGTGTCACTTCTAAGAAAAATCCGATGCCGATTTCAAGTAATATTGTTTGTTTTGGGTTGCTATAAGAATTGAAAGAGATAAACGATCCATCTGGAATAATTTTCTTTGAATTTACATCTTTGCATGCATATACATTCCACATCCAACATCGACTCTCGTTTTCAATTCTTCAGTTCTCTCAAGTTTGAGAATCCACTGCGTCAATTCCTCACTATCTCATATATTATTTTCGTGCGTATCCAGATGTAGTTACTATTCAGTTATCTTTTTGTATAACTCATCTCTCCTCTCGATTGCCGCCTTCAAATCACTTGTATTAAAATTCTCCACATCCTTTTGATTAGCAGACTCATGCTCTGTCATGAAAAAGTTGGAATTCCAAAATTATTTTAGCTTTGTTACTCGAAAGATCTTTTTATCTTCTAAGTCGCTTACTTATAAATATTCCAATCAATACAGTGCCTCATTAATGCCTTTAGTTATTTTTCTTTTGAAATGTACCTGTCTTCATGAGTTCTTGTTCTCATATTCATAATAATCTTAAAAGAATTCGGCAAGCTAAAGTTTCCTTACCCGAAAACAATACTTCTTTTCTGAATCCCACGTGTATTTAGGTCGATGGTATCAAGTTATTTGCCCTCATTCTTCATAAAGCTATTAGAATCAGTTAATTTGCTCGCCCCCAGGACTATATTTTGTTTGGAGAAATTTTTGTTGTGGGTTTTCTTGTCAAAATAGAAAAATTGCACAGCATATTAGTTTAAGCTGTTCTTTGTTTTCTAACTGTATGTACGACTGAATTAAAATTTAAAAACATAGAGAATCGAAATTTATCTTAGAAAATTTTAGTTCTAATTTGATGAATTTCGGCTCAATTCAAAGGCTGCTCTTAAAGCCTCTCGTTCCGGTGATCAGAATCAACGGGTTTATCGATGCTGCTCAGTAATTATTTCATACTACCCTCTTCTATTCAAACTTGGAAGGACCGCATTCATATCAAAGAGTTTGGAACAAGTTAATAAGAATAGATCAAAGGCACTCGTTATAATTATCAATTCCAAAGGTCAGTTCTATTCTGATATTCCTCTTTTTTATGATCTACAGGTGGCTTGCCCGTTCAAAGCGAGCTCATTATTGAGAAGCTCCGATACTTTTGCGATGAACATCATCTAAAGTTATACACTTTTGCTGAAAATGCTGCGCTTTCAACTGGATACAATATTTTAGCATCGGGTAATATATACTAAAACGACTACTCATCCCACGCATTATTGATCTGTTTCGCCAGGTGACAAAGTATATGCGGATAGCACATCACTTGTAGGAAATGTAGGAACCTCCGCAGAATGGCTTGGTGTGAATCGATTTTTGCAGAGATATAAGTTGAAATTCAGGCGTTTCTATTCAAATGAGTAGTTTTATCATGTGATATGGTTCGTTTTACGAAATTTTTTGTTTTTATTAGTGAACTCTTTTCTAAAAAATTCAGTCCGCTTCAAGACGAGATCAAAGACTCTGACAAAGCTATGCTAAAAGGGATCGTGAACGAAGTTGACGAAGAGCTTTACAAACAAGTCGAAAAATACCGAGGCAACAAGCTGGCTAAAGATCCAAATATGAACGAAAAAGAGATCTTTCGATCGCTTTGGACAGGCACCAAAGCAATGAAACTGGGGTAAATAAAAGGCATCTGTTACCTCTATATCATTCTCAATCATCCTCGTCATTAGATTAGTTGACCATCTTGGAACCTATGACGCGGTGATCGCCAAAGAATTCCCTAATGCTCGACTAGTTAATCTTACCGTCAAGAATAGATATGAGAAGTACTACCAACGAGTCAAATTTACAATAATATTGCTGACTTCAAGTAGCATTGCATTTCGTGCAAACTTTTTCTAATACCCTAAATTGTTTATAGATGCTATTTTTTATTTTATCGCCTACTGGGTTATCAAACTGGCCATCAAAATCTACCTCATAATCTTGGTTCTACGCAAAGGGAAAGATAAAGACAAAGACGGAGCTGATGCTGAAGGAAAAAAGAAAGGAAATTAATCACGACTAATGATTCATTTGTTGTGCTTTATATTTCTTCAAAGACTCTTTTCAAAGTTTTGCAAAATGAGGCAATTTCTGGTTTTCCTCCTCTATGGCTTCGAACAACGAGTAGCATGCATAATAACACAAAAGACAGTGATTACAGCTCACATGTTTGTACAAAGTTATGCAACCAAAACTCTATCTGCCTCAGTTAACGATTTAAAAGCGCGAAAAAAAGAATATTTTCGTGTTCGTCATCTAATCTTTGAGCGTTTTGAGAGCTTCAAAAACAATTTTGTGAATTGATTCTGCTGACTGTTGAACGCTTTTCTTTCCTTCTGATGTGAACTTATCACCTTTTGGTTTCACCTCAACCTTAAAAGCATTAAAGAAGTTGCTAGATGAGTTTATTTTACCTCATAATCACCGTCATCTGCCAATTCAGTGAAATTGAGAGTTCCTTCAGCTCCCTCCAGCGCTCCGGTACCTTTGTATTTGATGTTTATTTCCAAATGGTGACCAAGTCTCTTTTTTCCACGAGACATAACCAACTTGGCTTCTCCTTCGACTTTCGAAACTTTGACGAACTTAATTTTGCCATCTGTCGTTTGGGCGTTCGAAAGTGCTTTCTCAAGCAATTCTCGAACGACTTTCAGATCAAGGGACTTTTCCTCCCAGGTTCCCATGGTGTTCCAAGCTGAAGTCACAGTCTTTTCTGGGGCGCTGGTCTGCTTTTTGAATTCTTCTTCGTTGATGGGTTTTGGTCGAATATCGACGGGAGTTCCATTCGAGAAGAAGTTAGGATCGTTGTTCACCCAATAAGTGTAGGAGGTTTCCTTCTTGGTTTTGGTGGTGGTGGTTTGCTGAGAGACTTCAGTGTCTGCCATGATAGATTGTTTAGTTTGAGTAGTGAACCTTAAATTATATATTTTGAAAAAATTTCTGAGGTATTTAAATTTGGCCGAAATAATTCTGTGCGTTTCGATTCTGAAATCTTCTATTTGTACGGGACAGTCGTCAGAAACACAGTTTTATATAAATAAGCGTTTCAAAATATTCGCAGAGGGAAGTCGAGTGAAGTAAGTGTGTCCGTGGCTGCTGAAATGTGTTCTCTCTATCTCTTAAAGCAAGGTCAGTCAAAACGAAAAGATGTATCAAGCACAGAGTAGAATTTCTGCTCTCTCTTGCCAAAAAAAAAAACAAAAAAACGCATAGGAATAAACTACGGAGAATATCACTAAAAAATAGATTGAACTCGAAGTTTTCTTAAAGTAAATCTCATTTAATTGGGAAAATACTAGCAAATTCTGTTCAAGTATCACAGCTAGCCAATTCAAACTACCAAATTCAGATATTAGGTTCCTGGAGCTAATAATTTGAAAAGGTATCATCAAAGCGAAAGTCAAAAGAGCATATCTTTTCTACTCGCTCCAGAGCAGCACTTCTTTCTTCACCTGATCTTAAACGGAATTGAACTGTTCTCTGGCTATATTTTGAGAGAAATGATAGTCTATGAGATAAAACTATATCTTTGGTAGATAGCCACCCTTTCAATAAGAAAAAGTTATCATGAAACACTTGTTCTGAGAGATTCACCAACCTGAAAAGCATTTGAAAATTTCCATATTCTCAGGCAACGTGTTTAGAATGAATCTACATCGAAGTTCTTATGATCACTTTAAGGAGCAATACCTTTTAGTTATTCTCTAAATGAACTTATAGTTTAATTCTGCGCTATGAATGGTAATATAAGCTTTTATTTGAATCATTTATTATAATTTTTTGTTAATTGTTCAGAAACGAGAGAATAAGCCAAACTGGTAAAAATAGTACTACCATTAGCTTGGTAGCAGGAGTGAGTTTTCTCTGATGGTAATCAGTACTTTGTTGGTATGATAAAGAAAAAATTCTAAAAAATAGAAATGTAATTTAATTTTGAATTGGTAATGTGTAAAACAAGATCTTCATATTCTCGATTCCTTCAAAGATATTATGTTCTAAAAGGTTTACAAGTAAAAGGGAATAATGATACGTACAATGTTTCATTTTAATCTAAACATCAATTTCTAAAATTGTAAAATTACACTAATCTGGAAAATCATCTAATAGCAAACTATTGAATCCTAAGAGGATATATATAACAATCTGAATCATTGTCATTTAGCATTTTGAATGCCAGTTAACTGTGCGATTGTAATTCTGTCATTTTTGAACTAACACTGAAATACATTCTGATAGTAATTTACGACAGAGAAAAAAAGTTCATATAGCTCCCTTTACAAGAAAAATTAATGAACATAGTTCTAAGTTGTAATCGAAGTGTCAGAATCACTACCTCACAGTTAAATCATTCGAATACTTAAAAGTACTGTTAAATTAGTTATACATAGCTATTCTTTCAACATTGCATACCTTTTTGCAGTCTTCATGTTGATGAATTTCGAAACAGAATACAGTCTGAATGTAAACTTTCTCTTTGATTCACTTACAAATTATTATACTCATTCTTCGTTCTTCTTTCGAAATCTATTAATAATTTGTTGAACGAAAGAATTCGCTTCATGATTCAACCGTGAATGATCTGTATATTTGAAGAGACTTTAAAATATTCCGTAAAACTTATAAATTGGTAAGAGAAATATATATATTTATTCGAAGATAATCCGGAAAGCAATCAAGAGCAACGAGCGATAAAGCATTTGAGATCAAATTGTATTTATCTTAATAATCCTATCAAACATCAATCTTTCTCCCACTCAATCCATCGAAATACTTTTTCTTCCAACTGTCCTTCTCTTGAGCCAGATCAAGAATAATTTTGTTCAATCTTTGGTTTTCATTAACCATAATCATCAATTTTTCTTCAGCATTTGCGATCTTACTGCTCTCCGATTCAAGATAGGAATTTTTCCTCGCCCACAAACCCTTTTCGTCGGTCTTCTCAAAGCCTGACTGTCTGAGTCTATCATTTTCAGCACTGAGAAGAGTCACCTTCTTAGCTGTTTCATAATTTGCAAATTTCGTGCTGTCGAGCTCTTTTCTCAAAGTCTCGCACTCACGGACATATTTTGTCAGCAAATCATTCAGTCTCTTATTTTCTTCACCAGCCTGGCTCAATCTTGCGTCTCCATGAGGAGCCCTTCTCTCATACTCTTCAATTTTCCTTTTGTATTCGAGAATGAGCGAATTTAGTCTTGCATTCTCATCGGATAACACTGACAAAGTTTTTTTCATGGCCTCTGAGTCATGGACGACTTTTTCGTTTCCTTCAAATCTATTTCTCAAAGTAGCCACCTCCTGAGCCTTATCCGAAAGGACCAAATTAAGTTGCTGGTTTTTCTCACTAAGTCGCACGTAGTTTACCTTAACTTCTTCAAGTTCTTGTTTCACAGCTTCAAATTGAACCACCTTCGCTTTGAGACCTTCAATTTGATCCGTTGTTGATGCTCGCACTGTCGCAAGCTCTCTCGTCTGCTCCGATATCATCGAATTCAACTGCTGATTCTCTGTCGTAAGGGAGTTGAGCTTGGTCTGAAGTTCTCTGAGTCTCAAGAGCTCTGCTTCCAAACTCTTAATTTTATTTTGGTAACCACTGATATCACCCAAAAGATCTTGTATATGACTGCTCAGTCTTTGGTTGTCTGTAGTAGAGTTGTTAAGTTTCATTTGTAGCTCTTGGATGAGGAATTCTCTTTTTTCCAATTCGTTGACCTTTGCTTTGAGCGCCTCATTTTCTTTGGTCTTTTCAGTCAACGACAATGAGAGCTGTTGATATTCGTGAGTAACTAGATCAAGTTTTCTCTCGAGTTCACGCATTTTAGCCAATTTGCTGTCCTGAGTTTGAAGAGCTGAATTTACATTTTCAATTTCCCGAAGTTTCTGCTCGAGAAGGGAGCTTAATCGCTCAATTTCCTTTGTCAAAGAGGACAACTTCATGGCGAGACTGGAATTTGAGTGCTCAAGTTCATTTGATTTCCGTCTCAATTCATCGTTTTCACGCTGTTTTGTTTCAAGAAGAGCAGCCAAAGTTTCTGCTTCTTTCTGCTTGGAGCCCAACCTGCTGACTTCCTGCTCTAACGTCCAAATTCGTTCTTGAAGTCGTTCTAGCTCTCTGGTCTTTTCCATGAGAAGTTGGTTCAGTCTTTCATTCTCATCACTCACCATCAACAGCGAATGGTCTAATTCTTTGACCTTTAATCCTTCTCTTTCAGCAGCCTGAAGATGAGCTTTAAGTTCAAGAATTTCAGTTTCTCTCAAGCTGACTGTGTTCGCGATCCTTTGGTTCTCCTGTTTCAGACGCTGAGCCTCAGTCTCGACCATTCTAAGCTCAGAAACCTTTCTCTGCTCGACACTGAGCTGTTTTTGTAGATCTCCAATGAGTTTACTCAATTCTTCAGCTCTGCCCTCTAAACTCTTATTATCGTATTTTAGTACGCCGTTTTCAGTTTTGAGACTTTCCAGTTCAGACAATTGACTTTGTAGAGCTTCCACTTTACTTCTTAATTGATTACTTTGAACATTATTGGAATCCAAAAATTTGCTCAAGCGCTCGTTCTCTTCGGCTACGATTCCCAGCTTGTGTTCCAGCACGGTCTTTTCACTCGCTTTCTTCTCAAGCTCGAAGTTTTGAGCTTTCCAGTGCTCAAGTTCTTTCTCTAAGCTTTGGATTTGCTGGCTCAGGTTACCGTTCTCGAGTTTGGACATCTCAATTTGATTTTTCAAACCGTGTATTGCGGCATTTTCTTTTTGAAGTTCCGCTCGGGATTGCAGCAGTTCGCTCTGATCTTGTCTCAGTCCTTCGACTTGTCTCTCTAATCGGTTTTTCTCTTCATTCAACTGATTCAGTTTCGCATTCAGAGTCTCCAATTTCACTTTCAGATCCTTATTCTCCTCGCCTTGCTTCTTCCAGTTTTCAACCGCTTCTTCCATCTCTTCGTTCTCATTGACCACCAATTGGATTTTTTGCTCCAAATCAACCTTATTCTCCCTCAATTCAGCCAGGGTTTTATTAGCCGAGTTAAGTTCATCCTCGAGCCTTTCGATCTCTTTGGATAGAAGCTCTACCTTGAGTTCTAACTCGCGTTTCGCTTCAGCTTCTTTCATTCTATCGAGCTCTTTCTTTTGGAGAGACGCAACTAAATCTTCTTTCGCGCTGATAGCCTCATAAAGGTGCGCTGTTTCAAGACTTTTCGACTCGAGTCTCTTTCTTAGCTCATGGATCTCGTGAAGTTGGTGTTCAAGCTGAGAGTTTTTTAATCTCAGCTGCTCTAACTCACGATGCTTCAGTGCCAGAGAGTCATTTAGTCTCTCTTGGTCTTCTTTCAGGAATTGATTCTCTTTCTTCACAAGTGATAACTCTCCGTCAAGGTTTTCGTAAGCTCTAAGGCGCTGTGCTATCTGATCTCTCTCACCTCTCAGTGTGTTATAGCTTTGGTCTCTGTCTTGTAAATACCTTGTCAGCTTCTCATTATCTGCCATCAGCTCTCTTATTTTCAATTCTAATCCTGCGGACTGTGACTTCATGGAGCTCAATTCATGAAGTCTTTCAGATGCTAACGACTCAAGCTGAAGATTTTCTTCTTCCTTCGCGCGAAGAACGAGCAACACTCTCTCATAATCGCCTCGCAAAGCCGATAGCCTTGTTTCAGATTCTCCAAGAGCTACTATTTTTTTCTCACTATCGAGCGCGTGTTGCTTCCAGCATTCCACATCTTTGCGAAGGTCATTGATAATGTAATGCAACTTGTCATTTTCCATCTCGGTTGCTTTTCTTTTTGCCTCAAGGTCATGGATCATGGCATCCTTTTGCTGAAGAGAACCCATTTCCTTGGCCATGTTGCCCAGGAAGTCATGCAAGTTTTTGTTTTCGGAGTGGAGCAGTTCGAGTCTTTCAATCAGCAAAGAGAGTGTTCGCTCGTCGTTAGAGTTAGTGTTTCGGAGATCTTTTAAGAGCTGGCTGGTTTTGAGATCATTTGCGTTGCTGGTCAGAGTAGAGGGATATTGATACCCAGAGAACCGTGGGCTGAGGTAAGGTTGAGATCGATCAGCTAATCCGCTAGCTTTGGTGTTAGAATTGCCACCTGTGTACATTTTTTTTCAGATGAATTTTCAAGTTTCGCAGTTATTTTGATAAATGCTTTTCAATTGGATTTTCGACGTTTTTTAAATTAAAATCAGTAAGACGACCAGTCATGAGTTGCAGCCTGAAAAAAGAAGAGAAACTCTTTGGTCCCTTTACAAAGGCACTTATCGTGAGAAAATAGATCTCTCCTCAATAGGCTGTTGCGGATGATATGGGTTGCATACTTGCATAAATTTATTATTAAATTTTTGTTTAAAAGTTCTGAAAATGATTCGCAATAAATTCAAGATCATAAAGCTCAGCAAACCGATACATATCGTCAAGTCAGAGAAAAATCTATATAGAGCTCTCGAATCCAAAGGGTATTGTTAACTTATCTCTCTTTTAGGCAGCTACGTTTTATTGGTTTCCAAATTATCATATCCTATTTTGATTTTTTTGCAGGCGAAAATATAAATAACTCATCACAGGAGATGGAAGCATTGAATTTTTTGATAACTCAAGTCTGACCCTGTAACACCAATTAATCCATTAATTCATCAAAATATTCGATTAGTATCTATTTTTGTTAGGGTTAAACCCTGAGCAGAGCGTTGATTTAAATTTATTGACTCAACTTTATATGACAAATTAATAGAGGATTCAAATATTGTAAAATTTTTGTGTGTTGTATATTGCATATGAAAAACCTGAGCTCTCACGTCAAAAGGCTCCCGCCTACTCTCTTTGAAGAATCGCGTATAACCATCGAAGACATAAACAGTCTTCTTTCCAGCCTTAAACACCGCGAAGAGGACTACATTCAAATTATACATTCCATTGAGAAGATAGTAGCAGGCGCTGACCCCAAAGAACACAAAAATCTGAAGGACCAAATGGCAGATTTTGAATACCATCGACGCAACAGAGAAGACCAAATTGTCAAGAAATATTCATTCTCCGCTGTCACCGATCAATACTCAAAAAAGTAATTTTCTAAAAATATGCAACTTCTTAATGATACTTCTTCTCATACAGAATTCTGGAAAAAACGTATGTCAAGGTGCAGCATTTGATGGCCTTAGCAAAGCAGCGAATAATCGAAATAGTTTCCCCATCATATTCAAAGCAATTCGTGAATACTATCCTGAACTTGGAGAAAAAGCTGGCGAAGCTGAGAGCAAAAGAGAGCTGTTTAGTGGACGATGCTCTTCGGTTCATTCTCACAGAGTCTCGGATGAAATATGACTGGGCGTGGATGAAATATGTAGCTCAGCTGGGAGGGAAAAAACCCATCGCCATAAAAATGGAGCTGTCGATGGAGAGATTAGCCGAGCTTAATACCCCGCGAGATGGGTCTGATACTCAACGGACAGAAATAAAAACGAAAAGGAATTTTCCTTCTCAAATAATCATTGATTCTCACGTTCTCATTCGAGAGGAACTGCAACACTCTGTCAATTTAACAAAGAAAATACTCAAGCGAAATGAATCTTCAGTCATCCCCAAAGAAAAAGAGGGCAATCATCATAGTAATGGGGTGGAGGCGTTGGTTTCTCCAAAACTTCAGAATAAAAACCTGCGTGCAGCTAGGGAGGCGAGAAGTTCGAAACCAACTGTGTCATACCAGGTTTTCGGAGTGGCAGAATTGCCTTTACTTTCGCCTACTCGTCACGCCTCCTATGGGCATCATGAAGATCTGCCCAATGATTTAAACATGAAAAAGTCTAAACCACAATTTGAAATTTCGCCGATCTTGCCCGCTCAAACTGAGGAAGATGGACCCAAACTTGCCCAGAGAGGAGAAGAAGAAGTTTTTCAGAAGAAATTCAAGTATTTGAGAAAGCAATCACATCTGCGAGGGCAGACAGAGAACCCTGGTCCTGACTCAGCTCTTCCGAAAAACTTGAGACTACCTCCGTTAACTAATTTCCCTGAGCTTCGAGAGAGGTCAGTGCCTAATCTGAAGGATGTTTTTGAAACTGAAGAGGTTGTTGAAAGAATCGGGAAGCCAGCCAACATTGTTGCCGTAAAACCGATAAATGTTCAGCCGGAGCAAATTCATAGCGCCCAAAGCAGGATCAGCACAGAGGTGATAGTGAGTCCAAAAACCAACGTATACAGCATTATCGGAAAGGTTAGATATAAAATTCAAATGCATGAGTCCGCTCAAAAACAAGAAGAACAGATTGAAAAAATTTACAATCGCCTTCTCGAAGCAAACAGCCAGATTAGGAAGGAGCGAGAACAATGTTTTGAAATCTACTATCAGAAACATCCAGATCAAAAACCAACCAAAGCGAGAAGGCAGAAGTTTGGACTGAAGAGTATCACAAAGCAGATTTCAAAAACGACAACTGCCGCTTCACGAGGACCTGAGGTGAATAATAATAGCCCAACAGTTCCATCTAAGCAGGTTGAGAAAAAAACAGAGCAACTACGCAAATTGTTTTACACTCCAAATGAAACTTCGAATAATGCTGGCAATAACGAAAACCCTCAAAATGAAGATCCAGCAGAGCGATTACTCGCGATTGGAGAGGAAGTGCGTTTTGATTCCTATCTAAGTGCTTCCTTAGAAGGATTACTGTCACCCGTTGAGACGGATAAAATTCTTTTAGAAAATCAAGGTTAAGAAAGTGGGAAGGAATTTTCGCCTAATTATTAAAGTAGAATGGAAAAAGTTTTTTGCTTCTTATTTATTTTAGAAAAGTAAACTAGAATTTGAATTAGCTTTTTTTTTTTATCATTAGAAACCACTCGCATTAGCACTGACGAAGAATATCCCCCAAAATACTCGTTTGATTCTTTGTAATGAGTAAATTCTATGCTCCGTGTATTCATAGTTATCATATTGCAATGACGGATTAATAATAATATGAGGCAAACAGTTAGACTGGGAGAAACTGCTACATGAGTATGGTGTAAAGTTACTTCTCGAGAATGAGAGGCAAAGGAAGGCTATTAGTCTCGCTTTTCGATAATTCGTGATATGGAAGATATTTTGAACTAGGGTTTTTGAGCTTGTGAAAAAATTATTAATCAATTTATTCACAACCTGGCGTTTTTGAGAAAAAGGCATATTATTAATAAGAGATGTAAAAGAGATATTTTAATCTTGTAAAATTATCTATCTACAATCTGAGGCAGTAAAAAGCACAGGATATAGGAAAAAATCCCCAGAAGATCTCATGATCTCAGAAAATAACCAGCACTCCAAAAAAATCCACAGGAGCAAAGGGAATTGGGAACCCTCAACCGAAAATCCTTTTCCTGAAAAATTAGAGGGTACTATACAGCCACAATTCCTTGCGGATAACATCAGCACCTACTTAGCCCCAACAATACAGGAGAAATACCCAAAAAAAGACCCATGGAGTCATGCACAAGGTTTCAGCGACCCGAAAGTATTTGATACGGATATTTTAGAGTCAAAATTCGATGGATATTTCAATAAATCCCTAAACCCAATCCCCTTCACCTTATTACGAGCAAATCACACGTCTTTTCAACAAAATGAGACCTTCTTTACCACCAATCTTCCAGCAAAAGAAATCACTTCAATGCAAGCCCATAGAGTCATCAGAGATAATTTTCCCAGCCAATCAAAACCGAATAAAACGATTCCTCTTCTTGAACTTCCTCAAGATACCATTTCAAAGGAAGATCTACTAAGAGATCTTGACGCTAAGTTCGACCCATCACACTCAGAGATTTCTCATCGGCATACACTCAGACTCTCGGACGCCAAAACACTGACTGGATTTTCCACGGGAATATCAGGATCGGAGTCAACTCCTTCAAATAGCACAAATCAACAGAAGAAATTCAAGATTCCAAATACGATTGACCTGATAGCTAATGATTCAGTCATACAGTATTCAGACACTGACTTCAAAGAATCCGAAATGAAAAACGTGGTTGTCGAAGAAAACGAAATGGATCTCGAGGATTTTATCAAGCCTCAAAGCGACCTTGAGAAGGAACTAGCTAATTTCAATCCAATCACCGAGCCTTGCGGAATCGACAATGACACGATAGAGTTTCTTATAGAGCAAGAGAAAGTTTATTCAACAGACCCAAGGTACTTAAAAACTAAGCAGCCTTACTTGACTTGGCTCATGCGAGCTATCCTTGTTGACTGGATGTTTGAAGTCTGCATGGAATTTACTTTGAAACGGGATACCTTTCATTTCGCGCTGAACTACGTCGATAGATTTCTTTCCATCCACCCAAATGTCCAAAAGCAAGAGCTGCAGCTTATAGGAGTCGCCGCTTTGTTTATTGCTGCGAAAACGGAGGAAATTTTTAACTTTGGAGTGATTGACTTCGCAAAGTCCTGCGATGGAGCCTACACAGTCGATCAGATAATCCAAATAGAAACCATAATCCTCCGAACTTTACGTTGGAACCTTGTCCCACCTACTCTTAATACCTGGGCTCAATGGTATTTGAGTCAATGGGATCTATATATTGAGAAATCTCCGTATGCGCTTTCTCACCCTTTGATTCTTTCTTTAGGAAAAGAAGCTATAATACAGTTCAGACAGCCGAACGAAGACTCTTACCTGCTTTTTCGAGAGATAATGCAGTATCTTGACTGCATCACATTGGACGTCGAGCATCTTCAATACAACAAAAGGACGTTAGTTGCAAGTTTGATTTATCTCATTGTTGGGAAGAGTTACAAGCAGTTTGGCTTGAAACAAATCGCAGAGGAGTTTCCAAGCAGTAGCATGTTCTTGCTCAATAAACAGAACCTATACAACAACTTTTTTTCAAATTTCCTGGAATTTATAGTTGGTTTTCAGATGGAAGAGCTTCTTCCGAGTGTCCAATACGTCGCGCCGTTTTTCAAACTTCCTTTGGTTTTCGAACTGCCAAGAGTGGTTCAACTAAAAGGCGCCAGCATGCCAGACGTAAATTGACACCATTTTTATACCTCAACTGATTGTTTAATAATATTAGGGTCATTTCGAAGAGTTCTTGTCCTACCAAACGCATGATCAGCAAGCGCTGTCGTTCATGAAAAAGAAAGCAAAGGGATTGATCTCATAAGAAAGGCTCGAACATCGAACCTAATTAAATAGCTGAAGACCAAATGAAATATTTATTTATCTGTGAATGGTACTTGCAAAGACCGTTTTTCCATAATCCAATATATAGTTATTTTCCATTTCTCTAAAGAAGGAAATCAAATTGATATATTTTAATGATATTTCCAAAAGACTAGCTATTATATTGCTCAGAAAATGAAGCAACAATGAATTCTAGCATAATCTGTGATTATTTCTTGCATTTATCCCTTTAACATTTCAAACTCGCATACAACTCCCTAAAAAAAAATGAAAAGCTGAAAACTTTTTCTTAAAGTCGCTAAATACTTGTTTGTCTGTTAAATATTTCTACGGTTTAAGCGGAATTAGAATTTAATTTAAATTAACTGAGGAATTCAAAAGACAATTTGTGACAAATGGACTTGAATATGAAACTAGGAGCAAAACCACAAAGTTCCAACCAGCCGCTTAAGGACAAAGATAGAGTAGCCACAGACTATTGGCTTGTGCTTATAATTTTTCAATAAGAACGTAATAGACACCTCCAAGAAAGGAATAAGGAACACATCAGAGGCTCTTACAAGAACTCAAACTTACGAGGACGGGAAATACCCGGGCCTGAAAAGACCACAACTGAAAACTCAGAAGGAAGAGGACATAAATAACGATAAGCAAAAACGAGCCGTCGTCATAGATGAAGTTACAGGTGTGAAGAAGGTAACACTTTAGTTTTCTCACCTAAATGAGTTTATTCATCCCTTTTTTTGTTAGACCTACACTTATAACGCACAGAAGGTTGTCGGTAATGGAACCTTTGGTGTCGTCTTCCAAGTAAAGCGGCTGAACTCTAAGCAGAGAAATAACTTTATCTCTCGTTAGGCTACAGTACAGGAGACTGGAGAAATTGTCGCCATTAAGAAAGTTTTCCAAGACAAACGTTATCGTAACCGTGAGTATCAGATTTTGAAGGAGCTGGACCATCCGAACGTGACTGTTTTGCGAAATGCGTTCTACACACAAGGAGACACTGTAAACTTTGTATTATGAGAAAAATAACTATCAATTTCCTTGGTATACTATAGCCTGATGAAGTCTATTTGAATGTGGTGATGGATTACATTCCAGAGACTGCAGCGAAAATTATCAAATACTATACCAAAATGAAGCAAGCAATGCCGACAGTGTTGATTAAACTGTACTCATACCAACTTCTTCGCTCTCTGGCATACATAAAGGAGCTCGGAATTTGCCATAGAGACATTAAGCCTCAGAATATACTCGTAAATCCAACTACTCATGTCTTAAAACTATGCGACTTTGGCTCTGCTAAAAAACTTGTCAAAGGTATCAATAGACAACTTTTTAAATGATATTAACCATTTATGTACTTAACAGGTGAACCAAATATCGCCTATATCTGCTCGCGCTATTATCGCGCACCTGAGCTGATTTTCGGAGCCACAGATTATACCTATGCCATTGACATGTGGTCAGTAGGATGCGTTATCGCTGAAATGATTCTGGGAGAGCCTTTCTTCCCTGGAGAATCAGGTCTTGATCAACTCGTTGAGATTATCAAAGTGCTCGGCACTCCAACTCAAGAACAGGTCCGAAAAATGAACCCAAATTCTCCTGAGGAATTTAAGTTCCCTGTTATAAGAGGCCAGCCTTTCTCTAAGGTAAACGTGATCGAAGAATTACCCTTAATTTAATCCTTTATTTTTTCTCTTTAGATCTTTAAGAAAGCTGATCCCCTCTTGATCGACTTCCTCTCAAAGATAATGATCTATGAACCTAAAGAACGATTGAACCCTATCCAAGCCCTTTTGCATCCCTTCTTCGATGACTTAAGGAACCAAAATTTCCAAATTCAAGGTTTTAGAACCTCCGATCTCTTTGATTTTACAAAAGGTAATTCCTCTTCCATCTTTGTGTCCTCACCCTTTTTTAGAGGAAATTTCTGCCGCAGGTACCTACTTGAATCAGCTTAGTCCTCAATGGTATCGCAAATCTTCTTAGTTGATATTAAAATGTGAATTTATCTCTATAATTCAATTCATTAAAATCTGATTACAAATGTGATAGAGATGCTCATCTCAGAATCTTATATTCAAAACTCTTGTATCTCATTAGTTAGATTTAAAGCAGAAACATCTAGTCAATCTTATCAAGAGCCTCACTACAATTAAGGACTGAGAAACTTATATAAGGTTTAATCTTACTAATTCCACCATCGTTTAGATTTCAAATTCTCAATTCTGCACAAAGCTATATTGAGTCAGTCATTTACTATAATGAAAAATTGCTATGCTAATCTTAAGGAAAGACGAAACTTTATTTTTCAAACATAACCGACAAGCTGACTTGTGTAAAAAGATAGCGCAACAATCAATTTCCGATTAAGCAAATTGTAAAAAATTGAATGAAAGAGCTTCTTATATAATTATTTCTTTTTCTTCTTTTTCTTTGCCTTCTTGACTGGTACGTCGTGTTTCTGACGGGCTTGCAATCTGAAGATATACATTTCATCTAATGATATTTTTGCTGGAGGAGGCAGCATTTCTAATAATTCTGGGAAATTATTCGTTTTTGCCCAATACGAGGCGTTGTAGCCATTCGCATCTCTCTTATTCGTGTCGACACCGGAGTCTATAAGCAGCTTTGCAATTTCTTTGTATCCTTTTCTCGCGGCAAGATGAAGTGTTGTGAAACCATTTTTCTCAGTTATGTTTGGGTCCGCTCCAGCTTTCAGAAGAGTTTGGACGAGTTCATAATTATTCTTCTCAACAGCTCTGTGGATTGGCGTGCAGCCTCCAATGCCTTCGATTTCTTTAACATTAGGATTCGCACCGTATTTTAACAAGACTTCAAGAATATCGTTATTTTCGTAGTAGATTGCGTAATGCACAGGAGTGGAACCGTTGATGTTAACGGCGTTTACGTCAGCTTCTTTATCTTCAAGGAGACCGATGACGTCCTTTATATCTCCATGCGCAATGGAATGAAAGAGCAGATTATTCCCTGCTTGTGAAACTGTTTTCTTTTTAATCATCTTCAATAAAACTCATTTATAATAGAACGAATTTTTCTTAATTATCAATCGCTTATTGGAATATGTAAATGATGATCTGTGTGAAAGTAAAAGAGATTAAATAAACACTGTATAATTAATTTCTGGACTTTGAAGCCCTGGCTTTGTCAATCCTTTGTTATCAGGACTTCTCAATGAAGAAAGGTGTCATGAGATACAGACAAAATGTTAATACGAAGCAAGTTAGATTACTTTCAAAAAAAGCTTGTCAGGGTTCTTCCTTAGTATGCTACTATGGTTGGAATAGGAATAACCCAGTGAAGTAACTTAAAGGCTCAAAAAAATAATCTCCTCTCAATGTATAGGAAAGTGCTGCAAATTATACATAGCAATTAATAAGAGTAATTGCAAACTATTACGATAAAGGCCTCCATCAAACATAATAAAATCAAAGTTGGAATATCTTACAGATTATGATTGGGATATAATTTGAATCCCGTTATCTTAGGCCATAATAGTCCATCAGGCCTGTTAATTAGCATTATTTCGTCAAGAGCGTGATCAGAATTACTTAACGCTCTCAATGAAGTCGTTAAAATATATAATTTTTTCCTACAGTTCTAGAAACTTCCTCGACCGAGCGACTGCCCAACAAAGTTTGAGAACAAATAAAAATCTGTGCTGTAGTCTGTAGGGGTTTTTTTGTAAAACATGAATTAAGATTAAGTTGGATTCGCATCTATCAAAGCAAGTGAAACTTTGATTAATCAAACAAACTTTTTATAATGCGACGACAATCAGGCAACCTCTACCAGAAATCCTCACTCGCGACCATTTCAGATGATGAGAAAATAGAATTCATCTCATCCTTCCCAGAAATTTATACTTCAAACCAACCACGTTTTATTGGCGACCAAGTTTCAAATTCGGAACTTGCAGCAAACTACGCTCTTCAATCAATCCTCGATGAAGTCGATCGGACGAGAATTGAGAACCAGGTTGCACGCAAAATAACTCCCCATATACTCAACATGACAGAAGAACTCCTAAATTTAACCATCATCACTCAAGTGGCTAATCCAACTGAACAAGCCGCTGATTTCATAATTGATGACGAGCCTGTAACTCACAACCAGAATAATCAATTCACAAATATCATTATTGACTAGGATGTGTCAAAGATCGACAATTGGGGCAGAAATCAAATCAATTTGCATAAAATGAATGAAGTTTCTGATGGTAATTCAAGTTTATTTCACCATCTTATATTATTGCTCAGCCAAACTCTCTCTGAGTGAATGGAACCAACACAATCACTCTCAACATCAGCATGAATATTACAAAGAAATTCAAAAAGCGAAGGAAAAAGCTATTCGACACATTATCGTAAGCTAATGCATTTTTACCATCTGATTTTCATCATGCTCATAAAGGCGTTGCAAAAAAGCGAGATGCCTATGCCTGTCGAGCTCTACGAGATGAATGAAGAGGAACAGCCCGTCTTTGTTGAAATGAGAAAAGAAATGGAAGCTCGAAATAAAAGGAAATATGACATGGAGAAGCAGGAACAAGAGCAAGAGAATCTCCGCGAGAAGAAAAAATTCGAAAACAAAAAAAATGAGCAGAAGAATAAACAATTTACTTATGATTATAATGGCCAGATCATCTACTGTAAAACGGCTGACACGAATAAATTCCCTCCTCCTCTCTTCAACGTTGAGTAAATTATCCACTAATAACTGATTGAAATCATAATTATATTTTAGCTCCAGGTTCGCTGATCCTAATTCAACTCTTGCAACTAAAGGAAGAAAGCAACGTTTGAATCTCAAACCAATTGCAACTAAAACTACAGGGACTCTTAACTCTTTGGTCTCGCCAACACAGAGAGAATATGAGCCTCCTAATATGTTCCAAAACTTTGTTCCGAAGTCAGGAGTCGCGTATAAAGAAGGAGGTAGTTTGAAGCGTGGACAGCCATTTAGCGAGGCGGATCTCCCCTTCACAAGCACGAATAACACAATGCCACTGCTAAACTCAACTATGAGATCTTTCGGAAAATTGACGAGAAGAGATTACGAGAAGCTGAAGACCGAGGGTTCAAGCTTCAATCATGGCAACAAGACGATGACACTCCAAACCGAAGGTCCAGGGTCGCCTTTTTCTGCCGCAGGCAAAGAAATAAGCAAGTTCGCGATGACTGAAACTTTCCAAATCGAAAAGCAGCCAAAGAAGAATTTTGGCTCTGTCTCAGAACGAGGAATAAATATACATTCTACCAGACTGCTTGAAACGCTGTTGAAACCATCAGAAACGAATGAAGAGCAATTCAAGTTCGAAGCTTCTAGATCTAAGCTCCAGCAGTCTGTCATGGTTGATACTTCATTGCAGAAGACAAGCACGGATGAATTCAACCTTTCGATTATAAATTCAAAAGCCTGGGGAAAGAACCAAGTGCCGAACTCAATTCCTCAGGATCCTCTTTTATTGCCCAAAATTCATGATAGATCGAGCAAGTATTTAAGTGTGAATGTACTTGGGAGACTGAGGAGTCCAAGAGAGAGGACGAAGCTAACTAGTCCTAACAGCACGTTTTATAATACAAGGAGCTCAGATTCAAGCTCGTTTAGATGGGTTAAAAGTTAAATTTGCAAAGATTTCGATCATTCATGAAATCTCCTGAAAATATTATAGGAGGCATTTTAGAGGATAACAGTTCATTTATTTTTTTTGTTTGCTATGGAAATGCACCAATTGAAGTAAAGCACGTATAAGAATCGTTCAGATTTATTCAATACTTGAATCATATGACAATTTATTTTTTGGAAAGCCAGGTTAATGGGGACCTTTGCCATAAAATTTATTTTTAATCGCCTTCTCGACAGATAGCAACATGATCAGCGTCCGTTCACTGTGTGTAGTTGATTAGAATTTTTCAAAGAAATACTAACTATTTATTCAAAATTATCGTAAGAAGCGAACGACAATTTATTTTGAAGAGATTAGAAAAGATTTACCGGTAATGGGAAACTCGGGGCCAAGCAAAATGACTACAGTGATTTCTGAAATGAATTTTCTCTCAAAAAAGCAAGATCCACGCTACGGCAGAATCTTGCTCTACCAACATAAAACTACAACTGAGATTTTCGCATTAAAGCAGCTACTGTTAAAATCTGCCGCAGAGTTCAAAAGGGATATCGATATTCTCACAGCCAGATGCCTATCAGAACATCCTGGTGAGAATACCCTCAGAATTCACCAAACTAGCTATGCTAATCTCATTAGGGTCATTGCATACTCCACTCACAATGAAGATAGTATGTGTTCTTCGTTCTATACGATCGATGTCGTGATAGAGTATTTAGAGCGAGACTTAGAAACAGAAATAAACGAGAGGAAAGAAAAAGGAGAAGCTTTTTCTGAAAAGGAGATATGGTTCTTGCTGCAATGCTTGATTTCAGCTCTCGGCACGCTGCATCAAATGAGAGCACCTGTTGGCGATCTCGCCCCTGCGAAAGTACTTATTTCTAAGGAAAAAGTGTATAAGCTTGTCGATCCAGCACTTATGAGTACCGATTCGATACCAGGGTATTTTCAGAGGCTTATGGGAGGCAGAAATGGAAAGAGTAGCTCAACTTATCTTTCTCCTCAATTGCTCGGAAGCTTAGCACAGAATTTGATCCACCCACAACATGATGTTTTTAAATCGGATGTCTTTGCGTTAGGATTAACTGCTTTGCATGCTGCGATCTTGGATGACTGTGATGATTTATATGATTGGAAAACGAAGACGTTCTCATATGAGTCACTTCATGTGAAAATAGACTCTCTTAGAGGAAATTACTCAGCTCGTCTTGTAGAATTTATCAGTCGACTGTTGGAGCAAGAGGAAGAAAGCAGGCCTAACTTAGCCCAGCTTCAAGATGAGCTTGGTAAATTTGTTATGATAGAAGAACCTGCGAGCTATGAAAAGATTACTCCTGGAGTATCTGTCGGGCAAGAATACACCCTTGTTACAACCTTTAAACAAAGAGGAGAGCAACGAAAGCTTCAGAGTGGAGCTCCAATAAAAGAAATAGAAGAAGAACAAGAAGAGCCTGTTAAAGAGTTACTCAATCCGATAGAGGTACAATCTCGAAGGCTGTCAGAGGAGCTCAACTTGGATAATAAGTCAGAGGTGCACAATAAATATATGATAGAAACTCCTCAAAAATATTCTCCACTAGCAACAAATACAAGGCCAATGGTCACTTTCGGCAACGCAGAACACGAGTACTCCGAAGCATCATTAAACCATCCTCAACACGAGAGTCCGAAATACGGGTTAAACTCTAATCAGGGGTTCAAGAATAATTCTCCTAAGTATCTGCACGAAAAAATCGAACTTCCAGTGCAGCAGCAGAGCAGCTCCAAGATCACTCATTACACACCCAATAAAAAAAGAATGGAGAACCCAAATTTAACATCTGTTGACAAATCAGCAAACATCTACTCGTATAATAGTAACTCTGCAGCGAACAAAATGCAAACTCCATCTGAAATTCGATATTCTAGCAATGCAGTATTGCGTCAGAATCAAGACAAGGATGTGCATTTGAGCGAGCACCAATTTCCGATAAGGTACTCTTCTCCTGAAAAGTTCGTAGAAGAGTACAGGTTGAAGTCGCCCTTGAACGGAACCAATTCCGTTACTAGCCCTGTGAAGAAAAATGAAAATCCGGTCGATGTTGATAAGGTAATTGAAGGCATCAAAGCGAAGTCAAATTACACGTATACAACTCCGAGAAGCTATAGAGATGGATCAAAGCCTGAAGAAATACCCGATGCGCGAGGCTCGAACAATTTTCAGCTCAGTCAGGGGTTGAGTGAACAACAGCAAAAGATTTACCAACCTTCTCCTCAAAATAAAGCTTCTCTTATTTCTGATTACGGAAAAAAAGACAGTTCTCGATTTAACTACGACGCAAATTCTCCACAAAAATCTGTTAACGGACAATACTCAGAAAGAGCTTATGTGAAGCAATACAGCCCTCAAAAATGTAATATCCTTGACGTATCTTTTCTATCTAATCAAGACTTTTACTCATTCTTCTCTCTTTCTGACTCTTATCCATGTTTTTTTCACATCGGAAGCTCACTATTTATTCATTCAATTTTAAATTGTTGTTGCTAACTGATGATTTAGACACGATGCACCGAGCAGAACCGCTAACTTCGAACTATGTCACGGAATCCTATACTGATGGTTCTTTATACGAGGGACAAATAAGAAATGACAAAAAGCATGGTAGAGGTAGGTTTTATTTCACTGATGGGAGCATGTATGAGGGTGATTGGGATAACGATAGCATGCATGGGGTGGGGACACTATATTATGCTTCTGGGAAAATCGCGTATGAAGGAAAATGGTATCGAGATAGATTTCATGGAAGAGGCACTGTGTACAATGAGTACCCTGCTGAGATGGCTGGAGAATTCAATTTCAAAAATTTTGACGAGTTAGGGAATTGCTGGGTAAAATATAATGGAGACTTCGTTCAAGACGTTAAATGTGGTTTTGGAGAGTTATATCTCAGTAATGGCGATAAACTATCTGGAAATTTTAGGGACGATATGGTTAATGGTAAAGCAAATTATATCTTCGCAAACGGACAGAGCTTTAAGGCAGAATGGCTCAACAATCGGATGCTGGAACATTAAGAAAATTTTTTTCATTATCGTATAATTGTATGTTATATAGTGCATCATATTTTCTTTCTATTCATTTGATAATTCATTAGCATCTCAATTAACAAGACTTCCTCTAACCTTTAGAAAAAAATGCCTACGCAGTAACGTTGCCGAAATTGATAATTTCTCTTGTTTTTCTAATTGCTACTTCGGATTTCTTGAGAATCCCATAAAAGTTGGGAGTCTAATATAATTCGGAATTCGAAAATAGCAGGCTTCTAACAGCGAGCAGAGAATATTTCGGTCAAACTATATTTCTTTCTCATAATATCAAGATATTCGTCTTCCATTAAGAAAATTGCGGCTGGAATTAATAGAAAGGTAGTCATAGATTCAGCATTCAGATTCATGAATCAGGTTCCGAGCTCATCGCAACGGAAAAACCCGATGGAATCATCAAGTAAGTTAGTCAGTAGAGAGTTAATTTTCACCAGTACCAACCAGTTTATTAATTTATCAACTCCTGGGAGTTAACCAAGAATTGCATTTTGGGTAAAAGGTCAATCGAACTGTTCAAATCACTGAGCGAATTATTGCGAATTGTCAGAAACAAAGCAATTCTTGAACACCAGTCGAATTAGATAGCAATTTTTCGATATATAAACCTGTAGCTCTTATAACATGTTTTTTCCTGTGCAGGCCTTGTTCGGAAATTTTTTTCGAAATATTTCAGATCAACTTACTTCTGTCGCTGAAATTATTCAAACAAAAGTCTAACGCTGGCTTTTTTGAATGAAAAAAGCCCTTCATTGCAATTTAATTTTCGAAACGACGATTACTGACTCTATTTAAAAATTAACTGCAATATGGGTTTTTTGTGAATTGAACGTTAAGTTGGATCACCCCAATTCCTGCTTCCGTATTTTCCTATGTTCTTTTTAATACTTCTGCTGTAAATTCCCTTCACATCCAAGAGTTTCTGACTACGTGCGCTCTCAATTCTTGTCGATAAAGATGAATAACTGACTCTCTAGTCAGACTCCAAGAGTGAATATATTCTATTAAATTCACTGTGAGTGAATTTCATGTTAGTAGCGCATTGATTTATTATGGAAGAAATTTGCAAAATTTATTTTATTATCAATTAAAAAAAAGAACCAAAAAGCAATCATTTAGTCCAAAGCCATGAGTTTCAGTTATCAACAAGGAAGAAAATATTCATCGGTTGGAAACTGGCTCCTGATAAACGTGTTAGGAGACGGCGGATCAGCCACTGTGTTTCTTGGATACAATCCAAAAACTAAAATTTATTCAGCAATCAAAATCTTCAAAGATTTAGACCTCGCAACCCTAAGCGACGCAAAAAGTGAGGCCCAAATTCAGTCATCGTTAGACCACAGACGCATTTCCAAAGTCCGAGATTTCAGTGAAACGGCCGAGCTTGTAGACACAACTGGAAAACGACAACGAGTTTGCTATATGGAACTTGAGTTAGCCAGAGGAGGAGACCTATTCCTTCTCGTACAAAGAGTAAAAGCTGTGACGGAGAAACTAGCAAGGACCTATTTCCACCAGCTAGTAGAAATATTGGAGTACTTGCAACAAGAGAAAGTTGTGCATGGAGACATTAAGCTTGAGAATTTGATGCTTGATGCTAATTTTTGTCTAAAACTAACCGATTTTGGGTGCGCGACCCATGATTTCACTGAAAAGCGGCTTCTTTCGAGCGGTGGTACATCAAGATATTTACCTCCAGAACGTCATCAGCAAAAAGCTTATAATGGTGCTAGTGGGGATATTTTTGCAGCAAGTGTGGTCTTGTTCTGCCTCGTGTGTGGAGAAATGCCTTTTTCACGTGCACAAGAGTCAGATTATTTTTATTACCTGCTTGCAAAGGGAAAACATGATGTATTTTGGAAAGCCCATCAAGAGATGGCTGTAAAGCGAGGGCTAAAAGTTATTCCCAGCGCTGAGTTCAAAGAGCTTATCAATGGAATTCTGGAAGCAGATGCCAAAAAGCGGTTTACGTTGAATCAGGTCAAACAAACTGCTTGGTACCGGTTAGAAATTTACGATGACTATGAAGTGAAGGAATTGGTTACACGAATGATCAACTGATGATAATAAATTTTTGTATACTATGCTGAAAAGTAGCATATATAAATCATTGCCGTCCTCATTAGCTATCTTGAAGGTTTTTTTTCAAGAGTAACGAGGAGCCAGGAGCCTCGTGTTACATGTATTAGGGTTTTTTTTCTATTAGTAATTTCCATTACTCGATTTACTAATTTCATATGAAAAAGACTATATATTTTCTGATAATTCATTTGAAGACTTCCTGCCTTTAAGTAAAATCCCTCTACTGTATATAGATTGTATTATGCAACCTCTTAATTAAGCTGTTTGCCAATGCATATATCTAATTCGACCTGTCTATATCTCTAAAATCCCCAAAGAAATACTTTAACATCTCAAAGTTTTGTTAGATAGCTACCTCAGTATTAAACAATAATTTTTTGTATAAATATTCACGATAATGAATAAACCATTTTAGAAAAATGTTACCTAAGTTTTGACGCAATCATTTGCTACCTATCTATAATAGAAAAACTTAAATACTGTCCAAAAAACAAGATGAATTTGCAATTTCTAAAAAAATGAGTTAAGAGAAACGAAACCATGATTATAGCTTTACTTCCATCAGTAGTGGCGACCGTATGCAGGATTTTTCCGCTGCTAAAATCTATCAATTTAATTGTTTTATCGTTAGATGCCGTAACGAGCATATCATCTGTCAAGCTCCAGTTAACTGAGTTTATGCGGCCTGCTTCATGTATTAATTTAGGTTACCACAAACTAGTTTTACCTAAATGAATGTCTTTAAATCGCTTGACAACTTTCCCATTTCTGATATCCATTACGCTAACACTTCTATCGTATGAGCAAGAAGCGAGCAGGGACCCATCGCTCTTCCAATCTATCCAAGGAACCTCTAAAAAAAGATTTGATTCTGCATTGTTATTAGGAACTAAATTACCTTGATCATGAAGCACTAATGAACTCGAAAAATATGTCGTTTCTTTCATAGTGTCAATGAAGTTGAGTCTATTGCAGTCAAAATTGACTGCAATACTATTTCCATTCGGATTCCATCTGCATCTCGTGTACACTAAGAGATTAAGAGTATTAATTGATATTAGCTGCCAGAAAATTCATACTCCAGCTTTTTGAGGCCAAGCTCATTGTAAAGAGAAATCTCTCATGTTTCAAGCCGAACATAGATTTTTTGGATTTGACTTTCGACACCTCGAAAACGCCTTTGCGATCAATCGTACACACACGATCTCCGGAAGGATCAAAATCCAGGCTGCTGATATCCTCTAAGAAAAACCGAATGAGATCGACTAAATTTTTGGCAATTTCTACCGGTATGAATTGACTTCCAACTCGCCTTCTTTACTGGTGTTTTCCAGTCAGTGTTATCATAAATATGATAACCCACTGAGCCAGTAACCGAAAGCAGAGCGGTTCTGTTAGTGCGAGCATTAAAAGCAATGTCCCAAATCCCTTATGATAGTTGCCAGTAAAACAGACTGCTTATATAAACCAATATTACTTCCAGAAGTTTTTCCGCTGCTGAATATTTTCTTCACACTTCCTGGCTGCAATTCGAAGATATCAAAGCACGCTTTGTATTCATTTGTATATGAGTTTGTAGAGATAACTAATTTCGTTTGCGGTATCTTCTGAATCAATGAATATCCACCTATTATTAATGACCTCCATTAACCCACTATCGTAATAAGAATTTAATATACCTCCCCATTCTAACTGCGCTCCTTGCATTTCGAAAGCTTCCCTCGAACGAATATCTTCAAACCCGACTCGATTAGTTCCGAAAGAGCTCCATGCAATATAAATGTTTCTCCATCTGCCATTAGTTACATCGTCTAAAGAAATTCTAACAGCCGGATCTTTATGAAGCATCTGAATAATCGTACTTCGAACAAGCTCTGACTGCCGCAGTTTGCATAACTCATTCGATAAAGTATCCAGCTTGTTTTTGTGTTCAATATCGCTACTCTTCATATCAGATAAACTACTCAAGAGCTTTTTATCGATTCCGCATGCTTCAAGTCCAATGAGACCAAGATTAAAAATATTTTCTGCACCCTTCTTCTTGGGGTAATCAGACGCAATAACCAATTTCTCGGTCTCTGGCAGGGGCATTGATCTGCTTGACTGGATTCCTTTCATTTTTGGTAATGAAATCTCAGAGGAATGAGATCTCAAGCCATCCTCAGGTAGAAATTTATTTGATGTCTGCGCGCTTGCCCAGTCACCAAGAAAGAACGAATCCAGGTCTTTCAGGTAGAAAATGGTCTCCGGACTCACCTTTGGAGCATGAAGCTTCAATCGATTGTAGATGAAGTCGAGATCTGAAGAAACATCTTTCAACAGTCTTTCAACGTTAAGATCAGGCTGCTGGCGTGAGACTTCACAATCCGAAAGGATATCCTGTAGAGACCTCTGAGCAGGCAAAACAAAACCGATTTGATTCAATTCAGTGTTAATAGCAAAATCTTCGATTCTGACAACGCTGGAGTCCGGTTTTCCGAGCCGAAGGCAAAGACATAAGATTTCTTGAAGAAATAATGTCGCGGCATCGTTGATATCGGTCTTCGCGAAGCTGGAGTCTAAATCGAATATCCGAATCGAATATCGACGAAGATTCAAGACAGAAGTGGCTTGAAAAATTTTATAGTAGCTGGTTTCTGCGACAACTTCGAAGTCAGTATACTTCATGCGCAGTTTTTCAGGGACTAGCTTGACTACGAGCTGGTCTTTAGTAAACATCATAGAAATTAAGTGAATATTTATTTAAAAATCTCACGACTCAATATTTGTATTGATGATTGCATTTTACTACGGTATTTTGTTCTGTACAAAAAGAATAGAAATTCGAAATTTCTCGTTATCAATCTGTTATGATGTGAAAAAAAAGAGGTAGTCAGAATAAAACATTCTCTCTAGATAAGGAAGTGGAAAGAAAACGCATCGAAAATAGTTGTCGTTCTTTTCAACTAGAGTAGTCCTCCTTTTTTTTTTTCGAATTCAATCAAAAGATTTGATTGTCTTAAAATAAAAAATGAATTATCTTTGAATATTTTCAGACGAACACCCGTAAAATTGGCATATCAGAAAATTTCAATCCCATTTATGGGAATTTCAGCGAATTCAAGTCATCTCTCTCAGAATAATTCAATTAGAAGCTCTGACATTGATTTTTTGCTAATTATAGTTTTGGATGCTTCAAAGTTTTTGTTAGAAGCTTTGTCTTGAAGAATATTTTCTCAACAGTTTACAATTCTGATATAACTAAATCTCACATTTCATCATCAATAACATACATATAGCATAGATAGCATGTAATTCTTTTAAGAGGCCTGAAGATACAATTAATTCCTAAGGGAGCAACATCAAAGGACTCAATTTAGATGTTTTTCTCTGTAAAATTGTTGCTTTTGTAGCTAACGTGAAGCGTTCAGAGATATATATATTTATAGGAAAGAGTTATAACAAATTCAACACGAGCACTACTTATATAAAAATGTTGCTCGGTAAACTTAACAAAGAAATAAGAAAAAGCCTTAAAAACACATACATATCTAGTCTCATCATTGATTTTTACTCCGCTACTTGCGGTCTTGATCGGGTACTCCTCGTCGAAACAGCGAGTTGCGGAATCACCTCCTGTTTTACTTTCTTGCTTCTTCTCGACAGTTTGAATTCTTCGGAGCTTTCATCATCCGAATCAACAGAATAAGCTTTTGCTTCAGCTTTAGGATTCGATTTCTTGGTCTTTACAGGCAGAGCTGGAATTTTTGGGATGATTTTCGGATTAAAAGGCTTTAATTTAACCATTTCGCTAAAGAAGAGTCTACTTTGAAGAGACTCCTCAGCCTGCGCTAAGACAGCTTCCTTGTTCTGATCTGTTTCGTAGTTCTTGAGAGCCTCCTCCAGTTCCTTTTGAGCCGTTTCAGCCTGCGCAACTGCCTGGGTTAATTCGTCGAAGCTCTCTCCGAAGGTACAGCTGACTTGCGTTGGTCTGGTTACTTGAGCTAAAATTTCGCGAGCTTTATCAATCGAAACTTCCTGCAGTCTTTGGAAAATAAGCTCTGCGTCAAGCTCGTTTGTATCATTGGAATAGGCCAATGGAAGTTCATTCGACAGATCGAATTTTTGCAAACAAACGAAAAAATATTCCAAAGGGATCTGAGCAGCTTTAACTTCAAAGAATTGGTTGATGGTCTGCTCGGCGTTTGGAGTCATGAGTTTCAGTCTGCAGAAGCGCTCCATTGCGCTCTGGTAAGTGGCGAAATCAGCGGGTTTCGATTGGAAACTAGAGAGCTCGGATTGCAGCTTACCCCATCGTAACTGATATTCCAAACATATTTCAATCAATTTCGAGAACTCGATTTTCAAATCGATCCGACTCTCCTTCATTTTCGTAATCAAGCTTCTAACATCCTCTTCCTTGACTTTATGTTTAAACTCTTCAATTAATTCAAGTCTTTTTTCTTCCAAGTTTTTGAGTATTAACTCAAGGTAGAATTCAGGGGGTTTATTATTTGGACTCTTATGCAGATCATGGAAAACTCGGGTGATATCCTTCTTCAGTTCCTTAATAGGGTTGTTTTCCGGCATCCCACTGATAGCTCGAGCAGCTTTAACCAGCTCCTTTGCCGCGTCCAAGTCAATTCTGATCTGTTTAGCTTCCTCCACTTCTTCAGGAGTTTTCTCCTGAGAATTTTCAAAGTTCGCTAGCCATCTCTCTACAATTTCGATTTTTTCTTTCTGGTTTCCTTCGAATAACTTTTTTGGTGCAGATTCATCGACTTTGTCGTTGTTTGAAGCCAAGCTTGAAGCTTGAAGCTTTTCGGTGGATTCTTTCTTTTTCTTCGCATTTTTCTTCTGAGAAGATTCAGACTTATCTTTTGGTTCAGGAGGCATCAAGTTCTTCATTTCTCGAGTTTGTCTTGGGTTTCTTTTATTTCTTGTCATCTGAATGGAAGATGTATCGTCTTCCATTCTTCCTGAAGATGCCTTCTCTTCTTCCATCACACTATCGTTTTGGATCTCCTCACTCTTCACCATAGGAACCGAATTATCAGAAACATTGTCAGCCGGGTGGCTTCTTTGATTCGTCTGTTCCGGTGTTTGAGTTCGAGGGACTGGGTGTATTGGTAAGTTTTGAGTGATAACTCCGCCGCGTTTCATGATGTTAAATTTCTGTGTCAGAGAAAGCACTTTTTCACAGAGTGTTTGAGCCACTTGGTTCACTTCCTGGCTGAGTGCTTGCATATATTCACGATCTCTCTCATCAAAAACGTTCTGAGGAGCCACAGTAGAGCGCAGCGTCAAGTACCATTCGATGAGTTCGCTGAGTTGTCGCGAATCCGAGATCTGTTTCACGTCTTTACATTGGCTGAGAAAAGTCGTCAGCTGCATGGAAAGCAGCTGCAGCGACTGAACCGACGCCTTTAGTTGAGCTGAGGATTCGCTTACAGAGACCAGCATTTGGTGCAACCAGAGCAAACTTTCCTCAGTCGACTTGACAGCTCGGAAAACTTCTCCTAAAGAAACCAAGAATCGACTAACGAATTGAGCGTTGTCTTCGCGGACATTGTCGCGCTTGAGAATGGTTGAAAAGGCAAACAGAGAGTCTATTGGCTCGATGTCATTATGAGGATGGTTGCAACGAGCACACAAGAGTCGCTCGGTGCAGTATTTCATTTTGCAAAAGGCTTCAGCCTTCTGATTATGTTGTCTGCATTTAAAGGTGACTTCAGATAATTTGTTGTTTGTCGAGATCATTTTTTATAGTACAAAGTATTTTTTGATTATTGTTAAAGTTAGATTTATTTGATTAATTTCTAACAAGTTTGAGACCTGAAAATAGCTTTATCGCGATTAATTGACAACTTTTTTTTTTCTTGGCTCAGAAGTGGTCGACAAAAAATTTTTCGGTTTAGTTTCTATTCTTCCTCTAAGCGTTTATTTCGCAGGCATTGATGACTATTGCAGGTGAATTTTCTCTTTGAGTCCAGTTTTACCGTTCTAAATAAGTTTCTATTTATTCCATTATAACCTAAAAGTCGTAAAAAAAAAGCCTTGACTCCAAATACAAGCGCATGGACTTGGTCTTTCCAATGATTTTCTTCTTAGTACTATCTAAATTCAGCTTGTTATGCTATTACTAGGATCATCCTTCAGCATTAAAAAACTGATGATGATGAGAAAGCATATTGTCTTCATGAAATAAGAAAAGAGGTCATCAATGTAGGCACTATGAGAGTGCTCAAGCTTTCGCTTCTTTTTAATTTTTTATAATGATCGTGCAACGACAGATTCTGTTGATAAGAGAAAACTCAATGAAATCTATTTTTTATGGCTCTATACCAAGGTTTTACTCCTACCCACTGTGATTATACGTGAAAGTTTCGGCAAATAAGGTGCAAAAACATTTTTTTTTACGATTGAGTGGAGAAATGATGAAAACATTAGAAACCTAACTATCTCTAATTATTGACCTAGCACCCAAAAGAAGTTACTGGGATGCCGAAAATGACGATTTCGAAGCAAAGAAAAATATTTTTTTCCTGCGTGGGTTTCTGGAAAATGGAATTGGCTATTGTATACTTACCGGAAATTAATTTCAGAAATTTAAATTTTGCATTGTCCTAATAGAATTTAATAAAGCCCACGTCTCAAAGCCCGAGATTTATCAGAAGGATTGTTCAAGCAGCAAATATTTTATCTAATTCCTTGACTGATCACAATGGCTGAACTGCTGTTGCTCTGATTTTGGTTTTCAGACGCCAATAAAAGTCTCTTTACCGAGATGAATCCCAAAGATTTCTACGAACTGGGTTTATTCGCACTACACTAAATTTTAAAACTCAGATATTTCCAAATCTAATGAAATCCATTACAACAGGTTGGGAAATGTCGCAGCAGTGCGATGCGCGTCACATTTCTCATTGAATTAGGCATTATCTTCTAATCAATCATCATTATAAATTTTTGGTATTGTCGCAACTCGCTGGTTTCCTCACTCATTCACGATCCAGAAAAAAATTTATCGTGCTAAAATTCACATTTTGTAAGACACGAACTGTTTGAATTCATAGTTATCTCCCAATTGCAGATGAAATAATTATGTATTAAAGAATTGTTAGGGCTTAGGCTTATGGACCCTCGTACAAGAAAAAAATATGACCGAAGTTTTTCAACGAGGGAAGAAGAATATCTGCAATGTCTACTGTTTTACTTTATGAGACAGAAGTTTCGAGATTTAACAAGAACCTCGTAAAAGTACTCGAGAGCATTTGCTCCTAATCTTTTTATCTGAACTTTGTTTCTAAAACTGCGAAGAATTTAATTAATCAAAATTTTGTTCCGATAGAAGGTAAGAATGAATTATCTAACGTTGAAAGTTAATTTTTTATGTTTTCTAAAGTCAAAGAATCTCAATTATAAATACGTTCCAGAGTATTCCAATTTTATTTAAATAAGTTAATTAATTTGTTTTTAAAGATCGCGAAGGTCTGAAAATAAAAAGTCATTGCCGTAAAATATTTGCAGAAAAAATTTTACTGCAAGAAGAAATTAGAGTCAACTAAATTGTTGAGAAGCAGGAGAAGTCTTACATTAAGAACCTTTTGCGCGTATTCGCAAGGATATTTGGTGATCTGCGATAGAGGCAACTACTGTGCAATAATTCAGAGTGTACCATTTTGGAATACCGCGCTTAATATTTTTTTTTTTGGATTTGCCATCTACATTTAAGGATTTCAGGCGACTATCATTAGTCCCATTTCAAACGTGGATTCTCAGAATACACATTGGTTTCCCTATCAAAGTGAATAGCAATCTTAGCTATGGCTAGTAAAGCTCATAGAGGTTGTTGCTCAATAGTTTTAGTATCGACTTAACACCTGCTGAGGGCCTCTCCAGTATAAAGGATACTGAATCCATCAACCTGTTCAACCTGGTGGGTGGACCTGGGTGATATCGAAAGCCTTTCTTCATATATTTTTTTCCTATGAAGGTCCCATTGGTTTATTGCTATCAAGAGGCTATTACTAAAGAGTAGCTACCCTAAAGAATAAGTCCAAGCTTGCTTTTTCCTTGCAGTTTGTCCCTGTATACCATCTTTATCAGTATTGCTTAGGGTGCCTCAGAGTTTCAAAAATATCTTTCATACCATTCTTTTTCATCGACAATCGAGCTTAAAATCTAAAGGTTAGAAACTAAGTTGCATTCCAACAGAAGAGAGACTGTTAGCTTCCATGGGTTAGTAGTATTATCGAAGAGAAATCTTGTTATTTTGATAGAATTATAGGATGGAAAAGATTTCGAATAGCATTTTCATTGCTTTTGCTTAGCTATCATAACTCTTTTCGTTAGGCCGATGGCAAGACATTTTTGAATACATCCTTCCTTTCGAAAAGTCGACTATCGTGGGAAGATAACGAACATTAAGAAGGGGCTGCATTTATTTTAGCGAACATGCCCGCTGAAATTTGATTTCCAGAACAATTATTAGAAACTCGAAGAAGAAATTTTACTGAAGCAACGCAGAACAAAATTTCCTTGGAAACATTTTGACCAAATCCTCCTTCTCACTCGACATTTAACAGCGGCACTCCCCTCTTTCAAGTAGAAACAATATAGGGTTTCAGCTCATGCGGATGTCCTGTCACAGCAACGTGACCTAGAATTACCGTTTGTTCTGTATCTCATAATCAGTGAATTTGTAGATAATGTTGAGACGGTTGCTGTCTTATAGAAGGTTCGTATGTAACTGAAGCCCTTTTACTCACTTCCCTGAAATTGTTATATAAATACCATCATTCCGAGCAATATCACCAGGAAATCCCATCTAAGATCTTATATTATATCTGCAATAGCAATGAGGTCTTCTTCATCAGAGTCCTACTCAAATTATCGCTTGGGTTTCAGTCGGATTCTTGATTTTTGAAAGAATAGCTTGAAGAATCTGAACCAATAAAATCATTTAATTTGCATTTCTTAATCATTTCTTAATCGGGTACTTGCATTATAAACCTGATTTGTCCGAAAATTATCCGTGAAGCGTAGCTAACAAACCTATTAAATAAAAATTTCAGAATACGCAACCTCTTTACCAGGAAAAATAAGCTTATGAACTTCTTTCTGGAATATAAAAATAAGCAATATGACAGCAAATATCACGGAAATTTGGACACGTACACGGCGCACATGATTTTTACGCATATGATACTCGGAATTGCAGCGTTGCCAATTGTTCCAATCAGTCAGTTTGTCGTCTTAAGCGAAATTACTGAGCTATCAACGAGAATCGCGAATGGAATAAAATGGATTTCGTTTTTTATATTGCTCTTCGTGTTGGGTCTCCTCGCAAGAACCTTCCGTTCAAAGTTAGCGAGATATCAAAGGAAAGTTAGATGGGCATTAGACCTATTTTATACAGCCCTATCAGCATATATGGTAATATTGTTTTGGGACGGCATTACTGGCCATGCAGCGTCTGGAACACAATATCTAATCGGATGGTGGCATTGTCTTATCTGCTATACTACCCTAAGTGTGATATCAAGATGGTATCTCAAGGCCGCAGCGTTCGTTATGATAGTGGGCAGGCTCACAATCGGACATTATTTGAATACGGGATCAATGTTTTCGATCATGGTGATGATTGAAATCATTGCGTTCCTTCTTTTGAACGCGTACTTTTACGAGCGAGACGAAAAGAAGCGATTCATCGAAAAACAGAAGCTCTCAGAGGAATCGCAGATCTTCAGAGAGATTCTTGATCATGCAACTCAAGGGATTATAATCTGCGATCTTCAAGGCGGAATTCAATTCAGGAACTGGGCACACGGGAAATATAGCTGGTGGAATGAAGAAAGTAGTCTCACCGGCAACTTCGATCAGATATTTGTAGAACAACAAAGGAATTTCACTGAATATCATTCAGAAATAGTAAGATCAAATTTGCCAATTAGTGAAACTAAAATTAAAATCTAGAATATTGAGACTGTGCCGGATCAAAAAGACCCTCAAGTGATTTGTTTATCTTCTATTATAGAGAAACTAGCTCAAAATCAAAGAGAAATCCCATCAAATTTTTCAGGTCAATCTGATCATCAAATGCAAAATTTGATGCTTGTGACGGGAAAGACAGTGGGCAGGGCTGAGAAGTCTGATTATCTGCTAGAAATTCGGATAATGCGGTTAGTTTATAGAGACAAACTGTCGCTCGCTCTCATCTTCACGGATATTACAGAGAGAAATCTCGTTGTCACTCTCCAAGATAACAACGACTATAAAAACCGGCTTCTTGCATCAGTTTCCCACGAGCTGAGAACACCTCTAAACGCGAGTCTTAACTTTATTCAAGCTGCAATCGAGGACAAGCAATTGCCGCCACACATCCGTGAAGAATACTTGATGCCATCGCTTACATCTAATCAAATTCTCCTTCATTTGATCAACGACATCCTAGATTTCTCTCAAATGTCAGCGAATAAACTACGACTTATTTATGAAACCTGCAACATCAAAAAGACTCTCAATGAATGCGTGAGTCTTATGAAACTCCAGGCAACTCGCAAGGGAATCGAGCTCGTCCTTAATGTGAATATTCAGACTCACAGTGCCAAGTTTACTACCGATCACAATAGAGTGAAGCAAATTCTCCTCAACTTACTAAGCAATGCTGTTAAATTTACTTTGCATGGGACAATTAACCTCAACGCAACTCTTCGCGATGATATGAATTATGGTAAGGTCCTTCAAATCGAAGTGAAAGACACAGGTATCGGCATCTCTGACGAAGGGAAGAAAAAATTGTTTAGGTCATTCGAAAAGATTGAGCTTGGTGAAAAAGCTTTTTTGAATTCCACTGGCGTTGGGTTAGGTTTGGTTATTTCTAATAACCTCGTCATGATGCTCGGGCCTGACGAGCAAGCGAATCCTATTAAAATTGAGTCTGAGGAAGATAAAGGCACTAAGTTTTCCTTCTGGATTGTGAATAAGCAGCCAAGTCATTACCAAAAGCATGAGATAACCAAGCGGTCTGAGGACTACGATAAAGAGATTGAGGAAATCCCAGATGGAGAGTTTTGGCGTTTAGAAACACAAAATAATCTCCTGATTACGAAGACGAATTCAACTGGACTCAATCTGGGGTCGATAAGAGTTGGTCCGAGCAAAATTAACGATATTAACTTTAAAAGTGTTCGGAGTTGTACATGCCCCACTTTTTTGATCGTTGATGATGATGTGTTTAATATTACTGCGCTCTCAACAATCCTCAAGCAGTTAGGACATAAATGCAGTATCGCGTATAATGGAAAGCAAGCAATTGAAAGAGTGCTTGAAAGAGAGAGTACGTCTTGTGGGCCTGATTGTAGACCATTCAAGCTTATTTTTATGGATTGCAGCATGCCGATTATGGATGGATATGAAGCCACGAAAAGACTGAAACAGTATATGGAGAACTCAGAAGTGAGGCAGATTCCTATCGTTGGTTGTACTGCGTTTGTCCAAGAAAAAGAAAAGCAAAGAGGATTGGCTGCGGGAATGGATGGATATTGCATAAAGCCAATAAACAGAGAAAAAATTAGTAATTTATTGGTACAATTCAGCCTTTAAGTGAAAATTTTATTGATTATGAATCTTGTGTTAATTGAGCATAGTTAATGAGCTCGGAAGGGATTGTATACAAAAAGAAACGTGAATATCCATTGAAATATGATCGAGTGATTGAAATAAAACATATCTTATCTGAGAGGCGAATTGTTTTGTGTTATATCGATATAGGCATGTGAGTTAATTATCAAAGATTTCTGAACAAAAAAAATAAAACGAAATAATCAATAAAGTTGCTCTTTATCAATTTGAAATGCCTGGTCTTGTCTAGACTTGATGTTAAATATATGCAGTATTATGCTTAATTTTAGCCTTATTACTCATGTATGATTCCTACCTAGAAAAATTAATGCAATAATTCCTTATGACCAAAAATTGCTCTCACCTCTTTTTTATAAAACTCGAAAGACACTAAAGAGATTAATGTATGCGGAACTTGACGGCTGGCAAACCCTGTGAACCCTTTGTACAGACCACGTATGCCTTCGATTCGCGCCGTCTTGACCATGCAGTCAAAAAGCCCATTATATTTCACACCATGTCCATGATCCCACTTCTGATTCAGCATCCTAGTGGCAAGACAATCTGTTGGATTGCAAAAAACAGGAATGGCTAAACCAGCGATGATAGCGCTGACACATTGTGTGAGCAATGAATCCGTAAAACCCAATTTTTTTGTCAAAATATTTTTATTCAAGTCATATATCGTCAGTTGCACTCCTGAAGTCCATGCGAGCGCGATTGGCCAAATATTTATCCCATGGAGAAAACCTCTAGGCCCCTCAGTTCGCCAAATACATCGAAAAGCATGAATAAGACCCTTGTAGTTATGTCTTGTCTCTTGATGTGGATGATCTGATTGTAGTCGAACTTTGACTAATGTGAAAGGAAGCGAGATAGCTGAACCAATGAAACCGGCGGCCATCCCCGTAGCAAGATTCAATGCAGAGGAGTTCTCTTTCAGAGATGTATGTCGCTTAAAGAATGTTTTGACCGATTCATAGCTACCTAATCTCGTTCCGTTCATTAATATATGATAACAGTAAGCTGCTGAGAGTCCTTTTTGTACTTTAAGGATTCCCTCGTATTTTGCGATTTTGTAAACGCAATCGAAGGAATTTTTGAAGAATACCTCGTATTTGCCTTGTGCCTTCAATTCGCCTTGAAGTTGCAATCTTACTTTGGCATGATCAAAGGGATTGCTAAAAGTGACGCCAGTGCAGCCAGCCAAGGCGCCGGAAAGCATGTTTAGTAAAATTTCATCTAAAACGAGGGCATTAATACGAAGGAATGTCTCAAATGTTTTTACCTTTCATTTTCTTGAGTCGTTTATAATTTCTATTTATTTTTGGCGGCTGCGTATTTAAAACCTAATTATGTGATTTTTTTGCAAGGATAAATTTTCTGGTAAGCGCTTGCCTTTGAAAAAAACAAAAAACTTCTTTTACTTTCTAATGTCAAATGGGAAGGAATTACTAACGTTGGCAGGCATTATCTTCCACATGTAAAAGATTTGAGCTTTGGTTATCATTATTTTTGTTTGATATCTTTTAAATATAGTTTTTCCAACATCAAATCGTGATAGAAGCTGTGTATGGTAGAAAAGCTGCATGTTATAATGATGCAGGACAAGAAAATTCAAATAGCCTTAGAAAATCTGCCTTGAAAAATTTTCAAATCAGACACTAAATTTCCATGTGATACCTATATATCTATTAAATGGCCTGGTTGAGGGAATTAATTAATGCCTAATCTCTTTGAGACCAAACAAAGCTCTTGTTTCCTTTTTGTAGAACTCAAAAGAGATCATAGAAACAATACAATGTGGTAATTGCCGGGCTGTAAATCCAGTGAACCCTTTGTATAAACCTCGGACCCCTTCTATGCGTGCTGTTTTGATCAAACAGTCTAAAAGCCCTCTGTATTTCTCTCCGTGGCCATGGTCCCATTTCTGATTCAACATTCTGGTTGCTAAGCAGTCTGTCGGATTACAAAATATAGGAATGGCGATAGCAGAAATTATTGCGCTCAGGATTTGCGTTGACAGTGAGTCGGCCATTCCCAAGTTTTTCATGAAAATATTCTTGGCAAAGTCATACGAAGTGAGTTGCACTCCTGATGTCCATGCAAGTGCAAATGGCCAAATATTTACTCCATGTATAAATCCTTTGGCACCTTCAGATCTCCAGATGTGTCGGAAAGCATCCCTTAGGCCTTTGTAATTATGCCTTGTTTCTTGGTAAGGGTGATCCGATTGTAGTCTGACTTTGACCAAAGTGAAAGGAATCGAGATGGCTGACCCGATGAAGCCGCCGGTCATCGCAGTGACAAGGTTTAAGAGAGAAGAATTCTCTTTGAGTGAGGTATGACGGTTAAAGAAGGTTTTAACAGATTCATATGAGCCGAGTCTGGTGCCATTACACAAGATGTGATAGCAGTAGGCTGCTGAAAGACCTCTTTGGACTTTGAAAATGCCTTCGTACCTTGCGACTTTGATAATGCAATCTAAAGAGTTTTTATAGAAAGCTTGATAGTTTCCTCTTGCTTTCAATTCTCCTTGAAGTTGTAGTCTGACTTTTGCGTGGTCGAAAGGATTGCTGAAAGTAACAGCTGTGCAGCCCGCCATTGCACCTGAGAGCATGTTGAGAAGGATTTCGTCTGAGTAAGGAAGAGTTATTCAAGAAAGTGCTAAAAATGTTTACCTCTCATTGCGTTGAGTCTTTTATTTGATGAACAATTGATATTTAAAATAATTTGGTCTTGAATGTTAATCTTGCATTTTACGGGGATAAAATTGGGTGCTATTGTGGAGGATGAATCGGCTCTTAGACCATCACTCTGAGGAAAATTGTAGAATAGATGTCCTGAGAAACTCATAAATTAGAAAGTATCATACTCAGGAAAGAAGAAGAAGACGTGTTGAGTGAGATAAATTGTAGGGTCAATTTTCTTCTAGAATTCGGGAGCTCTGTATCTAAATTCGCTACAGCAACGACCATCTTCATTTTACGATAAATTCAAATCACTTATTCGCTAACCATTAATGCTTTCTCTTTCGAGAGATTAACTCTTTGAAAGACTTCTGATGATACATAGAAATAAAAAAGTCTGTTGTATTTTTTCTCAGAAATGTTGCGTTTGAGGGTAATCGGATTCGATCTCTTTGTTTTCCATGCTCGATAAGTTGATATTCCACGTTTTCTACAATTCTGATAATCGAAATCACATATTGAATGTCGGCATTTCGTGAACGAAACAATTATATAATATTTTATTTCTCGAAATCAACTTCACAATTGTCATATTGCCATTAGTCAATGCAGTTGTTAGTAATTCAATCCACAAAGTATCAACAGTAGTAGCAATTATATAGATATATATAGTCATAAGTAAAATAAATATAAACAGTATTGATTGAAAATGATGATACACACGTAAATTATGGCATATTGTTTATTGACATCAAGTCAGACATTGTTTGGTATATATTATATGCAACAACATTCACTAAGTTACTATGCAGGCAAGTCAGTAATCTTTTGAAAAGGGAAGTTAAATATCAGATAACTTATCATCGGTTAAACCATCTACAGGCACTTCTTCCTTTCTGAACACTCTTTTTCAGGACTCTAGAAAACTCGAATTCACTCCATTCCCACGGGTAGGAAGCGCCAAATTAAGTTAATTAAACAAAGCAGACTACTCTTGCAGCAGTTTTGATTTACTGCTCTCTTCATTAAAAGTCCAATCTAATTCAAATCATCATCAGACTCACTTATAGAAGAAAGATCGTTTACTATCATAAGTATAATTATTCTCTTCCATCAAGCTCAAATCTTGGAACGAATCGATAGGTATCTCGGTAAATTCCTAAAAAAAGAAAGAAAGTTAAAGAAGTAATTCGAAAAAATTTTTACTGGATCGAAATTCGAAACATCTGTTTCTCTCTTCAGAACTGGAACAAAAGGCGCTCTGACTTCTTTTGAAAGCAGGCTATCCCATTCGAAACCGTCGAACCAAGGGTGATTCTTAATTTCTGATGCGCCTTCATAGCAGCTTCCGAGTCTCTGTTCGGGGTCTTTGACGAGTAGTTTCTGAAGGAGATCCTGGACAGAGAGACTCAAATAACGAGGGAAGAAGATTTCCTCGTTCCTGATCTTTGAAATGAGCTCCTCTCTATTTGGAGAGTAGAATGGAGGCTCTCCAGTCAGCATTTCATAGAGCAAGACACCTAGTCCATTGAAAATTATGAGCCTACCGAAGTCCTCTCATCTTAAACTTACCTAGAGTCCACCAATCAACGGTTTTATCGTACCCTTTACGCGATAATATTTCAGGCGCGAGATACTCAGGGGTACCACAAATGCTGTAGGTTTTTGCCTTATCGCCCATCCTTGTCTTAGAAAGGCCAAAATCCGTGATTCTGATATATCCGTCTCGATCTAGCAACACATTTTCTGGCTTCAGACTAGAACGTGAAAAATCAGTTAGAAAAGATTCAGACAAAAAATTTATTTAATCGATTGACGTCATAAAAAGAACATCTTAAGAAGATTTCTGAAAGCCAATATTACTCTCTATAGATGATTCCTTTCGAATGTAGATGCTCCAATGCCAATATGATCTGAGCGGCATAGAACTTAGTCCTGTAGCATACGTTCACGCATTAGAGAAGTTTGAAAGCAATCATCTTACTGTTCTTCCGAAAACCTTCCTCGCTTCTGAAGCAAATTGAAAAGCTCCCCTCCCGGGCAATATTCCAATACGAAATACAGTTTCCTGTCGTTTTGGAATGTATAGTAGAGCTTCACAATAAATGGATGATCAGCTTCGATCTAATCAGTAGGTTTTTAAAATCATTTTCAAAATTTTGAGCTTACGAGTATCTCCTTTTCGGATTGTACCTTTGATTGTTGGTTCCTTTTCTGGATGTAGCTCTTCTTCAGGACTTTCAATGCGTAGATCTGCTGGTTATCCTTCCTTCGCACAAGAATAACTTTTGCGTAAGTTCCTTTTCCCAGAACACAGAGGAGAAGAAAGTCATTGACGCTCACAGGAGCAGATTTTCTGTGCTTCATGGATGCTTTCGCAATAGTGGTGTTTCCAGGAGGTATTGAGCCATTTTCAAGTTCCATATACAGGTTTTTTTCAAAGATAAGTTTTTGGTACAAATATTGAAATTAAATTCCGAAAACAAATAAATGAACACAGAAAAATCGAAATTTCCCACTTAAGTGTCGGAATTCAAATAAAAATTCGCCTCTCAGAAAAGCTAGAAGGAAAGATGCAGACTCGGCTCTCGTCGATGCGTTTAGTTACCGCTGGTCGCTTGTTCGATAGAGATGTATTCCTCAGGTTCAAACATGCTTCTGATCAGGATTTGGGAGATAGTTGATGCGTATTTATTTTGAAATAACGTATTAAATCGGTAATTTGAATTCTGAAAAAACTTAATTTTGTGAGCGAGATATTAAAAGAGTAATATGTTCACACACCCTCTTTCTTTCAATTGTTGGGTATTGTAGTATGTGTATAGCACCGAATATTTGACCAAATTAACAAATCGTCGTGAAGGTTCTCAAAAGATTCTGTTTTAGCTTATATCTCTAACTTAAGAAGTTCCCAAGCGAGATTTTGATCTAACATAGAAATTTAGAGAATTCTCTGATGCTCAAGACTTCCGCTAATAGGGATTTATCTGTCGTGAAAATGTGAGTCTATAATGAGCGATGAAATGAGATCATCATTGACATATGTAAGAAATAGGCAATATATATATGTGTATATTTTTCTATAAAAATCAAGTCTGCTAAATGTTCTCCCTATTCTCTTAACTTCAGGAAAAGCACATCAAAGGAAGAAGAGGAAGAAAACTGCAAAACGGTTTTAATCAACCGAATCAATTTACGGTTTAATTTCAAAGAATCCTAAAACCGTCGCTTAAAAGCTCAGTTGCGAGAACACATCTTTTCCATAATTCTGAGCACCATTAGCTTTATAATCAAAAGGATTTGAATCAAACCAATCAGCTGGATTGGGTTTCTGTTGAGCTGGTTTATTAGCATTGAAACATGTAGACCATTTTGAAACCGTTGCATCCTCATCGAGAAGATTATTGTCTGTAACCATTAAGACCTTGTTAGGACGCGCATTTTCTTTAGAACTTGCGTCAGACTTCGAAGGCTGTTCCCACCAATCCTCAAATGCTCTTCTATTACCAGAATATTGAGTTTGGTTTGGTTCAATCTCACCGAATATCGTTGGTTTGTTTGTAATTGCGACTGGTGCTTCAAATTGTAGGAAGGTCTGCTCAACATGTTCCCATTTTTTCTTCACCTCTTTCGCATTTTCTGCCTGAACTTCAGATTTGCTCTTTTTAAAGCTGCCAAATCCAAAGTTTTGAGTTTCAAAGGAGCTTACTCCTTCCTTTTTTGGTGTTGTATTAGTATCTGCGGAATTCCCTGTTTGCTTTTTCCTTCTAAAATCTGGCCACTCGTTATCCTTTTGAGATAACCCAGGCAAGGCTTCCAAATCGTATTCTCCTTCTGCGTAGAGATCTTCGGCTTCTTTGAGCTCTACAGCATATTGAGTGGCCTTAAATTGGTTCATTACAATCTTTTTCCCTTCTTCCCAAAGTCCTCCAAGACCATTCGTCTTCTGGCTGTTCTGGTCGTTTGATTGAGTGCTTTGACCGCGGCTCAGATGAGGGGGCAAAGATTCATTTGAATATGAGAATGCTAGTTGATAAATCAAATTGTGGAGAGAAGAGGAGGCTCGACTGCTACCTTTTATTTTTTCTTTGAGTTTCTTTGCGTTTTCTCTCTCGAATTCAAGTTTTTGATCATCGGTCAAGAGTTTCACAAGAGCCTCAGCCCTTTCGCGAACTAAAATATAGTGGCATATTATTTTATAGCTTGAGTTAAGACAGTTTACCTAATTTTCCCTTATCAGTACCGTTTTCAAACCAGGAAAATTCAGCTAGTTGCTTTATCACATTGATTTCAAGCTTTCCTTCTGTGATGCATCTAGAAGCTCCGTTCTTCACTAAATAGTCGAGAAGAAGCAAAGTCTAACAAATTTTAAAGATATTTTGGATTCAAGATTAGCCAACTTCAGCTACCTTCTCAATGCTTTTGGTCGGTTGTCCTTGATAATTTAGCTTCTTCCAAACCGTCTGCATAATGATTCTATAGCTTTCACTAGAAAGATATTAGAAAAAGTTTTCGCTTTTGTTTATTCTGATGTACTCGTTGTAACTGTGGTCTGCTAGCTCTTGAAGCTGTGAACTTGGCACCTGCCAGGCCTGATCGTTGGTGGCCTCTTCAAGCATCTTTTCTAGAGGAGTTAATCCCTTTTTACTGAGATCGAAGAAATAAGTCCGTGAATAGAGGGAATAATGCCGATAATTACAATACTTCTGCTACTTTTTGAAACAGACTCATTGCGGATTGAGGTTGCGTGTTTGCTGATCTTTTATTATTGAAATAACGAAATTTTTTTGAAGATTTAGGCTAAGAAGATACCGTTAAATTTTCAAAATTTCGAGTTACTGTTTGAAGCATAAATGAAACAAAGAAAGAAAAAATTAAATGGCCGCCCTTTGTTTTTTTTTTTAAGATATGTGTCTAATAATGAAACGAGCAACAATCATTTCTTCTCTTCACTCAATATAGCGTATCTTCTATTTTAGAACTAGTTTGACTTTTCTCTACAATCTTTTAATGAAAAAAATCTCAACAATCATTCTAAACTTTCCATTATGTTACTCTATAAAGAATAAGTGGGTATTCTCTGAAATCAAAAAAGGGAGCTGTAGACATACCTAATCTATATCAATCAAAATTAATACTCTTTGTTCTCCCAGAAACGCAAATCACGAATTTTCATTCGATTTAGACAAGCAGAAATATTAACTTGAAGAATTTTCTCATTACCACAAGTGAAGAGCAATGATAAAATCATTTTTTAAACCCACTCTCACACTCTCATGAGAATAACCTGCTCCTATTAGCCACAATATATCATTTGAAACGATAGAATTTCCATAGTGAACCAATCGGATTCTATTTCCAAGATAATTAAATAAAAATCAAAGTAAATAGCTTTTTCAAAATCAAATGACTGAAGCTCTCGTCATCCATCTCTCTGACCTTGACAGTGATATTTCTCTCCCTCTTTCGCGGTTTTTGCTCATGCTTTTCCTGAAAAGATATTCAGTTCGAAGAGTTCTACGACTTCTTTTGTCTCGATACATCATCTAAATCGAGAGAGATTTTACAAGCTGACTATTACAATATAAAAGGAAACAAAAGGTAAAATTCAGACCATCGTTCCTCAACTTACTCGATCACTACAGAGACGTATCATTCGAAGATATCGCTCGTATCACTTTTCAATCATTTCTTTTATTCATTGCAATTCCCTCATCGAAAGGCTTTTACTGCGAAAATTACAAAGAAATTATCGACATTCTCGAGTTATTAAATGTGGCCAAGACTCGCATCGATGATTTCCTTGCCAAACGATATGTAATAACCGTCAAAGTTGTGTAATTTATCAGTATCATTTGGGTTAGTCTGCAAAGAGGCAAAATTATCCGAAAGAATTGATCGAGAAATTACTTTTCCACGACATTGAAAACAAGACCAGATCCATTTTCAACTCCATTATTAAACTTACATCTCGCTATGATAACGTGCTCAACAGTTTTGTCAATGAAGTTGAGCTTGCTCCAAAACTAGAAGAGCTACTCGGCACTCTGCAAAAATTACCTTTAGACGAGGGAGAGCCTAGCCGCGCACAAGACGACCGAGCAAAATTTGAAAAGGTTAATGAATTACAGCAGAGTAACAAAAATCTTTGTTCTTTTTCTCAATCGACTAAACAATCCCCTCAACTATAGAACTCAATGAGTTACAATCAGAAATCAATACTTTTAAGCAGTACATCAAATATGAGGACGCTGGTTCAGAGGAGAAAGAAAGCTATACAGAAAATAACATAATTAGACCTGCAAGTGGAAGCTATCTGGTATGAGCATCCTATAGAATTTACCTTATTACTGCGGTTCATTGGAAAATAGAAAAAGAATAACTATGTCACTGTGGATTCGGAACCAAATGAAGAAAAGACCGATAACTTGACTGGTCATGTCTGGGTATAAAAGCATCCCCGAATATACTTGCTATAAAACTTGATATGAATTAGCCGAAGAGTAGAATGCTTTTAGCGATCGTGTCAAAAATGTCCAAAGAAGGGTTGTTAAATCAGAATCAAAGAGGTACTTTGCTTAATTAATAAGGAAATTTACCTTTAATTTAAAAGGAGTGCTCAAGGATCTAATCATAGAAAATGATGAAAGTATCCTGCAATGCCTAAAGCAATATGAGATTGATGGTGATCGCAAGAATTTGTATAAAAGCTGCTTGGCTCTGGCCTCAATAGGCAAATAAAAAAAAAAATTACTAATTTTACACAGTCTATATTTTGATTTTTCAAGCTCAACCTCAAGCAACTGACGCAGCTGTGGCATAACACAACGCATGCTTATAGATAATACCTCAAATTACAAATTACAAACCAGATTAGATTAACTTTGATTATTTTCAGCACTTAATAAATCACCGCCTGCAACGACGAAAAATTTATTGGCAGTTCCTCTTATTGAAAGTGCGTTATAGGAATTAAATTGAGATCTGAAATTATATTCTAAAAAATCTTGAATCAAAGACTCCGTCTGTAAGAAATGTTTCTTCAATGCCGAAAAGAACATATGCAAATCCCGAAGTCATCGGAGGATTCTCTAGTATTCCCGTTTAGCGGTCTCAGATGCAGATTTATGCAGGAGAAGAAACTGGAATATCCCTCCAACTCACGCGTTCCATTTACGAAAATTCAACAATCATTAAAAGACATAAATGGGTCCTGCAACGATTTTAGAAAGCTCAAACTTCTCAGGAATATATTCTGGCTCTTGGTGCTCCTTCTAATAGGCGGCGTTATCACAGGTGGCGCCCTGATAAATACAGGACTTCAGAACAAAGCTTCGGAAGACGTCATAGATGACACTAGGGACATCGTTACGTTCTCGAATTGGAGGATTATTGCTGGAGCCATCATCGTAGGGGCTTCGCTTCTGGTTTTCTTTGTGGCCTTGATAATTATAATCAAATCGGTACGTAAATGCCGAATCATGTACGAAAAGGCAGTTTTTGAGAAGATCACTGAGTTGAATAGAGACCTGAAGGACCTTGAGATTCGATGGAAGATTGGAATGCACCTTAGATGGTTAGAGATAAGCTTCGATTACAAGAAGAAAGCTTTCGTTGACATGAAAATTGAAGATAACAGCAAAATACCTATGGGTAATGATTTCGATCCGACCAACATTCAACTGTCAGTCCTATAAGCGCCTTCGCGAGGACAGGTTCGGAGAATAGTATGTGTATTCAATAATTTCGATAGGAAACTCTATATTGAGCTCGTTGGCAATTTTTTTTTTCCAACTATGTTCCCAATTACTTATTCTGCACTAACATTGCAGAAACACTCTACATTTGTTCGTAACAAATAGGACTATTACATTTTTATGCTGAAATGCTCTTGAAATTTGATCAATGCATTTGATTGCTTGAAAATAAATTGTTTCCTGGTGCTTTTTTCTCTGTTTTTTTTTTTACCAAGAAAATGCTAAAGCGACAATGCTTCTTTCTATCTCATCGAGAACTATGCAAGCAGTTTCAAGAAAAGGGAATTTTGTGAATTAATTTCATTTGATTGAGCTTTGATTAAAAATTTAAGCAGACAGATACATGTGCCCATACATATGTTTTAATCTGACATTTTGATCAGATACTTTCCTTTGGACATATCTTGTTTGTATTTCTCGACGCATTCTCCAATTTGTTGAGCGTCAAATGATGTTGAACCGATTATCTGGGTCTGTCCGATTAATTCAAAATTATCCCTGACATACTCTAAGCAGCATTTCTTTTCTTCGGCTTGCATTCCTGCGATAAAATTAAACACCACATAGCCTTGGATAGAGAGCTCCTTGAATCTCATGTTTGTCGGATCGATCCCGCCGATAGGCTCTCCGCTTAAACTTCCAAAATTGAAGTACTTCGCTCCTTTAGGCAAACCATTCAACAGTGTTCCTGCAAAGGGACCAGCTATACAGTCATATAGCACTTTCACATTGTACTTGTTCAATAGTTCCGAGTATTTCTGAGGAAACTCTTTGTCTTCTGAAACTAAGATCCTGTCTTCTTGTTGACCCAGCTCAAGTAACTCAGCTACTTTTGATTGGGACCGTACAATGGAAATCAACGGCGTTTTCTCTTTGTTACTGATTTTTAAGAGGGTTTTAGCCAGATTGGAGTTGCCTGCCGTGATGGCAATTCCAGCGGATTTCAACAAATGGATGGCATTAAAATACATTCCATAGGCAGTTAGAGGATTAACCCAGCCGCAAGCAGCTTGATCCATATCGACGTCAGGATTTTCGTGAACGATCATATTATCTGCTTTCGTAACAACATATTCTGCCCAGCCGCCGCCGATTGCGTGAGAACTAACCCGCTTCCCGAGAAGTCGTTGCTTGTGGTGATGATTAGCATCGATGACGATTCCAGAGCATTCTGAGCCGGGAGTAAAAGGCAACTTTAGGCCAGGAACTTGGCCATCAATTCTCAATAAGTCAAGTGGATTGATCGGCGCTGCATGAACCTTAATCAAAGCTTCTCCGTGTTCCAGTTTGGGAACTGCGCGTTCAACGATCTCGAAGTCTCTCGATCGGAATTGTTTAACCACCAGAGCTTTTAATGATGTTGGAACTTTATGCATTTGATCGAAAGATTTATCGAAAATAAGAACAGAATTGATCACTCGAAATAATTGAAAGTTCCTTTAGAATGAGAGTGATCCATAAAGCACTGATTCTTTAAAAAAAAAACAGAAAACGGAATTTAAGTCGAATATGTTTAACAAACACTTTCCTCCTCAGGAATCATTCCAAAGATAAATACCTCTCGTTTTGTTTGAATAATGATCCAAGTGCTGCTTTCGCTCCTTTCACTTTCGTTGCTCAACTCTGTATACTCACTTTTTCGACTTACTTTCAGGTGCTTTCACAGGCGGTTGAAGTTTCAAGTTCTTCTATTTTTCTCAAGTTTCTTTGAGCTGTCAAATATTTCTGAGCTCGTACAAATAAAAAAAAATGAATATCAGAATTTTCCAAATTATTCCTAAAATCTAGAATTCTTTACTGAACGGCCTCCTTATTTTTGATTTCGTCGTTAAGAGGCCTGCAAAGCCTGTATAACAACAATTTTTATTTCTTATGAGAAAATTGGTGTTTGCTCTGTTGTTTGGCTTGTGTATCTTCAGCGCTGCTTGCGGAGATACCGATAATCTCGTTGACTACTTAGAACAAGGATTCGAACAAATCGCTCATGACTTTGGTGGCATTCAACTGCTGCGCGAAGCTCAAAACCACTCTGAGTCCGTCGTGTACTGGCCTCAGAACGGTTTCCTGTCAGAACCAAATCATTTATTAGATGTATACTCAACTATGCTACGCGGTGCCAAGGAGCCTGAAAGATATAACCTCTCTAGCATCATCACTTGCAACCCTGGTGCCAAATCTGATTATTTTAAGTTCATTCCACGCTACGTTGGTACTGTGAAACTGGGAGAAAACTTAAATCATACTTCGCCTTGCTTTGCTTCGAATACTGTCTCCCTCAGACAAGTGAGTGCAGATTCCGTAATCCTCGAACATAATGTTGACAGTCCTGCCGATTGGAGCTGCTCTGATACTTATTTCTATGCAACGACGCAGAATTATCATATCACCAGCTTATTCTTCCGTAGAACTCATAAGATAACATTTGAAGGCCTTACAGACTATCAATTGAAGGAAATTCAAAGGACAGGCATTCAGATCTTCAGAGTCTGTGACTCTCTTGCGAATATCTTTCCTGATATTTTCAAGACCCTCTTATTGTTTGCTGGAGGCTTTTCAACCAATCCTGATCTGCCGTTCATAGGGTCTCATCCGCCATTCTGGATGGAAGCAGCAAATATTGATTTTATTAAGCAAGCGACCGGGTATGAATGGAAAAAGCGCGCTAATTCGACCAGGATAAACCTCGATCCAAAATACATTCACTCCGGAGATTTTATCGCTATTACGCGTTTTGATGGGCTCGATCAGCTGATTGAGTGGGGCACAGGCAGTCATGCTGGCCATTCCGCAGTTGCGTTCTGGATCGGAGATGAACTTCATATTCTAGAGAGTCAGGCCGGTTGGTATTGGCCTCAGAAAAATATTCAAAGAACTCCTTATAAGCAATGGTTAGAGTGGGCTGACAATGCTGGTTATCAAGTGACCATCCTCCCTCTTAAGCCTGAAATTCGCCAAAAGTTTAACACAACGAAAGCGTATGAATGGTTCCAAAGGGTCGAAGGGGTTCCCTATGGCTTCCATAATTTCTTGTTCGGTTGGATTGATACCGAAGATGCGTCCTACCCGCCACTCCTGAGTGCTGAGATTATAGCTCCTGTGTTTTCTATCATGGAAAATTACGTCCCTGGTGTCGGGGACATCTTCAACGAAGCTATCAATATGAGACTTGGCACAAAGAATTTATCGATTCCTGAGCTTGCTGAAGTAATTGATCAGAGGAATCTGACATGGGCGAAAGTTTTTGCAATGCCGGAGCAAGATAGTTGGAAGTATAGCGACGGCCCCGATATGGTCTGCAGTGCGTTTGTTGTCGCGCTTTGGAAAGCAGGAGGGCTATTTGGTGATATGGAGATTCAAGCAACCGAGTTTACCCCAAGAGACGCTTACTCTCTGACGTTTATCGATCCAAATCCAGTTTTGCCGCAAGCGTGCAAAGACAATGATCCCAATGCTCAGTTCTGTCAGATAATGGGAAAGTACAAAATGGAATTCCCTCAACTATCGACTGTTGATCCTTATCCTCACATGAACGAAAGATGCCCGAGCCAACCTCAGAATAACTATTACCGACCACCAGGGTGCTAAAATAAGTTTGTAACTTTGTTGCTTTGATATATATAAGCGAAAGCAATTATTGAAAAAAATATGAATAAATAAGAACTTATTGAAACATTAATTATCATTCTCATTTAATCCCTAAGAGCTAATTTTCTTCCAGGATTCCAAGTCATTTGTTTTATATTCAAGAATATTTTGATTAAGTGAACATTATAACAGATTCAATAATATTATTCTCATGATGGCAGAACTGAATACAAATCTCTCTCTTTTTAATCATTCTAATTCCACCATATCTAAATATTGCTCTCTGAATGGTCAGACCTTTAGAATTTTCTTTTTTAAGCATACTCTGAGATTTTGAAAACTCAATATAATACAATGAGCATCTCGTATTCAAATTTTTCTACAAAAAAAAGAAAATTGTATAAACAAGAGAAATTCCTCAAAATTTAAGATTATCGTTCAATTTCCTTCAGCAACTGCCGATTGCTGTCAAATAAATCCAAGTAAATACAGCTTTCTACCAGTACAAGTCGATTTCTATTTATGCCATGCATAAGTTCTAGTTGGCTACTTCTGAGGGGCATTTAACTTGGACAAGTAGCCAGCGAGCTCCGATTTCATGTTATCTTTTAGATATTTGAATCGGACCTTCATTAGTCTGAGCCTGAGTCTGAGATCGTCTACTAACTCTTGGAGATCTACGTCCTCGCTGTTATTTTCGTCACCCATATCTCCGGTAAAATTATAATTATTTCTCTCCTGTATCATCGGAAGATCAATACTCTTATCTAAGTATTCATGTTCATCATCACTATGCACTAGTCCGTGGTCTTCCTCATCTTCCTCTTCGTCATTCTCATGAGCAATCCATTCGTCTTTGTTCACAACGTTTCCTTTAGCAATTCCTTGATGTTCCGAATGCAAATTTTGCCCTAAGGCTTTCCTCAAGACATCGAAATTCGATTTTCGTTGTTGAAACATGCTTGGACGCATGGTTTTTGATTTTCCTGGAGAAAGGGCTTTATCTCGATTATAAATATAAGACACCTTGCGTTCTCCTTTTCTTGGCCGCTGCAGCCTCCGGGTCGTTGACATCGAAAATTGCGTTGTGGGGGTTGGATCATGATGGTGCGAAGAAATTGAGTCATTCTGCTGCTCCTCGACGGTCTGGAATGACTCTCTAATAACTGATTCTTCAGGCTCAAGTTTTATCGTCTTGATTTGAGCCTCAGTTTTTTCGTTTTCTTGGTAGGTCGATGTCCAACCCAAGTCAAGCCTTCCCACCGTGTTATCATCAAAGCTAGCAAAGGAGAGCCTTTCCGGGATACTCACAGGTTCGTCTCCAATGGGTCCATTTTTCTCTTCAGGCACAACGTCGTCGGCCTGACTTGCAGCTCCTCCTGAAGAGTAATTTATATGAGGTCCCATAAAGCTGATATTGATCTCCATTGTTATATCTTCTGTGGGGTTTTGGCGCTCAGTAATTGTTTCTTGAAACGTATGCCCTTTAATAGGAGTGATAGGGGAAGTGTTCAGTCCGAAGGCTGAACTATCAAGGACTGTTCTGTTTAAATCATTTCTCTGAAGATCGGTAAGAGCTAATTCTTGGCCAACTGGCAGTTTTAGTATTGAATCTTCGATTTCTTGCTGCGCATCCTCTTTTTCAGTCAGGTCAACCGCGCCGCTATCCCTTCGGGAACTCATCTTGGCGAATCTACTCATCGTTGGAAGCGTTTTTCCTCTGGTCCGAGCGATTTCTATCGATAGTTGACTTTGGTTGGGATCAGTTTGACTACTGTCATACTCTGAACTATCTCCTTGACTAGAAAAATTTTGAGATCCACTATCAATACTGAAACTAGGTAATTGTAAGGGCCTCTTTGACGATGAAACGGTTGATTTTCTTTTCGGTCTCAGTGCGCCAGCCAAAGCTCCAAAAATGGTTGTCCTTCGCTTATTCGTCAAGCTTCTCGCTCGCCTAACGAGTAGATCGGTCCTAAACTTCACAATTTTCTCGTACAACTGTTCGGCATCAATCCTCTCTTTGTTTATTATTTTCGCTAGATTACTCGTGGAAATAAAATATCCATTAGTAAACGGTGCAATAGACTGTATAGTAACACCGAGTCTCTCAGATTTGATACATTCTTCCCCAAATATCGTTTTTCCTGAATACACATCCCCATGCGACCCTTGCTCCCCTCCTTCTTCCTCTTGGTTCATTATTATCTTCCCTCTTTGTATTAAATACAACCCATCAGATTGATTTCCTTTGAAAAAAATTATAGTGTTTGGTAAAAAATGCTTGTGCTCAAGCGAACTCAATATCTCCAGCACCGCTTGAGGACTCAAATCCTGGAAAATACACGAAAATTGACGTAGTAACCTTTTGAACAGAATTTCTAACAATCTGTTCTTCAAATACGGAGGCAGCTTTGCAATGTGCTTCGAGTTTTTTATCTGATCATCTTTGCTTTTTTCAAGGTGGTTAACTTGAAGATCGCGTTTTACATCCTCCGATAGCGGGAGTACTTTACAACTGAATCTCTCTACTCTTCTCACAAGGTTTTTCAATCTCCGCATTTCTAAGCGATCGCTTCCATGCTGTCGTGAAAGGATTTTGAAGTCCAGCAGAAGCGACTGTGTGATTTGGACAAAACTCATAATCGCAAAAAACAAGAGAAGGATAAACGAAAAAAGGTCCGAGGTACTGTTCGAATCATCATATAGACTGGTTAATCCAACGCCTGTCATTGTCGCGATTATGAAAAGCGCTCCATTCAAATAAACTATCGGCAGAGATTCGTCACCATATTCCGAAAAAATTGAACGCCCGTTTCGAATCGTCAAAAAACTTAGCATACAAATCCCAAGATGGATCAGAACTAAAATATCCAGAGCCCTGCACACCACTGCTGCGAACAAATTGACCAAATACTTTCTGTTATACGTCGGCGCTTTATTATCACGTATCCAATCAAACAGGTTTTTTATCTTGTTTCTGAGTACAAGCCAATAAAACGCCTTCGGCGCTTTCACAATCAGCAAATTAAATGATATCAAATAGAACGGTATAATTGCTGTGAGATCGATTAAGAAATAGCTTTTTAAGTACCGTTTTGCAATACTCCGCAGGTTTGTAATGAGCCTGAAATTCTTCGTAGGGTACGCTGTGAGAAACTTCAAAATAATATCTACAAAAAGCACGCAATCCAGTATTGTGATGGAAATGATGAAAAGACTTGAACTTCCGTTGTAGATGTTTATACCGAATCCCAAAACATATAATGATAGGAAGCTTTCAAAGAGACTGATGCTCGCGATTACGATATCCCAAACAAACTTCCAAGGCGCATGAGGGTCAATCGGGATCCTGCGTGGCTGAACCGAAGCAATCACGGCGTCTGGGTTTGAACTGACTCCTTTCATGGTACTATTCATTTTGTCATCGAGAAGACTGTCTGTCTTCCTTCTAAATCTGATACTTAGTAATACCCTACTGCGGACTCTTTTCCAGTTCTTCCGGGCTCTCGTGCTCTGCTTTTCGGACAACTGAATAGAAGGCTTTGATTCCCGAATCTCGATATCTAGACCAGCTAGTGAAGGATCACGCTTCGTCTTCCCTGAATAAGTAGGCTCCCTGTTTGTTGTTCTCAGCCCATCGTCGATTTCAGTGCCGGGGATTTTTTGGCTGACCTCTATCAACTCTTGAATTTGAATTGTATCAAAAATGGCACTTGGTCCCAAATAACTGGTTCGTTTATTTTGCTCTGTAGTGACAAAGCCCTCAGTAGTGTTCCGAAAGCTCGGTAAATTAAAGATTTGTGGATCATCTTGCGTTTGAAGTTGAGTATTGAATGGTTCCGTTGTCATTAAATTAGAACCAGATCGTTTTTAATTTCCCACATAGTAAATAAAAAAAAAAAACTTATTAACGCAGTTTTGGATGAGGATTTGTATTAAAAAAAACATAGAATTAGCAGCAAAGCTGCCGGATCTGGAAAGGTGAAATTAGTATCTGAATAGAGAACTGTTTTGTTTTTGAGTCGATTTGATTTTCTAACAATTTCTCCAATTTAAGTGTAGCGTCATTATTTATCTTCCTACTTTCTAATCAGAGCCTCTTTTAAAATATAAAATATTTAATAGTTGAGAAAGACCCGTTTTAAATGAACAGTATTGATGAAAAATGAAATTTCATCGGCATTTTATCAAATCCCCTTTCTTTATCTCATTTGTATTAAATGATGCTGACTCTATGTGCCTCTGCACTTTAGTATTGACTACAAGTTTTAGATACGATCCTCCAAATCAATGAACGATAGAAGTGTTATACTATTTCTATTCCATAAAAGAAACAATTTAGATCAATTTTTTTAAAATTATATGATGTATCGAGAAGATACCGACTCCTTCTTGGCCCATACTCTCGCTGTTTAGTTATTTTCATTACATAATATCTATCATAGGTAGATTCTTTTCACCCACTAATATTACAAGAGAAAACCCCAAAATTTTGGATTTGATTTACTTTTGAGAAAATATTTGACAGAAACGAGAAAGCTACTAAATGTAAAAAAGAATTTAGAAATTAATATGAAACTTAATTATTTTTGCATCACCTCTCTTATAAAATTCGAAATATCTTACTAAAACCAAAAAAAAAGTTTACTTTCAGGCGTCGTTATTAGAAAACCCAAAAAGCTAATCAATCATATACCTGTTCATTGTAAGGACAAACCAGACCCCCAATCGGTATGCGGGGTTGTTTTCCCTTAGCAATGCTGGATTATTACCGAAGTTTGTTGAGCTGATTCTGCAGATCTTCTAGTCCCAAGCGATTTTGCGGATTCCATCTTAACGTTTTCTTCAGAATCTCCTTGACTGACGTTTTTATGCTGAGCTCATGAATAATTTCTGAAATCCCTCTTTCAAACGAGGATTCTTCAGTTCGATCAAGCTCCTCAATCTTCAGAATATCCGCCCACAACAACCGCAACAAAATCATTCCTAACGAAAAAACTTCTCCTTTAGTTCCATTTCCTTCCCCTCTAGACCCACCAACCAGCTCAGGAGCACAATAAACCCTATCCTTTGGTCCTTCTAACGTCGTTTTCATTCTGTCTAACTCAAGGATATGCCACGACATCCCCCAGTCACAGAGCTTAAAACTCCCACTGGTTTCAACAATATTCGAAGACTTTATATTCTTGTGATAGATTCCACACTCCTGAGCGTAGAGTATACATCCCACAAGCTCTTTTACGATACTGATAGCTCTTTCTGGCTTCATTGTGTGGGAATTCTCATCACCGTCAAGGACGGCTTCTAAATTCCTCCCAAGAGGAGTTCCATAACCGATTTCAAGTTTATCACTATCAAAGATCAAGTCCTTGATTTGCATAACGTTTTTATGATTCTGAAGTTTCATCATCGACATTACTGCAGAGCACGCTCTATCATACAGCTCTGCCGTTGGAAAGCTAATGACTTTGATTGCGAGATTTTCACCAGTTGTCTTGTCTCTCGCTGAGTATAGGCGAGAGGTTGGCATGTGTTGTTTCTCATGAGAGCGGTTCGAGATGATCTGTGTTGAGACCAGCTGATAGCTCTTATAATTTTCCTGAAGCCACACATTCGCTCGAGAAAATTTGGAAGACTTTGTGCTTCTGCTTCCACGGGTTTCGAGATCTGCCAAGGTAGAGAAGCTTTCTTCGACTGCCTTCGTTTGCATTAGCGTCAGGGATTTCAAGCTCGATTGCCTTTGCATCCCACAGAACTCAGATACAGTCCTCAATTGACTGACTTTCTCCTGAACATTCATCGTTGCACTCTCAAGAGGATCTTTTCCGTTCAACATCGCAAGAGGAGAAGCAATTTCCTTATTCGAAAATAGCTCGACCATTTTGGAAGTATGCTCTTGTGCCGTTATCTTCTGCGTAAAGAACAATTGGAAGTCATTATACATGTACTCTGCCTCCTTGAGCAAGAAATGAAGTTCCTCCAACAGCACAGGTGTGTCATTTTCGGGAATGAACTTGGCTTCTCCAGCGAGTTGTTGGAGCTCCTGTTGCAAGGCGTGTATTCTCGAGTATTTCCCAGTCAAAGAGACGAGCTGAATTGAGGACGGCTTCTTTTTAAAGGAAAGATAGTCTTCCTTTAGCATTATGATATATTTCATAAGTTCTTCTAGTTTCTCCTTGATGTATTTTAATTTTGTGTTGGAAAGCGTCAGTTGCCCCAAAATCGCTCTACAATCGACGTGTTTCAGTCTATTCCAATCAATTATTTTGTAGAAGTAGTAGTCTTTAGGAAACTCGACTTGATAAACAAGTGTTAGTGTGTTGTACAGTTGTCGAAAGCTGTTAACTTTGGCTCCTTCCGGGACAAGTTCAGTCAAATTTCCATAGTTTGCGCCCCAAAAATTCACCATTTCAAGCAAGAGCCTCATATAATTTAATCCTAACACGCCGAGAGCTTCATTCTGCTTTTCTGTGAAAAAAGTTCGGCCACGAGAGGAAACAGGGAGCTCCCTGTCAAAAAGACATTGCTGCTGCAGTGTGTCCAAAAGCTGCTTATTCCCAGAGATCAGCCTCAAAAAACCTGTATCCGAGCTCTGGCGCTCAGTGGCTAATTTCAAATAAAACAGAGCTTGAAAACGCGCGATTGGCAGGATCAACTCATTCGAAATTGCGGTGTATAAGACATCAATGAAAATTGCTGGGTGGGTCTCTTTAGCTTCCTCGAGCTGCTTCAGGATAGTATCACTGGTCTGAGCAAACACCTCTGGGTCGGCTAAGGACTTGCAAACCCTTTTTTTATATGTGTCAACGTCATCTGCTGAATCTGTCGTCCGGGAAGAATAACTTGACACTGAAATCTGCCTGGAGTGAAGCTTTCCTTTAGAAAAGTAAGTCGTTAGAAGAAAAAGGGACATTACTGGGGTGAGTTAGGTTTTGAGGTGACAGCATGTTAATCTTGTAAAATTTAATAAATGATCGAATTGATCCAAAAAAGGGAGCTCAGTTTTTATGAACTTCGAACTAACGCAATCTAAGATTCAGAAGCCTCACTGAAAGCTTTCATGTTTTAAATTTTCTGAACTTTTAAATGGCTACAATTTAGATTCTAAAAAATATACGAACAATCTTCTAATTGAGAACTTTAGATCACTTAATTTCTTAATTAACTTCGAAATAAACGCATTCAAAGAACCGCAATTTCAATTTTAGTTTGTCAAAGTAAGACGTTGCCTCTCGATTCGATTATTTAGTCGTATAGATTTATATTATATAAATTTCTACCCTTTTCTTTCATGTAACTCGAAACATTGTTTTTTCAGACAAATTAAGCATATGAAGCGAACTTTTCATACTTGGAGAAGTTTCTCTTAAGCAAATCTTCCAAATTACCCAACAATCTCTTGAAGCTGAACCGATCCAAATAGACAAGACTCAAATCAGTCTGTTAATTCATTAAAGTTAGTATTTTTTGCAAGAAATGAGGTATTACGGTGGCAATAATGCTCGCCTGACGAGGGATATCTTTCAAAAGCGCGAGTTCCCCGAAGTAGTCGCCAGGACCGTACTCATAAACAACTTGAGACTCACTACCTATAGAATTGTTTTTTGGTTTAGTTTTAGCATAGAGGACGATTGCATTACCTTTCTCAATCACTTTCTTTGCAACGGCTTGGCCTTCTTCAACAAAGAAAAATGTGTTTCCGGTGTCATTCTAATTTCCACACATAAGCATTACGAATTCGTTTTAACCGTTTACCTCATTGAAAACTGTTTCACCTGCCTTGAGCTTCATTGTTTTGAGGGCATCCGCAATTTTAGAGCGCTCGTAGGCGTCCATTGTAGACAGTACATCTATTTTTGAGAGGAACTCTTCGTACCTTTCTCTTTTACGTACAGCTGCATCTTTTACAATGTGGTTAAATGTTTCACGATCGAGACAGAAAAGCACAGAATCCTCCTTCGCTCTGATGGTAGCTGCTCTTGGAGCATTGTATAATAAAGCCAGCTCCCCGAAAGATTCTCCAGGCTGGTAGGTCTTGAGGTACTTCTCATCTTCGTCCTTTTTGAACCTTCTAAAGCAGTCCAAAGCGCCAGAGTCAACGAGGTAGAGACTAGCGCCATCCTCGCCTTGTTGAATGACAGTGTCTCCAGTTTTGAAATTCATTTCTTCCATAGCGTCAATAACAATGTCCTGCTCCTTCTCATCGATAGCTGAGAACATAAAAGCTTGAGAGAGACGCAATCTGATTCTTTCTTTCTGAGCCTCTGTCTTCGGGATTACCTTTGGCTTAAAATCGCTTTTCTTGTTATAAATTCCATAGGCTTCAGAGCTAACAGCGAATCGAGTGCCTCGCTGCTTGTTCTTGTTTTGGAGCTTTTCTGGAAGATTGTCAACATAATCTTCCTCTTCTTCTTCCTCATCGTCTTCAGACTCAGAGTGTTGAACTTCTTCATCATCGTTCTAATTTTGAAATAACCGTATGAGATGAGAATGAGATTGTATGAGGAAAAAAGTAAAAAAGGAGAATATGATTGACATACCTTAGTTGGGCTTTTGTTCTCGTGACCGTTTTGGTTCTGATCGTGATGACCTTGAGTGAATTGAGCTAAGAAATAAGGCTTTGATGGAATAATTGAGATGGTGCAGATGATTACCTTTGTTTTCTTGGATCCAAGTTCGCATAAAATCCAGCTGTTAATGAATAATTGTGAAAATTCTAAACGATAGAATAGAAATACCACATCATCGGGTTGCTTCACTACACAATCAACGACCAGCTTGTGGAGGATAGGGTTCACGTTCTGCTTAAGCCATTCGTATTTTTCTTTTTCTCCGCTCATTTAGCCAGAAGGAATCAGATTTTAATTGAGTATTTGCAATGAGCTTTAGATCTAAATAATTATTTTTACGTTGCAATTTTCAACTACAAATTTCATAATAAGAATTTTTCTCAATTCGCAAAGAGACATCAAATGATGAATTCATGAAATTGGATAGATATGATTCCAGGAGGTATATAAGCTGATATACAATGAAATTTGCGATTTATGGCCTGGCAAAACCAAAAAGCTTTTATACAATCGTCTAACTGTTTGAGTTTGTATATACTGAATGATTAATATAATAGGTCTTTATTCAATGCAGGTGTCTCATTTAAACAATACTATTACCTCCTGATGATAATGCATTTTTTCTAGTTGATTTTAAGCGAGGAAAATTAGCAAAGGCATTTTCTATTGTTGCTCATGAAAGTGTCGCATCACAAGGATGTTAACATAAAACCTGTGCCTTAAGAAATTTAAAAATGCTCAACAAGAAAAACAAAGAAGACAAAATCAAATGCGATATCCATTGTACGAGAACAGTGAAAGATCTTGTCATCTCATTGAGGAAATACAAAGGCATTCAGCAAAGAATCTCATTCAAAACTTAGATTTTCTCATCTTCTCCATCATCTCCTCCGAATTCTTTCTGAACACGCTCAAGCTTTGCTGCAAATTCTTCATTACTAATCCGTCCTTCGGCTAATTCCTGATTCAATTGCTTTAGCTCTTGCCGTATTCTTGCGAAAAACTTTTCATCTTTACTTTTCACCTCATCTTGCATCGCTATTGATTTCCAATTAAGTAAATAAATCACAAAATTATATTACGGATGCTATCGACTCTGAGATCATCCTCTCTCGGATCGATTGGCAAATTAAACTTCTTCTGGTTGAGTCCAAGGAACTCAGGAGGAGTCTGATAGGTACCATCCTAAATATTTTAAAAGGCAAGTTAATTAGACACAGCTTTCATGAATCTCTCTTACCGTATTGATACTCTCGAATCTGAATGGTTTTCTCTTTTTCACGATTATCGTCAGCATTTTTTCCAACACAAGACCAAGCTGAGAAAGGTGGTACTCGATATCGACGTCTGCGTTCTTCTTCTCATCTTTAAATTTAATTGTTCGCTTTCCTCGTGAAACTTGATACACCATTCTTCCAACAATAATCAGAATGTCAGACAAGAATTTCGTGGTTTTTCCAAACTAAATCAGTGTCATTTCATTAAAAGCAAAACTATTTTTTACGTTTTCCTCGAGCACTTCAAGCTCTTCTTTCGTTTTACCGAGCTCTTGAGTGATTTCAACGTACTCGGTGTCTTCACCATAAATTTTCAGCTTTTCTTGCTCTTGCTCCTCAGGATTGACCTTCCTTTTCACAGGACTATCCAATCCATTCATTTTGATGAATTTCAAGTCTTCCAATTTTTTCTTAGATTCCTCCTATGGAAGGTTAGGCCACTTAAATCGCTAATGATTTACGTATTTTCTGATCAACTCATCGATTTCTTCTTCGCTTTCCTTCTTCGAATTGCATAACTCATCGTATTTCTCACTAGCACATCGTCAGTTAGGAAATCCGATCAACTTTTATAATTTTTATTACGTTAATTGCTCATAATATCCGATGAGTCCTTGGACATTTGGAACATGTGCTATCTTCCTAAGTTTATTGAAAATGGTTTCTTGCTCGATTAACTGAGCCTCTCTTTCCTCTTTGATCCTTGCTTCATCGCTAAACTCTAAAAGAATCAAATCATGCTTAAACGACTCCACCTTAAGATTCATTTATACTCTTATCCCGGTCTGCTCTCTCACGAGCTTGTGTCTGCATCCGGTCGTTTTCAAGTCTCTGTCTTTCCAGCTCTTTCTTCTCTTCTTCATGCTTTTTGATCTCTCTCAAAGCGATCTTATCTTCAAAGAAAGAGACCTCGTCCTCGAGCATAGACTCAAATAGCGGATCCATATTCTTATCAATATTTTTATGGTATTTTTCTGCCTTGTTCGCCTACAGGAATGCAATTAACCTCCATTAAAAAACCTAGTCTTCTACCTTCTCCAACGCCGATGGCAGCCACTTGCTATGGATATTATTATATCGCGTCACAAGAGAATGCAGCTCAGTATTCGCATGATTAATGTCTTCTTCTTTCCTTATGCTTCGTTTTTTCTGCTTTAGCAGATCTGCCTTCGTCCTTTCACGAATATGCTCCAATGACTCACATTTGGACTCTGCAGAAGACAGGTTCATCTTCGCAGCCTTCAACTCCTCCTTTCTTATTGCCAATAGTGCTTCTAGATTCGAATTATCGTCCAATTTTTTCGTCAAAGTATCGTCAACTTGCTGGAGTTCCGCAATTCGCTTTTCCAGCACTTTGAGCTCGTAGACCTTTGAGTTAAAATCTTTCTTTTTGCCTTCTAATTTACTCTAACGAAAGAAACCGATATAAACGAAAAAACTTTTTGAAGGTATTTCAAACCTCTTCTTGCTCTATCTGCTTCGTGAACACTTTATTCTTCTCGAGATACCTAATCCGCTTGTTGATGACATCCTCGGTCTTTGTTTTATAAAGTTCATCATATTTTCTAAAGGTTAGCATTAGAGCGGCTGCCAGTTGTAAAATTAGCTACTCAACAATATTCTTCTCGTAGGCTCTTAAGAAAATATCATCTTCATGCTCTGGTTTTTCGTCAAAGGGATTTTCTTTCTTTGGGTCTTTTCCCATATCCTTGAAAGCATTTTCGCTCCGTAATTTTCTTTCTTTCTCCTCCTTCTTCATCTCTTCCATGTATTTGCTGATTTCTCTCAATCGCCCGACAGACTTTTCTCTATAAAATGAATTCTGCGTTTTCGAGATGTCGCCATTTTTGCCGTCGTCTTTCTTGAGAATGCTGCTGCTCTTTAGGAGAGAGTAAGAAGACGGAAGAATAGCTAACTGTGGTACCTTAATCGCACCTTGAGAAGTTGAAGCTCGGAGAGTATTGGATTTATTGGGATTCGATTGCATTCGCTTTGATTTTGAGGTGAGATCCGCCAATGTGGGAACATTTTTAGATTTTGTGGTTTCATTGCGGTTGTCATCGATTTTTGGGAGGAAACTTTGCTTTTGGACTGGAGGTTCCTGCTGAGAGCTGATTTGGCTTTTGTTTATTGGCTGAGATTTGAGTTGTCCTTCGACGTCGGTACCTGTAAGGAAAGTTGCCATTGTTTCAGTGATTTGATTTCTTAAAAAACTGCTTGTTTATCGAATTAAACTAACAATATCTCGTTTGCAACTTTCAATCTGTAACTTCTTTAATTAATTTTATCCGAATGAATGATACCTGTTGCAATCTTTGATTTCTGGAATGCGCAGTTAGTGCTAGCCAAATTGTTACGTGAAAGGAACGAGTAATATACTCTTAATAATTTCTAATAATTCTTGAGCGAAGGCTAACGTTTCCAGTGTTTTCTTTCATCCCCAAAAAATCTCTTTCCGTTGAGAAACTAAAGACTGCTGTTAACTGTACGATTATCTAAAGCAATCAACAGAGATATTATAATTGACTGCAAGAAGAAAGTTTTATCAATTTTGTTTTTTAGAAAGTAGAAGCCTTTAGATGGCTTCGAGCCGAAAGGAAGGTATCATTCAATTCAAGATATTTGAGAAAAAATTATCTAATTAACAATACTACCTGTGCATATTGACCTCCGAAGCGAATCTTGCTTACGGGTAATAAGCACAAATAAATAAAGCTTTTCTCGTCAAGTTGAGCTTTAATAGAGAAAGAACAAAAATTTATATTGCTCTGGCTCATCATCGAGTTCAATAGGGACAGAAAGGATATCCGGATAACTTTGATTTTATGCATTAGGAATGAATGTTCGACCGCAAATTTGGAAGGCGATGCCTGGTTATACGGTTTGTAAAAATTTGACACCTCTTCGGATGGTTAATTCGAGCTAAATATCGGAAAATAGATGTTCTCATTGATAATGATATAAGGTTCATTAAATTCAAATTATCTTTCTTTGTTCTTTTATCTTATATTCTACTTACGTATTCAAATTACTCGATTTTATACCTTAGACATACATCACTGACACAATTTGAGTCATATATTGCGAGTTCAACTTGGAGAATTACCTTATTACCAATTTTCAACAATTTGAACCTCCATAGATAAAAATGCTATTTACATGGATTCCTTTTTATAATAATCTTCATCTCTATCAATTTGATACCTTTACCAACATTTATAAGATTTTCAGATTATACATTTTTCTGAATCTATATATTATAATTTCTTTCAATTTCAGTCGTATTATTGAAGCTTTTGGAAAATACTACTATTTAGTGTTATCAGCAACCTATCCGTAAGGAAAAAGACTTACAAAGTCATGTTTAGAAGGTTCCAGTATTTGCAAACGCATTATTTCACTAATGCTTTGTAAGAAATAATTCAAGCTGTTAAGCATACTAATTGCTTCTATTTCACATTGCAAGCTCTCACCTTCGATATTTCTCCTTAGTAAAGCTTAAATACCTTCGAGAAGACATTTCAGCAGTATTTTTCAGAGATTAGACATCCACATATAAGTTCTTTTGGTAAAGTTTTACGACTTACTCTTTCATTCAAGGCGATATCCCTATGGAAGAAATTAAGCAATATTACTTTTCTGAATGGAATTTCTTATCATATGCAACTCCGGTGTTATTACTGTTGAACACAATGCAATATTTCACAAATAAATTCAATCTCTTTAAAGAGCTCCAATATATACTACTTAAAGCGGAATGCCTCGTCTCTTCCTAAGTAAATGTTTGAATTTCGAGAGTTGTAAAATGAAAGTAATCGGATAAAAAACACCAGCAGCGTCAAATTAACTTGTTACGCGGAATCACAATCAATGATTATGCACTCAACCTTAAATTATTAAATGTTATTTCTCATAAATATAAACCCCCACTTGAATTTTTAGGGTCCTATTTTCAGCAACTGTAGCGATTCTTCTGTTTCCGTATCATGCTTTATGGCCGCAATAGCCTTCATCAATAAATTATTCCAGAGATATCCAATAAGAAACAAAATAAAAGAACATGGACCACTGAGCCAGATTATCCAATTCCCTTCATATTTCTCAGATAAGCATGCTTTCGCATTTCTAAATGGCTTCAACAAAAGTACTGCAATATGTAAAAATATGAGTAAGCCAACAATCAGAAAGGTTATCTTTGCTTTCTTCATATAGTTGATATTTTTCTGAAAAAAGCCCAGAGTGCTAGCAGCAAGAGCGCCAGAGAATCCAAAGTAAGCAAATGAGAGGGATTTTAGAGGGATAAGGCTCCAGAAACATTCAGGACCTCCGAGTGTCAGAAGAAATACGCCGCCAATCGCAATGCATAAAGGAATCGCGAGGAAGGTGTAACATGGAAGAAGCAACCCGAGGCATTCGTAGTTCTGCTGTTTGAAGTCGAGCTTTTTAGCTCGACTCTCTCTAAGCATTTGAGTTTTCATATTATTTATCAGAGATTAAAAAGTCGAATGATGAATAATAAATTGCAAAAAAACGGTCACCCTCATCTAAGCAGAACTTTCTATTAGAACCGACGTAGAACTGCTCATTCTAATGTGCGAATAATGGCTTTGTGTCGAGAACTACTGTCCGATGATTTCAATTGTCAGTTAAGTTCACCATTTCTACTCATAAAATATTGTAAGTCTAATACTGACTGAAAATAGTAGGAGAAAGGTAGCAAGCAGCATTAAATTAAGTAGAAAATGAGCAGCAACGGGTCAAAGTTTATTCGATTCATTTTAAAACAAGTCGGCCTGGAGGTTACACCTTTAGAATGAGATATCTTTCGTATATGTGACAGGATTTGCTTCAAATATAATGCATTATTGTTTATGTGAGCCTAGGCACTCTATCGTAGTAGGTTGTTTCATAATTTCAGTTTTATATAAATCATTACAGATTTTTCAAACCCATTTCTTGTGCACTTTATTTTGATGATCAAGCATAATAAAAAACAGCTTGTTAAGTCACAAAACTTAAGTAAAAAAAAAAACCGGTTTTTTGATAAGAGTAACATAACAAAGCGGTTTGTCTTACTATATTCTGCATCTTTTCTCAGAATCTTGAGGGGAGGAATGCTCCAGTAGTTAACATTGCAAGCAGCCTATGTCCGCGGTCTCTTCCTTAGAATAGAGCTTATTAGCACCATAATATATTTTAAGTACTAATATTTTCAGGCAGAAAAGGGAGCATTTCTTTTGATTTAGATTATGACAAAGGTCTAAAAGCATCATGACTAGTGAAGTCGCAATCCAGCAATACGGGTTAATTTTGAACATAGTGACAAATGAAATTCATAAAACCGCTTCATTTAAAATTTGTTCACGAAATCATTGCTTTCTGTAATATTTTAGAAACACATAACATCTCCAAAATAGAAGTGGCTCTTTATGATGATGAAGAAGAAGAGAAGTCATTTCCTAGTTTTCAACTAAATTGCGATGGCGCGGGTTTGCTTTGAACCATAAAAAGAGCTTATTAAAACCTTAAATTCTTTGATTCTCCGATTAAAATTTTAAAAACCTAAGCCTCAAAAGTGTAATTAATTTGGTACTAAAGATAATTCTAAGTTGCCAGCAAGTATTCAAGCCGAAACTTGATCGACATTCTAGTTAAGTAAGCACAAAAAAATCACCCCGCACACAACTTACGGACGCAATTCATGATTTTAGATGATTATTCCCTTGAGAAATGATGACCAAGAGATGACAGTCAGCTCTACAGAGATACCAAGGTAAATATCGATTGAAAGAGTCAATTTTTCTTATATTCTCAGAATACCTCCGGTTAAGAAGACAACATGTTGGGTTTTCTACTGTTTTTCGAAGAAAAAGACGAAGTAAATCTCATCATTTTTTGAAACTTCACATATTCATCTCAGAAAAACGAAACCAATCCCCATATCAAACGATAATTCGCCAACCCATAAATACCACAGCCCTTACCTATCTCCTGGATATGACCCAGTATTTCATCTCTCACACATCTTTGTTGATAGAACTATTATAGGGCAAAAAAGTGTTAATATTAGATCTGGACGAGACTTTAGTAAAAGTGAGCGAGACTAAACCAGACTGTGCTTACTGTCCGGTGAATGTAACAGCGTTGACAAACCAGAGTTTTGAAATATGTTTTACTTGCTTAGTTGGTTATTGGAAATCAACCTCTAGAAATGTATGCGATTCCTCGCCCAGGACTCAAAGAGTTTCTATTCGAAATGGGCCAGATATATAATCTGTGCATCTATACCAGCGGAGAGAAGCAAGTATGCCGCATTATCATTATGTTGTTCATTTACACAAAATTGCTAGTACGCGGGAGCTGTCATTAAAGCTTTGGGGATTCAGAATTGCTTTTTTGAGATCTTTTCTCGAAAAATGACCTACGCTGTGTCTGACCAAGTCCATATTAAGAAAATTTCGCTTTTGGGATACAAACCTGAAGAGATGATATTCATCGACGTAGCATAAATTTCAAGTTTGTAGCCTTTAACTTACAATTAATCACTTATTAGGACTTCTCTTTGCAAATGAAACATCAACCCGACAATGGGATTTTGATCAAAGAATTTCACGGAGACCCGAAAGATCGCGAGCTCACGAATCTAGCACCGTTTTTAAAGCACATTGATCAGGTATGTTGCTTCAATGAAAAAGAAATACTATGAATAATTGTATAGTTCCCTGACGTTCGTCCAGTTTACCGGCGCTTATTAGACTATTACGCCGTAATTGACTCAGAACCAATCGATTTGATCCAACGAAACAAGCAAGACGTTGAAGACATTTTACACGTCGCACAAGAGAAAGAATATGAAACTGAATTCAAGCCTCTTATCTCCTGTGGCACTCTCAACGATCCAATTGCGAGGATGAAAAGCTCATTGTCCAGAGGTTTACTAGATGATACAGTTGGAAGTCCTATCGAAAACCATGACTCAAAGCCTCAGAAGCAGCATAATCACCTGCCCCATGAGCCACTTTCTCAGGCTTCCGTGCATATTCGCATGTTTGACACCTATATGAAACGACTTCATAGTGTTGGACTCCCAACTGAATTGGATGGAGCGCATTTGAGTCTGGAAACAGACGTTGTTAGTAGCCGAGTCGACCCGAAGCTCGGTAAACTGCATTCTTGTATCGATCAAATCAAGACAGGAGACCAGTATTAGGATAAGTAGGTAGACCAGAGTGGTCAATATAACTTACTCGAGGAAATTTAAAAAAATACTTTTGACGAAATATATGTTTGTTTTTCAAAAAAATGTTATAGGTACTTAGTTAGATGATGCTGTATATATACGAGAACAAATTGTTTGTTTAATAATAATTATTATTCGAATCATCTTCAATTTTTTTTCATAAATGGCTAATAAGATTCCTATATAATAAATTGAATATGAAAGTCACCATTTTCTTCAAGACCGTACACTAAATTTTTCCTTGTGCTACCAGCAATTCCCTTTCATTATCATCTTAATCTCACTTGGATATTTTTCGAGAACGCAGGCATTAACGCAAAAGCGGGGATTTATAAATTGTGCTATCAGATGTACTTCTAAAATAAAGAGTTAAATTGTCGTTAATTCTTTAGAAAAACTAGCAAAATGAAGAAAATGACCAAGTTTCACTTGATTTTAAGTCTCGTGATGATAATCACCTTCACTTTATCCGTGATAAATTTCTTCAAGCTAGCACACATCCAGAAGAGCGACCCGGACAGCGATCTAACCAGCGCATTCCAAACCTTAAGATACATAGAAAACAATCTTGCCACTTCTCCGATTACAGCGATTAAACTCCACCCAGCGAATTCAGAAGAGTCTTGTGATGAAGGGTACGCGAAAGCTTCAATCGGAACTTTCCAAGGAACTACACCTGCTTGCTTTTGCAATGGTGATCAATATGATCGAATCGATAGTTCCTGCTCATTCTTCGCAACAGGTTGCCAAACTGTAAAACCTCTCTTCCCAGAACAACTCTTTGCATGGAACGGTGTGGAGTTCTGTGTGAAACGAGTTGAAACACATAACTACCGGGTTGGAAATTGCGCAGATGGATTTAAGAAATGTGGCAGTTATCTCTGTGTATTAGCTGATGAGGAATGTCCAATCAGTGAGATAAACATAGCCAAAACTGAAAACGGAGTCAAATTCAGCATCTCTCAAAGAAACGACACAAATAACTATTACGTCTCGTTACTTAGACCCCTCCAATTTAGTGTGGGATAATCAATCATCATCGGTGAGGAGTTTCCAAAAAACTTTTTTGAATTTTCTTTATATCTACTAATTAGAAATGCTATTTTTCGAAAGTAGAAGTCAGAGAATTACCTTCTCTTGGATTTTTCTAAAGTTATCTTCGGTGTGATAAGAATTTAAAATTGCATATTTTGCTTGACTAGCAAATTATTGGTTTGAGAATGGTAGTTTTCAAAAATATCCTTAAGACATTTCCTAGGATAGCAATATGATGAAACTTATTGCAAAGTCTTCTTCCTTTTTGGAGGGATAGGCCTTTGGCTATTAATTAGTCGAGTTATCACCATTAAAACCTTTCCCCAGCATATCATACTCTCAGTTCTTGTACCAACTTTTCTGGATTTGACGCATTCGAGAAAAAAACCTATTGTAATTCGGGTCAACTTAGC
>ENA-UOUE01000056-UOUE01000056.1-compost-metagenome-genome-assembly--contig:-NODE-56-length-80261-cov-8.778085_pt1 | contig 80261 bp, 61 predicted proteins | sample MGYA00238146_ERZ747223 | MGnify/ENA primary metagenome ERZ747223 (study PRJEB28781, sample SAMN06268865) | compost metagenome | isolation source: single cell | place: USA: California, Emeryville, Joint... | reverse complement strand
GTTGCTGAGAAACTTGATCTCGTCACTGTTAACGACAGAGAGTGGTACATTCAGGGTACTTGTGCGATGACCGGTGATGGTTTATATGAAGGTCTTGATTGGCTAAGAAGAAATGAGTGAAAATGGAAAAAGGAGAACTAGTAATTGATCGAAAATAAATTTTAAAACATTCTTTTGGAAAACGACTTACTCAGAAAAATCTTTTTTTCAGCACAGATTAACAAACCAGCTCAAAAGCTCTCAAAAAAGATGTTTTTGCTTTCTAAAATCTCGGGAAAATGCGTCTAGTTCCTTCTGAACTACATACAATCGTAAAATAGAGGACAAATTAATTTAGAGAACTAAGCTTTACCTGCATTGCTGTAATAATGTAAAAGATTTAGTATTTATTGTTGCTTCTTTTCGTGGAGTTAATTTTTCATGAGAGGAATCAGTTTTGGTATATCGGTTTGTTAAATGAAAAGACATTACTTATTGGAAACCATGATCATTCTCATCATTAGCCGTTAAAATCTCTTATTTTATCTTCGTATCACATCAGAAGTTAGGAATGCCATAAAATAATCGCTAATAGCGTTTGCGCCAGTTTGAATATCAATTAGAATCCCAGGTGGACCAGCATAAAAAATTATTACACTCTTACAAATTTTACTGGTTTCTGATAATCAAAGACGGAAGCAAACTACTGGCCGGATTCGAATTTGGGAAGGATCTCATCTGAAAGGTTCCGAAGCCGTTAGCATTGTCCCAAGAAGCGATTCTCAGAGGTTCATCATCCAATTTCTGATTAAGATACCTTATTAAAGCCCTAGATCGCTAAAATGCTTTATGATATTATAGGATTTTCTCATAAAATGTGCAGGTTTTTCTTCCTTTTCTAAAAGCACGAGAGAGCGATTGCCTGTGAAACCAATAGAAGAAAGTTAATATAATTGATCGACTATCGAAAGAGAGGTTTACTGAAATAAAAAGATATTTAGCTTCTCAAAATTTATTTCTGCAATATTTCTGGCTGTCGATTGGATTTTAATGGAACTTCTTAAAAAGCAGAATAAAAAAACGAATTGCGATTTATTCATGCTGCTTTATAAAAATTATTATTATTAATTATACATTTCACATCGATTGGAAATGCAAGAAGGTAACCATCAGAACACAGGTAAACCCAAACCTTTTTTGCTTTTTTTCTGAATTCTTTGAAGCTAGAAGAAACATCCCGATACTTATATCTCGTCTCAACGAAAAGCCATCACAATTATGTTTTCGTGATAACTCACTTTCCAACTTTACTCCTACCTTCATGACCTCCGAGATTAAATTTTCTTCAGGTAATTCCACCCGTTTTGATTATAATATCTCTTATCACTCTTCAGGCCGGCCTTCAATCGAATCAAATTCGATAAAAATCGAAGAATCGGATCACTCTCTTTCCAAATCACAATCTTTTTCAGAGTCTAATTTACAGGAATCAAAGTCATTTACTGACCTTCAAGGCCTTCTAAATTCAACAAATTACATTTCAATGCACCTAAACAATCTCTCCCACGCGCTTAGCAAACCTCGAATTGAGTCTCCGCGATCTCTGCCCAATTTATCTTATAGAAATGACATTCAAAGTCAATCTCCATTCCTTGGAATGGACCAGTCTTCAATTTTCCCAATGACTCATTCGAAGACTTTAGGACAGTCAGTTCTACACTACCCGAGTTCGATTGACCAGTCTGCGGCTAAGATTCAGCTGTTAAACCGTAGTTTACTATGTCAGGGCACTACTACCCGGTTCCACTCTCAATCACTCAGTTCCATCCCAAACAACTATGAGTGTTTGCCTCGCCCGCAACTACAAAAGCCCTCATTCCTCCAAAGCACCATACAACAGCAGTTAGCATCGCCTTTTGCGAATCTCCAATGCCAGTTTTCTGGACTTAACCAAATGGGAAATGCGAATCACTCTCAGATTCCGGTTGGTAATGGCTACCAGGTTCAGAAAGTTATAAAGAAGAACCAGCAAAAGTTTATCGAGCACCATCAACATCAACGAGAGTTTCAACAGAGACATCTTCAATCGAAGATGGAAGCCTTACAGTACCTCGAAAAACAGCTGGAAGAAACAAAAAAGAAGAAAAAGAAAAAGCGAGGTCAATCGAGTCGAAACAAGCTAATGGCAGAAGATTCCGGATTAGTTCAAGCGAAAAGTCTTTCAGAATTTTCTGAGCTTTACCTCGAGCCTACAGGATCTGCACCAAGCAAAATGGTCCAAGAAAGCAGAACTTCGCCCAACTCAATCCAGAGGGACGGGATCGATATCGAAGAAGATCTTCACAAAAATCAGACTAAACAAATGGAAATTTCATCTGTTACGTCGATTGAAGAAGAAATAGCAACGACTATTCCCAGTTCCAAAGGAGTTAGTCAACGTGAGAGTTTAAACAGCCAATTCGAAGGGTTAACTATTAAAGTGTTGGATAGTTCAATCCTCTCACAAAAAAGTATTTACGTTTTGATTGGCTTTCGTTTGATTGAGGAATAGATTCGAATACAAGCACTCTTTCTCTGCCTGAACTAGTAGTCAATGATGAGAATAAAGGTAAGGGTCTACTTTTCTTCAAATTGCTTATTTGTTTAAAATGAAGTTGTGAGCAATCCAAAAAAGCCTAATAGTCTACAAATGATCGAAGAAAAAGACGACGAAGATAATGCAGAATCTCCAGGAGGGAAAAAGGTCCCTGGGATTTACAGTAAAGAGGAAAGACTCGAAAAAATTTTGCAATATAAAAAGAAAATAATGAAGTGGCGCATGGCTCATCCCTTAAATAGGAACTTCCTTGGGAGAAGCTTTGTCGCAGGCAGTAAACCGCGAATTCGGGGAAAGTTCGTGTCCAGAGAGGAATACATGAAACATATGGAAAACGCGAGGAAGAATCAAATGCAAAAATCTTATTCCATGTACAATCTCTTTGGCACAAAGACTGAAGAGTTTTGAAAACTAACTGAAAAGAAAAGAAGGTCTAGGAGAGTTTGGCTCGAATTTATTGTATTAAAAAATAAATTTCATTTTTTCTTTGCGGGTGAGAGTAATTACCTCACTTTACATACTCTTTACTTATCAACTCTTAATTATAAATTTACTAAATGCCATTTAATTATCTGTACATTGCATTTTTATACAAGAATTACTATTTGTTCAAAGATTACCATGGAAAAATAATTATTATCGAAAATATCTTACAAACACATTATTCTTCCAAAGCCTCGCTAATTCTCAAGTCTTTAAATGCACCTGTTTAAAAAGCACATCAGTAAACTTGGATGGAGTTTGCTTTGAAATTCCCATCGAATTAGATTTATCGAGTCACTCTTTATGCTTGAGTCTTTCACTTATTTATTCTTATTAATATTGGAAAGGTACTTAAAATAGCAGCAATCAAAATAACCCAAGCTCTAAGAAAGCATCAGAGAAGGCTAAGAATCCTTCTCTTGAACCTCCATTCGTTGTGAATGAACAAAAACACATTCGATCATGATTCTGAAGAGACTTAACTATCATCACCTTTTGTATTGAAAACAACAAAAGTTGTAAAATGAAGCTGGAATAGTCATGGTAATATTTCACGCCTCATAACTGTGACAATCTTCGTAGCAGGGTAATTCTCGATGAAATAAAGGCAAGCTAAGCAGCTCATCATTGCTGGGATTCGGAAAAACCCGATTGCAAAAAATTTTAATTCCTTTAATTAACTCAAATAAAAAAGGGACGACAAGCTTATAAAACATGGAAGAACTTTACGGGTTAATGAATGATCGCTTTCAAGTTTTGAAAGAGATAAATGACAAATTCAGAGACGCTTCTAACCTCTCTAAAAACGGTTTCAAAACCAATTCTGGCGACAACGAAATACAAAAGCTCTCTGAATTCCTCTCTCAGCTAAAAAGAGCAGAAAAGCTCCGAGTAATCCAGGAAAATAACTATCTCGAGGTCGTGTGCAGCCTGCGAGGTTACGATGATTGTCAACTCATGTACTTTTCAATCTCTCGCAGTTTTTTCTTACCTAATAAATGCATTATTTAGAAGGTTTCACAAGAATTCTTTCAGGACTATGCAAATAATTGAGCCAAAGTTCAAAATGGAGCAATTCAAAGAAACGGGCCACTTGAAAGACATTGCAAAACTATATTTGAATTTCTTCAATCACACGGGATCACAGAGCAGAGCAACCGATTTGCAAAGGATATATTCTCTCAATAAAACTTCAAGAGTAAGACTGCTGCTCATTATGCTACAGCTCACTTGTTTTCAACATAATTAGCTCGCTATAGTCTCGGTCTTAACGAAATGGCTGCTTGAGATCGCGAGGAAATTCTTCCAAGACTTTATCAGCCAGAAATCAGCTGAATTCTTAGACCTGCTAAACAGATGCGAGACATCTACAGTGAGCACACCACCCAAACTATCCGAGAGTCATCTCTCTGAAAAATTGCCGGTTTCGGTAAAAAAGAAAAATTTAAATGTTCCGATGAATATTGGGAAACTTTTACTAAATCCGGATCTGTTTACTTCAACGAGTCCGTCTACAAACTCTACACAAAGCTTCTTTAGCACAAAATTACAGTCGCCGACAAATCATGGAACAATGAATAATAAATTCATATCACCAACCTCAGAGACCGAAGGAATAAATGAAAATGAATGCACTCCTTCCAAATCAGAAAATCGGGCGTTTTCGTTCAAAGAAGCCTTCGAGAAGGGTGATTTAAAGAGTTTCTCACAAGCAGCTACTCCGAAAAAGCCCGCAGATACGTCCATCGTTGAAAACTCTCCCGGAGTTCTGAGCCGCGGAAATATCAATCGAAAAAAAAATCTCTCACAAGGATTGTCTATCACTTCAATGGCGAACTTGCTGAATCATTTTGAGATTCAGAGTCCTCTCTCTACAACTCCAGCGACAAGGAGCCAAAAACGCCTTCCTTTGATCATACAAATTCCCGTAAAGATGAAGCCGCAGAGAGACCCGTATGAAATCCTTGAAGATCTGGAATTCAATGGAATAGTAGGAAACTATGATGCGGTCTCTAGACCTCAAACAGCTAAAAACAATCCGAAGGTGATTAACATAGACCTGGAGAGGAGGCGTGAGTATGTTTGTCTGGTTTACAAAAACCTGTACAAAATGAATACTGAAATCGAGAAAGTCATTCAGAGCTATAAAAATTACGCTCATTCCAAACAGAAAATAAATTATAACTTAATGGATGGATCGAAAAAAGGAGAACTTTATTTGGAAGGCGTAATGGCAGAAGAGTACAGAGAAAAAGTTTTGCAACTCTTGCAAAAGTCATCGAACCAAATAAATGAGAATAAGAATCCTCTCAGCAAACCCATGAGACCAGCCACAGCATTCAAGGCTACTAAAGACCAAAGGAACAGCCAATCTGCTACTCCGAAAAAGAATATTAAAATTCAGTTTGTAAGCCAAGCCCAAAGCGAACAGGAGAGCTCGGAAGCCAAAAAGGTGAACGAAAGTCAGCAGAATTCTTCAATGGGATCTTGCACTTCCTCAGGAAAACTCGTTATTGACTCTCCTATGTGGAAGACATCAAATGGTTCGAATCTTGATGGACAAGGGTCTCTTATAATGAACGTTGCGAAGAAATACCTAACAAATCTGACGATCGAAACATCAGAGCCAGCAGCGTTGAACTTGCTGCATAGTTCTATTACTCAGGGCGTATATATTAGAAAAAGAAATCGGAATACGAGTGCAAAGAAACCCATAAAATTATTGAGCACCCACATCGGCGGTGCTCCAAGATCATCAGCAAGCGTAGATAGAGATCAGTCTTCAGAAAAACAGCTGCCAAAGGTGCAGTGGGAGCATCTGGCACAGATCGACAAAGTGAGCGCTATGTTTCATAAAAGATATAATCAAGCGAAACAAAGACCTCTAACTTTAACAAAACAGCAAAAAAGCAATTCAATCGGTCAGACTCAGCTGCGCGGGCAGTTCCATATTCACAAGACACTCGTCCGAGATTTAACTTCTCTGAATTAGAATATAGCTGGTAAATTTTCCGTCTTATATGACGACGATGAAATTCATTGATATTTGAATGCTGAGGAGATTCTGTTATCCGTTATTGACAGGAATGTTTTGGGTATAAATATTTACTGTAACTCTTTTATAAGACGAGGCTACTCCTTTATATGATGTTGGAGTATGCGTGATTTATTGATATAAATTCAGAAGATATTCTGTTGTCTCTTTTCATTCTATTTTACTAGGATGAAGAAGATATATATGCTAAAATTACCATTAGATACAAAGAAAATTTGTGTATTTTGATAATCAGTGCTTATGAAAATAGCCGCAAAATTGATTTTGTTAAAGCCGCTGGATACAATTTATCTGTGAGTCAAGCTGTTCCTTATCGAACTTCTCAGCGATTTTATGTAGAGGTCTTCTGCTTGCGTTTCTGCAAACATAGTCATAAGATGAAAAAGCCAAAAGCTCATAACTTACCAATTTCAAGATTTTGAAACTTCTTTTCCTTATTAATACTACCAGGAGTGCGAGATTCTGTCTCTTCTTTATCTTGCTCAACGTCGACATTTCCAGCCTCATCATCCTCTCCTGAGTCCTGCCGATCGAAGTCATTTGGTTCTTCAGCAATAGCTTCCTTCATTTCCTTTCGAATCCTGTTATTCTTCTCTATATACTCAGGATTCTGAAGCTCTTGGGCAATCTTTAACCTCTCGATCTCATCAAGGGTGTTTTGAGCATCCTTTAAGGAAAATGCTTGTGAGATAGCTTGGAAGTTGTCAGTTTACCTGAGAATCCACTGTATCGAGAATGTTTTTACAGTTACTAATCACCTGCAAAAACGCTTCGGCGACTTTTTCACGAGGATACTCCGTATAAGGATTTGAATTCTTATTATTAACCTATAAAAGAGCAGCGTCAGCCTCACAAGATGAGAGTTGAGATATTTCTACCTTATCAAACCTTTTAAGCATCTGCATCGACCATGTATAGAGCTTGTCATTGATCACGCGGTAGTTTCTGTATGAGAGACTCTTGACTTCCAATTCTTTTTCAAGCTATACATTCATCTTTTGAGAATGCGGTCAATTTGCAAAAATATTGCCTGTTGGAATTCCGTAACCTCCGTCTCCTGTCTCGGAGTCGAGCTCACTTTTTGAGCAAGAGAATTTTTCAATGCTTTCACTTCCTCTGTCAATTGCTCCTCAGTTTTTTTCAACTCCTGAAATCTCTTCTCGTAGTGTGCGATTGAGATCAATAACTCGCTATATGTTTGTTCTCTCGACGAGAATCTAGTAACAATCTCTTGAGTGTCACCTATACCCTATAATGATAACATTTTCCTTAAATATGACATCGAATGATGCAGTACCGTTGAAGCCTTAATTTGCTGGTAAGCTTGTTCTACCGCCTGATACTTCGTTAATTCTCTCTCCATTTTACTTTTGAGGAATTGGCTCAGAAATTTATTCACTAAGACTAGTTTTCTCCATTTTTTCTGAACAAGAGCTCAATTAGAAGACTTTTAGCAATAAAACTCTCACCTCTTGCGCTAAATTTTGCTCATGCACCGCGTTTGTCGCTATTTCGAAAGTTCGCTTGATCCTTTCTTCCCTTTTTTATTTGAAATGCATATTTATTACAATACTGCTGGAGTAAGGGGAACATACCGTCCATGCTGTTGGTCTTGACGAGATTGAATCGCATGCTTAAAAACTAACAGGCTTTTCTCTCGCTGCTGTTTCTCATACTGAATGTTTTGGATGAGGCCATCTAAAAACACCCTTGATTTGATCTGGTCCTGTTGCGCTTTTTTGGTCCCTTCGACCACCTCTTCAAGCTCTTGGTTTGTAACGGCCAAAGCCTGGTCCAACCCAGCCAATTTTTTCCTATACACTACCTTATCTCGCTGAGAAAATTGCATTAGTCTGCCATTTATTGCACAATAGTTACTCTGAGGATATCCAACATGTGCTCATATTTTTCGCGATCCATCTCCGCACGCTCATGATGAATTTTATAAGATTTACAAGTCTCTTTCAGTCGTTCATATTCCTAGCATAGGGGTTGTTGTTATTCTGAGCTTCTGGTTGTAGCTTGTTACTTCTTTTAATGCTTTGGCTTGCATATCTAGAGCTTCTGTTTCTTTTTGTATCTCTCCAAGACTCCTTCGCATATTCCTTGCAGATAACTCTTTAACACTTTCAATATGCTTTGTAGAATTTAATCGCTTCCTCAAGTCGACAAGGTTAATAGCAATCTCTTTTTTCTCGTCAAATCCAATCTAGTAGAGAGATTAAAACGGAAGAATTTCAACAGGCGCATCAATGAAGGCAGCCCATGATCAATAATCCATATGCGAGAGAGAGAGCAAAAAAAAAAAAATGAAATGAAGAGTTACATCATTGTCGTTGCTTGAATAATCTTTTACTCTCGCCGTGTTGATTTTGAGTTGCTCAAGCGGTTTGTCTCTTGAGAAAGAGTTATTGCATTAGCCAATCTGATTGTCCAGAGCTAATTCTACCTGATAATTTTTTGCACTACGCGTTTTTGGGCATCCTTCGCGCTTAGCATCGATTGAATTTTCTCGTTTCCCTTAGTTGTTTGAGGCGTTTGCCCAAGAGAAGACGATCTTGCTTTAAAAAAATTCTTATCGAGCTCAGGTAGTCGTATCTTTCGGGCCGTAGGCGTTCCAAACTTAAATTTGAATTGTTTAGCAACGAACGCTTTCGCTGGGTCCTATTATTTTCTTAGTGTTAGGTAATCCTAATCGTTACGTCCATCTTGTGCTCCGATTGAATAATTTCTTCTCCGAGTGATTCGATATTTAAATAATTGATAAATAATTATTGGGCAAGCACATCCAACAAGAGTTTCATTTTTTAATTAATTGAGCATATCTCTCTTTCCAATAGCTTTGTCTGCAAATATCATCAATTGATGAGCACATTTAACCTCAGCAGTGCCTAATAGCTACTTAACTGCACTATTGCTTACGACTGAAAGATTTAAAGCTCATATTAACTCGCTATCTTTATACATAAATCGCAACCGCAAAAATATTCAATCAATGGTAATACGCATGATGACGATAATAATTGTGAACCTACAAAAAAAATAACCTCCTCTTTATTTCTGAAGCGCTCAAAATGTGCTGGTTTTAAAATTTCCTATCCTATTTCTTTGGAACGTGCTGTCTCAGTTTCTCGATCACGCTTTTGTCCTCGCTGGAAAAATCATCTGCTGTCAATTCGACTATTTTATAGCCAAGACTATTGAGAATCAAATCGTTTAATTCTGCTTCATAGGTTTTAACGTCAAGCGAACCGAGGAGTATTTTGCTCATATCTCTCACCTAGACACATTACACAATGAAGCGAGAAACAAGTTATGCGGTTTACCTGGACAGCCAGTTGGTTAGGGGTATTCGGATAAATGAGATAATCAACGACAGCGGGGAAATTGACGTAGTTCCTTACATACGGGATTTTATTCGCATCGAGGATGGAGCCAAGCATGATTTTCATTCTCGAGTTGGCTGCTATCATCTTGAAGCAATGCGTGTGCAAAAGCATGAGATAAAAATTAGTTTTCGACTCATCCTCCTCGATGTCGAGTCCGATTGCGTATCTGTCGAAAATATTTGGCGCTACATAAAATCTGATTGTCTTTTTCACGTTCTCATCGAAATTCGTTTCGATGAACGCTCGATACACCTCTTTTTCTGGGCTTGTGTAAGCATTGTTGGGGACTTTTCCAAAATAAGAAAACTCCTCAGTGAGATTCGTTTCTTCGTATAAGAGTTCTCCTTCACTTACTCTGAGTTCAATAAAATCCTCGATCGCTATGAGTTTTTCAGACAACGGCTTCGGATCGTTGAAAAACTGATCGACTTTCCATTTATAGAACTCGAGTTTCTCAAGAATCGATGCTGGGAAGACAGTCTTATTTCGATATGGCATAGTTCTCGTTAAGATGTCAATAGTAAGCAAATTGTCTAAATAGCCCGGATATCCGCAAAGATCACGAACTAAATCCGTGTGAATATTGTGACTCTCTTTGAAATAACCGTCGATATCTTGGAGGACCCTACTCAAAAAACGGAGAAACAATGAGCCAAACATATATCTCTAATGAATGTACTTTGGATGGATATCGCCGTGGATAAGCAGTTTAGCGATGAGATCGATATTTGTAATGTACTTCTCGAGCAATGAAATTTCAAAGCTAGATAATTTCTGAAAAATTTCACATTAGACTGATTTTTCAATGGTTGTTTATATGATTACTCTGTCATAGAACTTGGTCCTGCAGACAGGAATGGCATCTAGCTTGATCTGGTATTTCTCCAAGAGTTCCTGGTGGACTCTGCCTATTGTCTGGGATTCCTTCTCCTCTTTTGGTTGGGAGTCCACTGGGCGGTCCTCCTTTTTGTCGCCGAGCTCTTCGAGGATAGTATCCGCCTGAATTTCAACTGGAGGTCTCTCTTCTTCTTCAACCGGAGCTTTTTCCTCCAAAACCACTTTCTGGTCGGCGTCTGGAAGTTTGGTTGCCTCGTCGATTGGCTCGCCAATGTTCTGTTGGGGTCGCTTCGATGACTTAAGCTCTAATTTTAATTGGAGGAGCTTTTTGACTCCAATCGTTTGGAATTCCTCATTTAACTGCCTATAAATAAACTTGATCACGTCTTCGTCGAGCTTTTCAGTCGAAGGACCATTTGAAGCCTGGGTGCCTCGAATAACCTTCGAGTAATTCAGCTCTTTGAGCAACTTCCAGGCTCGAATGCAAAACCTTCGCAACTGGTGGCTGGCTTGCTGTCCCTTTTTCAGTCTCTGATCATAAGTGCTCTCGAGTTCTCGAGTTAGTGCTTCAAGGAAATTGCCATCCACGATTTTAAACTGATGGAGATGAAAAATCAAATTTATGTCCTTGTCGTCCTGGAAAAATTTGGCCTTGGCGTTTGCAAACAAAACTCTCATTGTCAGCGGCTTGTAAAGCAGGTAGCGGTCTGCAGGAGTCATTAGACTTGAAAAAAACTAAATTTGTGATGAAAGCAAGTCGGAAACGAATCGTTTTACCGGTCTATGACTGTATTTGTGGCCTTTATCCCCCAGATTTTCTTCGATATTGAATCGCTCATAATACCTATCAATATTAGATAAAACAGTTGGATACTCCAGCTTACAGAGTCGCAAGGATCGTTTTAAACTCTTGCATTTGGTCGTACCGAAGTATGGCTAGAGAACTCAAATTTAGGATCATTTCCCAATCCTGGAAGGTCAGGATTGAAGAAGCTTTGAGTTTTTTCATGAGCTAAAAAAAGAGCATTAACTCACATGTTAACCAGAGAATTCACCCACCTTTTCAAAGAGACAATTTATGGTGTTATGATGCAGGATTTCTTGAAAAGCTTTGTGATGAAGGCTCTTTTTGAGTTGATCGTAGGCTTTCAGATGCCTGATGAGGTCCATAAGCGAAAGTGACTCATAATACTCAGCAATCACTGATAAATCTTGCTGATAAAACTGCTTTATCACATCCAGAAACTCCAGGTCGATGAAATCCTCTGCCAGGAACGACTCAATGATATTGATTTGCTCGAAATGCTGATATTTCAGGAAAAACGTGTGCAAATGAACGATGACGAACTTTTTTAAGGCAGGATCTCCAAATCTGAACTCCTTGATGAAATTGAACAACCGATATATCGTTTTGTGGTCCACTTCCAAGTTATCTGAGTTAGCTCTTATCTTAATCTCGTTAAGTACCAAAGAGGTAACTGAGGTGTCTCGAATAGCGATTAGAACCTCCACAAGCTCTCTAAACGTAAAGATTTGATAGTTATTCCTCACGTAGTTCACAAGCAGTCTCCCACTCTGAGACTTGATCGAGCGGTCAATATCAACTTTGGGAAGTTCTTGGGAGTGAAAAAATTTCATCCAGCGTGGATTTTCATTTTCTGTTTTGGACTTTTCTGTCGTTTCTACAGGAGTATTTGAAAAGAAGAACCTCCCAGACTGCTCCGCCCAGGGTAGTTTGATGGAAGCGAAGTTCTGAGTTACATAGCAGGCCCTTTTCGAAGATATTTTGAGAACGCTAAAATACTTTATCATTTTTCGATATTTCAATTAAAATATATTCACGGCTTAAAAGCAAGGAAGCTATAGTCATATTAAGACCGGCGCACCTCAAATCAAGAGACTATGAGGAGTCAGAGGTAATCTCATATTTGGATGATTTGGACTGGAATAGGTCATTAAATGGAGCAGAATCTCTTAAACTAATTCTTTTCCTGTGAGAATTATGAGTATGAACATGGATAAAAGAGTCTCATCTGAATCTCATCTGAAGATTAATTAACAAAGGCTGAATTCATCAAAAAAAGAGGAGTTATAGCTGCAGAAGTTGCTTAAGTAATTGGACTTTGACAGGCTTAGATAACAGGTAATTTAATCCTGATTTTTCGCACAGCTGTTTGAGGTTTTCATCGATTTTTCCACTCAACAGCACGATTTTCACGTTGCTTTTCTGCTTCGATTCTAAAAACTTCTTTATAGCTAGGGCAGCCTCCATGCCTGGGTTGTTCGGGACCTCGCAGTTAAACAATATGAGATCAAGTTTATTGAACATGTTCTCAACCATTTCCACGGCTTTTTCTCCATCAGTCGCCAGGCTGGTGCTACAGTCGAATTTCTTAAAGAAATTCTGCAAGAACTGCACGCCCATAATGTCATCGTCAACGATCAAGACGTTGCACTTAGCTCGCAATGATATCGAGGACAGCCTCTCCCCGCTTCTTCCTTTGAGTAGTTTCGGCAAGAATGTCTCTAAATCAGCAAACGTAAGCGGTTTTCTGAAGTAATAGTTTGCACATATGGGTCCATTCGGATCGAGGCAGAATTCTCTTTCTTGAAGATTCCCGCTAATGATAACGATAGGGACTTTCTTGCCGATGTTATGCTCTTTTTCGAGGTTTCGGATCATCTTACAAGCAGTTAGTCCATCCATCACGGGCATCTGGAGATCCATGGTGATCAGAGAGAAATAGTCCACGGGATTTGTTGTATAGAGGTTGACTGCTTCGGCACCGTTCTTCGCGATATGCACCTCCATTTTGTATTTCTTCAAGAATTTCTCAAGGATGTCTCTGTTGTATTCGCTATCATCGACTACTAACGCGCGCTTTTGATCTTTCTTTGTGTCAAGGCTCTCGAGTTGCATCGAAATCGTCCTCGTGACTTTTTCCAAAGAGGTCCGCATAGGAATCGAGACCATTATGTAGGACCCGACATCCAGTTCGCTTTCGATTTTGATATTTCCGCCCATCTTCTCTACTAATTGCTTCGTGATATAGAGCCCCAGACCAGCGCCCCCAAATGTCCGGGTGGAGTCTTCTATCTCGAAAGGTGAGAAAATTCGATCTTGAGCCTCGCGGGTTATACCGCATCCACTATCAGTGATCTCGATAAACAGCTTTCCGCGTTCGATTTGATTGTCATCGTTTGAGAACCCAAAAGACCTCTCATTGAGATCCTGGTTCTGTGGTGAACGCTGCCTCTTGTAAACGTCACTTTTGAATCTTCTCACATTGAAATTCAGCTCGTCAAAGTCCATGTTTTTGATTCTAATATCCTTTATGCTTGCCCCTTTTAACGATGAATGCAGTGTAACTAGATCACCTACAGAGGAAGTATCTTCGTCCTCAGAATCGGAAACAGGCGGAAGAGATAGATCTGGAGTATCATCGATTTTACTCTTTTTCTGTATGTTGCTAAGGGCAGAATCATAGGAAGTTTTCCCTGAAGGTCGTGATTTGGCAGAGTCAGTTAGCTTGCTTGGAGAGTTTTCGGTGGCTCGCTGCGAAGTTGTAACAGGGAAAGTGATTCGTTGGTCATCGAGTATATAATTCTTGATCGCTTTTCTTGCTTTGACTGGATCCGAGTCAACGTTTTGCGATTTTTTATACCTGGGATTCAACTCTTCTGTTGTTCTCGCAGACGTGAGATTAGGACCGATTACTTTGCTGGTGTCCATCCGTGTTGGCAGGAAGGTCATACTCACCGAGCTGGGATAGGCCTTTTTCGGGACGTTCCTTGGGAAAATTCCTCGATTTCCTAACGCAGGGGATTCTCGAACAAGATCAGCTGTCCAAGAAAACCTAACTTTCACGTACCCTTTCGAGGTGAATTTTATAGAGTTATTGATGAGGTTTTGGCAGATTTGCATGAGGCGGTGCTGATCGAACTCAAGGACAGGTGGGACATTCTTGGAAACGAGGATTATCCCATTGAGATTTTTCACTTTGATATTGGGGCTAGCGACTGCCCATAACTTTTCGATGAACCAAAAGATATTGTGAGGTTGGGGATGCAAGTCCAGCTTCCCAGCAAGTAGTTTTGCGCAGTCAAGTTGGTTGTTGATCAAGCAAAGCAGCAGTTCAGAGCAATGTTTGGCGTTATCGAGTTTTTCGAGAGACGAAGGGTCTTCTAAATCCATTTGGAGCAAGTCGAGATATCCAATGAGAGAGTTTAGAGGATTTCGAAACTCTGAGGACATGGTATTGAGGAAAATCTCTCGAGAATTATTTGCGAGAAGCAACTCTTCGGCTTTTTGGGAAAGGTCATAAGTCAATGCGCTGACTTTCATTTCCAATTCGTTCCGTTGTCCTTCTAATGCAGCGATCTTCTTCTCTTTTATTTCGAGTTCTTCATATAACCCCTTCAGCTCTTTGCTCCTCTTTGAGATAGAGCCAGAAACCACCTGAGATCCAGTAGCGCTGAGACAGAACCCCATTAATATGAGATTGAAGATTCCATGTACATTGAACTTGTGCACCCCAAGAGAAATTTCGTAAGAGAGTAACAAAAGCCCGAAACTTTGGAATTGAGCCATGCGCGACAATACAACGAATGAATTCGCAAACAAAATTGTGAACGAGATTGCAAGCACTAAGAGGTACTGATTTGCGTTGAAGATGAGAGCAATCATCGTAATCAACGGCGGGCCGTAGGTAGCAATGCCAGTTATATAGATGAAGTTCTGCTTATTGAGCAGGTAGAGGATGATTGCGTTGTATGCGAGGAATAATAACGAGAAAACTGCAAAAGATGGAACGTAAAGAAGGGCCTGAGCAAATAACAGCACAGAGACCAGCGACATCCGGAATAAGAACTTGTATTTTATTGCAAGATCAGGAGCTAGGCCGGTAGGTTTGCCCAAAATCACTTGTTTGGCTCTTTTTTCGATAATTGAAAGAGTATTTACTATCAATGAGTAAAAGGCAAAGCTGTCTTTGGGGTCATTATGTTTATTGTGTGAGGGAGAAGAGGTTGAGTTTGCTAATTGAGGAGATTGTATCATTTTTACGTTTGTTGAGGATATTTTGCGGTATAGAAATTGAGGTTTTCTGAATTTTAATGACTCTTGGAAATTATTTCAGTAACAAACTGACAGGAGTTGTTTAGATTAGCTTCGATTTCATCAGAAATAATTTACAGCTAGCAACAATGTTCGAAATAGAATGTTTTAATGGATCTCTCACAAAAAAGAGTAGAAGGTCAATTGTTTCAAAAGTCAGAGAGTGAGAGAATCGGAAATAAAGATTGATGCTTAAAACAATAGAAGGTTCTAGACTGTGCATTTTTTTTTATGCTCTTTGCACGAACACTCATTTTGACGTGAGTATGAGTCACTGTTCTTTCAATGAAATCACTTCCTGCGAAATTGAATATTAGCTCTCCTCTGAGAGATGGGTTGGGAAAATTAGCTGTGAGATTTGGATCATGGAGAAATTGACTTCATGGCAAATTTTTTATGGTCTTCACCACGGGAAATTACAGTACGAAAGCGAATCGAGAAATTATGAATATCTAATCTAAATCCTAATTTCTTAAGAAAAAGAGCCATTAAAAGAAGATATCCACAATCAAAATAATGAAGCGTCTTCTACTTCAAAAACATAGCAACAGCAAATGAAATGGTGGAATTTTTTGTTTTTTGTTTTTTGCTGTTTACCAAAGGAATCCAGAATAAGGTGATAATCTTAGAAAACGAAGATAAAAGCTAAGGAAAGAGCAGCGAAAGACAAAATGGAAGACAAAGCGCTGGCTCCTTTAGGTATGGTTGGAAGAGGAACGCCAAGTTGTCCTTGGAATTTAGCTAAGTAACCAGCAGAAGTCCAAACATAGTTTGTGTTGGCAGAATCGTAATCTTGATATCCAACCCACAAGGTTCCGTTAACATCTTCGTAGAAACTCACCGTACCTTTGAGACCTGAACAAATAACGCCAGATTGAGTAGAAACGGTGGTGTTTTTGGTACCATTAGCATAGAAAGTTTCCATGGTACAGGCATACATATTGCTGGTTGAAGTGGTCCAAGCCGCAACGTATTGGTATCCAGTATTTAACATCCATCCATAAAATGCGGCTGCGCCACCTGAACCACTGGTGGTGCTTGGACTGTTATATGTCATACCAGAATCTGTGTAGGTTGTGCTGCCGTTGAGGAAATTTCCGATCGAGTAGCTATAAGTAGCCGAATTAGCGGCAGTTTCGATTTCGATGTTGACTGCGATACCGTAAGTGAAATTTGAGGTCCAAACACCGATTGGAATGAATACTTGGATCGGAGAGGTTGTGACGTCAGCAGCAAGAGTGCTGAACGAGCCAATTGCTGTCGTATTGAGAGCCTTGGCCGTTTTTGAAACCCAGACTTTTGGAGTAGAGGTGCAATCTTTGTATGCAATGTAGATGTTAGCAGCATTGAGCCAGTTGTCTCCACCTCCAATAAGGTTCTTTACCCCGTAATTTTGAGTTCCCTCATTAACTATTACAGACAAAGCACCGTTCCAGTAAAGTGTTGCGTGAGGATAGATACCTTGAAGATAAATTGTAGTAGTCCAAGTTTCAGTACCGGCAACTCCATTAGTGCATTGAGTGAGATAAGAAGTTGCTGCGTAAGTAAAGAAGAATGCGTCGGAGCCTTTATCATACCAACTGTTACCGAGACTGTAGGTGGTGGAAGTGGTAAATGGGGTATATACAGTATAAAGACTCATTCGCTGGGAAAAATGATCTTGATAAGTAGCCAATCCTCTAAAATCTCTTGAAAAATCCATACTCCAACCAGCTGGATAGAAGTAAACTTTCAATTTTCAAGAGGACTTAGAGTAGTGCTGATTTGAAACTTACCTTTTCGCAAAGTTAACGCAACAAAGAAGAAAGTTGTCATTTCAAAGTTTGATATCTGAATCACAGTACCACTCTTACTTTTGCAATGGATACTAACTCTATTTAGGTCAATTGGGAAATTTATCGTTGTAACTACTTTAATGCTAGTACAACATTGATTTTTTATTACATTTTTTGTGTTTTGTTGATTTCCCATTAATATCCATCTTAATCCCATTATTCAAGAAAACTCCAGAAAATTAGAAAACAATGCAGGATAGCTATAGATTGAAGCATTAAAGCGAGGATATTGAAAGGAAAGAAATCCAAATTTTCAAATTAAACTTTTTTTTTTTTTGGTTTTAGATGAATTTGAACTTAATAAGGAGTTTTTTCTTCCTTACCTTCTGCGGAGTTCTTTGTTTGTCATTTTTCATAATCCTTTTAGACGATAATCAGAATCATACCGCTGACAATTTCGCATTTGGTGTCTCTTTTTTTGTTTTTTCTTCTAACATATCGCATAAAATGTGAAGCACAATTCTTTGTCTTTAGTTAAAGCGAGCTGGCTTTTATGCATGAGTTCATTGAAACCCACAGGCAATTCCTTTAAAATCTTTTATCTCAGGAGTATTCCCAATAAACTCTGTCATGATACTCTTTGAAAATATTTCAACTCATTAAAATGTGCCTTTATGGTTATTCCCAGCGCTCAGATGAATTGGGATTACGATAACTGATATAACAGCTTCAGCTTCTCTCTTTGGTGTTCCTTTTGTTAGTTTTCTGATAGCATCTAGAGCAATCCTGTTTACATTTTTTGAGTTCAAACTTTTTCATTGATCACTATTTGTTGATCCTGACGAAAGCTTCATTCTTTTTAGAAAATAGTTGCTTCAGTTTTTATTATCTTGGTGGTTCAAAAGTTTATAGAGTGTGGTTCATTTTTAGGGCCTTTAGAAATTGCTGGAGTAGACGTATTATTCATGATAAAATAACCTCGAAAAATCTCTCTTCGGTCATTTTTCTTCTACTTTCCACCATTCGAGTCTCTTTCTCTAGTTTATATTTTCTTCGTTAATCGGAATAATTTGACCAAACGTATATCAAATCTGCAACTTTCTTCAAGCAGAGGAGTGAAATTAAATCGGGATAGAAGTCTCAAACGAATTTGACAAAACAGCGGGAGCAATTGCTGTAGAAACGATAGAATTGATATATCTCCAACTCGAATAGCGCTCGTAAGGCCATTATTCTGGATAAACCCTTTTTAGAGAGATATACAGAAAACAGCCGAAAGCATGAATGACAGAGCCGACAAGCGCATATTCGTTTCTCTGGAACAATTACAAAAGCTGCAGAAGATATGCATCCTGAAAGCGAAGAGTAATTTTCCGCCTTATCTACTCTCAAGATGCTTATCTCCCAAGAAAGAGAAATAATTTTACCAAGAGTATTTGAGAGAGAGAGTGATGAAAAAATTTCCCTGGAAATACCCAACAGTTAAATTATTTAGATCAAATATGCCAATTTGAAAGCCAGCATGGCATATTCCTTGCCAATATATGTATATATATGCTCACAAATTGAACAAAGAACGACAAATGTTCTAAGATACGTAGATTTTTTGTTGTTGTTATTGTAGAGTATAGAAAGCCTCTCAAAGGAGCGCAGAAGCTATGCTGTGAATCTATTTATGGCGATGAACTGTTCTTACAGGGACTCAAAAAACTGTATATATTCCAGTTTAAGTTGCACAGACTCTTTCTTCTCAATGGAGAAACATATGAACTAAGCATCATTTTGACAAGGTGACTCTTTCTTTTCAAAGAAGTTCTGTTCGCAGGCTTAGGCAATTAATAGTGAGATTTCAGGGTTGAATATTCGATTGTAATTCCTTTTTATTCCTTTTGAATATTTTCTCCCGAAGGTCGAAATATAATAATTAAATTAACTACCCTCACTTATTGCTCTGGAAAAAGTACAAATGAGCATTCAGAAAAACAAGTACCCCTACAAACGACTGACCAGAACTTGTAGATCGAGGAAGGAAGGCTGATTAGAGCTATCAAACCGCTGGATCCATAATACAAGCAGAGAGTACCCTTCACAACTTTCGATTTAGACAAAAAGAAGATTGGTTATGATAAGCAAGTAAGTGCAATCGGCAAGAACACCACCTAGGCCAGCTTGCAGCTCTTAATTTATACGACAACAAAATCGGTGACTTAGATCATCATTCGTTTTCTTTTCGAACAGAAATTGAGATACGAGACCACCTTACTTTTACCGAACTTATTCCTCTTCAATGATCATGATTACTTGATAAATCGAGAGTGATAAGGTTGATCCAAGAGGTGGCCTTGTTTAGCGTAATTGCTCCTTCGCATCGATATAGTTTCTGGATAGATCGAGAGTAATAAACGGTTGGTCCTGGTGGTGTTCCAGCTGATTGCACTTGCTCCTTCTGCACCGAGAGAGTCTGAGATACGGAAAGACTGATCCTGGTGGTGTCCTTGCTGATTGCACTTTTATGCTGCATTCCATGCAGTTTAGAATCAAATCTCAGCATTAGGAGATTAAGTGCACAAAATACCCATCTATTCAGAGTTGCTGTACGGGCATTTGTAGAAAATCATTAAGAAAGAACTTTAAGTTTGATATTGCTTTAATAGACATACAAAAAAAAAATACTCAGCGGAAACGGCTTTGCAAACCTCATCAATCAGAGAAAGTTCTTTTTTTGCTAATCTTCTAAATACTTATACGAAATAGAAAAACAAATTCACGAGAGCCGCTGTTATCTGAAGCAAAATCCTTAGATACCAATTATTCGTTGATCAAGAGCAGGATAATAACATGTACAATTTTGGCGCTTTTTCTTCTGGGCGAAAAGCACCTCTTGCAAAACTTACTAAGCGCTTTTGATAAATATATATTTGAAGCGGGTTCAAATCTGCATTCTATCCAGGATCCGCCATGCATTTTTCAATCTTTCATTGTTTTGCGACTTCAATCTTATCAAGAAATCTTTCATCCATGATTTATCACTCGAAAAAAGTCCATTAGAATGGAATGACTCATCATTCATGTTTTCTTAGCTTAAGACCATTCGCTATGAAATTTAAAAACTTACTAATCACACTACTTGACATCAGTAACCCCCTCAAATACATCTCTAATGATAATTTTACGTTTTTTGATGATGTAAAGTTAGTTTCAAAATTGGATCCTACCACAGGAAAAGATAAACATAACCAAAAGAAAACACAGTAGAATTAAGCTGATGTGATTGCAGCAATATTCCCTGTCACTTTACAGCCTGCGATTAAAGATTTCATGCTTGTAGAATTATCAATTGCAACTATGTTTTTCATTCCCTTTTCATTCACCAGGTCTATCGACTGCAGCACTTTTCCATTTTGCAAATTGCTCTTTAAAATTTTAGTAGATGAACAGGCCAAATAAGCCACTTGTCCCTCATAATCAAACGCAGCATCGCAGCACACATTTTTTATATTATGTTTCGTGGTAACTGGCACCTCAACGGACTTTTTCTTTAATAGTAGGGTCAAATCCCAGATTTTAATGCAGCCGTCAACTCCAGTACTTACCAACTGCCCTGTATGAGGCACATAATGTAATGCGATGAAGGCAGGCATTGTATGTCCAGGTATTTGCCCCACTATGAGCCTTTCTGAAAGGTCGTAGATAAGAATTTTCCCCGTAATTCCGCAGCAAATTGCCAGCCAGTCTCTGATGAGCAGGTATCTCAGCATGACTGGCAGGGTCGTATCAGAGACCTTAATAGAGCTCTGCTCTTTATTTTTTGGGATGTTCCAGACCTTTATAGTTCCAAACTTACCGCAAGTGAAGAGTCTTTTATTTGCAGTGTCATAATCCAGGCTTAACACGGTTCCTTCGTGCTTTATTGCAAGTCTGTTCTCGAGAGTGTCGCTCTTCCACACTTTCACAAACCCGTCCTTTGAAGAACTGAAAACCAAGCCATCTTTCGCGAGGAGTTGGTTGATTTGATGGGTGTGAGCGGCTGTCGAGCTAATCACGTCCGAGACTCCTTTTATATCCATAGCAACGATTAGCCGGTTTTGGTGGAGATCTGTTTTGCCGAGCCCAGCAATGATGATTAGGCCAGTTTGAGGACATGAAGCGAGCAATTCAACTGATTTAAGAGGAGTCTGGTGCACCTTGATAAAATAAGAGGGAGTCTCTTGTTCCTCATTGTCGACTAGACAAGATGCGAGATCGAAGCTCTTATTTTGTAAATCAGCATTTCTCTCCAGTGATTGCCCTATGCTGCCTCGGAACGATAAGTTGTGCCGATTGCTCCTTGGCACGCGAAGTTTTGGCTCTCTATGTTCCGAATAACCAACAATAATGGTTTTAGGAGGCACGCTCTCAGTTCCTTTCATGACGCGTGGCAAATTTTCGTGGTGAATCGAATCTTTAATCCCTAAAGCCTCCAATTTATCAGAAATTCCGAGACCGGCTACAGTGGATTCTAACTGCATTTTGAGTTTGTCAAACTGAATGGTTATTGTAGAACATATCTCATCTGCAAGCTCACCAAAAGATTTATTGCCTGAGGACTGCCCTGCAGCACCCATAGACGACCCTCTTTTCCCTCTAACGTTGCTATCGAGTGTGTGATACTCGCCTAAGTTTGCGATTCTATCCTTTGGTTTGTAAGGATTCGCTTTTCCTTCACTTACAAGAGCATAGCATTGGCCGTAAGCAGCTTCTAGAGCCATTTGTAGCCGTCTATGGAGAGATTGGGAATATAGATCGAAGGAATCGAAGGCTTTTTTGAGTAAATTAAGACTTTTTTCGAGTTGTGCTGTGTTTTTCTTGTCTTCGGTGTTGACGCCTCGGATGTAACTAAAAAATATATTTTGTTAGAGGCAAATACAGCGGAAAGTGATCTACTCCTCGATGCAATTAGTATATTTTAGATGTGATTCGGGTAGTTCTTGATAGCATTGGTTGCAAATCAACTGCGAAGGGTTGGTGGGTGTTTGATATATGTATTTAACAGGTTTGTAGTGCTTTTGGCAGAAGTAGTCTTTGTTTTCGGAAGGTAAGCTGCCAAGGTTTCTCGGTTTTTGCTTCATCTTAGCGGACTTAAATTACTGTTTGGAGTTATATAATTTTAAATAAATTCTGAAAGGTCATTCATAACAAATCAGCCGTGCAAGATGAGTATTTACCGGTAATGACACTAGGCATGAAATGTTCGTAGAAAAAAATTTTATAGCGCTAATTTCACTGAAATCCTTTGATTTTATGATCTTCTTATTACAGTAACTTCTAAAAATGACCTACTCAAGAGATCTTGGCATTATATAATGTTGACTTTTCATATCCTTACAGCATCCAAATGGCAGCTAATTGAACCTTAACAGTGATTTTAGGTAACTCATGTCTAATAAAGCTAATATTTTCCTGGATATGCTCGTTTTGGATCTCCAAGTCATTGTCCATGATAGTCCTAAAGACTGAGACGCATCTTTGTTACAGTAGGATGAGTTTTATTTATGTCACTCAATACAAAAGAAACAATATTTTCAGCTCATTCACTTTTGAAGCTATTCCTTAACGGCAGCAATGCACGCCTTATTATCCATAATACATCACAGAAAAACCTTGATCCTCTGCAAGTTAAAATCTAAGTAAAGGATAAATAATTTTTTCAGGTTCATTAATGCTGAAAAATTTACTGAAAGGGTTCCACTTCTCTTCTCCAGATGAGCGATTAAACTACCTTCAAGAACGACGCTATGAAAAAATTCATTACCGGCAATCTCTCACTTTCGTGTTTATCTTTTCCGCTTTGTTCTTCGTGTTGAACGACGTTGTATTTCTACTTGCAGGAAATCTGCCGAAACGTACTTTTGCTATAAGAACAGTCATCATCATCCTCGCACTTGTGCTTGTCACGCTCTCCACGAATTGCACCAAACTCGTCTGCTGTCGATACCAGTCAGCCATTCGAGAATTCCTCATACTCCTTGGAATAACCGTATTAATAGTCGCAATCTATGCCTTCACTCTGGAAAGCGCGCTGACCGTTGAAGACCCTCAAAAAGCCGTGTTCTTTGGGATCAACCTAGGATTAGAGTTCTTTTGGATATACCTCTTCATCATATACTTCCATGCGGAATGGGTTTTCAGAATACTTTTTTTCGTTGCGATGTTACTCACCGTTCTTATAATCGGAGCTAAAAACGCCATATTGGAACCAGGGCAATATTTTTTATACATCCGAGTGCTGATTTTAATCGCGTTGCTGACTTTCCTCCAAGAGAAGACACTGAGAGAGGCTTTTTTGAAGAAGTTTGCAGCGAATAAGAGCAAAGAGTCATTGGCTAAAATCCTGACCCAAGTGCATACAAATACGATCATACGCGCATTCACGGGAGAAATCAAGTACGCGAGTGTAAAGGAGCTCGAAGAAATCATCAAGACTCCTTTTTCTGATAACCTTTCGACTACGAGAGTCGAAGCCACAGAGGATATTCTTGATGCGATAAAAAATGTCGAGGCAGTCGCCCAAAGCACTGGAATAAGCTTCTTGGACGAAACCCCTGCAGAGCACCTCAATAAGTTCGAGTCTCTCAGTGATTTCATCAAGAAATTGCTCACAAACCCCAATTTCCCGCTAAAAAGACTCGCATCGTTAAGTTTATCCGGTACACTATATAACTCAATGAAAGAAGAGTACAGATACCTTGATATTAACCTCTCTTATGCTAGCTTTGAGCAAGCTGACTGCATCGTGATTCTCATTAGAGATATCACTGAGAGAATAAACTACCTGAAGCAGATCAATCAAACCCAGCAAAACTTACTGGCTTCTATATCCCATGAGCTAAGGACACCTCTAAATGGGACTCTCAATACCCTAGAGCGGGCAGATGAGCACGAAAGCATATCTGAAGAAACTAAAGAGCAGTTTATTAAACCGGCCATGGCGAATGCTCGGTTGTTATCTCTTTTCATTAATAATGTGTTGGATTTCATTCAGATTCAGCAGAGTACCTTTAGGCTCTTTTATTCCAGAGGGAAGCTTACTGAAAAACTGCTTTCTGCCTTGGAACTCGTCAGATTTTCGCTCAAGAAAAAAGATCTAAAGCTCAGCATGATCTATGACAACGCAAAGTTCGATAATTTAGATTTCATCACCGACTACAATCGGTTGGATCAAATTTTTTTGAATTTAGTCACTAACGCGATCAAGTACACAACCTCAGGTGGTATCGAAATCCAGATAACGGAAGTCTCTAGCTCGGTTGTGAGAATCAGCGTCACAGACTCTGGGATCGGCATGGATGAATATGAGCTCGAGAAGCTCGAATATAAGCTAAATAATCAAATATTCGGTTCGAAAGTCAATGCTCAATCTACCGGCGGAGCGCTAGGGTTGGTTATTTCCAATCTATTAGCGAAGAAATTGAATTCTCATACCCACGAGGGACTAAAAATCCAAGCGAAAAAAGACATGGGCTGCGTTTTTTCATTTGATGTCTGTAATCTAGCGAGCGATGAGACTGCCGAGATCATTCCGACTATCGGAGACGAGGGAGTAAAACAAGAGGTGAAATCTCACCCGCTGAATGACTATCCTTATGGTTTCCTTGAAAGTTTGCCAAATCGAAGGGAGTTGACGACTTTTGTCGATTATCAAACGTCTCCCAGGGGGCTTCTATCGAAACCGAATTCGAAATGGAAACTACCAATGAAATTGAGTACTGATGATAGAATCATTTTGATGTCAGAAGACCCACTGGTGAGCGACAAAAGATTCGAATTGATGGTATGTCAATGCCCCTCGGTCCTTGTCGTCGATGACGATACTTTCAATCTGGAAGCGGTCGAAAACATTCTCAAAAGCTTGCAGATAACTTGTGATATTGCATTCAATGGGAAAGAAGCTCTGGAGAAGATCCATACGACTTATGACAAAAGCTGTGGTCCTGGATGCCATGGCTATGAGATGATTTTTATGGACTGCAATATGCCGGTAATGGATGGATATGAAGCGACGAAGTACATCATTCACATGATTCAGAGCGGAGTTTGGAAGGATATTCCAATTCTGGGCTGCACGGCTTATGAAGGGAGGGAAAACCTCGATAAATGCCTGGAAGTAGGTATGTCGGGATATATAAAGAAGCCCGTGTCTGTTGCAAAAGTTAAAGCGGCGCTCGGATCTTATATTAAAGTGAATACTTTGCAACGATTGAAATCTTCGATCAATTAGTCGAAGGTAATTGCTTTCCATTTTTTTATTTGTATGAAACTCATATTAAGTATCTAGCAAAACACATTATGTCGTGGTTATTAAATTTACAAGGCTCTGTTACAATAAAATACTGTTTCTTAGGGAATAGAGGTGCCTATCCTGGTTTTGCGAGGGAGACTTCATCGAATTTAGTATTAGCTAATAAGCTACACTTCATAACGGAATTTCGAGAGATTTTTTTAAAAAAAGTAGTTGCAATACATACTTGTTATGTAAAAAAAAAAAGAAACAAATAATGCAATTAAAGTCGAGACCTTGCCAATTTGGGAACTTTCTATCAAACGTAATTAATACGCTTTTAATTGAGAAATTGAAGCAATTAATGAATTGCTCAAAGGCTATTCATTCTTTTGAAAATATCTGAATTATATATGGTGTTTCATGCAAGGAAACGAACGATTTTCTCAAGTAACCCACAAGCTATTTACGATGCTTTGCTGAGAGTTCTGCGAGGGGTTTGAGACAGGAAATGTAGCCTGGGAGTGCTTGCTTGGGTCTTCGGAGGACTATTTTGCGGAGCAAAGATATTATCGCTCAACACTGGGTAGTACTTGCTCTCTTTGTTCTTTTTCAGTTCGGAATTAACTGTTATTTTCAGCTCTGAGCCGATGGTCTGCGAGTATACAGTCTCACCTGCGTTCGGTGGCTGGAAAAAGTATTCTGATGTCCTCAGTTGGCGAACTTTTGCTGGTTTTTTCTCTGGAGTGAAGAAAAGATACCCCTTCTTTTTTGCGAAAGCCCCAACTGAAAGCTTTCTTGTCTGGGCTATTGAGAAAAAATCATTTACAAAAAGAAAAGCACCAACTCTCTTACATGAATGCGATGTAATTGAGAAAATATTCGTATGCGTCAAAGATGGATTCGCTGTGCTAGGACGTACTTCGAATTTTGTGCTGGCTTCCGGGGAATCTGTGTTCTGCTCGTAAAATAGCCGCATTCTTTTTTTTATCGACCTGACATCTTCAAGCTAACAAAACAATTAATTACAACAAAATTTGACAAAGCAGATTACCGTTGCGAGGTATTCCAGAAAAGGAGTTAGCCTAGAAAGCTCTCGGTCTCTCCTGTCATTGATGAAGTCAATGATTTTCAAGCCATTATCAGGCTGCATACAGAACGATGTTTCTAAGTTCTTTGCAAAATAGTTAGTTATACTTTACCACATTCTCTAGGCAGGAATTTTACATCTATAAAAACTACATTCTTCAAATCCCGTCCAAGTTTGCTTAGATCTTTGTAAACTGTTTGGAACCTCACACTGCAATATTCCCTTGGCAAGACTCTTGAGATTAAACCTTTCGGATCGATTTTTTTGATAGCATCTAGCGCGTACTTGGGATAAAAGTTTTGTTTGATATCTTCTTTTAGAAAGTGTATTTACTGTTCTTTCGCCCGACGTAAAAACCACCAATTCATATAGTTCTGCCATCCTAGTCAGGAATTCTTGCAACCCAGGTCTCTTCATTACATATAACTTTGAATAGCCACCATATTGTCCCTGTTAGCGGAATTAGAAAGGAATGTCAATCTCAGAGATAAACAATTTCTCTACGTGAATGACGAAATCGGGTGTCAAAACCTGAACCAGCGAGGTATGAATAAGCGTCTCGTCTAGATCCAAAACAAGAGTTTTCTTGCCCTTAATATCTGTTAAGTTGTTTTACAAGAATGCGATAAATACCTTATTTTCCTCAGATTGAGGTCCTAGATATGGTTCGGTAAGGCTTCTTGTCGCAAATCCGCTATCAAATGATCAGTGTCCGAAGCAAATAATGAGCAGTACTAGTTTGAAAACGTAGGATAATTCTGAAACTTGTAACCTCCTCCAATATTTGAGTATGTATTGGTCACAAGCTTTGAAATCCTAGTTACTCTCTTGTTTGTCAGCGGACTATGGCATATGAGATTGAGTCTTGGAAGTTAGTTTACGATTTGGTTTGCTTAGAAGGTAAGTATGGGCTTTCAATGTTCTTTTGGATGTTATATTCGGATGGAGCTTTGATAATGAAGTCTTTAGTTGAAGGGGTTCGCGTTCTTCTCTGAGGATTTTCCATGCGTGACACTTTTTTTTTTTGTTATGTTATTTTTTGAGAGCAAGGTATGAAATACCTCAAGTATTCAAGGAAGTGCAGGTTCTTTGTCTAATAAAACTCCACTCAAGAGTAAATATAAAATTACTGGGATTGTGAATTATTACTTATTCGATTTTGGATATCAAATGCCAATTCATGACAACAAGAGCGCCAAAAAATTACCCTCGATCAAAAATATAGATAATATGAAATCAGACTGTTTATGGACCCATGAATCTTACTTATGTTGGAAGACATCGTAAGTTGAGTTTCGAAAGCAATTAGATTGTGGGTTCTTTTTTTTTCTCATTTCGTACAGGAGACAACATGAGCTTTGACTATATATGGAATATATAATGCGTCAGGATTCTAACTTCTCCTATTCTAATTTTCTAACATACTTACTAACACTATAATTCTTTCAAAGCCTCAATAACCAGCTCGAGAACTCTTTTGTTTCTTGCACACACTGTTCCGTTCTCATTGTAATGGCCAACTTTCACCTGAGGATAGGTGTATTTTTCACCGTTAAAATCAGTGAAGTAGAACCCAGCGGATCGGATGAGCGCGTCACCTGCGCAAATATCCCATCGCTTTGAGTGGTTTTTCGGTTCGACGTACACGTCCGAGTTGTTCAACAGCACCTCTAGCATCAGATGACCAGCCCCTGCCTCATCGTTTGCCTCAACTGCGAATTTCTTTCCTAACACAGCCAGGATGTTTCTATCCTGAGTCGTATCAGAGCCTCTAGGTACTCTGAGCTTCTTTGCTACTTCGTCAAACTCCTGTACCGGTGGAATATCGATCGGCACTGGCGTGCCAATTTTCTTATCGACATCCACCACGAAGACCTTGTTATATCCCGCATGCGAGAAATAGCATTTTGGTGCATAAGTCAAGGTCTTTCCATCAGCTCCAAGATTGTAATAGTGGCCGATGATACCTACAGTGGGTTGACCTTTGATAGCAAGACCGATCAAAGTGGTACAGTGATGGAGTTGTCCCGAAATGAATGACTTCGTGCCATCAATGGGGTCAACCCAGACGACAGAATCCGCTGTGTCGAACTCTTCGCTAACCTTGCCGTCGAAGAGACCGATGCTGATTGAAGATTTGCTAAAACTGGCTGGATCAACCTCGAATTTGCCCTCATACACGACATCTTCTTCTCCTTGAACGTTGAGGGCAGGGAAATGATGCTTGAGACCCGAGATGATGAATGTTTGGATCTTGACATCGGCTTCAGTGAAAGGTTCTTTCACATCGCCTTTAAATTGGGTTGTTAGACTACCCGAGCTAAGCACTTCTCTCATGACATCGCCGGAATGCATGATAATATGTGCCGCAATTGAGAGGAATTCATCAATTCTCACTTTAGTTGAAGTTACTGCAGTCTCCATCTTGTAGAGTTTTCAGTCACAAATCTAATTTTAATTTTATTATGTTTCAAGAATCTAAGAAAGCTTCGGCTAAATTCGCCTATTAATAAACGCGTAAAGATAACTTCTTTAGAATTTTTCTTTTTATGGAGTTGCTGGGAAATTAGCCACCCCCTTGGTAAGAAGTCCGTGCTTATTGTTGATGTGAAGTTTGGCTTCGAATTCTTTTTTTTCAGGTAGAATTCGTTCGAATCGCATCTCTTCATCATTAGTCGAATAAAAAGTTGGAAGAAGGCATTTTTTCTTTTCGGCTCTTTTCATAATATATTTTCTGAAATTAGCATGAAATTAATTTCAGCATCCGTCAAAAACTATTTTTCGAATAGGACCAAAGGCTCTTCTTATCACATGGCTAAAATTGCTTGCATCTGTTAACAATATGCCTTTTTTCTTTTGAGAAAGACCTCCGTAAAATTAGCAAATTAGAGTCAATACAGAGTTCGTTAAGTCTTGTTGCTGCCGTCATTCTTGTAGATTGCTTCTATTTCTGATTTCATCGAGTTCTGGAAATTTCTCACCAGACATGCAAGTTTGTTTGTTGGTTTGTTTGCTATTGCATTAACTCAACTGAAGAAGACTTAGTGTCCTATCTCCAAAACTTCATTGAAAACAACTTTTCGTTTAATGGAATCAAACTAGTTCATTTCCTGAGAATCTTCAATATTTGGGCTCCATTTCGTGGTTTCGTTAACTACAATATATATTGAAACCAAACTAGTTTGCGACAGCTACTAATTATTCTGGCTCAAATGCAATCGCTGAGCAATGGCTTTTTATCCTAATGCTTTGTGCTTGGATCCGTTCGAATTATCAATTTTCTCATTTTTTCTCCCCGAATTTATCGGTTTCTTTGAGCTAGCCATGGTTTTATCAGAAAAGAGGAGATTTCAGAGATTCTGGCTCTGAGTAAAAAAGATCTCCAAAAGCAAAGTGGCTCTGGATCTGTCGAGTGCAATTTCGAACTCAAATTTTAAATATAAGAAGTCAATAAACTCATACTGCAAGAAAAATGACTGATCGACAAGTGGACTCTAGCATCAACACGCATACCTCCGAAGAAACCATTCAACAAGTACATACACACAATCATATTTGCTCAATCACATCTGCTTTTAGCAAAAGCAGAAAGATGCCGCTAAGCAAGTTGCCAAATGGTATGGTTTCTTCAGAGATCATCGTGACATCCCTCCAGCCTCGCTATTTTCATATCAGCCGCTACCAGAGCCAAAAATTTACCGTGTCTTAATACCTCGTATCGAAGGGATCGATTTAAATGTAACATTACTACCGACTTTACATCATGTTTGAAAACATAACTGACATACAGTTTCAAAAATCAGACAGAAACTCATATCATATCAGGATCCGAGCTCATTTATACAATGCACAGCAGAATTTATTCTTCGGTCGAAGCTATATATCATCTCTCGGTGATATATTTTACGAGCCTCGTTCCAGGCTATACTACACGACAAAATGCTTCAACATCTATTTTCACACAAGGATTCCGAATGAGATGAAGCTCTCATTGATCGTTGAAATAATCTTGACAGGTAACTCTAATGACTGGGTAAATGATTAAAAGTCCTTAGAACTGGATCAAAGGAAATCGATTTTGAATGAGATGACTGTCGGCTGGTCTGAATTATCATTTATACAGGATTATCGAAAAGTAGTTGATATAGATGTCTATGAAGGAAGCGGCCGATTAATTTTGACTCAACCCTTTATCCAAGATCGAAGAGTTATTCCGAGAGCGTCTTTGTTTTATCGCGCATTTTCAGGAGAATTAGACCAAAATATCACGTGGTTGATCGGAGAAAGCATGCTTTGCGGCAGCGAAGATCTTATCCCAGGGCTTCAGGGTTATCATCTCCCGAACTTTAATGACATTGACGAGCATCCAGCTATCCAATTGAAAACAGCTCATCTTTATTCAATGGAGGTCTCGGACTTCAAATTAACGGTCCCGGCTGATCTGGATAACCAGATCATCCAGAGAGCTAGAGAAGTTCATACAAGTAAGCAATCTTAAGCGCTTCATCTTCTGTAATCGAAGATGATTTTTAGGACTGCCAAGTTCAATTAATTTCTTGCTTAATGCTCCGCTGAAGATCGGAAAGAGGCAGCTAAAAGTCGCGTTTCATAATGGCTGGACGACAGTGAGTGATGGAGGATTAGAAACGCCGCTTGAGCTTGTGCCGAATCCAAATAATCCCGAAATTCTTGAATATAAAGGCAAGTACGCCATTAACCGCATTATTTTGGAGAACTATACGGCGCTGATCATACAGCTCGAATACGTTGGTAAAACCGACCTTGTTAGAGTAAATGCTTAATCAAGCTCTAGTCCAAGTGCCTCTCAATGCAGAAACTAACTTCGATTTGACCATAGTGATTGGGTGGACTGCTCACACTTTTGATGAGACATACTTTGGTATGAAAAGAGCGCCCTTGCGTGAGGTTTTAGTGACTGGCAAAGGTATTCAAGGAAAAATTTTATTAGAGTCTCAAAAGTTATATATAGGACGATCGATCAACTTTGAACCTCTATTTTCCGTTGAGTTGGGCCACAGCAATGGCATTCCAATTAGTGGAGTCCTGAATCTACAGAAATTGCCTAGAAGTACTCACTTACCTGTGCTTTCAGAAATCGATGAAGAAGAAGAGAAAGAAATTGACATGAGTATTTCTTTCGATAAAGAAGGATTTCTGAAGAAGCACCTGGCCAGAAGTCTTATTCTGCCACAAATAGATATCCAAGGTTCCTTATCAAATGTAGACAGAGATAAAGCAGACGATAAGAAGCCGGCCTCTTTCAGCGAGCTAATAGACGCTTCTAAACAACGGCCAGGAAAGAATGAGGCCGTATCTGAGCTCTGGCAGAAACTCACTGAGAAAGCTCACACCTCGGTGCAAGAGTTGACGAAGAGATCAATGATAAATATGATTGAAGACCCAGCTTTCACAGGGAATAAAAGCCTTTATGACGTTGTAAAACAAATGCAATATAATGAAGAATATTTCAAAACTCAAGCCAAAGCTGAAGACCCAGCAGTAGCTTCACTTGTGGGAATGTATTACTATTACAAGATAAAATCTTTGCCTCTGCCACTGCAGCGAATCGCTGATGCTGAAGTACTTTCCGAATACAAGATTTCCGTTATTACGATTAATTTCGAATGTCTGAGACAGCACTCGAAGCTAGATGTTCCTGATCCCGACAGTCTCCAAAAGAAAATAGAAGCGAAGCCACCCTCGCGACTGTTTTTTAAAACGCAGTTTTTTACCTTCCCTGAAATAAAAACATCAACAGCGACTCTCTTGAAGGCTGTTGAAAAAGGCCGAGAAATTTTACTGTTAAAATCAACTGAATCAGAGAGCGGCTCATTGCTACTCACCTTTAAGATTGACCCGACAGCTCCGGGGAATGCTCATCAACATCTGGAGCTTTGCAAGTATCTTTATTCAAGAAGCTTGGAAGTCCAGATCTGGGACGCGGATACTCTTTCGTTGTTTGGTGTACTAACGATACCGTTGAAGCTGATCCTGAGAAAAGGAAAGGATATGGCGATATACACAAAAGAGTACAGAATTGAGGAGCAGTCAGATGGGAATATCAGCAAGGGACTGCTACGTGTGACTCTCATGAACGCAGGTAAAAAGGTTGAACAGAAGGAGAAATCTCCTCCAAAGTCTCGGCCAACTACAGCTGGATCCGAATCAACAAAGATAAAATCAAAAGGCCCTGGGTACCAGCTCGACAAGCTTGCGAATCATCCCATTGTCCGCGACCTCAATCCACAAATTCTTGAAGAAATTTTGCAGACTAAGGACAATAGACTTGGGTTCTACACGCAAACCTCATTAGGATATTACCTTCTCTATTTTACGAGCCCTCCTATGTTATTTTCTTCCTATAACCAAACAAATTTCCTGCAGGACATGGCCGAATTCCGTGATTCAATGAAAATTTCTTTAGTAAAAAGCTCGAAACTCCAGCCATTTGTTCAAGAGATCACATTGAATGTGAAGCAGTTTCAGCCTGAGATATTCTGCGTCGATGTCGTTAACTTGTTGGATTATGAAGAACTCTTCATGGTCGAAGTGGATGACCCAGCTGCACCTCGGCCTGAGATATTGCAAATTCGAGACCAGGTAGAGTGGAAATTTTGGGCTGAGAAATACGGGTTCACAAAGCCAGAGAACTGGAAGGTAGTTTCACCCTATGACGGAAGTATTTTTCTCAAGCCAAAAGAGCATATCCAAGTCTTATTCAAATATTACACGGAAAGACCGCATTTTAATCAAAGGGAACTGAGCTCAAAGGATAAAAGTAATTTTAATAAGGCTCGTGTGATTAAGATATTCCTCAAAACAATGAATAAGAGGACCTTTTCAGAAGTCAGAGTGCAAGTTGAGCCTCACATGATCGCCGTTGATCGAACTCTGACTTTCTATGAGAAGGAAAATAGCCTAGTGAGGCTACAGCTAAAGGGATTCAAGAGCGGGTTGGACCAGCAACAACCACTCCTTATCGCAGCCACACAGCAAGATATCTCTCTTAAGGAACAAAATGGACAGGATCTAATTGACCTTTCTGCTGAAACGGGCCCGATGGGTCAAGTCAAAACGTTGGGAGTTATTTGCTATTCTGACACGTTCAAATCCGAAATCCTTAGGTTCTGGACGGTTAAAATTCATTGTGCTCAGCAGTAAGACAGCATAATAAATTCCCATGTTTAACTTACCTTCATTTATTTATCATAGGATCAAAATAAAAGAATATGTATATCGGGAAGGAGTACACAAGATCGGCTTTTTTGGAACCTCATGCAATAAAGTCTGGTTTCTGAGCTCAGACCCGTACTTGGTAGAGATTATGCCTCCTTACAACACGGATTTTTCGACCGTTGAAGGAGCTTTTAATCCCATTCGAGTGTCTGTATTTGCGGATAAAGTATCAACTCAAACGTGTCTTGTCCAGTGTATATCCTCAGCAGATGGGACTGTTTTGAACTCGTGGCTGGTTGAACTTACTGGTATTCAGCCCACAGTCTCACAATACCTTGAAATTCAATTAAAGAAAAGCAACATCGCTTTTAAATACAAACTTAAAGACATCTCTCGAACTCCGAAGGAAGTTGAGTACAAGTCCTCAAATGTCAATCTTTTCAAGGTACTTTCTTATACTTTTACACTCTAAGCTCTGTCTTTACAGATCGAAAGACCGAATATTGACAAATCTCAGGACGAAGAAGAGCTTTCTTTGAGCTTTGACCATAGAATCCGAGACCGATCCGAATTTTTTATGTATATTGTTGATAAATTTTCACAAAATGTGCTAGACTGTATAATCTTCTGTACAAGACAATAATAAGTGGGAGATAGCAAGAAAATGCTCCTACCTTTGCTTGCTGCATACTTACAGAAGATTTATCTATAATTAGAAGATGCTCTTTGAAATTTTTGCTCTCGCAATTTTATTTTTCATAAATTGCTGATACATCAGTGTAGAGATAAAACTATTTATTTTTATTTGCTTTACAGAGATCTTATAACCTCAAAAAAGAAAAGAAACTAAGGATCAAAATAGAATTCTATGAACTCTGCTCCTTGCACAGCAGCAATTTTAACCGGTTTCCTTAACAGTCTCTCACAATCTTCACATTTTCTGCAGCCGCCTCTCCTTTGGAGATACTCTCTCAGCTTTTCGCGGAATATTCTTTTATTATCATCAATCTCTTTGCGATTATTGTCTTCGTTATACTTCTCTACGTTTTTTTCAAATTTAATAGGTGCTCCATCATAGTCTTCGTTAAAAGTTTGGACCATTAATTCTGCCTGGTTTCTTGCCCTGCTGGTAACTTCGTAATGAAAAATCAGTGGAAATGCCAGTGTTAAAACTAGAACGACATAGAGCAGCACGACTCCAACAATAGCTATTGCTTTTTGTTTGGTTTCCGATCGAAAACTCTCAGCATCACTACTAGCGTTGAAGGCACCGCCTCCATATAAGCAAAGAACGAGTGAAGCAATAAACACCCCAGTGACTACGTAAGGAATTATGTGGTTCAACAACCGTCCAGCTCGCCAAGTCTTGAGGACTCTTGTCTTTCGCAGCTTTACATGGAATGCGGCCAAAAATGCATCGATTTTCTTGTCACTCATTTCCAAAAAACCGTTTTCAAGAGGATCAAAGATAGATTCTCCTCCAGGCAGATCTTTATTGGCCTCTGACTTTGATGCTTCGTATTTCCCTTTGATTAGATCAAGCTGGAACACAACGGAGCCTCGTGTTGTGGGTTTTTCGAGCTCGAAGTTTGGGAGAAAAAATTTCCGAAACCAACCGGTTTTGCTTTTGCTCATTTTATTTATTTAAACTTTTCCAGGACATCAAAGGGTATTTAAGGGAGGTTTTTGCAAGAAATTTAATTTTCTAGCAATTCCTGTTTTTAATTACATAAAACTAATCTGGAGCTGACGAATTGTGAAACGCAATTCAAGCCTGCTACCAAAATATTAAATGTAAGGATTCAGATTGACATATTTATTGCGGGTTCGAATCTAACTTAGGGGCACCGGTAAAAGTTTTCCTTCGTTCAATGGTTTTGTTGGCCTCTTCATCCATCGTCTTAGACATCATTTTTTTCGGCGCAATTCTCATAAATGTTCCTCCAATCTTGTGATGCAAATGACCAAATGTCCAATCTTTATTTCGTCCGACTTCTCTTATAACTCCTCTTGCGCAATCTCTGGCAGAAAGGCACAATAATTTACCAGGTTCAGTAAATCCAGTCGCTGGAGTAGAAACCACTCCACATCTGTGACTAATCACTTCAACTTTATTCGGTGCCATCAATGAGAGCGACCTCGAAAAGAAGTCGATGAATCTTTTTGTTCCACCGTATACGGCCAGTCTCTCGCAGCCCACAAACATCGTAAGCGAGCTTATATTAATGATAAGTGAGCGGTGACTCCTCTTCAGCATATCAGGGATCAGCAGTTTGCTTAGCATCACCATGGGAACGAGATTTACTGTCAATACTTTCAATAAGTCTGGTACCGATGATTGAGAAAAAGCTTCATCATGAGAAAGGCCGACATTATTGACTAATACCGAAATATCTAGCCCTTGAAGCTCTTTCTTGATGTCTTCGAAAAATCCAGGCTGAAAGGATTTTGTAAAATCTGCAGATATTGCTTTGGTCTTGATTGCTGGGAACTTTTTTTGGAATTCTTCTTGTACTTGCTGTAGCTTCTGCTTGCTTCTCGAGATAAACACAATATTAAAGCCTCGGCTGGCTAATTCCTCACAATAGCCTTTTCCTAGCCCTTCTGAAGATCCTGTAACGACTGCCCAACTGTTAGCGCCGTATCTGTCAATGAGAGACTTCTGAAACCAACTGACCTTTGATAATGCAAGCAGTGCTCTGAGGCTGCAGCGGGCAACAGCATAGAGTCCTAGCAAACCAGCAATTGTTTTAACTTCTTTGCTATGAGTTTTGAGGAAGTCGCTTTTCATAGAATTTTTTGTCCTAAATAATGAAAATCTTTAAGGAATCTCTTGAGGAGTCAATAACGATTGAGATATTAACGAAATTGATGATTCAAACATTCAGATTTGTTAAGTGAAATTTATATCAAGGTTGTTAAATTTGAATATGAAACATTTTATCTTTGCAGTACTTTTAGCATACTGTGTATATGCTCGCTCCGAGGATGATGAAATATTTGCTAAGCATAAAGGAAAGACTGGTTTTATAAAAGTGACCTCTTTGAAGGATCAGTTATTCTATTGGTTTTTCCCATCGCAAGGGAATCCTAATACTGATCCCCTCGTTCTGTGGCTGACTGGTGGACCTGGCTGTTCTTCTGAGATTGCCATTTTTATTGAGAATGGGCCAATGAACCTCAATCCAAAGAATCTCTCGGTTTCGGTGAACCCTTATTCATGGAATAAAGTTGCAAACGTCCTTTATGTGGACCAGCCAATCGGCACTGGCTATTCCAACCCGGTTTTCTCTCCTTATGATAATAACGTGACGCAGGTTTCCGAACATTTGTACAATTTTTTAGTTGGATGGCTTGCAAAATACCCTTCTTTCAAAAAAAGACCATTGTTTATCATTGGCGAGTCCTATGCCGGTCATTATATTCCAGCTGCCTCGGCTTACATCGTCAAAAGAAAACATAGTGATATCAACTTCGTCAGTTTTGGGATCGGAAACGGCCTGATTGATGCAAGTCTCCAGTACCCTATGTACGCAACTTACGCTCTGTCTAAAAGGCTGATCTCAGAATCGACATACTACAGCGTCAAGAAGCGATTTGCGCAGTGTCGGACTGATATAGAGCTTGGAGACACTGTGGAAGCTTGGTATGATTGTCAGGGCGGTTTGATACAAATTTTAGGGTACGACAGGCTCCGGTTTAATATATATGATGTCAGGCAGCCCTGCTCGGTTCCTCCGCTCTGTTATAACCTGAGCTATGTCGGAGAGTTCCTTGAGCAGACGAAAATCGTGAAGCAAATCGGAGTAAGAGGCAAATCATGGTCAGCATGTAATGTTGAGGTTCATGAGGCTATGGCGTTTGACTGGTTCATAAATTTAAGAGATGACATTGCGTTTCTGTTAGATAATGGCTATCCTGGACTCATGTACTATGGAGAAGAAGATTTTATCTGCAATTGGATGGGAGGACTAGAAGTTGCCAACAATATTGAATGGAAAGGGAGAGAAAAGTTTCAAAATGCTTCGTTTCAGAAGTGGGAGAATTTCGGCGAATTCAAGCAAGAAGGGACGCTGACTTTTATCAAAGTATATAAATCGGGGCATATGGTGCCCATGGATACGCCCGAAGCTGCACTTAATCTGTTTGAAAGGTTTTTGAAAGGATGGGCACTTCCGACAAGGCTAGCTTATGTTTAAGATCTATTGTGAGAAATCGTAATACTCATTCCAAAAAGCAACTATATTTCCTAACAAATGATAAATGAATAAAGTTACAGACATTTTTGTACTTTCTTCTCAACACAGATCCACCAATTACAGATATTATTTAGGCAATAATTGTGAAGATCAGAACTTAGTAATATTTGAGTTCTTATCTCCACTACCGCAGTAGGTGTTTTTTAAACAAACAAAAAAAAAGAAATGAGTTTGAAAATCCGTATGGTAAACTCTTTGCCACAAGCCGACAGATGGAAGTGCGCTGAGAATTCCAAATGCTCTGAGATTTGATGTCATCGACTCTTTCACGAAATTGGCGTCTTTACCTCTCGTCGAAACTTCATCATGTTTCATCGCTTAAAAGGTTTCTCTGAAGTTGATCATGCTTGATCAATATAGAAACTCTACCACTAACCAACTCGCCACAGGGTACGACAATTTTGCAGTTCTGAATGACGATCTCTCAGGTCGCCTTCTGTTACAATTCGACCAGTATTATCAATATGAAGAGAAAAAATTATTCTGACACCATAGCCAATCTATTTGGACAGAGACTCTTGATAACCTGATAAGTGAGACGAGTAAGAAACGCGAAGAGAGAGAAACGACGCGTAGCAAAATGACGAAAGGCTATTTTCTGATTTGCTCACTGTGCCAGATAAAAGCGAGAGGCGCTCTCAAAAAGCAGAAGAAAGGCAAAAAGGACATGATATGAGGAGTCTGAAAAAGAGAGAACGGGACTCTTAAAGATCGTAGAGGGACAACTGCTGCACGACTAAATCAGAATAGATAGCGTTCCCTCCATTTCCACCATCTCCATCCACAGCATCTGTGCCTGTGCCACTGACTCCTGCTGATCCACCGTTTCCTCCGTCTCCACCATGACCACCGTTGCCAAAAAACAACAACTCCGCCATTTCCACTCACCTGTTTGCGTATACGCAAGGCAATCGAAGTTGCGTCAGGAGCTAATAATCCTAAGACCAAAATCAGCCCTATTACAAATTTCCTCTTCATATTTTCTGATTGAAATTTTTTTCAATTGTTTTATTTATGGTTTTATGGCTTTCGCGCCTTCATTTATTGTCGGATATAAGTAACAAATCTTCCATATAAACAAATCAACCCCCATTTAACAGGATCCAATGGATTCCCAGTATATTTATTTGTAATGATCTACTGGATATTTCTTCATGAATTATCGTTATTTCTCCCCGTGACTCGTTAACGATCAAAATGATTTGTCTTACAACGTCTGTTCTGCAGAATTCCAGTGAAAATTTTAACTAAGTCGTTTTAATTTAACAAGCAAGCTCGATACCAATAGAAACATAGCTACAATCCTAACTGTATTGACTTTACACAACGTATTCGATTCACCACTGGAGTGAGTTGATTTGGTGCTCAACTGAATAGACCCGCAATATGCCATGGTATTTTACCGAGAGAATTTGCAAATTTAAATGTATTAGTGAAATAAAAACTGGAAATTCTGAATACCCTGATTTTCATTTCATGAAATTTACGTTCTAAGCGACGCGAAACAGACAATCCTTCAATCAAATTTGCTACTCCCATGGAATCCTATCCGATAAAAGCCTAAATAAGCTCTCACGATATATCCTCTGCGATGATCAGCTCATATTTTTATTTATTATTTTTGTTTGCTAACAGTTGGTTGGTCCGAGAATCTTAATTAAATTTCGATTTCTATTTCGAAATAATTAATTTACTTGCTAAGAATGGTTTTGAGTCACGTTGAAACACTCTGAACCGGAAAGCTGTCTCAAAAATAAGCAATTAATTCCATTCAAGTTCTCTGGCAAAGATAACTGTTTAAATTAGATGCTATGATCTTCCGTCTTAACAAAATTTAATTTGCTGCATTTCAGTAGCCCCACCAAATTGCTTCTCCAGGCCAAACATAAATATTCGATTCTCAGAGAGTTCTTGCTGGTATTATCCCATAGTAATACTTCATCTCGCATGGTCAGTCGACGTCTTTCTCGGTTGTTCGCAAAATTTGAAAAGCTTTTTGGATCTGAAATCGATCTTTTCTCTCGAATTTATGCAATTCATTTACAACACTACGGAGCCATAATGAATTTTGTTGAGTATTTAGGATGTCATCGATTTGAGGATTTGTGGAAAGCGCGTTTAATGGGAATTGTTGGAGGACTGCACAAGCCATGTTGAATGGACTTGATTTCAACACAAAGAATGGATATTTTTCTGCAAGTGTCAATTTAACACTGGTTTCATCAACTTCGAGTTCTACCGAATAAAAACGAATAAAGACAATTTTCTAAACTTTCGTAAATGTGAAGTATAAAATTATTTTTAAATATAACATTACTGAATAAACCATATTCCTCAACGAAGCGTGCTCGTTGAATTGCTAAAATTCTGTCATGAGAATATGTCTTTTCAATTAAAGGGGCTTGTTTATAAAACATTGCTGCTTTTTGGATAGAGAGCACTCATGAAGTTATACTTCTGAAATTGGAAGCAACGGGATTATTGGAATGTGCCCTTCCTACATTATTTTTCTTCCGGAGTTTTACAGCGATAGCTATGGCTCATGAAAACCTCCAAAGAAATGAGCACCACTCTCAATTTCTCGAGTCTTCGGTGAATTTCATCGAATTTCGAGTTGATGTTCGCTTCATGAACTACTTGTATTAATTTATCACATGAAGCTACTTCAGATTCTGTAGCTTCGTAGAAAATAAGATTAGAATACACTGAGTGAAGTTTGTCTTCGATACTGATAGCTCTCTTCAACGTAACGTCCTGGAAAGATTCAGATATTCTGCAGGTTTTGCGAAAACTCACAGTCTCTCCACCGTCGCGAACTATGACAGAGTTTTAGTGGTGAATAAATCCCATTCTGTTGAGCTTGAAAATCTTTATAAACTCTTGATGAAAGAGATTGGAGAGAAGAATATAACATGCACTGATGGAGTATTCGCTTCGATAGTGATGAAAACAGAACCAAGCTAAGCTCAGCAGTTATCTTTGATATTGCGAAGAAGAGTTGCTTTCAAAAATAATTGAACAAATAATCTCTTTCAATTGTTATCCAAAAATCTATTCATATTCAATTTCCAATCATATTCATAAAATGCAAACATCCAGACTCGAGTTAGTTCATCTCAAAGCGATCGAGCCCTCTTCTGAAAGTGCTATCATCTTTTAAAACAATCAATAAATTTCCGTTAAATAAAGTTTGAGCAGAACTCTGTCGAAGACTGGAATTTCTACCTTGAAATATCTTATTCTATGAAGTAATAGCGATCCTCTTGGTTTCAATAGCTACTGCATCTATACAATTTTTCTTAGTCCATAAAGATACTCTTGTATCTCATCTCTGACTCACGTTGAAGTTTTAGCTTAAAGGAAGAAGTAATTGAGTTTTTTCGTGGAATAAAGTTATATTTTGTAACGAATGAAGGGATTAAAACAAAATATATATGCGACTTTCTTCAAAGTAATGATTTAGAGATGACTTTCATATGAAGAAAAAAGAAGGTTATCGCAATTAGATTCTCCCTTTATTTTGGCTCTTCTATTGTAATCCGGTCTCAATGATGATGTCCCGGACCATGACCTGGTCCTCCATGATGTCCAGGGCCGCCGTGATGTCCAGGACCTCCGTGATGTCCAGGGCCTCCGTGATGGCCTGGTGGACCTCCGTGAGGGTGACCGTGTTTGGGTCCGTGTCCTTTAGGTCCGTGATCAGGACCATGACCTGGTTTCGATGCAACTGAAAGCTTGCAGCCCATTCTTCAATAAAAATTTGTCAATTATTATTGTAGTTTATCGAGTTGGCTCTTAAATAGTATTCGTGCTCCGAATCAAAGGCCAGTAGCATTCGGACCAGTGCGATTTAATGCGTTTTGAACGCAATTGGAGAAATCAAACGCCCACAATGATATTTTACGAAATTTGCAATACTTATTCAAATTGTCGACATAGAGAGTGGATCGAGCTTCACGTCAGCCAGCCATCCATTTCATGCAATTTGCAGAAGAGATGATTACTTATCGTGAATTTCATTGCTATGAGAAATTCCTTTCGAGACAGGATGAGACTTCAAACAAGTTATAAGTTACTATTTTGCGCTATCACCCAAATACGGTATCTATTAAAGAAGAAGGAAAATTAGTGCCCAAATGAGGTTATTGCCGGCACACAAAGCAAATTTAACTGACGTAAATTTTAACACTGGCCAATTAGTTGGGATAAAATGCAGTTGGATTTTATCGTGAGAGCCTATGCTCACATGTACTCACGTGCAAGGAGTAGTTTCCGCTAACAGAAAACTCTCTGTTACTCAATTAGGCTATGATTAATGGCTAGTATTCGATTTACATCGAACATATTTTGAGGAAATTTGGAAGTTAAAATGATAGAAACGGTTCAGATACCTCTTTATGACCTTACTCTTCACTAAATTGTGTATTCTGAGGCTATAACATTGATGAGAAGTGAGTAAAGCAAACACGAGTGAGATTTCGAAGGAAGCACTCTATTCAAGACCTTATTAAGCCTCTTTAATGCGCGAATGAGTGAGAAATATGACTTAATTCAAATAATTCAAAAGCTAATGCTAACTCCGCGCTTTATTTTCCAAGTACTTCAGGGAAAAGACTCAAATAGAAGAGTATTAAAGTTGGAAATCTTAATTTTGCCTCCAATGGAATAGATATGGATATTTTCTTAGATTCTCTCAGCATGGTTTCGGTTTAATATCCAAAAGCTTTTGAAGAAGCGAAATAAACAGAATTGAAAGAGTATAGGCAGCTACTTTGAGGCATTGCTGCAAAATGATGCATACATCGTTCTATGGAAAGACCAAATAAAATTCAGACTCATTTATAAGTGGGTGCATCAATCCAAATAAAATAAAATTACATGAATGAACCACGTTACTCAATTTTTTTTGTATAATGTAGAGCAGGACGCGATGACAATGAACAATTCGTTAAAAGCAGTAGTTAGAACGAAAATTTCTATCAGTATAGGGGAGTTTAGTATGAAATATTCGAGTCAATTGTTAGAAAATCCAATGCCGACCTTCCGGATATTTAAAATGTGAGGCTCTCTCCATTTACTAAGAATATGCAGTTGAGCTTTATCAGAACAAATATTCAAAGCTTCAAAACTCGGCTTCTGTAGAGATTTTTTGCCTAATCAGGCCAGGCGTTGTAGATTTCACAAGAACATACATTATCATTGAAAATTCCTCTGCACCACACAAGATATACATCTCATTCCTAGCTAGCAGTTAACGCACGAGTTCTCATTGGAAATATCTCAACTTTCAATTACAATTGAGTTTTACTGAATTTCCTATGGATTAGTCAGGAAGTGCATTGATAAGTTCGCTCTCTTAAGCTACTCCAGATAGGCGTAGTGTTCGAATTGCCTGCCTTTCCTCTTGCTCCTCCTGCCTCTCGGTTATAGCTAACGCTGATTTTATTTCAGATTGTAGTTCATTAATAGTTTCAAGCAATTGTTGTGAGTATCCAATAAAATCCCGTTTGAGAAACTTGGGAACTAAACGAAAATTGAATGGAGATAACATCACATGCCAATACATATTTACTGAAAAGTAAAAAATAATAATCACGCCATTTTTAAACAATTGCAATTATTTAAACCTAACTTCATTTTTGAATTAATCTTCAAAATATAATAGAAAAAATACATTACGCTTACATCATGTTTAAATTATGTCCGATCACTAAACATAGTTGCCCTCACAGAGGACGCTTCTGAGAGATCCCAAAAATACCATAATTTAGGTTCGATAAGTTTGCAAGTCCAATCGTTTGCTGAGTTTGCAGTATATTTCCTGAGAAGCCAATCTGAGTAAGATCAACACTAGGAGTCAACCTCGGCATTAGACTTGTTTCGAGACTAAAAGGCCAGAAAGATGTATTATTTATTATATCTGATAAAAGAATTTGCTACTTTTGCACTTGGGTAGCCAACCTCTGGTTCAAAGTGACGAGCTCAGATACTTTTCTTTCAAGCTTCTCAAGTCTTTCTAAAGAATCTGACAGTTCTATCTTGATTATATCGGCCATATACTTCTATAAAATGAACGAATAACTCATTCCAAAAAAAAAAAATGAGGTGATACATCATCTGTTTTGGTATGCGCGATTGATGAACTTTCAACGACTTTTTGAGTACCAGGCATCGATGGGGCCAGTTTCATTTTCATTTTGTTGGGATTTTTCCTTTTGATTTTTTCGATCAGATCTCTTAAAGCCAATTATAAAAGGATTTAATCAAATTCGTCTTTTACTTTTGTCCTTTCTGGAAAAAAGGATGAGAAAAGACGCATCCATCCATGTCATCAAATTTTTGCTTTTTGAAATTGTACATGTTGAGCTAAACGAGAAATAAGGAATTGTAATGCGCCTTTGCTGATGTAAACATAATTACTTGTCGTACGAAAGAGGAAAAACATTTATGACGAAAGAAAACTGGAAGCACATATTTTGCAAACTCTTCTGAGTTTTTTATAAGTACAGCTTTTCCGTCCTTGGTCCATTCAACGTATTGCTGGTATGCCGGATCCTGTTAGACTTTGTGACGTATGGTAAGGTAAAATGATGTACATGAACAAGCTCGTGGAGTTTGCGCAGGAATTTAGGTGCGCATAGTCTTGGGTCTTCAGCAATAGCCTTTTGAGCCAATGTAAGTGAATTGTCAGAATCCATTGTCAAATATCTACAAGTTAATAATTATAAAAGCCTAAGATTCAACTGAATAAGCCAGCAAAGAACACTTTCCTACCAGTGCGGTGAATATGAGCTTTTCAATTTTTTGATCAAACTAAATTATTTCAAAAAATTTCTTTATCCCAGCAAGGGAAAAAATTTCTAAATTATAACAACCATCAAAAAAATTTTTTTTATCATCAACCTTCGCTAACGTACTCGCGAAGAATATTGCAAAACAGAAATACTCATACCTTGATGAAGGTATAACCATGAACAAATTCAAAGATAATGATGAAAAAGTCTACACGAAGAATTAATTTCACTCACGACTCCTTGCCACACGGCATAAATTGTTTGAAACACGTCAAAAACTCTCCTTTTACTTTTGAAAAATATTTAAACAGGTTTATTTAAAAATACACTTTTATTTGAATTGTTCTGGAAAATTGAAAAAAGCGAAATCAAATATTCATCGAAATGCCAATTTTTCTTCATTTTCTTAAAATTTTTAAACAGGAAAAGACTTTGATGGTGTAAAATAAATAATTTTCTGAGTTCACAAACGTAATAGTTTGATTATTATCTCGATTTTAGTTGATTTTCCAGTGAGACGGATGCAATAACTGGTTTCATCAATTTTTGGAAAGAAAGAATGTATTAATTCTTTTTTCGAGAATACTTGTTACCGAACAGAGAAATATGGAATCAAGAAAAAGTCTATAAACTGGGCAGTTCAGTTTGAGAAAGGAAAGTGGAGTAGTATAAGGTATCTTCACCTCTATTTATCAGACAATGCCTGAAAATTATTGTAAAATACCCATTATTTAACAAAATTTAATCTTGCGAACTCTTAAGAACAAATAATCAGCGAGGGGGCTTATGTTGAACTTCACTTCCATAGATATGGCTCCGAATACAGTTTTCAAGTTATTTGTTTCTATAATGAAATGTAATATAATGACATAAGACTTCATAGTAGAATTTGAATACACATCCCCCATTTACGACAGCTTTCCTGATCCTGCCATTGAAGTGTCTGATTCTATTGACGAAGCTGTTTTTGATTTTTTTTTCCCTTTGGTCCAATCCTAACTCTGTACTAACCTTTTCCATAAGACTTTTTTTCCCAAAATTATGCATTCTGACTGAATAAATTCTTCTCAACCTTTTTCGAGAGTCCATTGCAGCGCTGACTTCTCTAAATTCATGACCACCAATTAGTTAGACTTAATTCAACAAAAAGTGCATATGATTTCTATTGGATGGCTATATATAAACGAATTCAAATACGCACATATCGTGCTGGAAAATATCCAGAAGAGCTGAGCTCGGTCAACAAAAATCAAAAAAAAAAACAAAAACCCAGTTTTTCTTTGCCGAATGTCTCATGAGAATCTAGACCGATACTCGCATACCTGTGAGTATTAATTTCTTACTAAAATCGCTGTAGCTATTCTCAGGAGGCGCTCTTGGCAGCATAGTAGACAAAAATACTTTATATCAAATCGTATTGATCTATGATGATAGCATACATCATGAGGTCTAAGCACTTTACTATGAAAATTTCATCAGAACTCTAAATAGAGTCGAGAAACATAGGGTGATAGCGCGAATTAGAAAAGCAACTCTTACGCACAGACTTTTCTGAGCTACGTCTTTCTCAAATAAATTTGTCAAATAAGAAGTATGAAAAAATTGTAGAATAAAAGTGCAAATATTTTCTCTCATTTAATTAATTGAATGCGGTTCAGTAATGAAACGCTGCTTTTTTGAGATGTGGAGTTTAATTTTCTACACTTTTTTCTCCTTTTCAAGTGCATGAAAAATTACAATGTGAATTGAGAACAACTGAGCATCCCCACGAGAAAATGTTTTGAGAAAATAAAAGTTGGTACGATATCACATCTTAGCAAGATGAGCTTCCCGACATCTTCTCGCCATAGAAAGACTGAGAAAATCTATTTTTTTATCTAATATTCCATCCTGAGTGAACATCTGCTGTGCCATTCTTAGTACAAGCGTTATTGAGTTTGCAAGAAATTTCTGGAATAATTAAAAACTAAATTCGCCTTTGATGCATTAGCTTCTAAGAAATCTATTCAAATGTGATCTACATATTAGAGCACATTATGCGGGTTGTAGAAATGCTATCTTAAAAATAGTTACTGAGCCGATCTCGTCAGGTTTTGCCTCTGTTCGAGGATTTTGGACCTCTTTTTTTCCGATACTTTGCCTAGGTACTTCTCTTTAGTCTTGGTGTGCACTAATTGAACATCGGAGGCGAGTCTCAGGAGGAATCGTGACATTACTTTCAAACTTATAAATGAAAAAGAAGCCAGAGAAGAACGTTAACTATCTATGGACTATCATGGATAAAAATATTCTAACTTTTCTGTATGTAGAGCTCTGCTAGATTCAAATGAAAAATGGTAACTAGTGACGTTTTCCAACTATCGTGAGTAGAATGTGAATGTATCTATTTACAGGAAGAATACGAAAGATAACTTTCCAGTTTACTGATATGTATACTTTTCAAAAATTTGAAAATTAAACCTTAAGCGAGCGGTTTCCTTGACTTTTGAATTAGTGTATGTTGTGCACTTACAGCATTTAGGTTGAACTCTGGTCTCAACAAACACAATAGTCTAACATTCGCCGCATGAAATCTGAAGTAGAAATTTGAATGATTGAAAGCCCGAACATTATTCAGTGTGCTTTTTGCTATTATTTCTTAGTCTTGATAAAACCTTCCACCCGCCAATTAATTGAGAAATTTGAATTCCTTCCCGAAACGTCGTTAATGCAAGAAAGATTTTTTACACAAACTCTCACTCTGAGAGTTGTTCGTTGTATTTGAAATAAGCTAGTGAGCGTTCATATATAATAAAGTTCAAAGTGAAGATTAAAAAGTTTGCTAACCCATATCATATATAGATAATTACACTAGTAAATCACAGCTAAGTAAGTACAGAAGCATCTCAATGAAACGCTACTGAAGTACCTCCATTTAAATTTTGTCACTCTTGATTACGGGAGGTAGTAATTGCTTTTCCTATGGAACGATTTAGTTATTAAAAAATCTATTCATGAGCGCTTTACCGATTGATTTGATCCAAGATTCTTTCTCTCTGGCAGAAGAAGCCAAGAGATAAAAGCTTCTAGTCGCTGTATCCAGCTTCTGAACGATATTTTGTTACACATCAGACAGACTAAAATGTAATTCTTTACAATTGAATGCTCTTTGTAAATTTCTTCCTCAGCGCTACTGACAGCAGTGCATTCTTTCAAATAGATGATTTCTGTTGGATTTTGGTAGTTTTTTTCTTCTCTGAACGAGTACAGATAGACTGGAGTGAGCACGAACCACCTCCTATTAAATATAAGGTAAGTCGGGAAATAATGAAATTTTGGGTACTTTCTCCATTTCTTTAAAATTCGCGATTGCTTAGTCATCCAGCCTTCCTTTAAAACATCCTTAATATCTTCAGTAGATTGCAGAGGCTCCATAGTGAGGAATAGCTTGGCAAGCTGTTATTAAGCTCCGAAAGGGTTTGATAGTAAGTAAATTATTTAAAAACTTGAGTCTATTCTGTGGAAATCATTTCTAATCAACCGGATAAAATTATTTTTGAATAGAGATCTAATGAATTCAAATTAAACAGGCCATTTCAATGAAAAACTGTTGGAGAACTGTCCAACCAAAAAAAAAAAAAGTCCTCATGGAAATAGCAGCTGCACTTCCAAATAAGTGTACTAAACTAATCGAATTATTTGAAGTTTTTGATGTCTAAGCTAATTCCTAATTCTTAAAGCAAGATGATTATATGCGCCGTACTCCATTGATAATTCTTAAGAATACTATGTTGGCATAATTTTCAATGGTATTTTAAGATTTATTCACTAACAATATGTAGTAGCATCATCGAATTTAGGTGCATAATCTTTCCGAAAGAAATGATTGAATTGTATATTTCAAGCGAACTTTCATAATAAACATCAACAATTCAACGGACTCGAGTTCATAAAGTCAGATGGTGCTACCACTGCAAAAAGTTTTAACATTCAACAAAAAATGAAACTTTGTCCTTTTTAATCAATTATTAAATTCGAATTAATCGGCAAATCACTATCGCTTGATTTCATTTACAGAAACAGAATAAGCAATGCTACAATACTATCTTGATGATGTGAGCTTCTCCATCAGCTCCAGCAATCGCAAACGAATCATCCAGTGACGCGAAGTCCACTGAAAACAACCCCTTCGAAAACCCTGTCACCTTTGCAAAATCCATGTAATCCGCTTCTTTGCTGAAGACTCTAGCTTCATTGTATCCACTGCCGCATGCCAAAATATACTTATCTGATTTTTTGCTGAACTGAGCCGAGTAAACGTTCATTTTCTCAGAATCAAAGCCGTATTCCCATTGAATGTGTCTGAGCAATTTCCTCGTACTGAGATCCCAAAGATCCAATTGATCTTTTGCGCTACAATGTCCCGTTAGGATTACTCCGTTCTTGTAGTCAATAGCATCTCCTGATATCATATGTCCGTACATGCAAAAGATGCTTTTTCCTTCCCGAATGTCCCAAATATGAACGTTGTTGTCCCATCCTCCACTAAGCAGTAAATTCGGCTCATCTGTCACAAATTTCACAGAAAACACTCGATTTGAGTGTCCTGGTTCATCATACAACGATCGCTCAAGAGTCGTAAGAGCGATCATCTTTTCCTCATCATATAATTGGACCTATTTGAGAGAGAGATAAATATTTTTCCCGCAATAAACACAAGCATACCTTATGATTCGCGCCACCACTTGCAAGTAAAGATCCATCGAGATTAAAGTCGAGGGCAAGTATTTGGTTGTCTTCTTCGGTGAATTGGTCGAGTAGTTTTCCTGATTTGAGCCAAAATTAATTAATTTGCTAGGTTAATTAGACAATCAGTACCTGAGGACGCATGCCAATGAGAAATCTTTCCGTCAGCTGATCCTGTTACTAAGATATTTTTCGAATAAACACCAGCCAAGCGAGGTTTCCATCTGAATGGCAGCTATTTAGCCAAAGCACTTAATGAAATTGAATACCTTAAAGATGTCACAGGAGTTTGAGGGGTTGACGAGCAAACTATATTGCGAATCAATTTTCCTAAGCACTTATTAGAGCTTGGAGGGAAGATATCAATAAATACCAGTATAGCTCGAATAAATAACTGCTTCACCATTCACGAGAGCTAATTAAAGGTCATTTAAGTTAATTGATGGAGAGATATTTAACGTCTGTACCTAAAGCAATATGAGAACCATCGTGATCGAATCTGCAAGCCAGAATGTCTTGGCCATCTGTTTCAATAACAGTAGATAGTGAGATCTTTTCTGTGGGACTTAAAATTTTCATAGACGCAATTAGTCTTGATGAAGTTAGATTGTTATACATGGATCCTGTCTTAGGCTTGGACTTCCTCTCTTGACCGTGATTTTGATAGTATATCTCTTGAGATTTAACTTTTTCTCCTTCTGTTTTCTCTAGATGGAGGATTATAAGGAGAAGTTGCTGTTTTTCTACCTGTAATTTTTTGGTTCAAAACATCTTCCTGAGACAGTTTTATTTCGTCAGCTTTGTCGTGAATTTCGTGAGTTATTTTCTCCATTTTTCGATTTTTCAGCAAGTTTAGTATAATATATATGAATCAATCTTACTTAGATTAAATACTTGAGAAAATAGAATCTAATTGAATTTATGATTCTCGCAAAACTGATTTACTGATCCAAAAATCAAAGGCGTAGCCAGTATCTTCATTTTGTATTTTAACACTTTTTTATGGGAATAGAATCAAAAGAATTGACCTGAAATTCACTTCGTCGAAACAGAAAACACTTCTAATGGTCAAAATTGTCCTAACGAACGTTTTCATGATATTTCATGCTAACAAAGCTTGTTTCTACAAAAAATCGCATTGGACGTCTCTTCTACTGAAAGGGTTATGGCGTTTGTTGCAGAAGTGAATACTAGAGTACTATTTTACTTGATTAGAATCCTCTAATGTCTTAACTTGTTTATTCAAAGAAAATTCTATTTTCTCACAATTTCAGAGCGATTGGATCCATTGACTTATACGGAAACTCTGGCCATCTCATACTGTTTCAATTGGTTTGATGATTTTCACGTTGCTGGAAATTCTTCTCAGCTTCTTTAATGACTATATTACTAAAATAACGGACTCCCTCTGAATATAATTTTAAACGCTATCTGATAATGTTTAGCCATCAGCCACTCGACCACAGATTTGACGAAAGACAATCTTTCAATCCCAACACATATACCCACACACACGAAGCAAGCACGTCAGAATATGGGAATTCTGGCGACCCCACCAAGAAGCGAATGAAAATCGTTCTTCGCAAGAAAAAATTAGATGACATTGACATTGTACATGTGAAAAACTCTCCAATAAAAGGTCGCCCTGCCAGCTGCGATCCAGTCAGTCACACAGTAACTACTAATGAAAATGCAACTAGGCCGTCAGCGCTGAATACCTCTAGCAGATACTCAACTCACAAAGGAACAGATTACACTCGGAGATCAGCGTTTCAGAGAGAGAACAGTAGAGATTCGCTTATTTTTGGACCGAAGAGAGGCAGAGAAAACCCTCTCGTAACAGAGCACCATAGCGCGGTTAAACCCTCAGTCAGAGGAAGTACCGTGGGAAGTAGACCAGATATCTCTATATTGCATGAATTGGATCAATTTAACGAGAAATTGCCTGAGAATCGCCAACTTGTCAAAAAGAGAGCGACACCTTTGACAGGGAATCCGAAGCAATTGCTGGATGAATTGCTGATAATAAATAATAAACTTCCAATAGAAACCCGAATGGAAACCAGAAATTCGCTCAGTTCTAACGATGTATCTTTTCGGATGACCCGTATGACAAACCACAATAGCATTCCATCCGCAATGAGATATAGCACATATGGCGGCACAAACCGTCCTCCTCGAAGCGGTATGCCTCAGAGCCATGTAAAAGAGGTTAAGTTTAGCAATTATGCAACTCCAAATCGTTCGAGGCAATCAACGTTCGACATGTTACCGAGCGAAGAGACGCATATTTATAACCCGAATCTCACGCAGACCTCCCATGCGGAAAACCATGTTCGAACGGTCTCACAAGGACCAACACCATCAGTTTCTGGCTCAAACCGCTATTTGGAGAGTAGCTTTGATGATAGCAGTCCAATGCACAATCCATATGATTTTAGACTGAAATTGGCCAGGGTAGAGAACCAACCGAGATTAAGAAATTCGATATTTTCACCAGCTCCCTCTATTCATAAGAATTTGTCAAACCTTTTCAAGAGTAACTATTACCCAGCACCAGACTTATAAATTGAGGTCTGTACCATAAAATCTTTTTTTTATATATGTTGACACTAATTTTTCGTTTCACCCATAAACTTTTTTCCCCCTTTTGCATTGATATAACCTCGCATAACTTTTTTTAACTTTGCAATAACTTTTAAAAGAGAGCCACTGTCATTTAAAAGAGAAGGCTATACTAATGAAGATATAAACAAATTGTGGATTTACATTTTGACATATGTACATAGCAGTATTGCAATGAATATATTTTATTTACATGCAAATATAACTTATCCATTCAATGGAGATCACAAATTTTTAATATTAACTATTTTCAGCTCGTACCTGGATGCTCTGCTGCCCAAGCAAGCATAAAGGTCTGCTTTAAACCGTCTTGAGGACCATACTTTCCAAGCTGTCGTTGGCTCTGAATTGATATTCCGCGCAAGCAGAGGCGAACTAGATGTGATGTCCTGTATTTTCAGCTTGGAGTTGTGATAACAAAGCATCAAGATATCCTCTTTGGCCCCGACAACATCAAAATCTATGATTTCATCTTTCCCGTCCTTCTCATTATAGATGTGAGCCGTAAACTTCAAAGGCTCGCCTGCTTGAGCGGCTAATTTGAAGAGATGGTGAGGAGAACTGAGGCAATACAGAGCTTCATCGGTGAATGAAAACTCCATGGCTTTGCAAGGTCGGAGGTCAGTAGAATACTGAAATTTATGAATTAGTTCATTTTTAAGGGGATTAATGAAAAGTATTGTTCTCTGTGCTTGGGTGCTTGCCACGAGCAGTTTATACTTTTCCCAATAGCATAAATACTGAACGCTGTCTTTGCCAATATCGAATTTTCTTAGCTTAGGTGATGTCGTATTGGTACTCGCGTTTTTTAAATCGATGAACTTGATACCATCAAAAAGGCCTCCAACTGCTAGTTCCATCGACTCTGGGATTAACTCTGCTGTGAGGCAAGTCATGTTAAGCTCGAAAGAGAGGTAACACTGAAATGATTTCTCTGAATCCCAGAGGGTGAGTCGGTATTGAGAGCTGCAAGTGACGAGATATCGATTTTGAATGAATTTGATTGATCTAACTTCTCGTTTATGAGGAACGAACTGCTTAAGCCGTTTGAAGGTGAGAGAATGCAAAATGACAATGCTCGTTTGATAGTAACTTCGATTGAGAGCCAGGATTATCATTTTTTTCTGTGGGACATAAATTGGCTTTGGGCAGTTTCGTTCGTCAGTAATCGCGAAGTCATTTAAACTAATGGTCTGAACTCTAAGGTTCATTTTATCCATATTATGAACTTTTTTATGATTTGATTGGAAATAAATACTCGCTCTCCAATAGCATTGCATAAAAGATTGTGTTCTGATTAGTATCAGAAGAGGTCTATCAGAACTAATTTCAAAGAATAATAAGAGTCTAAGGTGAATTTCCAAAACAAGGTTTTCGAAAGCCTCGAGTGTGATGGAAAGAGACAAAAGTGATGAAGCTGGGAGTTTGCCTATTCTTTTGCCTGTTCTTGATTTAAACTCGTCGAAAAATTTTGTTAAATATTAGTATGATCGAAAGTTGTATGTTATAAAAAGGCAATGAAAGATACGTCATTCAGCTTACTAGCTCATAAGGTTCTTGGCCAGAACCCAGAAAAGGAATATTTGGGTATTGTCTCTGTAAAAATTTCAATAGGCTGCATCTTTTGAAGTTTGCTAAACTACTACTAATGCTTTGTAATTTCATGAATCATCAGCAAATTATTGACATAAAAAAAGAAAGTGACGGTAATTGTTCCAAGTTTAGTAAATAATTTTCATGATTTTTCTAATCTGTGTAAAATCAAAATTAGTATGATTCAGTTTAAAATGTGTGTTTTATTAGGTACAAAGCTATCTTGCTCGCTATAATAAAAGTCTGTGTTATAACTTGTGAAAGAGCAGTAATAATGTATACACAAAGCCTCGTGTTAACATAGGATATATCTAGTTTTGCATTTAATACTTCTTGTCAAATGAAATAAATTCAAGACTGTTGAAACTGATAAAGATAACGTCTTTTAATTGAGAATTACATAATTACTCACATGTTACGACATATTTTGTTGGTGTTTCAAAGATACCAATTACTAACAAGCAATTCTCTTTGTTTGGTTTTTTTTTGAAATTAGAATAAAATATCAATTAGTAGCACTTTAGAAAAATATTACAAATTATAGTTCTTTATCTCTTTATTCCTTTGAAGAGAAAATGCTGTTTCTCAGGAAGAGAAAGCCTCTTCTTCATTTGAGAGCTGGTGATCTAATAAGACTATAACTCCTGCTTCTCGGAAAGGAAAGTAAATCAATCACATTCATTACTCACATTTATTACGAATAAGAGTGATAGAAGTGTTTTAAGATCAAACTAATCAATACATTTACACCTTCAAAGCGGATTCAAGAAAAAGAAAATTTGCTGAATTAACACTGCTTTTCTATTTGAATTGAATATTCTTGATTATTTAAAAGATATTCTGTTTATTTTATAATTAATTTTGATAATTTACGTTTTTAATATTTTGCTTTCTTCGCTCTTTTGAATACACATTCATGATATTGATGTTGATTTGAAAGGTATTGGTTTATGGATTGAACGATTGGAAAGTAAAGGAAATAAGGAATTTTCAAAAAAATATAAAAAAAGGAAAGTAAGTATTGGTAAATGAAGTCAAAATGGTGTAAGTTCCTCAAACAGTTCAAGCATCTGCAGGAATAAAATAACACGTATTGTTGGATTGATGCATAGCACAGAGAAATTTTCTTTGCAAATCATTAAACCAAGACGATATTTCATAATTGAAAATCAAACAAATATAGTCTTTCTAAATACCGTGAAGTAGAAGTCGCATCCTTACGAGAAGCAATTTCGAGGTTTACCAGAATAAATGTTTGTTATTCTCTTGCTAGAACAGTACGAGAAAGTAAAATTTTGACAGTCTAAGAATTAGTAAAGCTCTGTATACTGAGCTTAGTTAAGTACCAATCACATGAAATTTCACTACTGTGAATTAGGAGGTTAATACTAAATAGAAGTTCTTCAAGCACTTGACCATCCAAAAAAAAAAATTACCATTTCCTTCGCTGTTCGCTGAGGACTTGTAGGACGCTAATTTGTGACAGCACAAGTTTTATTTGCTACTTGAAATCGTTTATGAACTTATGTGTATATTTTGCAAATAAGAATGGAAGACCTTCACTGGGCTAGAGAAAATAAAATTCACTTGACTAGCATGGTCTCACTTCTTCAAAGAAGAATAAAACGAATAGGCAATACTTTTCTTATCAGTTCGCAATCTGCGAATTGCAAGATTACGAGGAGTATAATTTCTTTCATAGCTCAGCCATGTAACTTGCATTTCCATATCGGAACAAACAATATCAATTTCATATACTTATACTCTTAATTAGCATCAAATTACTATGAGTTTTCATAAGGTTTTGGTCTCGTTACACAAATCCCACAAAAAAATCTTGCTGCGACAATCTTCTTTGTCTCCTTCTTCAGTTGGTTCTACTTTCGGTTTGATTTTCGTCCTATTTATTTTTTCCTGTAACCTTGATATAGCGAGTTTTCAGAATTGCGGTCTGAGGATGCCTCGTCGAGACGCTCGTAAAATTATCCTCTATATTCGCAATCTCGCTCTCTGCCTGAATTTTCTTGCTCTCTAGAGAGATTATTTCCAAAAGCCTTTCGTCATTTAACCACCAAATGATCTCAAGCAACAGGATAAAGTGCTACTGAATATATTGGGTGAGCAGTATGGAGACAACAATTATGATTTGAATGTTTATTAAGGAGATCACTTTTGAATTTAGAATTGAGTAATCGTGTACACATTCATCCCTCCATCTTTGCTATGACCGTTATCAATGTTCCCTCTACCAACGCTTCCCTCTTCTCCTGCTTGACTTTGGTAAGCTTGAGGGCTTTTTTCAAAGTTAGAGGTTTCCAATTCTGAGATGTTAGAGTTGCTAAATTTAATAGAGAGAAAGCCATCCATCAGAACAATTTTCCTCGGAAAAAATTTATGAGAAGGAGGATATTTTTAAAATAAATATTTTCTTTCAATGCAAAACGATAAAATGCACAACTGATACAGTCCTATTTGAAAAATCATAAGGACTAAATTAAGATATAGATGTCAAGTATTTCATCTGCGATGATTTCACATTCCTCAAATTTCAAGCACCTAATAACCGAAATGCAGCATAAGAGAATATCTAATCATGCAAGTCGAAGGAGGAACTGCTGAAAGTGTTACTTGCTGACATTTTATTTATTTTTTAGTGACTTCTTAGAGCGGACTAAATAACAGTTTATGATATCATTGCCAGCTAGTGTAATTACAGTTTCATTGGGAGTTGTAACTTCTAATTCTCTTTTGAATAAAGTTCTTTTTTATAAACTTTGAGAATTTTTAAAATTTTGAAATAATGTTCACAGGTATGCTCGGTCAATCCAGCGGCGGAGGCCAGCCTCTGCAAAATCAATACGATTTCCAGAACGTAACTCTAACCACCTTCTAAATATATATCCTCATCAATTATTACTTGAATCAGGTCAACAACAAGCCTCTTCAGACTGGCAACAGACCATTGCAGTCCCGAGCAGGGCTTCAAACCGGAATGAAAGGTGAAAGCAGACCTCTCACCTCAAACCGTGCAGCCAAATTCCAAAATAAACTTGGTGCCCAGGACTCCGCAGCTCAAAACCTCACCACTAAAGTCGATTTCAATAAGAAGGAGCAAACTCCTGAAGAAAATTTCAGAAAACTTGAAAGAGAAGTCAACCAGCTCGTCGAAGACAGTGCCGCTCTGAGCGTAAAGGGGAATCACCCTGAAGCCCTAGAGAAGGCTAAAGAGGCTGTGAATAAAGAGAAGCAGCTTCGAAGACTTAGAGAAAATAGTGGAACAGCTGACCAAATCAACCCCGATCTCACGTTTTGCGTGTTATTTAACCTCGCAAATCAGTATCAGAACAATGGAATGATCCAGGAAGCCCTTAATAACTATACACAAATAGTCAAGAACAAGCAGTATCCACAAGGAGGTAGACTGAGAGTCAACATGGGAAACATCTATTTCCAACAGAAGAAGTATTCAGTCGCGATCAAGATGTACCGTATGGCTCTTGATCTGATTCCAAAGTCTTCCAATGAAATGAGATTCAAAATCTTGAAGAATATCGGACACGCTTTTGTCAAGCTGGGAAAATTCCAAGACGCTATTGCCTCGTATGAGTCGATTCTTGAAGGGAATCCAGATTTCCAGACCGCGTTTAATCTGATTCTCTGTGTGTACGCGCTCGGAGACAAGAAGAAGTTAAAGAAGTACTTCACTGTGATGCTGGGCATTGAAGTCCTTACAGACGTCGACGAAATCACTGGCGAGGCGACTCAAAACGATAAACTTAAAGAAGAGTTGAAGGCGAGAAAGCGCGAAGCGCACAAATATATCGTTGATGCAGCTAAGCTTATAGCGCCTGTGATTGAGGACGATCTCATTTCAGCCTACGATTGGATTTTGGAGGCATTGAAAGCTTCTCCTTACGCTGATGTTGAGAGCGAAATTGAGATTACGAAAGCGCTGTCTTACTTGAAGAAGAAGGAGCTTGAGAAAGCAATTGATTCGTTGAAGCAGTTCGAGAAGAAGGACAAGATGATGATGGCGCGAGCGGCCACGAACATCTCATTCTTATATTTTATGGAAAACGACATTAAGAACGCCGAAAAATACGCTGACATTGCTATTGACTATGATAGATACAACGCAAAGGCGTTGGTGAACAGAGGAAATTGTCTGTTCATGCGAAATGAGTTCTTGCGATCAAAAGAGCAGTACCTCGAGGCTATTGGAGTCGAAGCCGATTGCGTGGAAGCTTTGTACAATCTTGCCTTTGTTAACAAGAAACTCAATATGTTTGCTGAAGCTTTACAGGTAATTCGACACTTGCCAAAGGACTTATAACTAACCCCAATTCTCGCTCCTTAGGCACTCGATAAACTTCAAACGATCGTCTCTTCAAGTCCAGAGGTCATTTATCAGATCGCTAGTATCCACGAGTTCACGGGTAACTCGAAAACGGCGATCAAATGGTATCAGATCTTGTTGACCAAGGTGCCATCAGACCCAGGAATTCTTGCTCGTATGGGAGCGATTTACTCAAGGGTATGAATACCTTGCTTTGAGCTTTAGAGATTTCTTATCACATTTATCACTACTAGGAGGATGATGATCACCAAGCACTCCACTACTATTCCGAATCGTATAAGTATCTCTCCACAAACATCGAGACAATTTCTTGGCTCGGAATCTATTATGTCAAAGCTGAGCTCTATGAAAAAGCCGTCGTATACTTTGAAAAAGCAGCTCAGATTCAACCAAGAGAAGTTAAATGGAAGTTGATGGTGGCTTCATGCTATAGAAGAATCGGTTCTTATCAACGAGCTCTTAAGCTCTACGAAGAAATCTATGCTGAATATCCTGATAACATTGAATGTACTTATCCATTCGAAAGATTCTTTGAATTAACGACTCGGTAGGTCTGAGATTCCTGGTTCAAATTTGTAAGGATATGGGAATGAAGTACGATCATTATGCTGCGCATTTAAGACAGCTTGAAAGACAATTGGAAGCCGAACAAGCTCGCTATACTGATTTCAACAATGAGGTGAGTACTTTGAGAAGGACTTAATAAGATTCTTTTTTTGTAGGAGTACGAAGGTGGATTTAATCAAGGCCTACAACAACAAGAAGACTTTGACGGTCCACCAGGAGGATTTGGGCGTCCACCAGGATATGGCGGTGATTCATCAAAGTAAGGTTATTTCGAGAAAAAAATTGCTGAGTGGCAAATATTTATAGAAATCAAAGAAAGTTGCAACAAAAAGCCCAAGATGACGATGAATGGGCTAACCAAGGGCTTGGAGATGAGATGTTACCTTCTTAATTCATTAGAAGTTAGCCGAATCTATTGAACTGGTATATGTACGTAACAAGAAAATTATTTTAAAGAGATAAATCGGATTGCATTTATTCTAAAAAAAAAAATTGCTTCAAACAAATCGTCTAATGTAAAGGAGAGAGGAAGGAAATTAGTTAAGATAGAAAGCTATTTTGTCGTATTAAATGAAACTGGAGGTTAGAAGCGCTGTTGCTTCAATGATAACAGCAGATCATAACTAGCTAACTAGCTGATATTTTTTGGAAGGTAATGTGTCGGTAAATGGATGTGGAAGATTAATAGTTTAATCCGAATTTGTAGCCTTTCACCAAAGAGAATGAAAAATATGAAGATTGCTCAGCGAAAGTGATAATATGCAGGAATAATAGCAAAGATAGAACCGGTGTTTGCAACCCCAGCTTTAACATTTGTAATTATGCTTATGTAATACTTATCTGAAATTTTCGGGATGAATTCCCTAAAAATAAGTCCTCATATTGTGTTGTCATTTGCTTTTCAGAATTTTAGGCATTTATGAGGCAAAACCCGGAAAATTTTTTTTCGCTTTTCGAATTCGCGTATTATGGTCATAGCAACAATCTTTCTCATGAATTGGACATGAGAATTGGTTGAAATTCGAAATTTGCGGAAATTCATTTACATTTGCTAGACATCGTAAGTGAGTGAGTTTCGACTTGAATTATCTCTTTCTCTAGTGTTTTCTCATGCTGCCGCTAGTTAAGTTGCAAACATTTAGTTCAAGGCATTCTTACACCCATATGAGAGTTTTGAAGCACAACATCTTGAAAACAACGGCTTTTCATTTATCTTACTTCTTAGTCATTGCTACTTGCTAAAAGTCTTCCTTTATTATCGTCTTTTTTCATATAATGGAGGCATTAACAAAAAAACTGTCTTTTTCCCTCTTTTCTGTTGATATTATGCATCCATCTTTCTCATCACGATCAAATATGTGATTTATAGTGCCTCTCCATTGATATTTTAAGATGAGAGTCTTCAATATCTTTCCTCTGTGCTGGATTGCAAATGATCCCTTACAGAACTTTCGATTTCAACGTTCAATGTCCGTCAACAAATCAGAACATGCCTTCATATCGTTCGTGGATGCAGTAAAATTTTAATGCAATGAGAACCGAACTTCTTTAGTTTCTCGTTAGGAATAGTGATACATTTAAATAAAAGAATCGTGAGTTTCAAAGCTTTGGAATTAATCAAGTTCTGATCAACTCAAATTTGGACTCACGATCCTGAATTTATTTCTTCAAAATTCCGTTTAAAAGCAGATTCTAATTTTCACTTATAATCGAATTATTAAAAGCTATTAAAATCAGCAAAAAAAATGGGAGATTACGAAACCGGATATCAATATCAAGATGCCTACGGAGGCTCAGCCCTCCTCAAGGACTCTGACATGAATCCTAGACTCGGATTCGTCAGAAAAGTCTACGCCATTATTTTCTGCCAACTTTTGGTCACCTTCGGCCTCACCGCCTATGCTATGGCTACTGTTGAGAAGGGAGGACTCGGATGGTACATGAACTCTCCTCAAGGAAAACCTATCCTCTGGGTCATGTTGGCTGTCTATATGATCACAATGATCATGGTCTTCTGCTGCCAGAGTGTCGCTAGAACCGTCCCAACGAACTATATCACTCTGTTTATCTTTACTCTTTCTCTCTCTTGGCTCGTTGCCTCCGTCTGTGCCATGTTTTCTCAAGCTCAATTACAAGGACTTGTGTACGAAGCAGCAGCGATGACGGCCGCAATGACCTTCGGTTTGACCCTCTACGCTTGCACAACAAAGAACGACATTACCTACACTGGAGCCGCTCTTTTCATCTTCTCTGTTGGTTTCTTACTCATGGCAATTTTCGGAATCTTCTTCGTCAGAGTTAAATGGTTCTATACTTTGATGGTTGTTGGTATCATCATTCTCTACGGATTCTACCTTGTCTATGACACCCAGCTCATCATTGGAGGCGGCAGCTACCAACTTAGCATTGATGACTACATTCTTGGCGCTATGCTCATCTACATCGACATCATTATCCTCTTCTTGAGAATCTTGCAACTTTTGGCCATTCTTGCGGGCAAAAAATAGTTGAGAAATATTAGACTTAAGAAAAGTTAAGAAAGCTTGTCGTTACTATGATTACATGCATATTAATTGTCGCGTTCATGAAATCAAGCTAACAACTCATTTTAAAAACAACAAGAGCCTTCGGTATCTGTTTGTCCTTCGTTAAGCTTTGCGGTTTTTTTGACGATTCTTGCTGCAAAAGGAGTATTTGTGTATCTATCCGACATTTAAAGGAATTTGCCAGAAAAATGTTGTTATTTGTGTACTAAACACTCAAATATTGCGTTGATCTCTTAGAGGTTTTTAGCCAGCAATAGAAAAATATTGAAAATTGTGAAAAGGAGGTCGTTCTATGTGCGAAGTCCCTAAAAGAGAGATTAATGAACTTTTGGAGTCAGATTTGGCTTGCTTCATTACTATATGCCTTATGTGACAGTTCTAAAAGACAATAACTCTAGCTAGTAAGGTGATTACTGTTTAGCTGTTGAGGGCTTCGCTCAATCTTCCTGTTCGTCCCAAAAGAGAGTTTTTGCAATAAGATCTAATTTGACTCCGGAGCACTTGGGCTTTTATCTATCAGATTTAATTAACTTGAGAATCCAAAAAGAATCTTCTTCAAGTGCACTTGAGGGCTTATCGTCTCTTTTTCCTTGCTCATTATCGGCTATGATGCTGCAAATAATGCATTTAAGACTCTCTGTGTATCTGATTCTCATAGAACTTTACTCCATTTTGAGACTGCTAATTGCCACCGTAATGGCATGGTACTAAATTTCTGAATCAACCAGGCTTTTAATTGGTTTTTTCATCCGTGCCTGACTTGCTTGACAAAAGACAGTAAATAATGAATGATCTGAAATAGATCTTCAATAACTTCCCAAAAAAACAAAAAAATGAGAAATAGTTATCGCCTTTTAAGAGAGAAAGAGAGCGAGAATTCGGAAGCTATTGATAATGTGGTTCTATTTGCTTCAAAAATCGTTATCGTTTTGGAACACAGAAATCTAATTTCGTCTTAATGAGAAAATTCAGCGAACAGGGGCTACCACAGAAGGTCTGTTGTCGCGCTTCAACATTACTTTTAAGCATTAATTCAAATAAAGGGGTGTTTCTCCAGAAGCTAAAAAGGCATCTGGAGGTATGAAAACGGAATCATTTTTTAAATCAGCGCCGTTAGTCAAGTTAAACTTGAGAAGCAAACTATAGCATCTGAGATTTTTTTTTTTTCTAACGCTGACTCTGCTCTTTCGGAGGAGACTTATCTTCAAGGTTGCCAGCGCTCTTTTGATCTTGAAAGAGTGATGCCTTAATGATATTTGAGAAATACACTAAGAATTTAGCTGAAAATCAAATTTATCAAATATTATAGCAAAGCAGCTCTCTTAAGCAAATGAATAAGAACTTTCCCACATCCTATTTTGTAATTTGGCTTCATTTACACGTTTTTCGCTTCCTGCTAGCATCCGGAAAAACCAGGAAATTGTTGGAGAACGGAATCACAATGACTGAGGGACATTTATAAGAAAATGCTGTTTGATTGAGTAATTCGTACAACTATGAGAACGAAAAACTCTCTTTTCTACAAGTTAAAATTTAGTTTAAAATACTTAACATATTTCATATTTTTCTGCAATGCTACACGAAAAATTGCAAATTAGTTTCAATTACTAAGAGAGGTTATAGCGCCTTTCCGTCTCAGGCTCCTTGATGAAACTCTATTCAATTTGTTATAGCGATATTTTTCGATAAAGCTGTATACTCTTGCTGTGAATTGGCTGCGGGAGGTATCAAGAGTTTCCTCGTATTTTCGCTTCAGATTATCCACTTCATGGATTTTTTCAATAAGCTCTTTGTTCTTCAGAGAAATCTCTGTGTTGTTTTTCTCCCACTGAATCTTATATAAATCTCTTGACTTCAGCCTGAAATGCGAGGAAAATATTAAACTTCAGTGTTTTTAAAAGTAATCCAATTACGTATCCTCTGCCTCTCTTTGAAGCTGCAAATATTTCTGATTCAATGCGCTATGCTCAAATTCAAGGGATTTCAGGTCCTTTTTACATTTTGCGTTCTCCGTTTGTAATTTATTTATCTATTATCATCAGCAGCAAGATAAGCAATGCCAAACACAAGTCATGAAACGAGATACCTCTTGTTCTAACTCTTTATTATCATTGTCTCTGACATTAAGGAAATCACATAATCTTTGATTCTCTGCTTTATTTTGCTCGATGATCGAACGAAGCTGGTTCAGCTGTGCTTCATATTGGAATTTATCAATGCCGTTTTTCGTACGAGCCTCCTCAGATTCCTATATCCAGGCATCATAATTCCCAGTTACAAGAAAAATTTGCTTACTCGATACAGGCGCTTAAAATGCTCCAGATTTTTCCTCAATTCTTCTATCTCAAGCTGCTTAGAATTAACCAATGAATTCTCTTTTGATCGTTGCAGTTCAAACTCTCTAACCTTTTCTTCGATGCGATGACGTAAATCGTTATTTTCATTTGTTAGACTTTGCTTGCCCTGCTGGAGTTCCTCTAGCCTCTGCTGCAGCTGCATTATTTGAGTTTCAAAAGCCGACCTTTCCGCAGAGAATCGGATCTCTTGGTCTCTTATGTCAATATTCTTCCAATGCTCAAACTGTGCTTTGACATCTTCCACCTCTCTTATTTTACTCTTCTCCACCGCAAGCAGCTCCTCTCTCAAATCCGCTATTACTTGGTTCTTTTGCGTGATTCTTTCTCGAGTCTGTCGATTTCCTTTAGCAAAGCGAGCACTCGATTTTCTAAGTCCATGTTGCGTGCCCGTTGCTCATCAAGCCCTCTTTCTAAATTCGCAATGTCGTTGTCATAAATGGCCTTTTGATCATCAATCGCAGATTGGAATTTTTTATTCGTATATTCCCGAAGTTCTTCCATTTCGTCTCGATGAGACTTCTGCATTCTTACCTTTGCCTCTTCCAAATCCTTTAATTCTTCTTCTTTATTCGTCACTTCTAACACCAGTCGCTCCACTCGGTACTCTTGCTCTTTCAGACGCTGATAAAAATCTTCTCGTTCCGCAGCAAACACCTTTTCCTTCTCCTCGGTAACCCTTTGCTTTAAATATAGTTGGTTATGCTTAAAGAGTAATTTAATGAATAAAATACTATATCCTGGTCCTTTTCGCTCTGCAACGATTGCTTCAACAATTCAAGCTGTTTTGCGTATTCCAACTCTAACTCCCGAATTCTATCCTGAAGCTCTTGGTTAGTATCGTACTGCTCGTTATAAGCTGAGGTCAGTCGTTCGACCTCTTCTTTGAGTAGCCCAACTTTCATCAGTAGATCTCTCTGATTATCTTCATTTTGTTGTAATTCAGCGAGTGTACTATTGAGCCTTTCCTCATAATCGTTATGAAGGTTTGCGAGCCTATCAGAGAGAGAGTCAATTTGAGCTTTCTTCTGACGATCCTCGTCTTGAAGCCGATTTAACTGGTCTTTGAGAGTCTCGATCTGAGCTTGTTTTCTCTGTTCGCTTTCCTTTAAAACCGACACTTGTTCATTCAGAGCTGCAAGCTCTGATTCTCTTAAGCCCTCTCCTTCAACAGCTTTCTTCAATCTATCTTGCAGAGAATTAATCTGAAGACCTTTGCGATATTCGTCCTCCTGCAGCTTCTTCAATCGGCTGTTAAGAGCTTCGATTTGATCCTCCTTTTCACCATCCAACTCCTGCAGTCTTGCTAACCGGTCATCGAGCGCAGTGATTTTCAGATCTTTTTGGTTGTTCTCATCTAGAGCTTTCTTTAAACGGCTAGTCAATGAATCCAGCTGGTTGTCCTTGCGCCCTTCTTCTTCTTGGAGCTTTCTGAGCCGCTCGCTGAGCACATCGATTTGGTGATCCTTTTGCAATTCATCTTCTTGTAGTTTTTTGATTCTCTCTTTCAGGCTCTCAAGTTGGTCCTCTCTTCTATTGCTCTCTTCCTGGATTCGTTTCAGTCGATCATTCAGCGACTCGATTTGCGCGTCTTTTCGACTGTCGTCTTTCTTCATTTGGTCTTTCAAAGACTCTATCTGCTCGTCTTTGCGCTCATTTTCTTCTTGTAGTATCTTTAACCGAGAAGCCATTGATCCAGATTGCCGTTCTCCTTCGTCCTGGAGATTTTTCAACTTTTCCCTCAGCAGGTCATTTTGGTTTTCTTTTCTGCTGATTTCCTCTTGAAGTTTCTTTAATTTATCATTTAGAGAGTCGATTTGACGCTTGCTATCATCTTGCAGCTGCGTTAGGCGATCCTTCAGCGAGTCAATCTGGATGTCTTTGCTGTTGCTATCATCTTGAAGTTTTTTTATTCGATCTTTCAGCAAGGCATTTTGGCTCTCTTTTCGATCACTTTCTCCACGATAATCATCCCTTTCTTGGTTTGCTCTCTTCAACAGTCCTTCAAGTTCAGAGTTACGATCATTCATCTCCACGGCGTATTTCTCGAGTTCTTTAATTCGTTGGTTGCTCCTTCCGTTTAGGTCTTTCATTTGATTTTCCTAACATATCCACAAACATTAGATGGTATGCTCTCGATATGAACTTATTGTTACAAACTCCCTTTGATATTTTCTGTTTAACTCGTCAATCTTTCTAGAAGACTCTCTCTCTAAATTCGCATATTTCTGCTGAGCTTCCTTCAATTCGTCTTTCAATTGTCTTAAATTACTGTTTAATTCATCATTTTTTCTTCCAGCAGCTGCGATTTGATCCTCGAGCTCCTTATTTCTCCTCTTGGCAGTTTCAAGTTGGCCCGCCAGACTGTTTTTTTCTCGTTGACTTTGATAGTCAGAATCTTTCAGTAAATTTTCCTACAGCAATTCCACATTAAGCAGGGACTTTCACATTCGCATTTACATGATGGTTCATAAGCTCGTCAATCTTCTTGCGAGACTCTTGCTCAAGCTGTTTGTACTTTGCCTGCCAATCCTCAAGAGATTTCTGTAAAGCTTGATGTGTTTTCTGTAATTCTTCGTTATGTTTCTTTAGCTGGTCTCCATGAGTCTGTAGTCCATCTTTATGATCTTCTAATTCTTGGAGTCTTTCGTTAGCTTCGTTTAATTGCTCATAGAATTCAGTTCTTTCTGCCTCAAATTCCTTTTGAACCCTCTCCATTTCTTCCTAAGATAGGTATTAAAAGATGAAGCAATCATAACTAACCGCTTGCTCTCGGACTGTGGCCTCGAAGAATTCTTTAATATCAGTGAGTTCTTCAGCATGATGTTTTTCCATATCGATAGCTTTCTGTCGATAGTCTTCAATTGTTTGTTCCAGACCCTCATTCTCTTCGATAAGTCTTTCCAGTTCAATTGCGAAAAGCATGAGCTGAACGAGATGTTCAGCTGGCTTGCGGGTTGTGTCCTGTAGTTCCTGGCTTCTCCTCATTTATTCGAATGAATTGGCTCAGGTGATTTCGTAGGACTCAAATAAAAATCTTATAGACCGTTAAATCGTTCACACTTCTTTGAAATTTAGCAATCTAGAAAATGATAACTCACGAAAAGCATGCTTAACCCAGTATGACTAAGAAATTCGACCAATATTGTGTATTTTCTGGAAATTGCCCAACTGGGTTATTGAAATATATTGAATTCTGAGAGATTGATCTCGTTAAACTCAAACTTTCATAAACAAATTTTTTCGTCGCCTCGTAATTCCTCCATTACTCGCTCTATAGTTTTTGAATGGAGAGATTAAGTAAATGATTTCAGGACATGGTGAGGTTCGCTGCTCAAATCGTGTGTATAATAAGCTATTATTTCGGTTCATAAATGAGAACGAAGCTCCGCAAGCACAAAAGAATACAACATGACTAAATTGTCTCCAGCAAGATTCATCAATGAACTGCTGGTCTGGATATCATTAGTAACTGGCTGTACTTTGTTCCGGCGCAAAGAGTGTAAGGATATGTCAGAGTTCAGAAATTTAATTTATTTGTGCTCATCAGTCCAAAAAACCTCAACCTTAGCTATTCTTTTAATTCACTAGTTCTACAACTTATGGACTTTCAGGATCGATTTCGGGGAAGAACTGGCCTTGTCACTAAGGAAGGACTCTTTGACACGCTAGATCGAGGCTCGGCACCCATCAGTAAGCCATTCGAGCCTCCCAAACAGAACAACCAAAAGTTTTTTCTCGCCAATCCAAGTAACAATTCACTTTTCACTTAACACCGATGACTTATCCTTCTTCTGAAGACCACAACAGAGTCTCCAGAAAGGTAAATATGTCAGGAGCAGCACCGAACAGTTACGGTGGTCATTCTCTAAAAAAAACGCTTTCGACACCCACGATCAAACAAGTTGACACTCTCCCGAGCATCAATAAGAAACAGTTAATTCAACCGATGAGAAAACCACAATTCATAACACATGAACCTCAATATGACCTTCAGCCAAAAATCGCTTATGGCAGGAACAATACTGACCCTGCTAATAAGAGCACAGAGAAAAGTTTCTCGGGAAGCAGCTTATTCAGTGAGAGAATCTCTCATTTCAAAGGCAGCAATACGCCGAATCCATCCAGTCAGCACTTGCTCAATACCCTGAGACGAAATGAGCAGTCGTCGCGATTAACACAGGATTATACAAAAGTAGTTGTGCCGCGGGTGCTCGTTGAAGAAAGTTTAAATGCGATACTGCCTTCAGGAGGAAAAAGGCTTTTTAGATCAGTGACGCCTTCGAAACCTTACGTTGACAACCTTTTGCAAATCAAATATGATATCGTGAGAGATATCAAAGGGTCTCAAAAGATGCCCGATGTCAGAGAGTTCTTAGACAATGAGATATATGAGACAAGCAAATATCTTAATCAGATCGGACGGAAACAGCGTGAGGTTATTTTGAAATATTCACTACCGAAGAAAAATGCTATTGAGCAGCGGAAAGTTGAAAAGATGAAACAGAGTAAACACTATGCGAAAGCTCTGCGGTATATCGAAGAATATCCTCAGCAGGATGAATGGGGAGAATGGATTGCTTCAATCAAGAAAGCTAATGATAGGCCAGAAGACGATTTAAATGAATTTAAACAACAAATTTAATCTTTGATTTGATATCAAGATAGTTGTCGTTATGAATCCATTCGACGGCTTGAGCGTTTTCTTTTTTGGTTCTACTACCTCTTAATGAGGAGAGCCAAACCCATTTCATTTTCTTAAGAATTTAAATATTGTTGCTGAAACATGTAAAGACCTGCTGTCTTTGATGTTTTAGCATATGAGACATAATTTTGCTGCATTTTGTTAAAATTTGTCGTAGGCCTCACCGTTGACTTGAGGAAATTGCAAATCGTGTGTTTGATATGAGAAAGCTAGTTCGAGGCCTCTTCCGAAGTCAATTTGACATGAGTATAATACTTCAATCAAAAATTATTAACAAAACCTAACAAAGAATGATAGAATTTGACAACAATTCAACGTATTCAAACAAAATCTCTAGTTTTACATTATGTAAATGAATAATTAATAACATTGTATGTATTGATAGATAAGCACTGAAATATATCTTCCAATTGGTAAACTGTAGCCACAATAAATTCCTGAAAGAAACAAAATTAAAATTCTAATGATCAGTCCGAACGACGTGAGTACTTCAATCAAATATTGGAACTGAATGCATCATTTGGCTTTAGATCAAGACACTGAAACTATTTGCTTCCTCCAGTTCAATCTCATCAAATTTAAATTTTTTGGCATTTTCAAGGAGTGACGGTGCCGCCTCCTCAGGCTGCTGTTTTTTGCGATCCTTGCTCTGTAACCAAGAGGAACTTTTCTCTAATACCTCAGGAGAATCAGCCTGATTTTCCAAAGTCGGAAACTCTTCTAAAATTGGGAATTTTTTTGCATTCAGAGAGGAAGCTTGGTTTTTATGCTTGTTGATCCGATTGAATTGCTTTTCCCATTCGCAGCATGGTCTCACATCCCCGACCTGAATCAATCCCTCATGTTAGTTTTAACAACGGATCTAGTGAATTACCATTCGAAAAGACTCGAGTAACTCAAGAAGTCTGTCTAATTCCTTATCTTTCTTGTCTCCTCTGAAAGATTTGATTGAAAGGCAATTTTCTTGTTGAATGACAGGACTATTTATTGCGCTCTGAGGAGCGAATGGGCAAGAGTATAAGATAATGAAACAGATATAGAGATATCACTTTTAATAAAATCACTTCTTTGAGCTCTCGACCCAATTTGCTTAGGTCTTTCAGATTTTCTCCATTTATTTTAACACAGTCTCCTCGGTAAAAGTAGTAGGAAATCAAATTTTTGCGATCAAGCGCTTTGATTAATGGCTCCATTACCTAAAGAATCAGATATTGTTTCTAATTCAAAGAAACTTCTACCTGACGAGGACCAGATGTATAAACAATCAACTCATAATCAGCAACGATTTTCTCCAAAAATTCATCGACTCCAGGACGCTTAAGTATGTATATTGTTTGTTTTGGAAAATCGTCTATCCGAAACTAAATGCAATGAGGTTATCTGCTGCGGTGAATATGAAACTTACCGATAGGACCATGTCAGGAGAGTCTATCTTCTTAGAAGTACTAAATATCAAGACCTGATCAACCTCGAAGACGAGCGTTTTTTTCCCCTGCTTAATTTACTTTTCAATAAGAAAATCAAAATGTGTTTGATTACTTTGTCTTGAGGAAGCTGAGGGACAGTTAGAGCCACGAATGTTTTATCATTGGCAAGATTGACAAGGCTTTTGGTTCTAATATATGATTGGCTTTACCTGTCAAAATGACAAATTTACTCTTCTTGTTCTTCTCCATATGCGCAATCAAACACACAGCTGCAGAGTTTCTGCCATATTCTTTTAGAAATTATTATTGATCAACATTGAAAGAGTTCATACCTCTGTTTCCGTCCAATTTTCTTTCTACTGATACTTGATGGCGATTTATCCTCGTTTTTAGGTTCCTCAGGTGAGCGACTGGAATTTGAGAGTTTAGGGTAAATATGGCTTTTAGGTGAATTCATATGAATATGTCGGCTGAGAGATGAATTTGTTATTGAATCTTATTATTTAAAATTTTAAGTAAATTACTTTCGGATAATTTTGTATAATTAGACTCATGGGGCTTTAATTAGTGTATACGTTTTTTTCTGAAGCTCTATTCTTAGGTGTCAAATCCTAAGAATAAAATATTTTAGAAGCTACAAAATACCTGGACTCTGTGACACTGAGGCACTGAGACGCTCTTCTACTCCATCTCGAGGTCACAAAACAGCCCCATTGCATTAAACCCTCATTTTACCTGGCTTTTTCACTCTCTCTCTCAAATGAAATTCGAATCGTGACAGATAATACGTTTTTCTTCAGGAACCCAAAATAAAGGTGAGCATTGGATTCTATTACTCATGAAGAATGAGAATAAGAAGAAATTATGAGTATGATATCTGATTAATACTGCAAACTCTAGACATAGACTGAACTTAGGTGTGAATTCGGCAGTTCGGAAACCATAATTGAGTAAATAACGAGAGAAATAGCCAAGCCACAGACCAAAACTCCAAATTCTCTACTTTCTGCGATCAACGGACAATTGATGATGAAAATTGTTAAACAGGTATAAAAAATTAAAATATTTTTGGATCAATCACGAGTCTAAAGCCTTCGATATAGTCTAAAAGGTGCTCTGCTGTCCTAGTTCATCCCTTTCGGTTATCTATTTGAACAGCGAATGCAATTTTAACGAAGTCAGGCAGCATTTTTTAGTTTTGTAGCAGAGATGATTTATAGAAATATAGTTGATGATTGGTCACGCCTCTTAAATAAAGTGTGAATGAAAAATTCACTGAAAGCAAAACAAATGAATATATATCGAAATAATACGATACATGAATGCATTCCACCGATCCAGCATCCCGGAGTTACATAATAAGTTATTGATAGCACAAAAAGTTCCTGTATTCATCAAATGAATACCTCTTAAAGGATCAACCAAATTATTCAAGAATGACATCGATATTTTTTTCGTAAGCCTTCTTGTTCTTAGGTCTGACTCTACCAAATAAGAGTGTTAACATGATTTTGAATATTAAGGGGGGTACTTTTGATGATTTGCAATTTCCCAAAGCTTATTTCGAATTACAGTTTTCTTTTTTGATTGAGTTTTATTCAAATCCAGATACAATGCTGGATTTCTGAATGCCTCTTTGATAAACTGATCCCACTCTTCGTATTTTAGCTCTCTTGTCAATGCCTCCTGAATTCAATTGGAAACAATTTAAAAAGGAAAATCTTACTTTGAATAGGATGGATATAGGGATATTCTGGGCCGGATTTTCACTTTCTAACTTCAGTTTATTCGTCAAACACTTCGAATAGAAAGCTCTATTTTGACCACGTTAGACCGCTATCAAGCCTGGAAAGACGGAATACCTTTGCGTTTCTTTGAAGCGCTCTGCATCCTGTTGATTCACGCAAAACAAATCGTCAAGCTCACTCCAATCGCGAGGCATCTGCTGCTTTGCAGCTGTTTTTTGTGAGGTAGTTTCATCCGATTTTGAACTGAAACACGTGATTGTTAAACCATTTTCACAAAAATATGTGTTTGATTACATCGAGTGAGCTGTTCCTCTCCGAATATTATTGCTTCTTTCATCAACTGCATTGTAGTCTAATTGAAGACTTAGTGTGGAGTGATTAGAATGTCATATTATACGAAGAATTGGGCTTCTAACTCGAGTGCTACCCACGAAAGGGTCTTTCAGGTTTGCGCTTCCGTCGAGTGTGCTTGTTGAGCCTGTAGCTGATACAATTTGCGGTTTAATAAAATCGTCTGAAATCTTTGGTGAGGAATTTCGAGTTTTGGCACGTCTTTTGTCAGATATCCTCCGACTAATGGTCCCAAGGCTTTTCCTCTGAAGCGCATCAGTGTCATTTCGATATATTTTGACCAATTCTTTAATTTCATCCAACTCTTGCTGACGAAGAAGCAATCGTTCTTCTAGTTTATGCTTATAGGATTGTAACACTTCCAAATTTCCCAAATTAGGATCTTCATGTTTCATTTCTTTCTTCGTGCAATTGGTATTTTCAAAATGTCCCTCGAAATCCTCGTCCTGCATCTCATACGCTCTCTTAATATCGAGACGACTTGGGAAGACGAGAGCCTTTTTTACAAGTATCCGCTGCTCGCTCTCGTTTTCATTATCTTTGCAATCATTTATAGTGGTGAGAACTAGTGAAATGATATAAATCAATTCTTTAGCTCAAAATGTCAGCGAAAAATACTATTTTCTAGCGACTCATATTTAACAGAGGTTGAGTAGCCTATTTTGGAGTTTGAGAAATGGCTCGTGACAGCTTTCAAGTCGCTTTGGGATGAAAGATTTTCTTCAGTTGACTCCAAGCAGAAATATTGCTTATGAGGACTCTCTTTCTGGAGTTGAGAAATATTCGGCAGGGCTATTGAGAAATTTTCATAATCACTGTCTTTTGAAGGAATGCGAGTTGATTGTTGCTCAGTATCCTCGGTATGCAAGCCGACACTTTTCGATCTTGAGGACTGATTGATATTTCTGCTGGACTTTACTGATTCTTGGATTTCATGTGAGTTTTTTATTTGGATCAGAGGCAGTGCGGGCGAGATCACGCGTTCATTAAATACCTTGTTGGAAAGATCAATCCCTTCATCATAGGCTCGCTGAGTCTCACTGTAGGCGATAAATTCAATTTGCGACCCCGCATCAGAGAGCTAAGACATTTAAATCGTCAATATTCAATTCAATGCAATTTGCAACTTGTTGAAAATCAGCTTTTTGTAATTCTTCATATTTCATTCTGCTGAAATACTTGATTCTTTCGAGATAGATCAGGAGATATGGCACCGTCTGAGCGGTTTGTATGAGTCCCTATGATGAAACCTAAGTAATGAGCAAACACCAACGAATTCTACATTAAGCTCATCGATCACTCCGCGTATGTTAGTCAGCTCGGACTGATTATTCAAATCTACGAAAATACAATCAATCACATATTTGTTACACTAGTCTCTTACCAAGCACGTGATTCGCTAATGCAATAGCTTTTTCACAGAGTTGGATCCGCTTAGCTTTCTCTGCAGCAAGATCTTCGACTAGAGTTCTTTCTTGAATAGATCTTTCCAGAAATGCCTCGAATGTTTGAATAAGCCGTGAGAGGCTGCTTTCGATTTGACCCAGAGTCATCGTAGAGCCAATTTTGGATTTTTTGTCGATGAACTGCGAGCAGCGTTTTGAATGGTCATCTATATTAAACAATGATATTTCGCTGTAATAATTGATTGGAGCTACTGATTTCATTGCTTGGAATGAGTTCTTGACAATTAATGCAGGGAATGCTTGTCATTGAAAGTATGTTTCGTGGATTTTGGAATTTTGCTTTCTAAGGAGAACATAAGTTTGACCTTACATTTTTCAATGTTACTTCGGAATTAGACTCGTAATAGGTCCGTTTATCCGTGGCAGATAGTTTCATAGGATTGAGTTCTACCGGAATTAGACTAATGGATTCGTTGAAATTTGCTTTTTGTCTCTTTAAAAATTTATTTTTCTTAAAATAAAACTCAGCAACCTCCAAACAAACTACCACTATCTGTTTCCATAGTTAACGCTAAGCTGTTTAATTTGAGTCTTCCAAGGCTCTAGCTCAAGGACGCAATTTTCCCTCCTTCCAGTGAAGGCTGATACCAAGATTTTGTTGGAATTCGAAAAGATAAAGATATTAGAATTGACTTAAAAAAGAGAAATTAATAACGTATCAGTACTTAATTTCAACATCCCTCAGAGCGTCCGAAACTCTTTCAAAAAGATTGTAATCCAAAAAATTTCTATATACTTCTCTTCCCATCGAGAGACATCAATTGAATTGACTAAACCTCAATTGCAGCAGAAAACAGTTGTTAAGGAGTTACTCAAGTTGAAAAAATCATAACATTGTGAAAAAAACAATGGTCTTAACAGAAGAATAAGATTCAAAGACTCTCTTGCTAAAATTTGGATTATGTTGTTGTAGAGGCCAAGTGCCTACCAAAACCCTCAGTTGAACTATTTCACGCATGAGTTTGCAATTTGGAATAAGTTTATTAAAATAATATAGAATTAACTGGATTTGGATTGTCGTTGGAGAAGATAGAAAAAGTAGAAATGAGAATCCTAGGCGCCGAATTTCTAAACAACCAAATTAAGTTATTACTTCATCAGACTCCTGGTTTTTATAGAAAGCGGGCATAAATCGATCTGGAAAATGGCGAAAAATAGGTGATTTCATTTCTCAGCCTAAGCAATTTATGAGGCTGCATGTAGATCTCAAAGTTAAACCATTTCAGCATATCATGAAAGCTGCTATGACAGATAATCTCCATGTTCTCGTGAATTTCGTTTGAAAATAGGCAATAGAAGGTTTCTCATCTCTATGTTTTCATAAAGATTTACGATTAACGAAAGGAAATCGAACGTGCTCATCAAAAAGATTACTCAGAAGTGGAACTGCTCCGAAATGATTAGAAATTTATAATTGCTGATTAAGTCATAAATCTTCAAGATCCGCCAAACCAGCACTCGGTAATCTATCCTTAGAGATGAATCATCATATTCAAAGATCAATCATCCCTCTTTTGTTTTCCGAGATACTGGAGAAATTCTAAGCATGAAATTCCAACTCAAAGGGTCAAAATAAAAAAGTTCACGAGTGCTTTTCAAATCCGTGCTGAATAAATTTACTAACACAAAAAAATATAGGATCCTATTCCACTTACACTTCATGGAAAAGCTGCAACCATCATTCTTGCAGGCGGATGAATACCTCTCTACATGACTCCGCAAGGGCCACAAAAATTTGGGCAAATCTATAATCCAACAAACCCCTAAAAACACGTCCTTTATACTGATGACTATACCGTAGAGCTTCCAATCAAGATGAAAAAGTTGGATATGGTAACGAAGATCTTAATCTAGTTCCTAACAGTTGTTTTAAGGTTCTGGGGGCTGCTAACAATGTTAGACATCTCTAATGCAGCCTATAAGAGCTTGAAAATGATGTCTTGAGATTTGCCAAGGGCTTCTTCCCTTGGAGATAACTGCTGAAAAAACAATAAATATCATCGGCTCTAACGTTCCAGAGTGGTTGATTGCATTTTATGGATGTAGTTACGCCTCGATGTTGCCAATCGGAGTCTACACTACCAACAACTCTGAAGCTTGTCAGTATATCGCAGAGCACTCTGACACTGAGATAGTCCTTGCTGAAGATAAAAACTAGCTTCAAAAATATTTGGATTGCTAGGATCACCTATCAAACCTCAAATATGTGGTTCTATATGGTGAGCAGATCCTAAAGCTCAATTCAAGGATAAAGTTATCACGTACACTAGGCTACTGGAGCTTGGTGATAGCTTCAAATCGACAAGCATGGAAGATAGTTTACAGGATAGAAGTTCCTTGCAAGCTCTAAGAAAATGCAAACTCACATCTTTGCAATGAGTCGAAGCAAGTTAGCATATTTAGAGTTCATAATAACTAAGAGTAAAGATTTGTGGAATTGTAGCTGATCGTGATAAAGCGCGCATATGGGTATTTCTATTATGTATTCGAATAAGCACACCAATAAGATAATCAAATAATTAATTTCATCGAAATAATTGATTGTACTTCGAGTGTAATGGTAAAACTTTATGAAAATATTACAAATGATCATCTTGCAGTTTCTAATTTCCATTCATCAACAATGTACTGCGCCGACACCTATGATAATGACGAGGAAGTTAACCAATGGCGAGAAAATGTAATTTTACTCTTATGTTAGTCATTAGTCGCTTCTCCGACTCAAGAGAGCTGTCAAATCTGATAAAATCTTCAACGAAAGCTATGTTGGATATGAGATTGGGAGCGTCAGTAAACACAAGAATAAAAATAATCATGGGGAGTTGATCATCCATCGATTCTATCTCCACATTTCCGTGATGGAAATCCACAACCGCAGATTTCATATGACTGTGCATCATCAGAAAACAGCTGAGCTTTTCCCGCGGAGTGCAAGTTTTACTTAATTTATCAATTTCCCAAACAGCCTTCAGATAGGGTTTCACCACATCATCTCCTTGAAGCTGATCGTCTTCGAGGTCAGTCAACCAAAATTTCCTTGGGATCTAGAGGAGATGCAAAAAATAAGTCAGAAACTACAAAGCACATGCTCACATCCAGAAATTTCAATATTTCTATTGCATTGCTGTAATGCGAACGTATTTCATTTGCTTTTGCACGAAATTTAGCATCCTTTGCTTCATTTTTCGTCAAATACATCGCATAAAGAAGATCTTCCACCTATCGTAATCTTATATTCGAAACTGGGCTGAGACACACTCATTACTTTCTCAAATATGTACATTTCAACTGCAGCTCTGCAATGCGGCATCATTTTTCTCGTTTCAGATTTCCCATAGTTAAACTCACAGAAAAGAGTGTCTATCGTTTGATTAATCATGTTAACCACGCTTTCCATCTAAATTAATAAATAAATTGCGCATAATAGCAAATTGTTACGGGAGCTGGAAGAGTATTTGAGGATTCAGAAATATTTTTGTGTTGCTCCTGGAAATTCCGTAAAAATTCTTCGATTTTCTTTCCTAAGGTGTAGTTGTTCGAGGCGAGGATCTTTCTAAATTCGTATATCGAATAGCTCTCAAGATTCCCTTTTGAAATTTTATTCTCACTATCTTCTCCTTCTTCATCACTGTGTATAATAATATAAACATTAAGTCTTTCGCATCATGGCTATGATTACCTTGATCCTTCATGCTCTATTTGAGCGTATGACTTCTTCAAGTCTTTTCTTCCATCTGCTCCGCGTCGAACTGGAGAAGTTTGAGTCCCTTTTTTTACCAGGGAAAGGTAGATTAGTGAAATGAAAGAGAATGTTTGCTACTTTTATTTTCAAGGATGGTGAGGTCTCTTTGGAACTCCAAGAAGAAGGCTTGGATCTTCTTCACGTCCTGAGGGCAAATTAATTGATATTACCTTACAACAATGACAATCTTTCATACGCCACAAAGTCCTTTTAGGACAACTTTTCGCTTGCAGTTTTTCGAATCTGAATCCGTGGTCAATCTCAAAACGATTAACCCTTTCGCATGCGAGACGAGGCTTAGACATTGCAAGAGAAGATCCTTATATGAGGCAGATTTCTTGCTCATAGCCGTCACATGATTACCATCCTGATCGACAATATCAAAGGCACTATACAATATTCACTCATCATTCCCAAGTTCTTTGAAGGAATTTTTTCATACCGTCTTCGGCAAACACTTTCGAAAGTCTGTATCACTCGTCGGGAAGAAATGTTCAGCGAGATAAGTTGTTTCATGACTTGCGGCTTTGAAGGTTTATCGAACGACGTTGCGAACCTACTACTTTGGTTGAAAAAGCGTGTTTGAAGTTGGATGGTAACCTTCCGATTATTGGTTTCGGAATTGTGGTAGGACCTTTGATAGTTCTTATCGGCTCAATTTCATAAGATTGCTGGTTATTAAGGTCGCAATGTTTTTGTTGTTTGAAAGGAATTGCGTTACTTCGCTTTCGATGAATTCGAAGTCAGCAGTACTCTTCCGTCTCACCGATTTTAGCTCTTCATCTGAAAGTATTGGGCTATTTGTGCCTATCACCAAAGGTTTTTCGTCTGTTAGAGGACGAAATGCATAAAATGCGTGGGAAAATTCATACCATTGCTTGCTACCTTGTTGAGAGAGAGTGGTTCCATTTGAATTTTTTCGCTTTAATCACAATAAATAAAAAAGAATCGAATTTATTTGCAAATTGATACAATTACTTCGAATTTCGGAAAAAAATTTAAAAAAAGCTCAAAGGTTCGAAGTGACAGCCGATTTGCCATTAATATATAGAAGGCCTGTCGAATTTCCATCGCTGCCTATGTTGTTCTCAAATACAGCAAGTTCTTATATTCAGATTTCGATGCGATAGCTCACGCAATATTCATTAAAGCTGATTAATAATATTAATGACGAAATAGATAGGCTGACTATACATTTCAAATTTAGCACATTTTCTTACGATTGTTATAAAATTGAGATCTCTTTTCTAAAATAACTTAGTTTTTGTGTATTCTAAAGGCGAAAAGTCTGAAGCTTGAGCTTCGCGTCTACATAGTGAGGGAATATTGGACGCGCATAGACTGCGAAATAGACGCTAGTTGGAAAGAAAATCTTTCGGGCACGCCTATCTGCAGCCTCAAGTATCGTCTTAGCACATTCCTATGTGTGTTTAGCGTGATATTGCTAAGATTATTCTCACCTCGACAGATATTTGCACTGATTCTCTGCTCTTTTTAGGTCCTTGATATTGAACATTTGCCAAGCTGTTATTACGGAAGTTAGTTTTCACCTAGATGAGTATAATAGGAATAGACATGAGTTATCATTGGCAAAGAGAAATAAATACTGAAGGTGGACAAATAATGGTTATAGCAACATCATGGTTATTCATCTCAATCCGCAAAGATTCGAAAAACCCCGTCACAGCAAATTTTGATGCGCAATATGCTACACGGTAAGGCAGTCCAACCTCTCCAGAAAAGCTTGAGAGAACGATGAATTGTCCTTTGTTCTTCTTCAAGTAAGGTAAAGCGTATCTAAGAGAGAGAAGATAAGGAGATGAAACTATAAGATCTGACTTGGTACAATAAAGATAGCCGAAGAAATTTGTTTGGATAATTCTGTGAAAATGATCCAGGTCCTTCATGTCACTGAATTTAATATATGCATTGATTCCTGCGTTTAGCACCATAACATCAAGTTCGTTGTATGTTTCGATACACTTGTCAATAAATTCTCTGTAGCCGATTGTGAGTATATCATGAGGAGCAAGTATTACTTGCATTGAGCTTCTTCTCGCACATCACAGACCATGTAGCTACATTCGGAACCCAACTCCCGACACATTTGAGTGACTTTTTCTAGCTCATCCTTTGAACGAGCGCCCAAAAAGAGCCTAATATTGCTTTGTATTCACGAATAAATAGTGAATTACCTGCATTTGCGAACAGCATAACTCAATGCGAGCTCTTTTCCGATACCACTGCTGGCTCCAGTGATGCAAATAACCGAACCCTCTTTTAAGTTATTGGGGTGATGGAGAATTTTGTATAAAAATACCTTTAAATTGAGGTTCTCTAATCATTTTCATGATAAGCATATTGTTTCCCATTTGCTCTTACGCGTGAGCTGATTAAAGATTTAAATGATTTTATTTGTGAGTATTCGTCTCAGACAATAAGTAAAGATGTTGTTTGCTATCTGATTCAGGAATTTTGGAAGAAAATCCTGATACCAAACTCTGGTATGACTTCGAAAGGTTTCTTAATTCGGTTGTTTCTTCAGTAATGAGAAAAAAAGAAGAGCTGCAATGACCAATTTACCTAAAATAAAAAATAGTTTTCGAGATAGGCTTTCTTATTCACGATGAGGGACCAAGGTACCTAAATATTTGATTCGAGACTGCCCACTGATTTTGGGATTTCATATACTTTTAGGTGTTTTGCAGATTTTGATCTTAATTTATATTATTTTTTGAAGACACATAAAGTTGAAAAGTCCACAATACATTCATATCGATTTGATTCAGTTGGATTGTGATTTGTGGTATCGTTGGGGTTTGTACTTTTGTGCAAAATGAGTGCCTATGAGTTGGGTTTACAAATTGATAGATTTAATATATAAATCTTTTTTATTTGATTTTACAAATGGAAATCGATATTTGTCAACATTTATTTTTTCTTCTTCATGATTCGGTAAATTTTTTCTCAATGATAACTTATCAGGTCATGCTTATTTTTTGTTATAAGAGCGTTGTTATGAAACTTTCACTATATAGATAGAAACTAACAGGAAAAAAACATGTAATTGTTTGTTCAGTCCGGCTTTGTAGGTCATTTCTTCTGTTTCTTCTTGCAGACCGCATTGCTCAAACACTCAAGACCATCATACAAACCATCACCGGTCATCGCACAAGTACCCTGAATGTACCACTCTCTGTCGTTAACAGTGACGAGATCAAGTTTCTC